>Ga0134127_10002463_pt1 | contig 13350 bp, 13 predicted proteins | sample KB31753_FD_96459 | JGI IMG/M metagenome (GOLD analysis project Ga0134127, IMG submission 96459) | Terrestrial soil microbial communities with excess Nitrogen fertilizer from Kellogg Biological Station, Michigan, USA - KB3-175-3 | ecosystem: Environmental > Terrestrial > Soil > Unclassified ...
CGCTTTTCTCCTTCAGCAAGACCTGTTCATAGTTCATCATGACGGCGGCGGTTTGTTCAGCGTGGGTCCCTGAGCCGACTTCAAGATTGACATCCGGATCGGGGATACCGAGCTCCTCGAAAAAGCTACCGGACATGGCGCGGTCGTAATGTTGGCCCGTATGGATCAGACGAAAACGCAATGCACCGCCCCGTGTCTCTGCGGCATTCAGCGCGTCGATGATCGGCGCAATCTTCATGAAATTTGGGCGTGCCCCTGCAATGAGATCAATCCGCTTCATAGTCTTGTCTCGAACAACATGATTACATCCCGGATGGCACACTGATCCTTGTCAAGGAATACAGCGGCAATAAGGTTATGTTCGGTCTAGATTGGGGGGATGCTCGGCCTGTTGGAAAAAAACCTAATGATTGCGTTCCTCTTCCACAACCGACCAAGGTTTTTGTTGAGCCGTTATTTTCCGTTTCGCAGGAGGCTCTGCCACATCTGCAATGCCTGTTGTGTCCACGGGCTGTTGTCTTGTCGTTGGTGGTTGTCGGTGTGCGGTCGGCGCATACTCAACGACTCGATTCGCATGGCCACATCTCGATATTGTGGTGCTTCACGGCGAAGCCATCGATAGGCTTCCAACGCTTCAGGAATACGCTCGAGCGACTCTAACGTTCTCCCTAAGAGGTAGAGAATTTGCACTTGTTCTTTCAATAATGTTGCCGATACTTGCAGAGCTCGCCGAAACGCCACGACAGCCTCTTCCTGTTTTCCACTCCTCTTCAGGCTGAGGCCCATTTGGGCGAAGCCCTTCAGCGTGTACGCGGGATCCTGTGCAGCTTTCTCGAAATGTTCTGCTGCCTGTCTGAAGAGGCCCACATTCTTCAGTGCCATTCCTCGTTCGTATGCTTCCGGTCCGTCCGGTGTCTCTGTCGATGCGGTGGCTTCGATTATTTGAAGGCGTCCCATCGGTTTTGTAGCGCTTGTTGCATCTTCCAACGAAGTTCGATGTGAGTCTGAAGGGTGTTGTTGTGCTAGAAATGCTGTCTGTGTCTCGTTCACAGGCTAGTTTCCTATGGGATGTAAAAGAAAATGTCATTGAGTTCGCAAGTCTTAGACCATACAAGGCGCTTTCAAACTCCTTATGTTTCAATATCTTTGCGCCTGTACTTGTGGATGTGAGAAAAGGAAAACAGCGCGTGCATTGGTCAGTTCGTTCAATTTTGCTCCCTCTATCCATAATATATGCGAGACGGGCGTGAGAGGATCTATCCTCGTGGATCTCGTTTCCGATGAATGTTGCTCGTCTTGAGCAAACAACTTTGCTTGCGAGAATGGCGAATGACGAGGAGGATCACACGTACTAGAAGGTGACTTGTCGGAGATTGTGACGGTTGGCAAAAAACCACTGCATCGTCCTCTTGAGTCCTTCCCGGAGTGTATGTTTAGCTTGAAATCCAAAGAGTTCCCTGGCCCGGCTCACATCCAAACACCGTCGGGGCTGTCCATTGGGCTTGGTGGTGTCCCATTCGATCTGTCCTGCATAATCGGCCTCCATGGCAATCATGGTGGCAAGGTCACGAATTGTGACTTCCTCTCCTGTCCCCAGATTGACGGGCTGACTCCCTTCATAGTGCTCCGCTGCGAGAACAATGCCTTCTGCAGCATCCTCAACATACAAAAACTCTCGAGTTGGAGATCCGTCTCCCCACAGCGTGAGTGTTGGTTGGCCGGCTTCTTTCGCGGTGACACATTTGCGTACCAAAGCTGGAATAACGTGAGACGTTTCCAGATCAAAGTTATCGCGAGGGCCGTAGAGATTCACCGGGAATAACACGATTGAATTGAACCCATACTGTTCACGATAGGCCTGCGACTGTACCAACATCATCTTCTTCGCGAGACCGTAGGGGGCATTGGTCTCTTCGGGGTATCCGTTCCAGATATCGTCCTCTTTAAATGGAATGGAGGCAAACTTGGGGTAGGCGCAGATGGTGCCTAATGCCACAAATTTCTTCAGCGTCCGTTGACGCCCGACTTCTATGAGCTGGGTGCCCATCATCAAGTTGTCGTAGAAAAACTTTCCTGGATTGGCTTGGTTCGCGCCGATCCCTCCGACCCGCGCAGCGAGATGGATGACCATATCGGGGGGTCGATCGCTGTAAAGTTGTCTCACAGCGTCCATCTGAACGAGATCGTAATCTTTGCTGCGGGGCACGAAAATGTCTCGACAACCCTTCTCACGGAGCTGTTCCACGACAAACGATCCAAGAAATCCTGCTCCGCCCGTGACGATGACGCGCTTCTCTTCCCAAAATGATGTCATAGGCGCTTGATTCCCCCCGACATCTTACCCTTAGGATTTCTTCCGGGTACCATCCAATTTTTCTTTCTCTACGGTCAGATCTGCATCGACCATCATAGCGATCAACTCGTGGAATCGCACCTTCGGTTGCCAGCCTAGCTCTCTCTTCGCCTTGCTCGCATCGCCGATGAGGAGATCGACCTCGGTCGGACGATAGTACTTGTGATCGATCTTGACATGTTTCTTCCAATCCAGGTGCAGACGGTCGAATGCGAGCTCGAGCATTTCCTTGACGGTATGCGTTTCGCCGGTGGCGATCACGTAATCGTCGGGGGCCTTCGCCTGCAACATCATCCACATCGCTTCGATGTAATCGCCGGCGAAACCCCAGTCGCGTTTCGCGTCGAGATTCCCCAGGTACAGATCCTGTTGGACACCCAACTTGATGCGGGCTGCGGCCTTCGTGATCTTCCGAGTGACGAACGTCTCGCCTCGGCGGGGCGATTCATGGTTGAATAAAATCCCGTTGCAGGCGAAGAGGTCGTAGGCTTCTCGATAATTGACCGTGATCCAGTAAGAATAGACTTTGGCTGCTCCATAGGGACTGCGGGGATAGAACGGTGTGGTTTCGCGCTGAGGTATATCCTGCACTTTGCCGAACATCTCGCTCGACGATGCTTGGTAAAACTTCGGTTTCAATCCGGACTCCCGAATGGCTTCCAGGAGGCGGATCGTTCCGAGCCCGGTAATCTCGCCGGTATACTCGGGAATATCAAAACTCACACGTACGTGGCTTTGCGCTCCCAGGTTGTAAATTTCATCGGGCTGGATCGTTCGGATGATGCGGTTGAGCGAACTTGCGTCATTGAGGTCGCCGTACACCAAATGGAGCCGTCGATGCGGAACATGGGGGTCTTCATAAATGGGATCGATCCGACCCGTATTGAAGGAACTCGATCGTCGAATAATGCCGTATACCTCATAGCCCTTCCCGAGGAGAAACTCTGCCAAATACGATCCATCCTGTCCTGTAATGCCGCTGATCAGCGCTTTTTTCACAAGACCACTCCTTGGTTGTGGCGGAAAGTGGCTGAATTATGTCCTGATTACAGAGCCTTGTCTACGGACTGTGTGGTTTTGATTGTATAATGGACTTGTCGGTTGTTGTTGCACGGGGCTTTCGCTCCGCATTAGAATATCGTCCTGGAAGGGATGGTCGATTAGCCGTCGGCTGCGAAGACTATGAATATACGTCGGGGCATTATACTCGCTTATATAATGTGTGGCGCCTTCCTCGTGGCCCATATCATCAACGCAGTGATAGCAGAGGCCTTGTCTGTTCCGGTAGGGTTGGCAACTCTGTCGCCAGGATCTGACAGAGCGGCTGACGTAAGTGCGACCCTGCCTGTTTTGGTTGAGCGCATCCGGACAAGCGGACTGTTTCCCCTGCCGCCAGATCCCTTCGGTATGGGCCCTGCGGGGTCCAGCCCGACACCTTCCCGCGCTCCACTAAATCTGGCGTCGAAGCTAAAGCTGCTGGGGGTCGTGATCGGCGATCATGAAGGGGTCTCAGCCATCGTTGAAGAACTTTCCAGCAAACGCCAACTATTCTTCCGGTTGCACGACGAAATCCCCGACGCGGGTGAGATCAGCGAAATCCGACGGGACGGGATTGTCGTTCGTCAGGGTGATCAACAGGAATTGCTAGAACTCGTCACATCGCAGATTGAGAAGCCTCCGTCTGCCCCAGTCACAGTGGTTCCGGCCGGAGCTCCGGTGCCTGGGAGTCCAGTGCGTACCGTGCTTGATAGGAGAGACGTTGAACAAGCGATGGGCGATATTCCCAAGTTATTGTCCCAGGCGAGAGCGGTGCCGTATCTGGTGAATGGAGCGATGAATGGGTTCCGTCTGGACTTTATCGCACCAGCCAGTTTTTATGAGAAAATTGGTTTGAAGTATGGGGATGTCCTCCAGCAGGTCAATGGCGTAGACATCCGTGATCCGGGCACAATGCTCACGCTCTTCCAGCAGCTCCGCAACGAAAAGACGGTCAAACTTGATGTCCTGCGGAACAATCAGCGGACCGCGATGACCTTCGATATCCGTTGAGTCCGCTGAATCCTCTTCTGTGGCGGCCCCTTATCTGCTTTTGACAAGTCGCTGCCCTTCCGCGCTGCCGGTATTGGCAGACATGAGAAGGTATGTCTTGAAGAACAGCTAGATCGGAGGGGCCTGTGTGACCTTGTCAGAGCGATCCCGTAGAGAGTATTCTCTTAAACTCCAAAGGCTTGTGGTCTTGTCACGAGGTTGATGGGCTCTTCCAGAGATGAACCATGCACTCGTTGGTGGTCTGTGATGAATGACGAATATTCCGGTCGGCCACTGTTAGGAGCGATCCTCGAAGACAAGTTTGGCTTGACCGAAGCCAAATTGCTTGAGGCAGTGAATGTTCAAGGGACCAAAGGGGGACGTCTCGGCGAAATCTTGATCCGACTACGCTCGATTACCGAAGATCAACTACTCCAGGCGCTTGCCATTCAATTTGATCTTCCCTGGCTCCCGAATCTTGATGTGAGCCAGGTCGATCATGAATGGGTCAAGAAGGTTCCGATCCATTTCGCCCGCCGCTATCACGTGCTCCCTCTGAAGACGGAGAATGGATCTGTGCTCGTGGCGACGACCGATCCCACGGAAACGGCTGCATTGGACGATCTTCGACTGTTGCTCGGCCTCCCGATCAAGCCGGTGTTGACAAGCAGCTTGTCGCTCCTGGCCTGTCTGAATCGTGTATACGACGAAGCGGCAAGCCCTGCAGGCGCCGAGCAAGTCATGGAGGATATCGCGGCCAGTGAGAGCCTGGACCAAATTGCTCACGAGTTGGATGAACCGCAGGATCTCCTCGATGCCACAGACGAAGCCCCCATCATTCGGTTAGTCAACTCCGTGCTCTTTCAAGCCGTGAGGCAACGAGCGAGCGATATTCATTTCGAATCGTTTGAACGAGGGCTGGTCGTTCGGTATCGCATCGACGGGGTGCTGTACCCCGTTTTGACACCTCCCAAACATCTGCAGGCGAGCATTATCGCGCGATTGAAAATCATGTCGGGTTTGAACATTGCGGAGAAGCGATTACCGCAAGATGGGCGATTTAGGATTCGAACAGCGGGGAAGGATGTCGATCTGCGTGTCTCGGTACTTCCAACCTCTCATGGCGAACGGGTGGTCCTGCGTCTATTGGAGAAGGAGAATCGTCTGCTGAATCTGTCGGAAATGGGTTTTTCGCAAGATCGGCTGGGCATCATCCAGCAATTGATCCAATTGTCACATGGCATCATTCTCGTGACCGGACCGACCGGGAGCGGTAAGACGACGACGCTGTACGCGGCATTGACTCACATCAATGCGCCCGACAAGAACATCATTACCGTTGAGGATCCGGTCGAATATCAGTTGCTCGGCGTCGGCCAGATGCAAGTGAATCCCAAGATCAACCTGACGTTTGCCGCGGGGCTGCGGTCGATTCTCAGGCAAGACCCCGATGTCATCATGATCGGCGAAATTCGTGATCGTGAAACCGCTGAAATCGCAATACATGCCTCACTGACGGGACATTTGGTCTTCTCCACGCTTCATACCAACGATGCCGCGAGCGCGGCCACACGATTGATCGACATGGGCATCGAACCGTTTCTCGTCGCCTCTTCGGTGGTGGCCGTCTTAGCTCAACGGTTGCTCCGCCAGGTCTGTTCGGACTGTAAGCAGCCCTATCAGCCGGCCGATGAAGAACTGATTCGGCTCGGTATTGTTCCGCCAAGGGTACGCCCCACATTCTATCGAGGAGTCGGGTGCTCGGCCTGTTCCCAAACCGGCTATCGAGGCCGAACCGGAATTTTTGAACTCCTCGTGCTCGACGATGAGATCCGCCGATTGATCGGCAGCAAGGCAGACTCGACGTCGATTCGTCAAGCGGCGATGACAAAGGGGATGGTGACCTTGAAAGACGAAGGAGCGGAAAAAGTGTTTCACGGGGTGACGACGACTGAGGAATTGATGCGGATTACACAACAGGAAGTTGAGATATAGAGAGATGCCCGTCTATCAGTATAAAGGGTATCGGAACGACGGCGGTGCGGCGACCGGCATCATCGATGCCGAAAGCCCGCAGGTCGCGCGGGTGAACCTGCGGAAGGTCGGCGTGTTTCCCACCGATATGGTGGAACAGGGATCGGCCACGGCAATCGCGATCCCGGGCACTTCTGGCAAATCCGCTGCTGGAATCGGACGCTCCCCCGCCCTCAGCACGACCGATGTCGCGATGATGACCCGGCAGTTGGCGACATTGTTGGTCGCGGGACTGCCGCTGGTCGACGCGCTCGGGGTCATGGTGGATCAAACCGAGAAGAAAGCCGTCAAGAGCCTTATGGCCGACATCCGCGAAGCAATCCGTGGAGGTTCGTCCTACAGCGCGGTGCTCGAGCGCTACCCTCGGGAGTTCTCCCAGATATATGTCCACATGGTGCGGGCCGGTGAAGCCAGCGGCGCGTTGGATCAGATCTTATTCCGCCTTGCCGAGTTTCTGGAGAAGCAGTTGGCGCTCAAGCATAAAGTGACGAATGCCATTCTCTATCCTGCCCTGATGTTGATCGTTGGTGTCTTGGTGCTGTTTTTCCTCATGACCTTTGTTGTACCGAAAATCACTGCCGTCTTTACAAGTTTGAAGCAGGCCCTCCCTTGGCCCACCGTCGTGCTGATGACCCTCAGCAATTTCCTTGCAGACTATTGGGCGGTGATCCTTGCTGCACTGGGTGTGCTGGTGTGGGTGGGACGTCGAGCGATGAAAACGGAAGCGGGGCAGCTTACGGCCGACCGATGGTTGCTGAAGATTCCACTCATGGGCGAGGTGGCTCGTATGGTCGCCATCTCGCGGCTCACCAGTACGTTGGCCACGATGCTGGCAAGCGGAGTGCAGTTGTTGGATGCCATGGATGTTGCAAAGCGAGTGATGAATAATCGTGTACTGGAGTACGCGGTCGAGGGGGCTAGACAGAATATACGCGAGGGAGAAACGATTGCCGAACCATTGAAGCGCAGCGGAGAATTTCCCGCGTTGGTCACCCACATGATTGCGGTCGGTGAGCGGAGTGGTGAAATGGAGGAGATGCTGCGTCGAATCGGACACATTTATGACGGAGAAGTCGATCGGGTCATTACGCGGTTTACGTCACTTCTGGAACCCATCATGATCTTGGTCATGGGCATCTTGGTGTTCTGTATCGTCGTGGCGATTCTGCTGCCCATCTTTGAGATGGGCCAAATGGTCCGCTAGCAGCGTGTTTGCATGACTCTAGGGACCGTGAGATGTGAAGCGATCTGCTTCTGTGGTCTGCGAGAGGCGCTGATCGGTAAGGGGTGATGAGGCTAATGGGAGGTGTTTGATGAATGGAAGAGAGCAGCCCGAGGATATGTGGACGAGGTGGAGCAGGAACCGTCTACGGCGAGGCTCCATCGCCTGGCGCTTCATGCCTCGCAACCTGGGTGGAACCGCCGGCTTTACGTTCATCGAGATCATGGTTGTGGTGGCCATTCTCGCAATTCTCGCGGCCTTGGTTGTCCCTCGCATTATGGGGAGAACCGATGATGCCAAGCGTACGGCAGCAAAAGTTCAAATTCGAAATATCGAAGGAGCGTTGCAACTCTATAAGCTCGACAACGGTGTCTATCCCTCGACCGAACAAGGTTTGAAGGCCTTAGTGGAAAAGCCGTCGGTCGGGGTGATCCCAAAGAAGTGGAAGATCGGCGGATACCTTCCAAAGCTTCCGGAAGATCCCTGGGGAAACCCGTACAAGTATATGAGTCCCGGCCAGAGTTCCATTCAGACCTCTGGTCAGAGTACCGGTCTGAGAGCTGAGTACGAGATCATCTCCCTCGGAACAGATGGCGAAGTGGGTGGCGAGGGGGTCAATGCCGATATCACCAATTGGAATCTCGAGAAGGACTAAGACGTCAATGGCCATTGGTCATTCGACAACACTCGCGACGTCCACGGTGTGGGCGAGACTTGCACGACTGGCTTTTCGCGCGCTTTACGCTCGCCGCACGAGACGGTTCACGCCTCACGCCTTACGTGCTTCACAGGGATTCACCATTCTGGAAATCATCATCGTGCTGTTCTTGCTCGCCGGGTTGCTGGGGATCGTCCTGCCTCGAATTTCACTGGAAGAAAATTTGGGTTCTGTCGGTCGGCGGATGGTCGGGACTGTGCGATCCCTTCAGAGCCTAGCCATGATCACCCAAAAAACCGTTCGCCTCTATGTCGATATCGACCGAGGGGTCTATTGGCCCGTGATCCTGGATGGGAACGAAGAAAAGATACCAGCTGACCCCGCCTGGGCGACGCCGATGAACTTCCCGACTGCCATCCGGGTTTCAGATATCCTGGTGACTCAGGGAAAAAAAGAAATAGGTCGGGTCGATTTGTCCTTCTATCCTACCGGGAGGATCGATCCGGCCACGATGCATCTGATGGATGCACGCAACAACATTCTGGCCATTGCCATCGAACCAGTTACAGGAGCGATCCGCATGAGCGATGAGCGGATTGAGCCTCCCAGGGCACTCACCATCCCCGATCGGGTGAGACCGTGGCTCAAGTCAGCAGAAGGAGCTAGGTAATTGTGCCACCACTGAGCACGCTGTGTCATCGCAGAATGTGTTGCTATGGGGAGTGAACGGGGTTTCACGCTATTGGAAGTCGTGATCTCGCTGGGCATTCTTGCGCTAGCGCTACCGATCTTATTGGGACTTCGCAATTGGGATCTCGACCTCCATGCAAGAGCCAAGGATCTCACAACTGCGACAATCCTCGCGCAGGAAAAGTTGACTGAGACGGAATTGACGGCGCTCTTTCCCATCGGCGAAACAGGCGGAGTATTTTTGCCGACACCCTTGGGATCGCAAGCCACCGCCGAGATGACGAATCGCCCGTCAAACTATCGGTGGAAGCGGATTGTGTCGCCCACACCATTGCAGATTGTGCGGGAAGTCAAAGTTCAAGTTCTCTGGCCGAGAGGCACAACGGAAGAAATGGTCGAGGTCAGTACCTATGTCTTCTCGACAAGCCCCACAGGGTTCTGAGAATGGTTTTACCCTGGTCGAGGTTCTGCTGGCGGTGTCGTTGGTTGCCATGATGGCCGCCTTGGTCTTTGGCTCCCTCTATGCCACGACCAGTGCAATCGATGCGACACGAGCAAGATCGGCCAACGAGCAGATCGTCCGCAGTACCTTGCGTGTCATGACCGATGAGCTCTCGCTCGCCGAAGGCCGCACTACCTATCCTTGGACGGGAACCAACGGCCAGCTGGACGGTCAGCCTGCAGATTCGATAGCCTTTCTCACCATGGGCCAGTTTCGAGGGGCGGAGTCGGCCAAAGATACCGAACTGGTACGGATCGTTTACACCAGAGAGGGCGATCGCCTCCTCCGTTTCGTGCGAAGGAATCTCTACGGTCTGACGGATGAATCCGTCGAGCAAGTCGAATTGGCTACCAAGGTAAAAGGGTTCAACGTGCGCTATTACGACGGAAAGAACAATCTCTGGCTGGATGAATGGGATGGCCGTGTGCGACCCGGGTCTCCCAAAGCCATCTTAATTGAACTGACGGTGCTCCAAGACAAAATGGAACTTCAGACCGTCCGCCAGTGGGTGACGGTGGGAGCTTCATGACGACATGGTCGTTTGGCTGGCCTGAGATACTCACGCGTAAAGGCCCCCTCGGATGGGGACTGGCGTCGGTAGCCAGTTTCATCGTATTTTTCTTCCTGACCTTTCCCTATGGTTCGCTCCAAAACCGCCTGTTGACCGAACTGAATCGGGCGAGTGGATGGGAGGTTCGAGCTGGGGATTGGTCGGTGGGCTTTCCGGCAGCGATCGAGTGGCGTGATCTCGTCTTCGCCGGACTAGCAAGAGAAGCGATTCCCGTTGAAGCTGTACGGGCAACAGTTGGCGTCTTTCAGGCAATGTTAGGGCAATTGGTGATAGATTACGCGGTCCAGTTGCCTGGAGTGGCTCAGGCAGGAGCTGGACGAGCTATGGGATCTCTGTCTGCGGCCTCCTGGTCCTTAGAGGGCCCGGTTGCCGTCAAAGGTCGGCTCCAGGATATGGATCTTGCGAAAGTTCTGAAACCCTACGTGAGCCGAGGGACAGTCCAAGGAGATTTCATGCATCGCTGGGATACCGCACAAGGCGTCGATGCTGCCCTCAAAGGGGAAGGGACCGTGAAGGTCGAAATCAAAGATCTTGTCGTCGAAGCGATGGCTGCAGGCACCTCCGCAAATTCCTCAATTGCGTTTGGCCGGATCCAAGCGTCGCTCGCCTGTCGCGACGGCTCATGCGATGTCACAGAATTGAAGGGAGACGGTGAGGATGGATCCTTTACTGCTCAGGGTCGCGTGGCGTTGCGGCAGCCACTACAACAGAGCCTTCTGGATCTTACAGTGACTGTGATTCCCGGCGCCGGGTTTGCTCAAAAGGCAGCACGCTTGTCGCTGCCACCGTTTCAAACTGGGACCCCCTTGACGTTCAAGCTGGTGGGGCCGATCGTGAGTGCGCGGGTGGCTCTCTAACAGACAGCATGACGTGCGAGAAAGGCAGGACATGCGCGGCGGGCAAGAGAAACGTAGATCGATATCCCGAACGAAATCGATCGTTTCTCCTGGCGTGCGACTCTCGCCAGTCCCGCGAAGATCTTAGCCGAGAATGATAAGAAATAGGAGTGAACAGGGTTAGCGATGATTGCTGAATGTGTCGGGCTCGATATCGGGCAGACGGCCTTCAAGGCTGTGCGGTTTCGACGGCGACTGACAGGGCGTGAGTCGGTGGAATATTTCCATCTGCCTGTTCCCTATGGGCGGCAGGAACAGGCGGAACCGGCGCACCGGACGGCCATGCTCAGAAATTTTCTCTGGCAGAACGGATTGTATGAGAGTGGGCAGATAGTCACCGCACTCCCCTGCCAAGATGTGTTTGTCCGAACCCTCTCGTTCCCCTTTCGAGATGCGTCCAAGCTGGCCCAGATCGTCCCGTTCGAAATGGAGAATCTGATCCCCATGCCCTTGGAGGACGTCACCGTCGGCAGTCTCGTGCTGCCGGCGCGAGAATCCAAGGAAGGGGCCGGGAAAGCCAACGGGTCCGATGTGCTCGTCACCGCAGCGCCTAAAGCGAAAATTGCTGAACACTTGCGGTTTATGGCCTCTGCCGATCTGAATCCTTCCGTGATCACGATTGACGGCATGGCCTTGTTTTCCGTCAGCCAATTTTTGAAAGAGGAGGGCGCCCAGGTCCCCGGCGATCTGGCGATCATCGATGTTGGGGCCTCGAAGACGACCTTGTGCCTTGTGCATGAAGGCCGTCCCGTGCTGTTGCGCACCGTGCTGTGGGGCGGGAATCATCTCACCCTTGCGCTAGCCGTTCGCTATGCCTGCAGCTTCGCCGAAGCCGAACGACGGAAGCGGGCTATGGCTGTACAGGAGGTCGATGCCTGGCTCGAACCGGTCCTCAAAGAGCTACGCGTGTCCCTCCATACCTATGAAGGCGCCGTCCATCAACGACTGACTCATTGTTGGGTCTCGGGCGGCGGCTCGAAACTGAAAGAACTGAGCGGGCATATGGCGCATCAGTTGGGCTTACTCCCGGTCGGCTCGCGCCAAGGGTTTGGGTCGAGCTGTCCCCGTGCATTTTCGATCGCATTCGGATTGGCGATCCATCCAAACATTGTCCGCCCCCGATGGAAGTCGAGGCTGGCTGGGTCGAACCTCGCGTTGGATTTCAAGGCCGGAAGCGATGCCGCATCAGCCACCGCGGATGTCTCGAAACAGGATCGACGGCTGGCCGTATGGGGCGCGCTCATCCTCGCCGTGTTGGCGCTCGTGGATCTCTCGACGCGCGTCTTCCTCAAAGATTCGACGGTCAGGGACCTCAAGCGCGGCCTCCAGGCGCAATACGAGCAAACATTCGGACCGGGCGCCGCTCCGGGTGAAGAAGTGGATCAGGCGCGCTATCGAGTGTCGCAGATGGAGAAAGGCCTCTCGATTGTGGATGGGAGAAGCTACAACGTCCTCGCCGGCCTTGCAGAACTGGTGAAACATGTGCCCCCGGGCGTACCGTTGAAAGTGCGGGAACTGACGATCGACGGGACCAGTGTTCATCTGGAGGGAGAAACCACATCCTTTGATGCGGTCGATAGAATCAAGCAGGCGTTCGAGGCGGACGAGACCTTTCAAGAAGTATCTATCAGCGATACCCGTGTCGGAGCCGCGCAGAACCAAGTCGTGTTTCGCCTCACGTATACGGTGCAACGGCCATGATGCAGATGCTGAAAGAACGATGGCAACATTTCTCACCACGCGAGCGCATCATCGTATCTGTCGGCGGTGCCATGGTCGCAGCCGCACTTGTCTTCCTCCTGATCGTCGATCCGCTTTTGGCATCGATCGACAAGCTCGATCGGCAGGCGAAACGGAAAGCAAAGGACAGCCAGGAACTTGCGCTCGTGGCGCAGGAGTACCTACTCAAGCAGGCACGCATCGCCAAGCTCGAGCAGCGCATGCCGATCCCGCCGGCTCAGTTTTCACTGCTGGCGTTCATGGAGGAAGCGACGACGACGGCGCAGATTCGCGATCGGATCGTCGGTATGCAACCACAGGCTCCCATTGCCGTCCAGGGCTATCAGGAAACCTCGGTCGACCTTCGACTCGACGGCGTCACGCTTCCCCAGCTCCTGGCCCTCCTGGTGGCTATCGAACAGGCTCCCTATGACGTTCAGGTGCGCCATTTACAGATGAAACTGAAATACGATAATCCAGTCAATCTCGATGCCACGCTGAAAATCGTGACCTATGCGAAGGTCTGATGAACGCGGCATTGCCCTGCTCCTCACCCTTCTGGTTCTGACCCTCCTGGTTGCGTTGATTCTCGAGTTCGATGCCGAAGCGAGGAGGGAATACCGCGACGCAGCGACGTTCCGCGATAACTTCAAGGCCACCGTGCTCGCGCGCGCGGC
>Ga0134127_10002465_pt1 | contig 13342 bp, 18 predicted proteins | sample KB31753_FD_96459 | JGI IMG/M metagenome (GOLD analysis project Ga0134127, IMG submission 96459) | Terrestrial soil microbial communities with excess Nitrogen fertilizer from Kellogg Biological Station, Michigan, USA - KB3-175-3 | ecosystem: Environmental > Terrestrial > Soil > Unclassified ...
CGACAAGAAGGTCACAGTCCCGACGGACAGCTTCGCTCGCAGCGACACGATGTACATCTCAGTCGACACGAGCGGCAGCGGTACCGCGAAGCTCGACGCGAAGTGGACCTACCGCCAGGGCGACAAGGTCGCCGTAGTGAAGGAAGACAGCATGACCATCAATAGCACCGGCCCTGCGACGCACGAATTTCACGTGAGCAAGCCGGATGGCTGGCCTCCGGGGGACTACGAGGTCGATATAACGCTGGACGGCCAGTCCGCCGGTTCAAGAAAGCTCACGGTAAAGTAGCCCGGCTTCGATTCGCGCCGCAGATTTGAAGCAAGCGTTGTCGTGCGAGCGGCGCCGGAGAACGGTGAGCAGAACGGCCCGAAGTCGGGTAGAATAGAGGGGTCTGGTGATCCCCTAGTCTTGTCTTGCCTGGCTCGATTCGCCGCTTCGGCGCGCCTTCTGACCCGGTCAGCCACAACGAAATGCATCGCCGAACCAGCAGGTGGATATCCGCTTGCTGCCATCTTTCTTATGTGAGTAATTCAAGTGACCAAGCTTTTTATCGGTAACCTTCCATTTTCCGCGACCGAGCAGTCGGTTCGCGCCCTCTTCGAGCCTCACGGCACGATCGATTCGCTCGCCCTCATCAATGACCGGGACACCGGCCGCCCTCGCGGTTTCGGCTTCATCGAGATGCCGAGCGCTGATGCCGCGAAGGCCATGCAAGCCTTGAATGGCAAGGATTTCGAAGGTCGCGCGCTCAAGGTGAACGAGGCCCAGGCGAAGGAGCGAAGCGGTGGCGGTGGCGGTGGCGGCTTCCGGCGCGGCAGCGGTAATCGCTACTGATCTGAATCTCGAACAACCCACAGGCCAAGTTGAAAGCCGATGATTGCGGCGATCATCCTTGGCCTGTCGGTTGTCGTGCTGTTCGAGCGGAGTGGAGGATGAACCCAATGCGCATCGTATCCCGCACGACCCGTCAAGTCCGCGAACAGCAACGCGAAAAGTCGCTGCGGAAGCGCGAGGCCGCCGGCACGCTGGCGACCATGTTCCCGCGTTCTGAACTGGTCCGCATCCATCTTCAGTTCGTTTCGAAGGATGGCCCGGCGCCCGCGGCGCGGACTCACGCACTGTATGCGTCAGCGCAGGCGTATTTCGAGTTTGCCTGTCCGCATGGCGACTGCGACGGTAGCATCGACCTTAACGCCGTCGCGCTGCAGTTGCTGCGAAATGCCGGTACTCAAGCCAACGGCACGCTGCATTGTCCCGGCACTCGTACGGCCGACGGCGGCGTGCGTCCTCCTTGCAACCAGCGCGTCGACTATTGGATCGTGGCCCGCTATCAATCAGACGGGCGTCGCCAGAATCTTGCTAACACTTGATCCAGGTCGCATCGCGTGGATCACGCGCTCGCGAATTTCGCGTTCCGGGATATTGAATACGGACACCGTGTCACCAAACCGGATGCTTTGCGTGTAAAGCGAGACCTTGTTTCCCGAACAAAACACGTTCTTGATCGTCGCGTCCCGCAAGTCTGGCCTGCGGCGCGTGCTCCTGACTGAGTGTAACCACGTCGAAGGCTCGCCCAAGACATCCAGAAACGTTCTCTGAGCCATGACTGGATCCTCGTGACCTCGATGAGCAATGGTATCGTTGCCCCATCTCACGGTGCGCCCAATCGAGCCGGATAGCGAGCTTTTTCGCTGGACGCATAGAGTTCAAGCTGCCGCATCGCATCGGCGCTACGGCGTCCTATGGTGCAGGCGCCTGCGCCGTGTTATTGAAGTAGGCGCAGGGATTCGAGAGGTAACGACATGAACACGCTCAAGACACTTGCCGCGCTGGCATTCGGCTCGGTGCTGCTCGCCGGCTGCGGCGCTCACAAGGACGAATCGACCGCTCAGACTGGCGCGCCCTCTGCCAGCGTCGAAACTCCCGCTCCCCCGCCCGCAGATTCCGTGTCGCCTGCTGATACGACGGACACGATGCCGTCGGACGAACCGGAACCGGCGATGTCGGATTCGCTGCCGACGGACGATAAGCCGCCACCGGTCGAGCCGGCCCCGCCGCCGAGCCACTGATCACACGCAGCGCTGTACTCGCGCGCGGACCTGCATGGCCGAGCGGGAAGGACTGTCCTTCCCGCTCGTGGGCGACTAAGGCGCTGCCCGCCCTGCTGCCCGGATTCTACGAGCGTCTAAGGACCGGTTCGCCGTCCTTGACCGGAATGCGCTTGCCCGGATCATGGTCCATGCGGACCACTTCCCTGGCGCCATCCAGCTCGTACGTGACTTCATAACCGGCGGGAACCTGTTCGGAATCGTAGACGGTTTCGCATCGCTGCTCCGTCGTCTCCACCACGTTGCCCTGCTGCATTCGCTTCTGGACCTTGTTGCCGGCGTAGCCGCCAGCCGCCGCGCCGGCGACGGTCGCTGCGTCGCGGCCGCTGCCGCTGCCGACCTGGCTGCCGAGCACCCCGCCGATGACCGCGCCGATCGCGGTACCCGCGATGCGCTTCTCATCCTTGACTGGCGCCTGTTGCAAGGTCGTGTGATCGCCGCAAACCTCGCGCGGAATCCGTCGCGTATCGAATGCGGGTTTCACGGATACTACAGTGGCGTAATCCTGAATCGGGTTGTATCCCGTGCCGACCGCGATCGCCCCAGCCGCCGTTACCGCGACCGCGCCGACGATGATCCCGGTCACCAACTTGCTGTTCATTACTCCACTCCTTGAGCGGCTTCCGCCGCCGTTCCAGCCGCGATATCAATACCGAGCGCCACGCGGAACGCGTTAATTGTCGGCGTCGCGCAATAGCGACGTGGAACCGCACCCTACCGAACGGCTGGATTATGTTCGCTGTCGTCAGGACGACCGGGATCGATGCACGTGGATTTTCAGATGTCAGAACTCGGGCAGTGCGACGTCTTCGAAAATGCGCTCAACCGCCACCGAATCTTTCGCCCGCAGTGCCTGATCGACGACCCGGCGCTTCAGGCGCGGCGGGAATTGCCGCATGAACTCATACATGTAGCCGCGCAGCAGGCGTCCCCGGCGAACTCCGATCCAACTGGTGTACTGCGGGAAGAGTCGGCTGCCGTCGATCGAGACCAGATCGCGGTCTTCGCTGTCATTTCGCGACATGCAGGCGACGATGCCCACACCGAGGCCGAGCCTCACGTAGGTCTTGATGACATCGGAGTCGCGGGCCGTGAGTACAACCTTCATTGGCAGCCCAGCGCTGTCGAAGTGATCAGCGAGCGACGACCGTCCCTGCAAACTGAAGACGTAGGTCACGATCGGGTACTCGCTGACGTCACGCAGCTTCGGTTGCTCGACTGTGGCGAGCGGGTGGCTCGTCGGCACTACGACATCCAGGTGCCAGCGATAGCACGTCATCAGCGCGTCCAAGCCGTCGACCAGCTGGCCGAGCAGTTCGACACGTGGTGCGTCGAGTGGATACTCCGGCACCTTGGCGGCGGTTGCTGGCAAGAGATGGCCTCGGAGCGATACGGCTGGAGTCGATCCTATTGAATAGGCATTGACGGATGGAAAGTCCGAGTTGTTATATCCAGATTCTTCATTGTTCGAATTGCCAATAAATCGGAATCAGCACATTACCGTTAGCGATCCCGATCCCCTGGTTCGCAGGGCGCCGGAGTTCTTGCGGGCGTTTTTAAATCAATTAGTTAGATGGCTCGCGCTCGAACAACTTCACGTCAAGACCACGGCCACGCGCGTTCCGGGCGAGATCCTGAGGCCGGCTTCCGCGCCGCCACCGGTGGCGCATGTGAGAGGGCGGCCAATTGGGCAATACCCCCCTTGACGTGGGCGATGACTAAGCTTATATAAGCCCATATGGGAAAGACGACCAGACCAGGATTTCTGACGAATTTGGACGCGGACAAGCTCGGCGAATTGAATGATCTAGCCGCTCGGACGCGTATTACACGTTCCGTATTGATGCGTGAAGCTGTTGATGACTTGCTTGTGAAGCACAAACCGAAAAAAGCTACAAAACGGAGGTCAAAGCAATGAAGGACGCACCGATATCTCCTTCCGCCCCGCAGACTCCAGTCCAGCTTTCGGGGCCTCGCGATTCCATTACTCAGTTCGTTGAAGAGGTCTGCTACGACTTGGAAGCGAGCAGGGCCCGATTGGCTGAAGTCGAGAGCATCGATGCGCTAGTCGCGGCCACAACGGACACGCATAAGACATTGGTTGAACATGAACAGACCATGAGCCAGTTTGTAAAGATTGTTAATAACTGGAGACAAGAATCCCTTTGAAGGCGAAAGGCGCCCTCACTACCAATTCTTAAAGGGAACCCCGGCCACGCGCCGGGGTTTGCTTTTTGGGGCACTGCTACTACCCGCGAGGCACCTGGGCGGGCCACTGCGCGGGCCTCGTCAGCGAACGGCAGTTGCTAAATCGCGAGCAGGCAGGCCGCGTCCACGTTCATGCCGGTTCTCAGGACCCTGGCAGCTCGCCTCTTGAGGTCCCGATCCTCAACGCGGAACACCGAGTAAGTCGGTCCGCTTGCGGCGCCTCGCGTTGAAATGGCGAGGCCGTCATTAGAGACGACAACTTTACTGATCCACGCCCCGCCCATGTCGGCTTGCATGTTGGTCCCGGAAAACGAGAAGTCGGGCCAAGTGCCAGGGAGGCCGAGAACGTCTCCGATTGTCGTTCGTGTCGTTCTCATCCTGACGGCTGAATCGCTCAGAGTTTCTCGTCCAGGATCGCTAGCGCCCGCTGTAGCCGGCTGCGGCCGGCCCGATGCATCAATCGTGAGGCTTGCAGACAGCGCAAGAATGCAACGGCAAAGAGGGGGGTCTGGCCATTCGCACGCAACCTCGAAATGAGATTTTGCTGACGGGCGATGCGGTGTTCGCTCTCAGCGAAGTACCGGTTAGCTAATTCAAGGTGGTCGAGGAGCATCGACCTCTCATGGGCGCCTGCGAAAGCGGTGCTTTCGGTCATTGCGAATTCGGAACCCGTAGTTTGAAGGTCAAGGTCCAATGGTATTGCACCCCCATCGTCGTCCCAACGCCCCTGCGCTTCACCGTTCAACGACGCGCCCATTTGAGGCGATGCATTTCCAAGAGGTCGTCCATGTTCTTCATCCTCGCGTTCTGCGCGTCCGGCCGCCGCCGGGCGCTTATGGCGGCGTGAGACCAGAACGACGGGTTCCCAACGATTTCCCGAACTGCACTTTTCACCACTTAGAGCCTCAGACTTCGACGGGCAGCGAGATGACTGTCCGTACCCACGGTGCGCCAAATACAGGCAAATAGCGAGGCGTTATTGGAAGCGAATGGCCCGTCCCACGGTAGGCCTGGCGACAAGTCAGGTAATCGCGCAGGTTTGTCCTGCAGTCGCAGGTTACCTAGGACTACGTCAGCGCGATTTAAGTACGTGAATCGAGGGAGTGCGATAGAATACTGTCCAACGACGACTTGGCATTCGCGTGCCAAAAAAGACGTCGATCGCTCGTTCCACTCACCCCCAAAAATCAATCGCGTGGCGCGGGCCGGCGCGAGATCTGTCGCAGCCAAGAGGAACAACATGTTCACCAATTTGCTCTATCGCGGGATGCCGACGATCGTGTTTCTTGTCGTCGCAGCAATCATTGAATTCTTGGCAATACATGCGTTCGCCTAACTCGCCTCGACCCGGGGGAGTAGCCGTTCGTACTCCTTTTTGACCACTTGATAGCACTCGCAGGCGTGCTTCTCGACGCCAGCCCGGTCGAGCACCACGATGCGACCTCGGCTGTACTCGATCAATCCGAGTTTCTGCAACTTACCAGCCGATTCGGTCACTCCTTCGCGTCGCACCCCGAGCATGTCGGCGATCAATTTCTGGGTCATTGATAGTTCGGCGGAACCCAGACGGTCAAGACTCATCAGCAACCATCGACAGAGCTGCTGCTCGACGGAATGGTGACGGTTGCAAACTGCAGTCTGGGACATCTGCGTAATCAGCGCCTGCGTATACCGCAACAGGACGTGCTGCATCGGCCCGGCGCGACGAAATTCCGTCTTGAGCACTTGGCTGGGCACGCGAAACGCCTGCCCTGCGCTCTGCACGATGGCTCTGCTCGGAGTGGTCTCACCGCCCATGAACAATGAGATGCCGACGATACCCTCGTTCCCGACGATGGCAATTTCGGCCGAAGCACCGTCTTCCATCACATAGAGCAGGGAAACGATCGAGTTTGTCGGGAAGTACACGTGCTGCAACTTGTCGCCGGACTCGTAAAGCACATGTCCGAGTGGCATCGCAGACGGTTCCAGTTTTTCGCTGACACGCGCCAAATCGGCCGCCGGTAATGCGGCAAGCAATTGATTTTGTTTGAGTGCGCTTGGATTGATCAAGAGCAGGTTCCAATCCAAGGCTAAATATTAACTCTCACTTTTTATGTGCGCTAGCTCACTTAGAGCGCGTAGCAACACTCCGGTCCGGACGTCTGTAAAGGTGGTTCATAAGTGGGCTGCCGTACACACGGCTGGCCGCGACCCCTGTAGTTTCCGAACCCCAGGCTTCGTACGTCGGGAGAGTCGTCATGCGCCCGAGCCATCGGATCCAAGGCGCCCGGGAGTCGGCTGTGCCTCCCCTTCCGCACCCGCAAGGCCTGCGCGAACACCATGACGAGGTGCGCAATAAAGTCCAATTCGACCCCGAGCTCGTTGGCGTCTATTCCTGCGATGCCGCAGGGGTGATCGATTACTGCAGCGACCGGGCGGTCGAGTTGTGGGGGCGTCGTCCCGATATCGGGGATACGGACGAGCGATTCTGCGGTGCGCACAAGCTGTACCGGCCGGACGGCAGCTACATGCCTCATGCGAAATGCCCGATGGCCGACGTGCTCAATGGGACCGTCTCAGGCGTACATGACGCAGAAATTCACATTGAACGGCCCGATGGCTCGCGCGTCATCGTCATCGTGAATATCGCCCCGCTCATCGATGGCGACGGCGTGATTGTGGGAGCTGTCAACAGCTTTTACGACATCGCCGATCGCAGGCAAGTCACAGGACTGCACAAGACGAACGGCGCTACCTAGCCAGCAGCCAACCGCAAGCGAGAAACCACCGCCATGGCCACATCTCAAAATGAACAACAAGGCTCGTCCCTCTGTCCGCATTGCGGCAAACCCGTGAGATTTGCGGATTCAATCTTGCGGCGAACATTTTCGCCTGCGCCCCGACAGAGGGCCGTTTCGAAGATAGCTCGCTCGCGTGATGGCGCTCCGATTGAGGAGTTACGCAGCTACGGCTTGGTTTGAAAGCCTTAGAACCGCCGGCGTGGCCGGGCCTGTTGTATCGGGCTAAACTCACCTTTTCGTCCGTTCGCCAAAAGGTGCACGATGAACAGAGATGAGCGAACCAGATTTGCGCAAGATGCAGAGCTATGCAATCCGCCGGATCTGAGTGGATTTGACCTCGAGACAATTCACGGAATGACCCGCACCGTGCATAGCTTCAAAGCCATCCTCCATGAAGATGAGATATTGCTTGCGTTGAGAACCGACAAAGAAACGCAATTTCTCAGATTCAATCCCGAGGTAGTGAAGAGCTTGGGATTGTCATTTCTCGCGACTGGAGTACGTCAGAAATGGTTTTCTGTCGAAATCCCTGACGTGCAATTAGGTCGAGCGGAACATTAGCGGCACCGGCTGAGTCTAGGCGCGACTGCAGCAAACGGAACCATGCGCTGAGTCCGCGTATCCCAAAGCCGGAGTCGCGCCGATCGCAAGCTGGTCCAGAGCGTCAAGCGCGCTACTCGTTGCAGCCTCGAGTGCGATTTGAAGCACTCGCGCAGCCGATAGTTTGGAATGCGGGTCGCCAGATGATGCAGGTGGTGGAAGCCAATGTTGCCACTGAACCATCGCAGGATCGCCGGTAGATCGTAGTAGGAGCTGCCGGCGACGGCGGAATCGTGGATGGTCCAGGCATTGCTCCTGGCCCAGTAGGCGCTTTCGTATTGGTGCTGTACGTAAAAGAGCCAGATGCCGGCTGCGCCTGACAGGAGCGACACCGGTAGCTGTACGAGCAGCACGGTCCGCCAACCGAGCACCAACGAGAGTACGACGAAGACCAGCGCGAGCGCGGCATTGTTTGCCCAGATACTGGTCCATTCTTTACGACACGAGCGCGGCAGGTCTAGCGGCAGGCGATGCTTGAGGACGAACTGGAACAGCGGGCCCAAGCCGAGCAGCACGGGCATGCTGCGGTAGAAACGATAGCCAGCGCGCCGCCACCGCGACGCCGCCGCATATTCGTCCACAGTCATCGTGACGATGGCGCCGATCCCGCGGCGGTCCAGGTTGCCGGATGTCGCGTGGTGCACCGCGTGCGTGTATCGCCAGTAGGCATACGGCATGAGGGTCACGACTCCGAGCACGCGTCCGACCGCATCGTTCAGGCGCTTGCTGCCAAAGAATGATCCATGGCCGCAATCGTGCTGAAGGATGAACAGACGCACGTAGAACCCTGCAACAGGGAGCGCCAGTAGCAGCGTCAGGCCGTAGTTCCAGTCCGACCGTACGGAGAAAGCCATGGCACCCCAGCCCGCAATGTACAGCAGGCCGGAAGTCACCAACTGGAACCAGGCGCGACGATCGTCGGCGCGCGCAAAGGGCGCGACGAGCTGGCGCAATGGCGGTTCGGTAACCCCACCATCGGAAATGCATTGATCAGTACTATCCACGGCGGGAAATCACGAGCCAACGTGTGGCTATCAGAATTTCCAGAATATTTTCTGCCGGCGGGTGTGCACGGGTCTGTACGGTAGAACACATATGACCTGTCGGACGGTGATCCAAAGGTCGCGGGACTTTCCACTCGGCGGGTCCTACTCGACAATTGAAAGGGTCTCGTTTGAAATGTTGGACCCGTGAAAGCTCCCTCGCTACAGACCGTAACTGGTCACCCTGATGGTCCGACGTGGCAAGCTGCCATCGGGCGTGTTGTCGTCAATTTTGGCACGCTTGAAAGGGTGCTCCTGACTTGGGCGGATACATTTGCGCCCGACATGAAGTTAATGCAAAAGCATCACAAGGCCGGCATGAAGCAAATCGCTCCGGCGCTGAGGCGGGTGGTTGAGTCCAAGAGTAGCCGCATACCCAAGGCTGACTTTGATGAGGCGATGGCCGCAATCGCAGAGGCAATAGCACTCACCGCCGAGCGCAACGAAGCCGCCCATGGCTGGCTGGAACTTGCGGATGGTAAGTTTCGATTCTTCGTGCCAAAAATCGACGGCGGTCCAAAACTGATCTGCGGAGCGCGAGATATTGAGTGGCTGACCGGAGTTGCGAAACGCATACGTGCAGCAACAGACCGGAGTCACGCTGCCATGGAGGCCATAGCGAAGCGCCACGTGTTTTAGTTCATTTACAGCCGAGCTCAGTTAACTTTCTCATTCGCGGTAGCAATAACTGGCCTGATAACCGAGATGCCTCGCTCAACTTGTAACCATTACCGCGTTTTTCATTTCATTCTTTGGGCGGCTTTGCTCGTTCCCGCGCGCGCAGCGCCACCAGGCTTCGCAGCCACCGACGCAACGGACCCCTACCGCTGGCTCGAAGACGTCGATGGCGCGCGCGCGCTCGACTGGGTAAGAGGCCAAAACGCCGCCACTGAGCGCAAGCTGGCGACGCAGCCCGTCTACCGAGAGCTGCGGCAGCAGGCGCTGGCCGCGCTCGACTCCCCTTCGCGCCTGCCTGACGTGGACCAGATGGGCAATTGGATCTACAACTTCTGGAAGGACGACCAGCACCCGCGTGGCATCTATCGACGTGCCACCCTGGAGGAATTGCGCACGCCCAAGCCCGCCTGGCAGGTGGTGCTCGACGTAGACGACCTTGCCAAGCGCGAAGGCAAGCCATGGGTCTTCCACGGCATGGATTGCTTGCCTCCGGAATTCCAGGAATGTCTGGTGTCGCTGTCGCCCGGCGGCGGTGACGCCGAGGAGATTCGGGAGTTTGATCCCCAGGCGCTGGCTTTCGAGCCGAATGGCTTCTCGCTGCCCGCCGCCAAGAGCTCCGTCGCATGGCGTGATGCCGACAGTCTCTTCGTCGGCACCGATTTCGGGCCGGGATCGCTCACCAGCTCCGGTTATCCCCGCACCGTCAGGCTCTGGAAGCGCGGCACTCCGCTCTCCAACGCAACGACCCTGTTTGAGGCGAAGCCTGAGTCGGTGAGCGCGTTCGGCTACCGTTTGCACTCCGCGGGCGGGGACGTCGATCTGATCACCGAACAGCGCACTTTCTGGGAATCCGACTACTACCAGGTGCTTGCCGACGGCAGCCTGCACCGACTCGACCTGCCTCCCACCGCCGAGGTCGAGGACGTGTTCGCGGGCCGGCTGCTTGTTTCGCTCAAGGATGACTGGCAGCGCGGCGATCGCAAGTTCGCCCGCGACAGCGTGCTGATCGCCGATCCCGCGGCGATGCGCCGAACCGGCAAAGGCGCCGGCAGCGGCGACGTCGAGTCAGTTGCCGAGTCGATAGGCAGTGAGGTGGTGCTCGGAGCCGTGTCGGCAAAGAGCGGGATCCTGGTTTCCTTGCTCGACAACGTTCGGGGTCGCCTCTATCGCTACGAAGAGGCGGCGGCGCAGTGGTCGCGTCGGCAGATCCCATTGCCCGACAACGGCGCGGTGGAGATCGACTCGGTCGATGCCGCGAGCGGTGACGCCTTCATCAAGTTCGAGTCTTTCGTCACTGCGCCAACGCTCTTTTACGTGGCGGACCGAAGCCCAGCCCCTAAGCAGGTAAAGCAGCAGTCGCCCACCTTCGATGGCAGCGAATTCGAGGTGAGCCAGCACTGGGCCCGCTCGGCCGACGGCACGCGGGTGCCCTACTTCCAGGTCGCACCGAAGGGCATCAAGCTAGACGGCAGCCACCCGACCCACATCTTCTCGTACGGTGGCTTCCGTAATGCGCTGGTGCCTTCCTACTCCGGCAGCTACGAGCAGCTTTACGGCGCCTATGGCAAGACCTGGCTGGGCCGCGGTGGCGTTTTCGTTCTGGCCAACATCCGCGGCGGCGGCGAGTTCGGCGAAGCCTGGCACCAGGGAGCGGTAAAGGCCAACCACGTGCACGCCCTCGAGGATTTCGAGGCGGTGGCAGCCGACCTCATCGAGCGCAAGCTGACTTCGAAAGCGCACCTCGGCATCGAGGGCCGCAGCAATGGCGGCCTCCTGGTGCTGTCGACGATGGAGCGCCGCCCGGATCTCTACGGCGCCGTGATTTGCGGCTCACCACTCGCCGACATGCGCCGCTACCACCAGCTGCTCGCCGGCGCGAGCTGGATGGATGAATTCGGCGATCCCGACAAGCCCGAGGAATGGGCATGGATTGCGCCCTACTCGCCCTATCAGAACGCGCAGCGTGGCAAGAGTTACCCGCCCATTTTCTTCTATCTCTCCACGCGCGACGATCGCGTGCACCCCGGCCACGCCCGCAAGATGGCGGCGCGACTCGAGGAGCTCGGTTACGACGTCTCCTACTATGAAGAGATCGAGGGCGGGCACGGCGCGAGCGTCACCAACGAGCAGCTCGCGCACAGGCTCGCGCTGTCATACACGCATTTGTGGACGCGGCTCAGCGGGAAGTGAGCGCTTTGGTCGAGGCTGTCGGACGACACCGTCACCGTCAGACAAACTCCGTGTCTTTGATGCGCGACTGCACGATTGGCGAATCAGGTCCGCATGTTGTCTCATTGAATCGATTCGACGACAACGTGAAGGAGAATTTGCTCATGAAGATTCGTCACATTTTGATCGCGAGCGCCGCGCTCGCGGCTGGCCCGGCATTCGCACAGGATGCCGTTGTCCCCGAGGCTTCTGCGGATTGCGCGTCCCTACAGTCTCAGTTTGACCAGGCCGCTGCGACCGCGTCGAGCGAGCAGCTGAGCGCCGCCAAGTCTGTTCGCGACGAGGGCGAAAAGCTTTGCTCGGAAGGGAAGACAGAGGAAGGCGCAGCGAAGCTGCAGGAAGCGATTTCGGCACTTTCGCAGCCTTCACAGCAGCCCATGGAGCAACCGCCCGCTGAACAGCCGCCCATGGGCACCGAGCAGCCGCCTACGGACACTCAGCAGCCGCCTCGGTAAAAATCACTAGCAACGCGTTTAAGGCGGTCGGGGTCCCCCGGCCGCCTTTTTCAAGTGCATGCGAATCAGTGCGCCCAACATCACACATCGCCGATGCGATTGCGCAGGTCGGCTTCGCGCGCCTGCTCTTCGGGTGTGAAGCCCTCGCCGAAATCTGCCGCCTCGTAGTACGGGCGAATCTCGAGATCTGATTCCTCGCCGGGCATCGGGTTCGGGCACTTCTTTGCCCACTCGACCGCCTCTTCGATCGACTTCACTTCCCAGATCCAGAAGCCCGCGACAAGCTCCTTGGTCTCGGCGAACGGGCCGTCGACGACGGACCGCTTCGTGCCGTTGAAGCGAATGCGCTTGCCGTATTTACTGGGCTTCAGGCCGTCACCGCCCTTCATGATGCCAGCCTTGACGAGTTCCTCGTTATACCTGCCCATCTCGGCGAATAACTTCGCCATCTTCTCGGGTTCCTTGAAAAGCGTTTCCGCTTCGCTGTTTGGCGTGGCCTTCACGAAAACCATGACTTTCATAGTGCGTACTCCTTTGAATGGAAAACTCTCAAATCAGGCGATTCGCTGAGTTGTCGAACCAGCCTCTTCAGGATCGACATGAACCCGCAAGTCCATGATTCATATTAAGTTTGAGGAGACTCGCGACCCCCTGGTTCGTAGGCAGACTCGAGCGATTTTGGTGTTTTTTTAATCAATAAGTTGCCACGCTTGCCTCGCCCAAATCCAATCTACCTGAGGCACAAATCTGTCACAGCCAATGTGTATAAGGCTCAATCGAGCCACGCTCATTGTCGCGGTTCGAGACGTTGATCGAGAGCTTTGCGAAGGCGCATGCATCGGGAAGGACATTGAGCATCTGCAGCACGGAATGTTTGACACGGCCTACATGAAGAGCTTGTATGACTACGCCTATCAGCTCGCTTCCAGCGGACACGCATGGCACAAGTCGCCACCCTCGGTAGACCCGTCACAGCAATGATATCACTCGGCAAGAGAGCGGACGGAGCGCGACTTGAAAGGATGTCGGCCTCGCCCCGCTGGGCCGGCGATCGCTTCCGGAACGTGCACCCAATTTTGCCGGGCCTGCGCGATCCAAATGTCCCTATGCCGAAGATCAGCGATTTTTTGTGCGGCGGCGAGCGACGCGTGCCACAAAATCCGCTGCCTTCGGTCAATCCGCTCGATGCGTGGCGCAAGCCACCCGGCAGCGGCCTGCGCGCGACCTGGCTCGGCCA
>Ga0134127_10002468_pt1 | contig 13335 bp, 7 predicted proteins | sample KB31753_FD_96459 | JGI IMG/M metagenome (GOLD analysis project Ga0134127, IMG submission 96459) | Terrestrial soil microbial communities with excess Nitrogen fertilizer from Kellogg Biological Station, Michigan, USA - KB3-175-3 | ecosystem: Environmental > Terrestrial > Soil > Unclassified ...
CCCTTTCATACCCTTTTCGCGCTCCCCGCTAGCGCGCAGCAGGAGCTACTACTATCGTATGCAAACGCCGCGCGGCGCCGGGTAAGGTCGTGCGCGGCACCTATTTCCGGTGGCAGGGCACGACGTCGTGCGACCGGGTCCGATGCGTCCCGGTTATACCCCCAAACTACTCCCATGCCTCGCGTCGACCTCACGCCGTTCGGCTTCACCCCGACGGAAAGCCTGGTCTACGAGGTCTTGCTGACCGCCGGTCCCGGCACGGGGTACGCGATCGCCCGGGCTGCCGGCTTGGCCCGAGCCAATGCGTACAGTGCGCTTGAAGGCCTGGTCACCAAGGGGGCTGCAAGGGCGGATGGCGGGCGGCCCCGACGCTACCGGCCTGAGGACACGACCGCGCTCATCGCGCGGATCGCGAACGACCATGGACAGGCGTTGGACCGCTTGAGCGCCGACGTCGCCGGCCTGGCGACTCCAAGCGCTCCGGCCCTGGTCGATATCGACTCGCCCCGCGCCGCCCTCCAGCTCATCTCCCACGACGTCGCCCGCGCGGAAAAGGCCCTCGCCTTGCTGGCTCCTCCCGAGGCCTACCCCCTGCTCGCACCGGCCCTGCGCCGCCCGGCCGGTGCCGGCGTGGAGCTCACGTTGCTCGCAACCGGTCCAGTCGAGCTTCCCTTCGCGACGGTCGCATCAGTCGATGCCCGCCCGGAATGGCCGGGTACCCCCCTGATCTGCGTGGTGGACCGGAAGAGTGCGGTGGTCGCATACCGCGAGGGAAACGACGTGCACGGGCATTGGAGCACCGCACCGGCGCTGATCGCGGCCGCACGAGTCGCCATCGGGTACTATGGCAGGTCTGCGTGAGCGACGAAGTCGACGAGTTGTTCAAGCAGCTGCGGAGGGAGTACCTCTCCGAGAGCGGCGACCGATTGGCTGAGTTGAAGGCGGCGGTGCTCGCGTTCCGAAATGGAAGCGGCGGGGCAACGACTTTGCTCAAGACCCAGTTTCATCGGCTGGCCGGTTCAGGCGGGTCGTATGGCTTTCCGACCGTCAGCGCAATCGCGAAGGAAGCGGAACTGTGGATCGCGGCCGGTCCGCCAGCAGATGCAGCGTCGGTTGCCCGGCTGGAAGAAGTGATAGACCGGCTGGCGGCGGCGTTCGAAACGCAAAAGCGTGGCTTGACCAAAAGCGTGAACGGTGAACGGTAAACGGGGGCTCCGTTGATCATCGGAGCCCCCGTTACTATTCACTGTTCACTGCTTTTCAATGCCTGAATCCCGCCGACAGCGGAACGACGTCTCTCGGATTCTTCTCGTCCCCGAATAACAGTCGCCCTTCCCGGAACGACGCTCCTCGCAGCGTCAGGGCAAGCACCTCGCCCAGCTCGCTCACCAGGTGAATCTGGAGCTTGTCCCGAACCTCCTTCGGAAGGTCCTCGAGATCCGCCTCGTTCTCCTTCGGTAGCAGAATGGTCGTAATCCCTGCCCGCTCCGCGCCGAGCACCTTCTCCTTCACCCCACCGATCGGAAGCACTCGGCCCCGCAGCGTGATCTCGCCGGTCATGGCCACGTCGGGCCGTACCGAGCGACCGCTCATGTCTGATACGATAGCTGACGCCATGGTCACGCCGGCCGAAGGACCGTCCTTGGGAATGGCTCCGGCGGGGACGTGGACGTGGATGTCCCGCTCGAACATCTCATCGGGGATCTGGAGCGCCGCAGCGTGCGAACGGGCATAGGTCCAGGCGGCCCGGGCCGACTCTTTCATGACGTCGCCCAGTTGGCCGGTGAGTACCAGCTCGCCCTTGCCGCGCATCGTGCTCGCCTCGACGAACATGATGTCGCCGCCGCTGGGCGTGTAGTACATCCCCGTCGCCACACCCACCTGGTCGTCCCGGCCCGCTTTTTCGGGATGCACCTTGGGCCGACCGAGGAGATCATCCACCATCGGCTTGTCCACCACCACCCGCTCCACTTCCCTGGCCGCGATCTTCCGGGCCACCTTCCGGGCCAACCGGCCGATCTCACGCTCCAGCTGGCGCACGCCGGACTCGCGCGTGTAGCCCGCGATCACTTCCGAGAGCGCCTCGTCGGTGATCTCGAGCTGCGCGGGCGCAACCCCGTTCTCCTCGAACTGACGCGGGATCAGGTACTGCCGGGCGATCTGCTGCTTCTCGCGCTCGGTGTAGCCCGAGAACTCTACGACCTCCATCCGGTCGAGCAGCGGCCCAGGAATGTTCTGGATGAAGTTCGCCGTGGCAATGAACAGCACCTCGCTCAGGTCGAACGGCACGCCCAGATAGTGGTCCACGAACGTGTCGTTCTGCGCCGGGTCGAGCACCTCGAGCAGCGCGCTCGCCGGGTCGCCCTGGAAGGACACACCCAGCTTGTCCACCTCGTCCAGCAGGAACACCGGATTCTTGGTACCCGCCTGCTTCATGCCATGAATGATTCGACCGGGCATCGCCCCCACGTAGGTACGCCGGTGGCCCCGAATGTCCGCTTCATCGCGGGCTCCGCCTAACGAGATCCGGACGTACTTCCGCCCCATCGCCCTGGCGATGGACTTGGCAATCGAGGTCTTCCCGACGCCAGGAGGTCCGACGAAGAGCAGAATCGGCCCCTTCGCGACCTTGTCGTCCTCCTGCCCTGGCAACCGGGGAGACTCGGACGAAGGCGACCCGGCGGGGCCATTGCCGGATCCAGCCTCTGCAGCGGGCGTGGCTGCGTTACCGTCCGTGGCCGCCGCCGGCCCGTCGGTCCGGCCGTCCGCCGCTTCCGCCACCCTGTTGGCTTCGCGAAGCTGCCTGACCGCCAGGAACTCGAGCACCCGGTCTTTCACGTCCTGCAAGGCGTAGTGGTCTTCTTCCAGAATCCGGGACGCTTCCCGCAGGTCGAGATGGTCCTCGGTGCGGATGTTCCAGGGCAGCTCGGAGATGTTCTCGAGATATGTCCGGATGACCTGCGACTCCATCGACTCGCGGCCGATCCGCTCCAGCCGGCCAAGCTCGCGGTCGACTTCCTTGCGGGCGTCCGCGGGAAGATCCAGAGAGGCGAGCTTCTGCTTGAGCTCCTCCAGCTCGCTGGTGCCCTCTTCATCCTCACCCAGCTCCTTCTTGATCTGCTTGAGCTGCTCGCGCAGGAACATCTCGCGCTGGCGCTCGCCCAGCTCTTCCTGGACCTGAGACTTGATGTCTTCCTGCGCATCGACCATGCTGATCTGACGCTGCACGTGCACCAATACACGGCGCAGTCGCTCTTCCACCGACAGCGTCTCCAGCAAGGCCTGACGCTGAGACGGAGTGATGTCGATATAACCGGCCACCAGGTCGGCGAACTTGCCAGGCTCGTTCACACCCGCCAGGACCTGTTGCACGACCTCTTCCGGCAGGCCCGACTTCTGGCCCAGCTCGGCGGCCCGTGCGCGAGCCTCGCGATGCAACGCGACGAAGGCCGGCTCGTCCGGACGCAAGGCGAGCATTTCCTCCGCTTCCCGGACCACTGCCTGGAGGTAGCCGTCTTTGTCGGTATAGTGGAGGGCAATGCCGCGCTGCTCGCCATGAAGCAGGAGCTGCATCCCCGAAAGACCACGCTGCATCTGACCGATGCGCGCGATGGTGCCGACAGTATAGAGAACTTCGGAAGTGACGGTCTCGACGTTCTGGCGCTGCGACACTGCGAAGACCAACCGCTCCGGCGTCGTAAGCGCCGCTTCGATTGCGCGCAGTGTAGCGGGGCGGCCGGCGCCGATCGGCGCAGTCACGCCCGGAAAAAGAACGACCTCCCGAAGGGGAAGAACCGGCAATGTGAGGCGTTCAGCCATCTGAATTACTACTCCTCTTGAATGCCCTCACGGGCCCGAATGACACGTCAACCAAACGATCCGCCTCTTTCAAGCATCTGGCGTGCCATGATAGGCGCCCTCGTTTGCCTTGTGTTTCAACAGGTTGCGACCCCGGATCAGTTCCCTTCCCCGCTTTCGCCCGGCCCAGGGTCCGCTATTTTGTCGGACGGGGCGGCTGACCTGCCAGTTTGGCTTGGCAAGCGTAGAGACGAGCCGGCTGGTTGAATCCTCACACGTGGCCACCGCGTAACGCCTGCGCGCGCGCCGCTGTGTTGCCATCAGCCGAGCCGCCAGCGCAGATTCTCAGCGGCCAATCACCTGACCCCAGGGAAGCCACGCGCCTGATGAGCGATCCGATCAACCAGCCCCTACCAACCCGACTCGCCCAAGCGTTGGGCGGCATGTACACGCTCGAAGGCGAGATCGGTCGGGGCGGCATGGGCGTCGTCTATCGCGCGCGCGACGAGCGACTCCAGCGCCGAGTCGCCATCAAGGTGCTGCCTCCGGAGCTCGCTTTCCAAAGTGACATCCGGGCCCGGTTCACCCGCGAAGCTCAGACCGCCGCGCGGCTCTCGCATCCGCACATCGTTCCCATCCATACAGTCGGCGAGGGCGAAGGCCTGGTCTACTTCGTCATGGGCTATGTCGACGGCGAATCGGTCGCCGGACGGATCAGGCGGCGGGGCAAGCTCCCGGTCGAAGAAGCCCGCCGCATCATGGCGGAGACGGCGGACGCGCTCGGCGCCGCCCACACGTTCGGAGTCATTCATCGCGACATCAAGCCGGACAACATCCTGCTCGAAGGCACCCGCGGCCGAGTGATGGTGACCGACTTCGGCATCGCGAAAGCGTTGTCCCAGGCGTCCGGCGCCACGCTGACCGGCGCCGGCGTCGCCATAGGCACACCTTCGTTCATGAGCCCGGAGCAGGCGGCGGGCGAGCGCGAGATCGACGGCCGAAGCGATATCTACAGTCTGGGCGTCGTCGCGTATCAGATGCTCACGGGCGACCTGCCGTTCTACGCCCCGACGGTCGCCGGCATCCTGATGAAGCAGATCACCGAGCCCGCGCCGGATGTCCGCACCAAGCGGCCGGACACGCCCGAGGATCTGGCGCTTGCCGTGAGCCGATGCCTGGAGAAAGACCCGGAAAACCGCTGGCCGACTGCGGACGCGTTGCGGCGGGGCCTGGAGAATCGAAGCGTGGGTACTTACCGGCCCACCGGCACCGGCTGGCGAACGGGCCGGCTCTCGGAGGGTCGCGCAAGGCCGTCCGAGCGCGACACACGCAACCCGGCGTCGGCCCGGGCCCCGCGACCCTCTCAGGCACGCGACCGGGCCTCGAGCGCGCGACAGCCGCCGCTTCCGGCGCGCCAGTCGAGCCGGCAACCAGTTTCGGACGACACGCCGCTACCCAAGACCGGTGAGCCGGAGATCATCGTGAAGGTCCGGGCTCAGTTCGCCCGGTGGGCAGCGATCTCGGGCGGCCTTCTGATGATCAACGTAGCCACCGGGATCGACCACCCGTGGTTTCTCATTCCGGCGGCCGCCATGGGGTTTGGGTTGCTGCAAGGCTACGGGAAGCTCTGGCAGACGGGTTACAGCTGGCGTGACGTGCTGAAACGCCCCCCGGCGCCGGACGCGGTCGAAACGACCATGATCAAGGGCGGGAAGCTCCCCCGCCAACTGCCGCCACCTCAGGCGGCGGAGTACGGCGCCCAGCTCGCCTTCATTCTTCAGACGCATGGTGACCGAGTCGCCATCTACAAGCTGCTGGAGAAGCTGACGCCGGCCGAGCGGGAGATGCTGCCGGAAATCGGACCGACGGTGGACGCGCTGTACGAGCGGGCAACCGACCTGGCCCGCACGCTGCAAGCGATGGAGACCAACCTGGATACCGACGGGTTGGGTCAGATCGAAGCGCGCATCGAAGCTCTGAACCGGGAGCCCGACGATGCCGAGCGGGCGCGCCGGCTGGCCCTGCTGGAGAAACAGCGTCGGACGGTTACCGACCTGCAGACCCGCCGGTCGCAGGTGGCGGCCCACCTCGAGTCGTGCGTCCTGGCAGTGCAGAACGTTCGCTTCGATCTGCTGAGGCTCAGGTCGGCTGGCGTAGCCGCGGTGCTGGGGGATCTGACCAACGCCACCCAGCAGGCGAGGGCCTTGTCGCGGGACGTGGACAATGTGATCGCCGCTGCAGGCGAGATCCGCGAGGTCATGCGCTAGCGCCGGTTCGACCGGGAAATTTGAGCGACGCCCGAAGCCGCTCGAACCTGGGCTCCGAGCGCAGTGGATCCAGCCGCGGATCTACGTTCACGAACGCCATTGAATGCGCCCGCTCGGCGAAGGCCCTTTCCAGCCATTCGATCGCCTGGCCCCGCTCCCCTAACGCCAGATAAACCAGCGCCACGTCGGACGCCGACACGTAGCGGCTGGCTCGCAGGCCGGTCAGCTCCGCCAGCACGGCGCGGGCTTCGGCCTCCTCGCCTGCAACGCCCAGCGCGTGCGCCAGGGCCGCCAGGAAACCGACGTTGCGGCCGGAGAACCGCACCGCCGCGCGCAGCGCCGCGATCGCCTCGGCGAACGCGCCCTGCTGCTCCAGGGCCAGACCAAGCCATGCATGGGCGACGGCAAGCTCACCATCCAGCTCCAAGGCCCGATGGCATTGCTCGACGGCGAGGCCGTAACGCCGGGCAAAGTAGAAGGCCCACCCGAGCGCCGAGCTCTTGAGCGATGAAAGCGGGTCGAGGGCGATGGCGCGACTGAACTCGCTGACCGATTCATCGAACCGGCCCATCAACGAGAGGTAATTGCCGTACCATTGATGAGTCGTGGAATACCCCGGGTTCAAGGCGATCGCGAGTCGGAACTCCCGCTCCGCCCCAGCCCACTCCCAGTCGTGATACATCGCCACGTAGGCGAGAGCGGGGCGCGCCTCCGCAAGAGTTGGGTCGAGCTCGAGCGCCCGGCTCCCGGCGCGGCGAGCCTCGGGAAAGGCCTGGGTCGGTGGCAGGGCAGAGTAGAAGCCAAGAATCGCATACGAGTCCGCTACACCCGCGTGGGCCGGCGCGTAGGCGGAATCCCGCGCCAGCGCCTGCTGGAAGAAATCGAGGCCCTGCCAGAGAGCAGCCTCGGTGCGGCGATTCCAGTAGTGGCGGCCCTTGAGATACAAGGTGTAGGCCTCGAGATCGTCGGTGGACGGCTTGACCAGGGCCCGCCTTTGAGTGCCCAGGAGTCGTATCTCTAGGGCGCTCACGATGCCCCGTGACAATTCATCCTGTATCGCAAAGACGTCTTCCAGCTCCCGATCGAACGTCTCCGACCAGAGCTGGTAACCGTCGGCGACGTTGGTGAGCTGGGCACTGAGACGGAGGCGCCGCCCGGCCCGCCGAACGCTGCCCTCGACGACCGCCTGCACGTTGAGCTGCGCCCCGATGTCACGAACATCCAGCTGCTTGCCCTTGAAGGCGAATGCCGACGTGCGTGACACGACTCGGAGACCCGACACCTTGGCGAGCGCGTTGATGACCTCGTCCGTCATTCCGTCCGCGAAGAACTCGTTGTCGGGATCGGCGCTCAGATTTGCGAAGGGCAGTACCGCGACCGACTTCTCGGCCGGAGCGGCCGACACCACCTCGGTGGCCGGCGGAGCTACCAGCGCCGCCGCCAGACTTGCTGCCGTAGCGAAACGATCTGCGGGAGACTTGGACAAGGCCTTCGCCACGACCCGATCGATCCAGACCGGCAACTCGACCCGAGTCGCGCGAAGCGAGGGAACCGGACCCGTAAGCTGCTGGGCCAGCACGGCGGCCGGTGTGGCACCCCGATAAGGCGGCCGCCCCGTGAGCATTTCGTACAGCACGCACCCGAGCGCGTAGATATCCGTGCGTCCGTCCAGGGGGACATCACCGCTCGCCTGCTCGGGACTCATGTACGCCGGCGTCCCGACCACCATCCCGATTTCGGTCAGTTGCTCGCTTGCGCCGCCGGCCGCGTGCGCGACGCCGAAGTCGGCCAGCCAGGCGTGGGTTTCCGAGAGCAGGATATTCTCGGGCTTGACGTCCCGGTGCACGACTCCATGCCGGTGAGCGTGGTCCAGCGCATCAGCCACCTGACCCGCAATCCGGAGGGCGACGTCCAGGGGGAGCCCACCCTCGCGGTCTAGGAGATTGCGCACGCTTTCCCCCGCGACGAACGGCATGGTGTACCAGAGCTGACCCTTTGCCTCTCCCGAATCGAAGACCGGCAGGATGTGAGGGTGCTGCAACCGCGCGGCAAGCTTGATCTCCCGCAAGAACCGGTCGGTGCCCAACATCGCGGCAACCTTGCCGTCCATGACCTTGAGCGCGACCGGCCGGTCGTGCTTGAGGTCGTGCGAGAGATAGACCGTCGCCATGCCGCCGCTGCCCAGCTCGCGGTCGACCCGGTAGCGGTCGCGCAGGAAAGCGCCGAGGGCGGGATCAGGCACCGGTAGAGGGATTCCCTGACGAGAGCTTCGGCGAATTTGCGGCCGGACAATGGACGACGCCAGGCGCCAAGATTTTAAGTCCGAGTTCACGAGTCCGGTGGCCGGGTTGGCCATTGAGAAGGTAGTGCAGCCGCCGCATGATGCGCGCGTCCTCAGCCGGAAAGTGAGGATGTGGACGTTCCGCTTGATGCAGACGGGTACCCGGCGGCGAGCGTCCAATCATGGACCGATTCCATCAGCTTGGCCGACCTCAGCCTTACAATTGGTAGGGTCTGCTGCGAGAGCATCCCAGCGATGTTCTCGTCCGTTTCGCGGCACGACAGCCGCAAATGAGCCGGCAGGAAAACCGGCAACCTTAAGTAGAACGGGCGCCTCCCGCTAGGAGAGGCGCCTGCTTTTTTCGGTCGGTAGGTCGGGAGAGATCGTTGAAGAGCAACGTGAACGGTGAACAGTGAACGGGGGCTCCGTTCACACCGAAGCCCCCGTTTACCGTTCACCGTTCACGCTTTCAGGTCCGACAGCTCCGCCCCTATCTTCCTCACCTCCCGCACCAGCAGATCGAAATCATCCAATCGGCTGCGGTGATTCACGATCGCGACCCGCAGCGCAAACCGGCCTTGTAGAAGAGCGTTCGACGTCACGGCTATGCCGCGCTCGTGCAGCTGAATCAGGATCTCCTGATTGACCGCATCCAGCGCTTGATCGCTTTGGCCCGGTGCAACGTAGCGGAAGCAGACGATGTTGAGCGGAACCGGCGCGAGCAGCTCGAGGTCCGGCGCGTCGCGGACCAGCTCCGCCAGATAGCGCGCCTGCTCGATATTCTGGCGAACGAGCCGGCCGTACTTGTCCAGCCCGTTTTCCTTGAACGACATCCATACCTTGAGCGCCCGGAAGCCACGCGAGAGTTGGATGCCGTAGTCGCTGAACCACAGGTCGCCGGCCGCCAGACCGCGCTCCGCGTGGGTGAGGTAATTCGGGGTGAGCGAGAACGCCCGGCGGTGAGTCTCGGCGTCGCGAACCAGGGTGCAGCCGGCCTCGAACGGGATGTACATCCATTTGTGGAGATCGAACGCCAGCGAGTCCGCGCTCGAAATCGGCGCTAGACGCTCTCGATACTCGGGCACCAGAGCGGCCAGCGCGCCGAAGGCGCCGTCCACGTGCAGCCAGATGCGCTCGCGGGCGCAGAGCGCCACCAGCGCTTCGAGATCGTCCAGAGCGCCAGTGTTGACGGTGCCAGCGTTCCCCACCACGCAGATGGGGCGACAGCCGGCGGCCCGATCCTCGCGAATCATTCGCTCGAGCGCGGCGATGTCGATTTCGAAAGCAGACGTCACCGGCACGATGCGAAGTGCGTCGCTGCCCAGGCCCAGCAGTTCGACGCCCTTTTGAATCGAACTGTGCATCTCGCTCGAGCCGTACACCGTGAGCGGCCCGCCGGCGCCTCTGACACCTGCCCGGCGCAGGTCGAACCCGGCGCGAGCGTTCCGGGCTACGGTCAACCCCACCAGGTTTGCCATCGAGCCGCCACTCAGCAGCAAACCGCTCGCCGAGCGCGGATAGCCCAGCATTTCCTTGCACCAGTCGAGCACCTGTGCCTCGACGTGGTTCGGCACGTGATCACCGCCGCCCATGTTCGGATTCATTCCGGCTGCCAGCATCTCGGACAGGGCGCCGAGCGGTGTGCCGGTCCCGATGACCCAGCCCCAGAAGCGGGGATGGATGTTTCCCATCGGATGGGGAAGGACATGTTCTTTGAAATCCCGGTACGCCTTCTCGGCGCCTTCCGGCGTGCGTGGTGCCGGCCCGTGAAAGCGAGCCCTCAGCTCGGCGGGGATGGGGCGCCAGACCGGGCGGTTACGAACGGTCCGGAGATAGTCCATCAGGTCGTCCACCATGCGGTGGCCGAGTCCGCGAAGCTCGTCCCAGTCCTGAGGGTCGAGGGACTCTTCGGTTTGGAGGGGTTGGGTTGTAGTCATGGAGCATTCCTACGACCAGGACCGGCGACGGTTTCACAGACCAGCGTAAACGGTGAACGGTAAACGGGGGACACGGAAGCTCCCGTTCACCGTTCACCGTTCACGCTTTCTGGGTCAGTACGCCGCCAACTCTACCATCACAGTTTTCAATCCCTCGACCTGAGGCAGGATCACGTCCTCCAGATCCGGGGCATAGGCGACGAAGGTATCGGTTGCCGCCAGGCGTCGCACCGGAGCATCGAGCCACTCGAACGTGTCGCTCGCGATCCGCGCCGCGATCTCGGCACCATAGCCCCAGGAGAGCGCGTCTTCGTAGGCGACCAGAACCCGATTGGTCTTTCTGACCGATCCGTGGATCGTCGGCCAATCCACCGGAGAGAGCGAGCGCAGGTCGATCACCTCGACCTTGAGTCCGTGCTCGGCCTCGGCTTCCTTCGCCGCCACCAGTGCGCGCTGGACCACCGCGCCGTAGGTGACCACGGTCAGATCGGATCCCTCCCGGACCACCTTTGCCTTGCCGAACGGAATCATGAAATTCGGGCCTGGATTGGGCGCCTTGTTGTAGGTTTGCCTATAGAGGTGCTTGTGCTCGAGGAAGAGCACCGGGTCCTCGCTTCGAATCGCGGTGCGCAGGAGCCCATTGGCATCGAGTGCCGTGGCAGGACACACCACCCGGATTCCAGGCACCCCCGTGAACACGGCTGCGCCCGTCTGGGAGTGGTACGGTCCGCCACCCTTGAGGTAGCCGCCGTAGCTCACCCGCACGACTACCGGAGCGGCCCAGGTGTTGTTGGAACGCCAGCGCATCGTCGCGAGCTCATCTCTGAGCTGCATGTATGCCGGCCAGATGTAGTCGAAGAACTGGATCTCGACTACGGGCTTGAGGCCTCGCTGGGCAAGCCCGATCGCCCGGCCGACGATGTTGGCCTCCGCCAGCGGGGAGTTGTAGACCCGATTGCCGCCGAACGCTCGCTGGAGACCCCACGTGACCTTGAAGACACCCCCCTTGCCCTTTACCTGGGGGAGGCAGGCCTCGCGACTCGCGTCGGCGACGTCTTCGCCGAAGACCACGATCCGCGGATCGCGGGCCATCTCGTCCCTGAGGCACGCATTCAGCAGATCGACCATGGTGGTCGGGTCGCCGGTGAAGCGGGGATCGTCCTCGGTGTCGAACTGCTCGGAGGTGGGGTCCACGTCCATCGAGTACACGTAATTCGTGACGGTTTCGGGTGCCGGCTGCGGAGCGGCCAGAGCGATCTCGGTCGCTACCCGGAGATCCTCTTCCACCTGGGACTTCACCAGTTCGAGCTCCGCCTCCGTCGCAATCCCCTGAGTCACGAGATATTCCGGGAAACGGCGCAACGGATCTCGCTGCGCGTCCGCCTCTCGCTCCACAGGGGGGCGGTACTGGACTTCGTCGTCCGAGAGCGAGTGGCTGTACGGGCGGATGACGCGAGCGTGAACCAGGGCCGGACCCTTCCGCGCCCGGCAGTATTCATGAGCCCGACTCAGCACGTCGTATGATGCCAGCACGTCACAACCGTCCACCTCCTCGATCAAGAGACCGGGGAACCCGGTCACCAGCTTCGAGATCGAGCCGCCGGGTGTATTCACCTCCACCGGAACGGAGATCGCGTAGCCGTTGTCCTCGATAAGGAAGACGATCGGCAGCTTGAGATTGCAGGCGGTGCTCAACGATTCCCAGAATTCGCCCTCGCTGGTCGTACCATCGCCCGCGGTACAGAGCACGACTTCGTCGCCGTGGAACAACTCCTCCCGGCTTGCGAGCTCGGGGATGGTGGTATAGCGGAGCCATGCCTCCGCGGCGCCGACGGCCTGCAGAAACTGGGTGCCGGTCGGGCTCGACGTCGTCACGATGTTGAGGTCGCGGTGGCCCCAGTGCGAGGGCATCTGCCGGCCACCCGAGTTGGGATCGTCGGCCGCACCCACAGCGGACAAGAGCTGCTCGGTGGCCGTCATCCCCAAGCCAAGGCACAGGGCCCGGTCGCGGTAGTAAAGGTAGAACCAGTCGTGGGCCGGCCGGAACACGCGGGCTGCGGCGACCAGCACAGCTTCGTGGCCGGCGCCCGAGATCTGAAAGAAGATCCGGTTCTGGCGCTTAAGCTGAATATCCCGGTCGTCGATGCGTCGGGAGAGCAGCATAAGACGGTAGAGCTCGACGAGGTCGGCCTTCTCCAGCTTCGCGGCGACCCGGCTGCGGGAGGGACTTCGAGTGGCCATGGCTCTCCGCGGTGTGGGTGCTTGCGGCAAACGGCGAAAGATAGCCCGTCGTCTCTAGCGTCGCACCAGCCGACGGAGCTGATCGAGCCGTTCCAACGGGTTGCCCTCCGGAGCCGCCGGAGTGGTCGACAGGAGGTCGCGCACGTCGAGGAGGATCTCGAGCATCAGCTGGTCACGCATGTACGCGCTCTCGAGATCCACCATCCTCGCGGTCTCGCCGGCAGCGCGCGCCCGCTCGTACGATTCACGGTAGAGCGACTCAAGATTTGCCAGGATGCGATCGCGCGGGCGCATGATGACCTCGGTGACTGGGTGTTTCCGCAACCGAAAAATACTGCCGCAGCCCAGCTTGGATGTGAGAGCCGCTGGCGTCCAGCGCAGGGTCTTGCGCTGCGTGTCGGCCGAAACTGATGGCCCCCAGTCAACAGCCCATGCATCGCAAGATACCGCCAGGGGCAAGGCCGTCTTCACATTCCTTCCTATAAGCTCGTAGACAGCAATGCAATGCGTATCTACGCCCGACGGGCACTCCCCCTGCGAACTGCAGCCTCAGTCTGCTGGTGTCCCGAAACTAGGCGGACCGCTTGCGGCCGAGCGTGGCTTGGACGTCTCCAGCGTGTCGGCCGCTTGCCAAACGAGGGTCGCCGCGTTCTCGGCGCCGTTGTCGCCGGCCTGAGTGTGATGCTGGGGCCGACCGTGGGCGTGAGCGGTCGATAACTGGCCGACCTACTGATGCAGCCGCCGTCCCCGATGTTGAGAGAGCCCCGGTGTTGCCAAGGCTCTTATCCTTTCCGGCCGCCTGTAGATTCCA
>Ga0134127_10002469_pt1 | contig 13333 bp, 11 predicted proteins | sample KB31753_FD_96459 | JGI IMG/M metagenome (GOLD analysis project Ga0134127, IMG submission 96459) | Terrestrial soil microbial communities with excess Nitrogen fertilizer from Kellogg Biological Station, Michigan, USA - KB3-175-3 | ecosystem: Environmental > Terrestrial > Soil > Unclassified ...
CGAATAATGGACAAGCCGTCGCCCGACGCCTGGCGCGCGCTGTCTCGCGAAGGCGAAGCGAATGGTGGTGTATCCGCCGGCGACGCGCTCGTGGATCTCATCGCGCATAGCGCCGCGATCAAGGCGGAGGTCGTTCGCGCCGACGGCCGCGAGGCAGGAAAGCGCGCGTGGCTCAACTTTGGCCACACCATCGGCCACGCGGTCGAGATGCTCAGCGGCTATCGCCTGCTGCACGGCGAAGCGGTCGCCATCGGCATGGTGCTCGAGACGCGACTCGCCGAGCGTCTCGGAGTCGCGAGCGCTGGGACGGCCGACGAAGTGACCAAGGCGGTCCGGTGGGCGGGCCTGCCCGACGCATTGCCCGCCGGCATCGCGCCGGCCGACGTCGTCGCCGCCACGCGCGGGGACAAGAAAGCCCGGAGTGGGTCGGCGCAATACGCTCTCCCGGCCAGTGTGGGAAAAATGGCCGGCGTTGAGTCAGGATGGACCATCGCCGTCCCGGATGCAGACGTCCTCGCGGTGCTGAAATGAAAGCGCACGCCGGCTTCGATCGTCATAACCCTGTGACATCTTCATTGAAGGTTATGATCGTCGCCGCTCTGGCCTTCGTCGGGTCGTGTCGGGACGAGCCAGAGCCTCCTCTCCGCTTTCCGCCCGTTGTCGTGACGAGCGCATTGCGCGTATCGCCCGTGCTCGTCCGGGGCGGCGAGCTGCGCGTGCTGCATGGCCGCTACAGGACCGTTCGATACGGCGACCCGCTCTCAGTGCTCGTCACTGAATACTGCCTGCGCGGGACCACGCGGCGCGGTCGGTACGTTCGAGCGGGAATCGTCGCGGCCGACCCGCAGGTCTTCCCGCTGGCTCGGTACGTGGAGCTCTACATCGGCGGCAAATACGCCGGCCGTTTCCTGGTTGACGATACGGGCGGTCGCATCAAGGGGCGGCACATCGACGTGTGGACGCCCGACTGCCGCGGGGCGTCGCGCTTTGGACTGCAGCATGGCACCGCTGTAGCAGTGGCCGCCAACGAGCTCCAGATCCGCCAGACCGGAACGCCAGCGACAGGCCCGCTGGCGCCCAGAAGCAAGGTCAAGAAGCGCCAGCCGTAGCCCGGAAAGCGCCAGTTGGGGCGCGAAGATTGCCTCCCCAGCTCGGCAAACTTCCACGGTCGTGGGTTATGTCTTCGTTCGGAACGTACCTGATCGGCTTCGTGATCCTGATCGTCGGGCTCGCCTTTGCGGCGTACCTGCTGAACGTGCCCAGCACGTGGATCGCTGTCGGTGTGATAGTGCTGATCGGCATCGGCATCCTCAGCGCGACGAATCGCACCAAGATGCGCGACCCGTCTGCCGGCACCACAACGACAGTGATAGACGACCGGCGTCCGCCGCGGAATCCGCCCGCGGTCTGATCGTCCGCGGGACTTCTCGGCTGCTTTGCGGGTCAGGCCGGCGATGAGCTCGGTCTGTTTCGGTCAAATTGTCCGAAATCGACTGTCGATTTCTTGGCGGAGCAGTAACCAGCAAAAGTCTGCCGGCACAACGACATAGCCGACACGGCAGCGACCGCGCGTCGCGCGCGCGCCGATGCGCCATGAATCGTGTGTTGACGCTTTGGAACCCCACCATTATCGTCCGCGTCCCGTTGAGAGCTTCTCTGCGATGACGCTTCGCTCTCGACGCATGCCTGATGCTGCCTCGCGCGAGCGGACGTGCGCTCGCTCCACGAACCGGAACCCGGGAAGGAGCGTGTATGGAGCAAGTGACCGAGACTCGATCGTCGAGAGGGTACTTCCGATCGTCTCCGTCTACCGCGTTTGATCAGTACCTCCAGGATATCCAGAAGCTTCCCCTGATCGGCGACCCCGCCGAAGAACGCCGACTTGCTCGTCGCGCGCAAAAGGGAGACACGGCAGCCGCCGAGCGGCTCGTCACGGCGAACCTCCGCTTCGTCATCTCCTACGTCAAGAAATACCAGGGCCACGGCCTCGATCTGAGTGAGCTCGTCGCCATCGGCAACGAAGGCCTGCTCAAGGCGGTCCGCAAGTTCGATCCGGACCAGGGCGTCAAGTTCATCTCGTACGCCGTATGGTGGGTGCGCCAGGCCGTCCTGAAAGCCCTCGCCGAGCAAACGCGCTCCGTACGCATTCCGCTCAACCAGAATTCACAGCTCATCCGGCTCGCTCGCGCAGAAACGATCCTGTCGCAGGTGCTCAAGCGAGACCCCACCGAAGAAGAAGTCGGGCAGTTGATCGAGGAGACGCCGCAGGCAGTGCGCTCCGCCCGCCAGATGTCCGCCACCGAGATCTCGCTCGACGCGCCGGTGGACCGCTCCGATCGCGAAGCCTCGACCCTTGGCGAACGCTTTGCCGGCGTGGACGGCACCGAGATCGAGGAAGTGACCGACTACAAGCTGATGCGCGAGTTCATCCAGCGCGTGTTCCAGAAGTACCTGACCCCCCGCGAGCGCAAGATTCTCTATCTCTACTACGGGCTCGAGGAAGGCTCCGAGGCCATGACGCTCGAGAAGATCGGTGTGCTCATGGGAGTGACCCGCGAACGGATCCGGCAGATTCGCGAGCGCGCCTTCGAGAAGCTCCGCGAGTCGCCCGACGGTCGCGCGCTCTGCGGGTTCTGGGCGGCATAGCGGCCATTCGCGGCGGTCGAACACGACACATTCGAGGGCCGGGAATGATTCTTTCCCGGCCCTCGTTGTCATGGTGACTCGATGATCCCCGCCATCGTGAATGGCGCTGCCCCGCGCGCCGACGCGGCGGTCGCCGTGCTTCGCGAGGCGGGCGGCTTCGACATTCGCGTCGCCGCCCCCGGAGACGTCGCGCGCTCGACCCGCGCCGCGGTGGCCGAGGGCGTCGCGCGAATCCTCGTCGCCGGCGGCGACGGCTCGCTCGCCAGCGCGGCCGGCGTGCTTGCGACCACAAGTGTCGCGCTCGCGGTGCTCCCCTGCGGAACGCTCAACCACCTCGCGCGCGACGTGGGCGTGCCCATGGATCTTCGCGAGGCGGCCGCCGTCGCGACCTCGCCCCGTACGGCCGCCGTCGACGTCGCGTACGTGAACGATCGTCTCTTCCTGAACACGAGCTCGGTCGGCGCGTACGCCACGTTCGTCCGTCTCCGCGAACAGCTCGAGCCGAGACTGGGATACAAGCTTGCGTCGACAGTCGCGGCGGCCCGACTCCTGTGGCGACTGCCGGTCTTTCGCGTGACGCTCGAGGTGAACGGAGAGACGGAGACGTATCTGACACCGCTCGTCTTCATCGGAGTGAACGAGCGTGAGCTCAAGCTGCCGCTGCTCGGCTCACGTGTACCCGCCGGCCGCTCGGGCCTTCACGTGATGGTGATCCGGCGGCGGTCGGGCGCGCGCGCGCTGGCGCTCGCGCTCGCGGCCGCCGCGCGCGGCGTCGAAGCCGTGGCTCGCACGCCCGCGCTCGACAGCTTTTTCGTCACGCGGCTTCGCATCGAGCGGAGGCAGCGCTCCGTGGCCGTCGACGGCGAGATCATCACGGCGACGCCACCGCTCGAGTACCGCTCCGTCCTGGAGGCGCTGCGCGTCGTCACTCCGGTGGAGTTGCCGGAGTAGCTTTGGTCGTGCCCGAACACATTGCCGCGGATCTGCTCTCCATCGTCGGCGCTCGGCGCGTGCTCGAGCGGCCGAGCGAGCTGCTCGCCTACGCATCGGACGGGCTGCCTTCGTACCACGTGACGCCAGGCGTCGCCGTCTTTCCGGGGACGCGGGACGAAGTCATCGCCGTGGTTCGCGCGCTCGCCGCGAGGCATATCCCCTTCGTGGCGCGAGGCGCCGGCACCGGGCTGTCGGGCGGCGCGCTCGCTGATGGCGTCGTCCTGCTCGGACTCAACCGGCTCAAGCGCATCATGTCGGTGAGCGCCGACGATCGGCTCGCCGTCGTCGAGCCGGGCGTCGTCAACGTCGCGCTCACGCGCGCTGCATCGGCGTTCGGGCTGCACTACGCGCCGGATCCGTCGAGCCAGGCGGCTTGCACCATCGGCGGCAACGTGGCCGAGAATGCGGGAGGGCCGCACTGCCTCAAGTACGGCGTCACGACGAACCACGTTCTCGCGCTCACGGTGCTGTTGCCGGATGGCCGCGTGGTGGCGCTGGGTAATCCGTGCGGCGAAACAGCGGGGTACGACCTGGTCGGGGCGTTCGTGGGCTCCGAGGGCTGCTTCGGCGTGGTGCTCGACGCGACGGTCCGGCTCACACCGAATCCGGAGGCGGTTCGCACGCTGCTGGCCGATTTCACATCTCTGAACGCGGCGGCCGAAGCGGTCAGCGGGGTGATCGCGAGTGGCATCGTTCCGGCCGCGCTCGAGATGATGGATCAGCCGACGATCGCCGCCGTGGAGTCGTCGATTTACGCGGCCGGATATCCGGTGGACGCGGCCGCGGTGCTCCTGATCGAGCTCGATGGAGCGGCGGCGGGACTGGAGCGCGACGTCCAGCGCGTATCGGACCTCTGCCGGCGCGCCGGGGCGCGGGCCGTCCGCGTCGCGCGCGATGAGGCCGAGCGTGCGCGGTTGTGGCAGGGGCGCAAGAAAGCCTTTGGCGCCATGGGCCGCGTGTCGTCGCACCTCGTCGTGCAGGATGCCGTCGTCCCGCGCACGAAGCTGCCTGCCGTGCTGGGGCGCATCCAGGAGATCGCCCGCGCGCACGACGTGCGGGTCTGCAACGTGTTCCATGCGGGCGACGGCAACCTGCACCCCAACATTCCCTACAACGCAAACGATCCCGCCGAGTCAAAGCGCGTCCACGAGGCCATGCGCGAGGTGATGCTCGCCTGCATCGACGCGGGGGGAACCATCACGGGCGAACATGGCGTCGGGTTGGACAAGCTCGCGTACATGGACGAGCTCTTCTCCGCGGATTCGCTGGCCGCCATGTGCGACTTGCGACAGGTGTTCGATCCTGAGCGGCGTAGCAACCCGGCCAAGGTCGTTCCAGTGCATGCCTGTCGGGAATGGCACGGCGCCGCGGGAGCTCGCCGCGAGGCAGCGGGATCCAGCGAGCTCACTGGCGCGGACGAACGTTCCCCGGCGAGAGGGCCGGCCGCCGTGCGCCGCGGCGGCGGTGTGCGCGAGGACGTTCGCCGGCTGGCCACTGACGTCGCGGCGGCCGCCCGTGATGGTCGATCGGTCCGAATCGCCGGCGGCGGATCATGGCTGCGCGCCGGCCGCCCGGTCCAGGACGCGCCTGTTCTCTCCACGCGCGGCCTCGCGGGCATTCGCGAATATGTGCCCGGCGACTTGACGCTGACGGCCGGCGCCGGAACGCCATTGTCGGACATCCAGCGAGCGGCGGCGGAGCACGGACAGTGGCTCGCGTGCGATCCGCTGGGCGTTCCCGACGGCACACTCGGCGCGACGATCGCCACGGCTTCATATGGCCCGCTCGCGACGCACTACGGCACACCACGCGACCTGGTGCTGGGGCTCGAGTTCATTACAGGGTCCGGCACCGTCGCGCGTGCGGGCGGCCGGGTGGTCAAGAACGTCGCGGGGTATGATCTCTCGCGTCTCATGATCGGCGCGTGGGGAACGCTCGGCGTCGTCACGGAGATCAGCCTCCGGCTGCACGCCCGGCCGGAGGCCGAGCGAAGCCTGGCGGTGCGGCTGGATGACACGGGCGTGGGTCGCGCGCGCGAATTCCTCGCGCGGGCGCCATTCGTGCCGCTCGCGTTCGAGATCTTGAATCAGTCGGCGGCAGCCGCGCTCGGACTCGAACGTCGCACGACGGCGCTGATCCGGCTGGGCGGCAACCCGGACGCGCTGGCCGCGCAGTTGGGCGCGTGCGCCGCGCTCGGCCAGCACGAAGAAATCGACGCCGGCGTGTGGGACCGGCTCCGCGGCCTGGGCACGGCGGTCAGGGCGTCGGCGCGCTTCGCCGACGTCCGTTCGCGCTTTGCCACACTCTGGTCCGAGTGTGAGCGCGTCGGGCCGCGCGGCGCCGTCCTGCTTGGAATGCCAGCGCGCGGCGTCGTACGCTTGCTTCTGCCTTCAGGTGTCGACGCGCACGATGGAGACTCGTTTGCCACGATGGGGGCGTCGATACAATGCGCCAACGTCGTCTTCGAGGAGCTGCCGCCGACCGCGTGGGGTGAGGTGATGGGCGAAGGCCCGGTCGCCGAGATCGCGCGGGAGCTTCGCGGGCGTTTCGATCCGCGCGGCGTCCTGAACACGGGGATTCTGCCCGCATGAGCGAACCGTCGCCGATCGAGCGCCCGCCCGCGGCCTGTGCATTGGATGACTCGCCGCTCGCCGGGATGCGGGCCGGCCTCGACACGTGCGTGCACTGCGGATTCTGCCTTCAGGCCTGTCCCACCTATCTCACGCTCGACGACGAGAACGACAGCCCGCGCGGACGGATCGTGCTCATGCGATCCCTGCTCGAAGGCGAAACGCCGCGACAAGATCCAGCGCTCCAGCAGCACATAGCGCAATGCCTCGGATGCCGGGGGTGCGAAACCGCCTGTCCGTCCGGCGTGCCGTACGGCCATCTGCTCGAGGCGACGCGTGCGACATTGCGAGAGACTTCGTCGCTCCCCGTACCGGCTCGGGTGATCCTCGCTGTGTTCGCGCACCCGCGTTTGATGCGCGCGGCGATGTGGGGCGCACGCGTCGCGCGCGCGACAGGCCTGCCGCGATTGCTCGCGCGCTTGCCAGGTCAGATGGGCTTCGCCTTCGCGATGCTCGCGTCGACGACCCGCCGGAAGACCGCCGGCTCGCGAGCCCCCACCGCTCCGAAGGCCGACGCCGCGCGCGGATCCGTGGCGCTGCTGACCGGCTGTGTCATGGAGGGGCTGTTCACCGGCGTGAATCGCGCCACCGAACGCGTCCTCGCCGAGAACGACTACGGACTCGTGCGCGCGCCCGGCCAGCGGTGCTGCGGCGCGTTGCACGCCCACGCCGGTGACGACGCATCGGCGAAACGCCTCGCGCGCATCAACATCGCGGCCTTCGAGCGAAGCGGCGCAGACTTCGTGTGCAGCAATGCAGCCGGCTGCGGCGCGATGATGAAGGACTACGGCCACCTGCTTCGGAACGATCCTGTGTGGGCCGCGCGCGCGAGCGCCTTGTCGGCGCGGGTGCGAGACGTGAGCGAACTGCTGGCGGCGGCCGGCCCTCGACCAGCCGCGCTTCGCGAGCCGTTGCGCGCGACGTATGATGCTCCCTGTCATCTGATGCACGCGCAGCGTGTCGTCGCACAACCCCTGCAGACGCTCGGCGCCATCTCGCGTCTGGAGCTGGCGCCGTTGGCCGAGAGCGACCAATGCTGCGGCAGCGCCGGGATCTACAACCTGATCGAGCCGGACGTCTCGAACCGGGTGCTGGACCGAAAACTCCTGCATTTGCGTGAGACGGGCGCCGACGCGGCGGTGACAGGCAATCCAGGTTGTCTCATGCAGATAGGCGCGGGGCTGTTGCGGAGCGGGAGCCGCATGCGCGCCGTGCACCCGGTCGAGCTGCTGGATCAAGCCTATGCCGCCGGGGTTGAAGAGGACTAGTTATCCGCAAACGCTCAACAGGGCGTTGGGTGGTCATCCTCCATCCCCAGAACAATGCCCAACGTCGCTTCGAGCAAATTCGCGTTGATTTGCCTGGCCGGTCTCGCCGTCTGTGTCGCCCGCCCGGCGACCGCGCAACAGACTGCTACGGGACCCGTGGCTGGGCAGTGGGCCGCGGAAGCGGGTTTCGGAGGCGTCTTCGACGGCGCGACGCTGATCCACTTTTCCACGGCGCAGCATGCGTGGCTGTTCGGTCTGACCGGATCGGAACAACACGAGACGGCGGCGATCGGCAATACGGTCCTCACCGATGACGTCCACACAGTCGACGCCCAGTTTGGGATGCGCCACTACAGCGCGTCGTCAGACGCGCTGCGGCCGTACGTGGGAGCCGGCCTCATTGGCGGGATCCGCGACCTCGGGAGCACACACACGTGGGACGGCGGTGCGTATGGTGAGCTTGGCGCCGCGTATTTTCTCACGCCGCATCTGAGCCTTGGCGCCGATGGGCGGCTCCAGGGCCAGTACCAGAAGGACAGGACGGGAGCCGGCTCCGATCACGCGTGGCTGTTCCAGTTCGGCCTCGCCCGCCTCACGGCTGCCGTGTACTTCTAGCAGCTCCTTGGGGTCAGCATCACTTGAAACATCTGGGCGAAAGCCGCCCACCAATTTCAAGGGACAGAGTCACTCGATCGCCCTTAGCTTGCGGGCATGGCGCACGAGGGCGGTCGGCTGGCGGCTGAATACAAAGCACTCCACGAGGACGCGATCGTGGTGGATCGGAGCGCGCGCGGCCGGATGCGATTCACAGGCGCGAAGGCCGGCGAGGTCCTCACCGGCCTCCTGACGAACGACGTGCTGTCGCTTACGCCCGGACACGGGCTGTACGCCGCCGCGCTCAGCCCCAAGGGACGCATCATCGCCGACCCGCGCGTCTTCGCCGGAGACGGCTGGTTCCTTGCGGACGTCCCGGAACGAGCGCGCGGTGGATGGAACGCGCTCATTCAGAAATTCGTCAATCCGCGCCTGGCGCGGTACATGGACGAATCCGGCCAGACGTGCGCCCTGGCCGTCTTTGGACCGCGGGCCGGGACGATAGCCGCATCGATTGCCGGCTTGGAGCCGAAGACCGTCGAAGCGCTGCCGATGTTCGGGCACGTCGCCGGTCGCATCCAGGAACACGAAATAGTGCTTGCGCGCGTTCCCGACGCGGGCGTTCCCGGTTATCAGATCGTCGCGCCGTCCGCCGCGCGCGAATCGCTGCTCGCGGAGCTCGAGGGCGGCGGCGCCGTACCGTCGGATGGCGAGACGCTCAACGTGGCACGCGTGGAAGCCGGCCGGCCTGAGTGGGGAATCGACATGGATGAGAGCACCATTCCCCAGGAAGCCAACTTCGACGACCTCGACGCGATCTCGTACAGCAAGGGCTGCTACACGGGCCAGGAACTCGTGGCGCGCATCCATTTTCGCGGCCACGTGAATCGACACCTGCGGGGACTGCGCGCGGAGGTTCGGGATGCTGCGCTCCCACAGGGCGCCACGCTGCACGGTGAAGACGGCGCGGAGGTGGGTGACGTCCGCAGCTCGGTGATGTCGCCGCGCCTTGGCCGCATCGCGCTTGGCATGGTCCGACGCGAAGTGCCTGCCGGTGGGCGGCTCGCGGCGCGCTGGGACGGTGGCGAGGCTGTTGTGCACGTGGCATCGCTGCCCTTCTCCACATAGCCGCCGTGCAGCGCGCCCTCGTCACCGGCGCGACCGGGTTGGTCGGCTCGCACATCGTCGAGCGGCTTCGCCGCGACAACGTGGAAGTCCGCGCGCTCGTGCGGAGCGAGGCCGCGGCGCGAGCGGCGAGCTCGCTGGGCGCGATCCCCTCGCGCGGCGACGTGCTCGACGCGGCCGCCTTCGCGCGAGCCGCGGACGGATGCGACGTCGTGTTTCATACGGCGGCGGCCATCACACCGCGCGGAGGATGGGAAGCGTTCCGCCACCTGAACGTGGACGGCACGCGCAACGCGATCGCCGCGGCGGCCAGGAGCGGTGCGAGGCTGCTGCACCTGAGCAGCGTCGCCGTATACGGCACCGCATCGCGTTACGGCGACGCCAGCCGCGTCATCGACGAGGATTTCCCGCTCGAGCCCCTCGCCGACCGGATGTTCTACGCGCGCTCCAAGCGTGAATCCGAGGCTCTGGTCTTCGCCGCGCAGCGCGACGGGTCTGTCTGGGCGACCGCCGTTCGGCCGTGCGTGATCTACGGGCGGCGGGACAGACAGTTCGTGCCGCGCGTCGCGCGGCTGTTATCGCGCGGTGTCGCGCCGCTGATCGGCACCGGGGCCGCGCGTTTCTCCGTGGTCCACGCAGCGAACGTAGCGGAGGGCGCGGTGCTCGCGGCGACGTCCGACGGCGCGAACGGCCGCGCGTACAATCTCGCCAACGACTTCGAAGTTTCGGTGGCCGATTTCTTCAGGCTCGGCGCGCGCGGCCTCGGCAAGCGCGTTCGATTGATTCACATCCCCGAGCGGCCCGCGCGTGGATTGCTGCGGGCGGCCGTTGGCGCGCTGCGGGTGTTCGGCTCCGATCGCCTGTCGGCGCTCTCGGATGATTCACTCGGCTTCCTCACGCGCGACAATCCGTTCAGCTCCGAGCGCGCGCGCCGCGAGCTCGACTGGCGGCCGTGGGTGCCGCCGGATGTCGGCGTGCCCGATGCGTTTCATTGGTGGGCGGAGCATCATTGAACGCTGATGCGTGCCCACGAACGACGACGGGGCGCGACTTTGTGAGTCGCGCCCCGTCGTTTCGGTCGAGAAGACGAGACTAGTGCTTCGTCTTGGCCGGAACCTTCGCCTTCACCGTGGTGTCCTTCACGGCCTTGATCGTCGTGTCCTTCATGTGGGTCGTGTCCGTCTTCATGCTCGTGTCCATCTTCATGCCGGTATCGGCAGGAGCGGCAGCCGGCGCCGGCGCCATCGCGGGCGTCGCGGTGTCGGTGGCGGCGTTGTCCGACTTCGAGCAGGCGGCAACCGCGAACAGCACTGCAGCAGCAAGGGCCAGGCGCTTCATGACAATCTCCTGAGAGTAGGTCGAGTGGTGCATCCCGCGTGGTCCGTGCACGCGTTTGGGGCTACCGGCATCAGCGGCGTGAAACTTACCGCTCCCGGGTATCGTGTCAAGATCGGCCCAGCAAGGCCAAGTTGCGCCCGGGCAACGAGTTCTCGTCATCCCGAGCGATTCCGACGCCTCCGAGGCAAGCTCGATCTTATTGCACCTTCCGGGCCAGAGGAACGGCGCGGCCGTGCGTTCGTGCGCCCCGATGCGCTCGCGCGCGGCGTGGCCAGTCGCCGACGGCGTACATAGCTTCCAACCCGAGTCCCTTCTCCACGCCTCAGCCGCCGAGTCCCGCACCCTTGGCCGACATCGACTCACCGCCAGCCGCAGCCGCGACAAATGACGTCCACGTCGTGCGCGGCGCCTGTCCGCACGATTGCCCGGACACGTGCGCGATGCTGGTGACCGTCGAGAACGGCCGCGCGACAAAAGTCGCGGGTGATCCGCATCACCCCGTGACCCGCGGATTTCTCTGCACCAAAGTGAACCGCTACGTCGAGCGCACGTATCACCGCGATCGACTGCGCACACCGCTGCGGCGCGTCGGCCCCAAGGGCAGTGGCCGGTTCGAACCGATCAGTTGGAACGACGCGCTCGACCTCGCCGCCGACCGGTTGAGCGCGATCGCGAGCTCGGCAGACGGGCCCGAGGCCATTCTGCCGTATTCTTACGCCGGCACGATGGGCCTGGTCCAGGGCTCGTCGATGGACCGTCGCTTCTTCCATGCGCTCGGCGCGTCCAAGCTCGATCGGACCATCTGCGCGACGGCGGGTTCGATGGGCATGAAGATGACCGTCGGCGCGAACATCGGCGCCGACCCGGAGGGAATTCCGGAGAGCGATCTGGTGCTGCTGTGGGGCACGAACACGCTCACGTCCAATCCGCACCTGTGGCCCTTCGTGCTGGAAGCGCGGGCGCGCGGCGCGCGGATCATCGCGATCGATCCGATTCGCACGCGGACCGCGGCGCAATGCGACGAGTGGTATGGCGTCCGGCCGGGCACCGACGCCGCGCTCGCGCTCGGGATCATGCACGTGCTCTTCGCGCGCGGGCTCGAGGATGCGGCGTACATGGCCGAGCACACGCTCGGCGCGGATCAGCTCCGCGCCCGCGCGGCCGAATACCCGCCGAAACGCGTCGCGGCGATAACCGGCCTCGCGGCCGAGCGCATCGAGGCGCTTGGCATTGCGTACGGCAATGCGAAGGCCGCGTTCATTCGGCTCAACTATGGCTTGCAACGCCACGGCGGCGGCGGAATGGCGGTGCGAACCATCGCCTGTCTGCCGGCCGTCACCGGCCATTGGCGCCGCGCCGGCGGCGGCGTGCAGCTCTCGTCGAGCGGATCGTTCACCTTCAACAAGTTCGCGCTCGAGCGGCCGGACCTCTCGCCTCCGGTCCGCACCATCAACATGATCCGGCTCGGCGAGGCGCTGAATTCGCCGGATGCGGGCGTCGGCGGACCGCCCGTCCGCGCGCTCGTGGTCTACAACTCCAACCCGGCGGCCGTCGCGCCAGATCGGAATTCGGTGCTCGCGGGCCTCGCGCGCGAGGATCTCTTCACCGTGGTCCTCGAGCATTTTCAGACCGACACAGCCGACTGGGCCGATCTCGTGCTGCCCGCGACGACGCAACTCGAGCACTGGGACGTTCATCTGTCCTACGGGCATCACTACGTCACGCTCAATCAGCCGTCCATCGCGCCGCTGGGGGACGCGCTGCCGAACACCGAGATCTTCCGGCGGCTCGCGCATCGCATGCTGCTCGGGCCCGCGGTCTTCGACGACGATGATCAGACGCTGATCCAGCAGGCGCTGGACGGCGCCGGCCCCGCGCTTCAGGGCGTGACGTTCGATGCGCTGCGCGAGCGCGGATGGACGCGCTTGAACCTGCCCGCGCCGTACCTGCCGTACGCGAACGGCGGATTCCGGACGCCGAGCGGCAAGTGCGAGTTCCACTCGCAGCGTCTCGCGGACATGGGCCTCGATCCGCTGCCCACGTTCACCCCCCCGCACGAGTTTCCCGAGCTCGCGCCCGACCTGGCCGCCCGCTTTCCGCTCACCCTCGTGTCGTCGCCGGCACATCAGTTCCTGAACAGCACCTTCGTCAACATCGAACCGCTGCGGCGCGCGGCGCGCGAGCCTGAATGCCTGCTGCACCCGGCGGACGCGGAGCCGCGCGGGATCGCGGCGGGCGCGCGCGTGGTGATCCACAACGATCGCGGCACGTTCACCGCGCTCGCGCGTGTCGAAGAGAACATCCGGCCCGGCGTCGTCTGGGCGCCTTCGGTCTGGTGGGGCAAGCTGACCGCCGACCGTGCGAACGCCAATCAGACCACATCGCAGCGCGAGACCGATCTCGGCCATGGCCCGGTCTTCTACGACAACCTCGTGGAAGTCGCGCTCGCGGACTGATCGCGAAGGCCGTCGATATGCCGATCCGGTTGCGCCGCCCGGGTTGCGCCGGCCGCGCCGCCGGGCGTTCATTTGAAAGGATGCCTAACCCGCAGGAGTGCCGTGTCGTCTTTGCCTGAAACGCTGGGCAGTCTCAAGCGCTCGCCCTACGCGGTCCCCGAGCGGGCGCTCCGCTCCGTGAAGGACGAGCTGCGCCAGAATCTGCTCGCGCGCCTCTGCCAGAGCGGCCCGCTGTTCGAGGGCGTGATCGGCTACGAGGACACGGTCATGCCGCAGATCGTGA
>Ga0134127_10002471_pt1 | contig 13330 bp, 11 predicted proteins | sample KB31753_FD_96459 | JGI IMG/M metagenome (GOLD analysis project Ga0134127, IMG submission 96459) | Terrestrial soil microbial communities with excess Nitrogen fertilizer from Kellogg Biological Station, Michigan, USA - KB3-175-3 | ecosystem: Environmental > Terrestrial > Soil > Unclassified ...
CCTCGCAATCGCCCGACAAAGTCTATGCCTAACTCTTCATACAAATGCGGTATAATTTCAGAATCCGAATGGCCTTTGAAATGGTGCCCTTGGTGCTCCAGATAGCTGCGTAACTCACGATGATTATAAATTTCGCCGTTGAAGACACTCCAGACCGTACCACTTTCGTTTGTCATCGGCTGAGAACCTGATTCCGACAGGTCGATGATGGACAGACGCGTGTGGACAAGAGTGGCCTCAGGCAGTGACCTGACCCCATAGCTGTTTGGGCCTCTGTGATGCAGGGTCTGCCGCATACGGTCGGCCACTTCGTCGCCGCCGTCCTGACGACCAATCCAACCGCCGATTCCACACATGCTACCTGTCCTCCCATCCCTCAGCCCGGTAGGCCGCAAAGGTCTCCGACCTCAAGCGATCGAGCCCGAATGCTTGCTCGGCTTTGATTCGACCGGCCGCTCCCATCCGGCGACACAATTCACGGTCTTTGAGAAGGGTGGCAATATGGTCGGCAAGTGCAGCCTCATCTTCCCTTGGCACCACGAATCCGGTCTTGCCGTTGTCTATCAGGTACGGAACATCACCAGCATCGGTGGCAACAACTGCTCGGCCACAGGCCATGGCCTCCATGATCACGTTTGGGCAGCCTTCATCCTCGGCGGTATGGACCAGGAACGCCGCATCAGCGAGTAGGGATGGAATATCGTGTCGAGCACCCAGAAACCGAACTATCTGTTCCACACGAAGGTTTCTTGTCAGTGTCTCCAGTTCTACTCGCAAAGGTCCTGCTCCGACGTGCATTACTTCAAGACGAACACCAGTTGAAACAAGAAGAGCAACAGCTCTAATCAGCCGATCCCAGCGTTTTCGTGGGTATAGGCTTCCTACGGATAGAATGTATCCTTGCTGAGGATGGCACCGTGGTGAAAAACGATTCAGATCGAGTCCGTTTTTGATGACGTGCATACGACGAGCTCGAAACATGGTCGTCGACTGTTTTGCATTCCGCTCCGCGGTCAGACTGTTGAAGATCTGAGCTGACGGCCATCGTCCACACAGGCGCCCGAGCACTTTGCCCGAATCACGACGATCCAAGATAAAGTTGTTTCGCACTGAGCCGATGGGTATAGCTCCCGTACCTCGAGCAGACCACCAGGCAGCGATGTTTGTGTAGAACGTGTACGAATGAATCACCTCCGGTCGCAGAGAAAACACCAGACTGCGCAGTGCTCGCAACTTGGCCGATCGCGTCAGGTTGTTCCCTAGGCTTACGACTGGTACACCAAGCGTTCGAATTTCTTGAGTGTAGTGGTCGTCAGTAGAATTGCCCCATACAGCAACTACGGGTTTGTAGTGCGCTCGATCCATTGATCGGATCAGGTAGAAGAGCTGTCGTTCTAATCCTCCTAGACCAAGTTGACCGACCAGATATAAGAGGCGGCACTCCATCTGCACACACTGATCCGGTGTTGTCAGGCATGGAGAAGGCCTTATTTCAACTGTCGGCATCATCAAGCTAAACACCAGGGGGGGTTGGAGACGAAAAACCCATCTTCTCTGAATCAAGTCTCGCGAACGAGGGGCCGTTTCACGGTGGCCAAAGCAAAGACCACTACTACCCATGACATCATAAAGGCAGTATCAAGTTGCATTATCTCTAAAAATGCGAACGTTACTAACGATGGGAGTAATGCTGTTTCTCCGACATACACACCCCGCACAATGCGAAGAATTCCCGTTCCCACCCGAGCCAAATATCCTAGAAAGCAAATCAGTGGGATGATTCCCGCCCCTAGCCCAATATAGAGAAGCACGTTGTGCGGAGTGATGTACCTATTCCATGCACTCTGGGTGCTGATCGCGTCCATGCCGACACCCGTCCATAGGGAATCCAGCAGCCGATCAAGCGCCACCGGCCACACCTTTCCACGACCCGTCTCTTCCATCCCTCGGAGAAAGAATCCGTCGATCATCGGCTGAAACAGTTCGGACACATAGACCAGCCATATCAGGAAGATGAGGGACAACATGGAGAAAAAGTAGCGTTTCGAAGCCGGCAAAAACCCTACGACACAGGCCAGAAAGATACCTAACAACGGTCCCCGACTGAGCGAGAGTAAGACGATGCCGAGGCAGCCTAGTGCTACAGCCCAGGAGACAGCTCGTTGCCAAAGATTCCGGGATTGCAGACCCCAAGACAGAAAATATACAGTGCAGAAGCCAAACCACATCCCCAACGCATTTGCGCTCGCTATTCCTGTCCCAGACGCTCCAGCCCGGATTAACCCGCCGCCAATCCCCACTTTTACAAAGGGTAAGACACACAAACCTATCGCAAAGGCCGCCCAGGCAAAACGATGCAGGAACCCCGGACGCAGAGCCAGTGCCTGCGCAATGATCACGTTGAAGAGCCATCCGATATATGGATAAGTGTTATTGAGCGATTGCTCACTATGGAAATAAATTTGTATCGCAATGACGGAGACAGTGGTCCAGAGGACCAAGGCGACCGGTGTATACACGCGTGTGGCCTGGCCTCCAATACTAAAGAGGCACGCTGCCGCCAGGATTGCGAACATCATTCCCCCAATCACGGGGATGTGGACACCCCATGATTGATCGAGCATCGAGTAAGCGAGGGTTACATACCACGTGTATTCCAAGAAGGCCGGTGGACATGCCGCCGGCTCACCGGTCGTCTCTTCCGGGAAACTTGGATATACGCCCAGCTTTTCGTGTGTTGTATACATCAAAGAATTCAATCAGGTGATGAGAACATTTTAGAGATCCGATCGTTCACTCGACTATTTGGATAAACGCTTGCTCGACACTTCTTCGCCGACTCGTTGTTCCACTATCGACAGGTCAGAATCGAAGCTATACCCTCGCGATCGCGCATGGGCAATTTCCTGCTGTGCCCGGTCTAGCTGGCCTTCGTGAAGGAAGTACATGATTTTTGCCGCGACGACATTCGGCCGTTTTTCCTTGCTGACGATGTCAAGTGAATAGGCGAACGCAGAGTCAATATCCTCGTTGGTAAACTGCCCTGGTGACCACTCTTGGATCAACACCTCCGGGGGAAGAGGCCGGATCAGCCGAAACACCATGCTTCCCGAGGCGGGAACGTCGTACACTGGTTCGAAGTATTCCTTCAATCGATAGTGGATGGGATGGATCCAGGCCGTATACCAATGTGCAAAGTCCTGATGCAAGATGATACTGCACCCCGGCATTAGAGCTGGGAAAAAGTTCCGTAAAACACCACTCGCCGACTCCCAGGATTTCATTGCGTCGATCAGCAGAAACTCGATTGTGCCACCGTGCCAACCCACCTTCGTGAGATCCCCCGGACATGCCTTGATGCAATGTCGCCACCGATAGGTCTGGCGCTCGAATTCATCCAGAAATGAATCTCCTGCCTGATACTTTCCCTCAAGATCAGTTCCTTTTGCTCCGCTGTCCATGTAAGGGCGCCAGACGAACTCATCATAACTGTGGATGAGCCTATTGAACCTTGCCCGTTTATTGCGCTCAAGCCCCATCGCGAGCGAAAGGGTCGTACTGCCCAGCCAGCATCCGAGATCGACGATGTCTCCCTTGCCGCTAAAGATGTGCTTTCCATACCAATATAAATAGGCTCGCTCGCTTGGCGTGATCATGCCGCGGAGCCGGCGTAGTCTTGGAGAAAAAATCATGAGCTGAGAGAGAGAATGTTGTACGCCGGAGTCGCTTTCTCCACTGTCGAGGAGGCTCAGAGAGTAGCGGAACCAGGAGGAGGAGAAATTCGCGGCCGTCGCACAGAGGGTCTTACAGCGTCTGGCAACTACACTCCTGTTGTTTCGATTGACCGCGTCTGGCATATACAATTCTCCGTGGTCATGAGTTCGTACAGGGATCGAAATTCACCGAAGGGGCCACGTACCGCTAAGTGGATACACTGGCAACCGCGGTCTCAAACGCTCGAACCGCTGCAGCCGGACTATGCACTTCCTCGACATGACGCCGGCCCCTCATCCCCATGTCTTGACGACGCTGAGCGACTGTCATCAGTGAGCGCACCGCATCAACTGCTCCATCGACCGTACCAGCTAGCACTCCTAGCTCACCATCCCGGATCTTGTGGTCGGGATCGATCTGTACGCTCACGACCGGTGTCCCGGCCGCCCATGCCTCCAGGAAGACGCTGGGAAGTCCTTCCCCGTCCGACGTCGAAAGTAGCAGGCTTGCATCTTCGATGACCTTCAACGTCTGCTCGGGATCGACATGGCCACGGTAGTCCACGTTCGGGAGAGATCGTAATTGACCGATTATACTTTCGATTGCCCCCGCCTCCCACAACTTGTAGGTCGGCGCACCACACACGACGAAGCGAACCTCCGGCAACCGGCGCGCGATCTCAACCAGGAGATCCGGCCGTTTGGGAGGCCTGATCACGGCCACCCAGGCTACCGTTCCGTTTCGTTCAGGATGAGGCCTGTATGTGACCGGCAGGGGGACGATCCCCGGCAGGAAGTACGTCCTGGCTTGCCAGCTGGGCGGCAGGTATCCGCGTTGTCCTTGGTGTTGAACAAAAATGATATCTGACCGGCGCAGTCCCCACTCATAGAGACGCCACCAGTTCTGTCGTCGCGTCAGTGCCCGCCGCGGCTGCACGTCCAGATCGTGCATCACCGAAAAGGCCGTACGGACCCCAAGCCATCGCGCAGTTTCTGCCATCGGACCCCAGAGATGGTCCGCACACTGGAAGAAGCACCAATCAGGTCGCTCCTTTTTTAGGAATTTGTACCAGGCCAAGAGAAAGTGCGCGCGGCTGCCGATGCCCAGAAATCTCACACCATCGATCTGTCGCTCTTCTCCTTCTTGTAGGGCATGTTGAACCCCTATCGTGACGGCCCAGCCCGAATTTGCTAACGCGCGGGTCAGGTGCCATCCGTAACGCTCTGCCCCACCGTTCGCTGAGGGATCTCCGGTCGCGTAGCCGTACACTACATCGTTTACATACACGATCTTCATGGCACAAGCTCGGACTGCAAACTTTGAGGTAATAGAGCAGACTCCTCCGTCAATACCTTCTGAGGAAGCGCTCCATCGAGAGCAGCAATGAGGGCTGAAATTTGCCGGCTGGACGAATAGGCCTCGCAGGCTGCACGATTCGGAACGAGGCTCTCAAGCGTCTTTTTCGACCAGGCATCGATTACCCTCTCGAATACAGCCATGACTTGAGTAGGAGAATCGGCATCCGCGATCATGGAGTTCCCGACTTGCACAAGGATCCGGCGCGTTTCATCACCTGGTACGATCCCGATGATCGGCCGTCCGGCTTGAAGATAGCCGAACAGTTTTGCGCCGGCGACGAGTTCATGGCCCTTTCTGCCGGAAGTCCTTCCCAACACCAGGAGAGCATGGGCTTCCTGTTGAAGGCGACGAATTTCAACATGCGAGACGGACGGGGAAATTTCGACCAGATCCAGAATGTCTAGGTAGGCAGCTCGATCCGCCAATTCGCGAAGACCTTCGCCGACGAACAGCAGTCGTAGTTGCTTGGCACGCTCAGGATCTTTACGTTTGAGCTGAACGAGACCTTCGAGCAGAGTGTCATATCGATAACTATTCATCGTGCCGGCATATAGGACTTTACAACGAGTACCCGTTACATGAACAAAAGTCTCTACCTCTCCTTCGAAACCATTCGGGATGATGTGGACTTTCTTTCTTTCCAAAGCCTCGGGGAATTCCCGCACATAACATTCCGCGATAGACTCAAACAGGAACACCACCGCCTGCGCCCGCTCGAACATGCGGCACATAATTCGTCGATCAACTTTTCTTGCCCAGTTTGGACGCCTGACCTCTTCCTGGTAATACTCCAACCCCCAGGGATCCCGGAAATCGAGTACATACGGAATCCCTGTGACCACAGATGCCCGATAGGCGGCCACACCAGCCGAGAGTGGCCCGATAGTGGCCCAAATGACATTCGGTTTGCTCCTGTGGCAGACTTCCTGTATCTGTGCTACCGCAGGCCGTATCCAGGACATCGCAATATCAGGACGGTACACCCACGCCTCTGCTATTCGGACCGCTTCACGAAGCTTTGATCGCCACAGGGCATGATGACCAGCTACAATCTGTCGCGCTTCCTGGGGAGACAGGCCGGCAATTTTGCGCTCCTCACGCACTCCGCGCCAGGTTAGAAACGCACGCCAGGGATCCTGGCCTTTGACTCGAATAATCTTCGTGTCTTCCGGCACCTGACTGAGCAGCTTCGGATCGTATCGTTCATATTGATAGGGCTCACAGGTGACCACTGTCGCACACCATCCCTTCCTGACTAGCTCCGTGAGGAAGCGAAGCGGTCGATAGACTGCGGCATTGCCCTCCGGTGGAAAGAAATAGGAAATCATGATCACTGATTTAGGATTCATGGACATTTCGCTCGCAGACTGTTCAAAAAATTATGCGTTTGTTCTGCACATTTCCCGATAGGCTGCTGCCAGCATTTCCGGATCCCTGGACTTTCGCACACTACGGAGATTAAGCACCTGGCGACGATACCGTGATTTGTCAGCGGCTAGCAGTATCTGTTCGACAATGGTTTTCAATTCTGCGTCATCACTGAACAGATAGCCGAGGTCGCCATGTTTCTTGAACATTGCCTCGAATATCGGGATTTTTCTGGCGATCACAGGTTTTTCCCACGCGATGGCATCGAGTAGGACGCCGCTGGCTGCAAGCGCATAGGGCGTCGCCTCGTGCGGCAGGACGACAAAGTGAAGCGGCGATACGCCTCTGATAAATTCAGCGCGCGGCATCTGCCGGCCGGCCGGTTTGGTCGCGAGGGCATTTGTACCATCCACTGGCGTGTCACCTTTCCGGAATAGACCAATAACATGGAATTCGGCGCGCCGCTCGTATTTTGCGGTGATCTCATTCGCAAGCTTCACAAAGAGCGGGAACCCCTTGGCCTGATTGGCGACACCTAGAAATCCAAATTGGATAGGTTCGCTTAATTCAACTGCCTGAAGTGCGCCTTCATTTGGAGAAATAGGGTGTTCGAGGGCCTCAAACTTATCTGAGAGAAAGGGGAGACTCTTTACAACCGTGTCGCGTATGGGCTGCTCTAGAACGATATATTGAATGTTGTTGTTCCCTAGGAGCGTCAGGGCCGTCTTCATATCCTGAAACCTGTGAATGGGACGCCTGTAGCGTTTACCAACCACTCCACTCAGTCCGTGGAGAACCATCTGCACCGGGGTATTCTTCGAGCGGAAACATCGCGCAGTTTTCAACGCCAGCACGGTTGAGGGAAAGGCAGACGTAAAGAGCAGGCGGGAAGTTGCGTCTTGAGACAGTGTTCTGAATAGACGCCGAATGACGGTTAATTCGCGGAAGAACCGTTCAAAGTAGCCTGTCTCTGGAGGTACGGGGATAATTTCACTCCAAGCAATTGAACTTGCTAATGGCTGCCCCACCTGTTTCTTGAGCTCTTCCATATGTGCCGCAGCCCCAAAAAAAGAAAGATCTTCTTTTGGAAAAGCGGCTCGTATCGTCGCCAGAAGTCCGGCGTTGACCGGGACGTGGGCGCCTTTGTTAAACATGATCTCACAAACAAGAATCATTTTCGGACAGCGTCAGGCTGTGATGTTGCGCGAGCGTTATGGTCTCGTCCTTTTGTCGGCATCTCCCATTTCTCTCCCAACTTCAAGTCCCAACTCTCCGGTCGCAACTTTAACTCACCCCCCGTAGGCGTCAGGGTGAACTCTCCAAAATATATCTTTCCATTAATGTCGTATAAATCAACGCGTACGAAATCAAAGCCCGCCGACAACTGCGATGCTATTGCAATCATTTGCTCAAAATTACTTGGCTTTGCTATAGGAGGCCGAGATGCACCTTCTCTGTAATACAGATCCAGCTGATTCCATTTGGTGTCGAAAAAAGGGTTTATGTCATGCGCATGATTGTCGACCTGAATAACCTCTGGAACTCCCTTGAAACACCAGAATCTATAGTCCAGAGGCCCGCTACCATCCTGGTTTCTTAGATACTCCTCTATCATCACTCTGGGTTTGATGTGATAGTATTGACATTCCCGACACGCCCAATAGTAATTGCTTTTCAACCATACCGACAATCTGCTGATTATGTCGGTGCGATCGGCTTTTCCCTTGACCACAATAACTTGCCCGCTACCGTGATTTGGCTTGATCACATACTCTGCCGGCAACGTGTCAAAAGGGATCTCTCTAGGGTCTTCCCCGTGCCATAGGAGTTTGACTAGATGTTGCTCTCCCACCTTGCCACCTACATACGCTCTCGCCGTAAACTTGTCTGAAAGCTGGGTAAAAATAGGATTGTGCCTTCGATTTAAGGCAATCATTCTACAGAACAGCTTCTCAGTAAAGTTCTGTGGGTTCGTCACATTTAGATGCTTTCCATGCACGCGAACATATCGTTGCAACAAAATTTTCTCGCCTTCGGATCGACGCATCACACGCTGCTTTAGGCTCCGTAATTTGTTAAAAGCATCGTGAATCCACGTGCCTCGTAATTTGTTTACAACAGAGGTGGCCCCAGTTGTTTGGACAGAATGTTCCATTGCTTAAGTGGAGCCTCGCAGTGTTCTGGCTACGCGGCGGTGAGCCGTGTCGTCAGGAGCAGTACCTCTGTTCTGGCATATGGCCGTCAAGCACCCTGTGCGGCAAGTCTCTAGCACTTTTGCCGCATCAGTCGCTTCTCTCGCTTTATTTGGTCGTGTTCCCGAGAAGATGAGATAGTCTACTAGCGATCCTTTTTGAGGTGTTTAGCGGATTGAGCGCCAGGTCGAGCACCTCGACTAATACCGCCTTGGCAACATTTCCCATGCTAAGCGAGTAGCCCAGCCTGCTCAGTTCTTTTCTATGGTACTCCCAAAATCCTTTCTCCCTATTGCGGAACACCCTGGAACCCAGGAATTTGTAGTAACGATTCCTCCACCTTTTGCTTTGTTGATCGTACTCGTCATCGCTTAAATACGTCCGCCCATATTTGGTCAAGACCTCAAGACTCCCAAGGATGTACGTGTTAAACCGATCGGAGAAGGCACTGGCCGCCTCTGAATGTACCCGCGTGTACGTCAACACCTGGTGCACAAAGCCAAAGTCCTGCTCCCTCAGGACATCGAAGCACGCCTCCATATCGCAATGAGGATTGGCCTCGTTGTAAAACGCGGGACGTTTTCTGATCTCATCGGAGCGAATTAACATCGATGTCGGAGATCCGCACAAATACCGGTCCCCCAGAAGGGTTTTCCTGCAGATTTCTCGCCCACTAAACACGTTTCTCCGATCGTCTAACCCGACCCAGAACACATGAGCATTCCCAAGCCCATACGCGCCGACTATCGCGAGAGTCGGATGGGCTTCAGCTAGTTCGACCATTCGCATTATGCATTCGGGGAATAACCAATCATCGGCATGCACTACCTTACAATACTTGCTACTTGAAGACATTTGACGAAATGCAATATTGTGGTTTCTCAGACGACCAACGAATTTCGAGTTTGTTATCACGCGAATCCGCGAATCTTTCTCTGCATAGGATTTGGCAATTTCAAGAGTACGATCGATACTGCAATTATTGAAGATGTAATATTCCCAATTTTGATAGGTTTGCGCCAGTACGCTTTCTATACACTCCACCAGATAACTCTCGCCGTTGTACACGGGCGTGAGCACGCTAACCAACGGCTGCGCATTCGGCTTCACAAGCAACGTCATCACTTCTGAGCGTGAACGTAGAGCACGGCATCACCAGGAAACGGTGCCGTAAATGACGTGATCGCACCGCCACCTGTTGTTCCGGCAAGAATAGTCTCAGCTGTCCCCGGGTTGAACCACTCTACTGCAAGTGGAGCAGAAGCCGCCGAAAGATCAACGGAGACGGTCTTCTTCACGAGCTCCTTTTGAAAGAAAAACCATAGTATCTTCGACGCCCATTTCTCCCATACTGGTCCATAATGGTCTGCGGGAAGATACACGAGGTACTCCTCTCCTTCTTTGGCCATGCAGTAACCACTCGAGGCGATTTCAGTGTGGGGCATCATTGCTGCTAAATCCATTCGCGTAGCAAACGTTAAGGTGTATCCCATAGCGATTCGTGTGGACTCCCAGTTCGGAAGGCTTACACCTTCCTCCCGCCTTTTGCTTTGGTTCGGGTCCGGGTCCATGAAAATAGGATTCAGTCCTCTAAGAAAACTTTTCCAGACCCAATCTGGACTTCCTCCGACCCCCCACAGGTGGTCAGTGTCAGATAGGATCACTTTCTTTCCATCGGCGACGGGAGGGGAACTCTTGTAATCATAACTCTGTGCGTGGGCGCCTTTGGCCACTGACCCGGCGCTCTCATCTTCTTTAGGTGGATTATTCAGCGAAATCCAATCAGCTGGACTGTTGATGAGCTCTAAATTATCCCCGCCAGGCCACTCGACTGTCATGCCGACAGGATGCTGTTTTGATTTGCCGGCTTCGTAACTCTTGATGAAAGTAATCATGTGATACTGCCAATCCTGGGAGTCAGCGTGGCTCTCGTTGCTTATCTCATACAGGACGTTGTCCAGATCGTTCAGCGTGTCGATAACTTTTCTCACGTATGCTTCCTGGAGAGCCGTGATCGCCGGGATCTGCAGCGTTTGAACCTCCGTACCCTCTCCGTCTCCATCGAGATCTCCGTTCATGCCGTTCACGTTATTTGCGCTGTGGTAGGGATGGCCGGACCAGGGATTTCCCTTGTGCATGCCTTTGGATTCTATGCTGAACCCTTGAAAGAGCATCACGGCAACATATATTCCCCGGTCACCGGCGGCCACGACCCTGGAGCGCAATCGGTCAAAGTAGGCCTCATTGAATTTAGTGAGATCAAATTTCAGCCCACCGTCCAGCGCTGTTCCCGGACCTCTGCGTCGGTACGGCAGCGGATCGTACACAAGCTTCTCGTCGGTCCAGGGAGCCCACGCCGCCTGTTCCCATACCCAGAGACGAACCAGGTTATGATTGTACTTCTGGAGCTGATCGAGATAGGCGGAGTAATCAAAAATTGGAATCGGCTCTATCCCGCGGTCCTGAAGACTATTCCAATGGTGTGAACCGGTGAGGTAGATGGCTTTTCCACTTCCATCAGTAAAATAACGTGGGTTGGAATGGAGAACCCTCAATGGACCTCCGGCAACGTATGCCTCTATCTCGTAGCCCGCGGCAGCCGATCCCGGGCCGAATAGTAATTCGGCACAGACTATCATTAGGGCAATTACACTGAGCGGACATCTAAGTCGCCTCTTCCTCTCCCTATGGCTTTCACGAGAGATCATGCTCCGGCATAGAGAACGAGCCGCTTGCCACTCCGCTCATCAGAGGCGGCTGACAGGCCTAGGATGGCCGATTTCTTGACGCCTTTGAAAATCCGAGTTGAAGCTGCAATCTCTCTCAAAAGCTTTCAAATACTTCGACTGCTTGCGAAGGCCTGGAATTGTGGAGATGCCTGACTAGGGTGGCTGAGCGCTCCGAGAATACCAAACACAACGAGCTCGACGTAGGGCGTGGCACGTGCATACTCATCAGATATATGCAGCGGATTCCTGTCGTGGCTGGCTGCGTTAAAGAGATCAAGGTCCTGTGTGGTGAAACAAACAGTTGTCATGTTCAGTCCGGCAGGTTGGAAAACACATCCGCGAGTGGGGTCCTCGCATCGCTCCCAGGAAGCTCGTGAAACATAAGCGTGAAGCGCCTAACTCAGAGCTTCACGCAGAGGAGTCAATCGCTATACGTTAGGCGATCCGAACAACTCAGAACTGCTCCGGCAACTCAGAACTTCCTCATTTCCATTTCTCACTCTGAACGCGCAACTCAGAACCCAGAACGCATAACTTCTAATTCAGACCCTAGCTATGCCCCTTGCTCATGAGAAACGCCTTCAGTTCTCCGATATTGTTGAATTCAGCCAGTTCATTTCCGCTGAAGTGTACACCGAAGGCTTGCTCGATACTAAACATCAGATTGATGTGCGCGACGGAGTCCCACGCCGAGATATCCCGAGCGGTCATCTCATCTGTCAGCGTGAGATGCTCATCGTCGAAGACTTCTTGGAACACCTCTTCAAGCTGTTTCTGCAGATTCATCCAGACCCTCCCAGGATTGGACCACCTCGATAAATTCGTTTGTGATCGGTGGTTTGACCATAAGATCGTATTGCCACACACACGATCCACCGCTGTCTTCGACGAGTGTGAACCCGAAATTGGCGAACACGTCTTTCGCCATCGCGTTCTTCGCAGTAGGAATGTAGGTGCCTCGTACCGAGGTACATCCTAGTTCATTTGCCCGTCCAAACAGATACTGAAGCATGGTCGCTTCAACGGTACGGCCGAGCACCCGGCAGCTCATCAGCCAGGTGTCGATCTCTAATACATTGGCACGGCGCAAGGCGATCATCAGACTCACGAGCCCATGGTCGGCAAAGCGGTCGCGTAGTCGCAAATAGAAATGCGCGCAGTCGCCATCCTGGAGGAAGGCCTGAAGCTGAGGCATGCCGTGTCGGCGGGTCGTGAGATTGAATTGATTCGTCTTTCCGAGAAGTTGGGCGATTCTCGGCAGATGAAAATCGTCAAACGGCGCGACCACGGCCTTCATGGCGAGGCTGCGGTAAAAATCATCGAGGTTTGTGGCAGAAGCCTTTAACTCCACAATTTGTGCCCGGCTTCTGTATTGGTCCGTCCGTTTCAGATCGTCTGAAGTGAACGAACTGGCTTCAAACATCAGGTAGTCAGAAAGCGCTTGTGTGTAATAGGCTGGATCTGCCGGGAGCGGTATGACATCGACTTCAGGAAGGAGCTGGCGGATGGCTGCGCGTTCAACAGGGTTGTCATCGACAAAGACTAACGAGTCTAATCCCAGATCTAAGGTTTTCGCGATTGCTCGGAGATTGTCGGGCTTCGGTTGCCAGTTTGCGACAAACATCGCAATATCCTCGAGCTTCAGTCGCATCTCTGGATGCTTTTCAAACGGTTCCTTGGCATCGGCTTCGTTGTTCTTCGAACAGACGGCAAGGATCGCCCCTTTATTCTTCAATTTCCGAATGTACTCCTGGAAGGCGACGAACGCCTCACCCTCGACCCCGTCGCCCAATCGGATGCCTGCCAATCCATCCTCACCGATAATTCCACCCCACAACGTATTGTCGAGGTCGAGCACGAGACACTTCCGGGTCAGTCCAAGATCCGCAGCCATGACCGCCGCCGTATGCCTGGCAAGCAGGGGAAGCGCATCGAGCGCAACCGCGTGTTTTCCCAGATACCAATACC
>Ga0134127_10002473_pt1 | contig 13325 bp, 6 predicted proteins | sample KB31753_FD_96459 | JGI IMG/M metagenome (GOLD analysis project Ga0134127, IMG submission 96459) | Terrestrial soil microbial communities with excess Nitrogen fertilizer from Kellogg Biological Station, Michigan, USA - KB3-175-3 | ecosystem: Environmental > Terrestrial > Soil > Unclassified ...
GCCATCGTGCGCAGCGCGGCCCGGCTCTGCGACGCGGAGTTCAGCGCGGTGGTTCGCCTCGAGGGCGGGCTCCTGCACCTCGCCGCGATCAGCAACATGTCGGCCGCAGAGACCGCGGCCTACCACAGCCTCTTCCCTCGCCCGGCCCGTCGCGATTTCATCATCGGCCGCGCGTTCCTCGATGGCCGGCCGGTCCACGTGGAGGACGTCCTCGAGGATCCCGAGTACGACCCGCACACCCTCGCGGTCTTGCAGCGCGCGGCCCAGTACCGCTCTTACATCGGCGTCCCCATCGTGCGCCACGGGGTGACCATCGGCGCCATCGGCTGCGGCCGGCACCAGCGCAAGCCGTTCACGGCGGCCCAGATCGAGCTGGTCAAGACCTTCGCCGACCAGGCGGTCATCGCCATCGAGAACGTGCGCCTGTTCACCGAACTGGAGGCCCGCAACGCGCAGCTGACCGACTCTCTCGAGCAACAGACCGCCACCGCGGAGATCCTGCGCGCGATCTCCGCCTCGCCCACCGACCTGCAGCCCGTGTTGGACACCGTGGTGCAGGCCGCGGCCCGCTTCTGTGGGGCCCCGGACGTGGCGATCCTCCGCGTGGACGGCGGCGTCTTGCGCGGGGCGGCCGCGATCGGCCCCTTCGGCCAGGAGATGGCGGCTCGCAGCGGGGGAATCGGGGCCCTCCAGGTGCCTCTCACCCGGGGCTCCGCGAGCGGCCGGGCCGTGCTCGAGCGCCGCACGGTGCACGTGGAGGACCTGGCCGGCGAGCCGGAGGACGAGTTTCCGGTCGGGCGTGATCTGCAGCGCCGCTACGGGCATCGCACCATCCTCGCGACCCCGCTCCTGCGCGAAGGGGCCGCGCTCGGCGCGATCGTGCTGTTCCGCACCGAGGTCCGCCCCTTCTCCGACCGTCAGCTCGTGCTGGTCAAGACCTTCGCGGACCAGGCGGTGATCGCCATCGAGAACGTGCGTCTGTTCACCGAGGTGCAGGAGCGCAACCGCGCGCTCAGCGACTCCCTCCAGCAGCAGACCGCGACCAGCGACATCTTGCGGGTCATCTCGCGCTCGCCCACCGACATCCAGCCGGTGTTCGACACGATAGCGCGGAGCGCGGCCACCCTCTGCGAGGCCTTCGATGCTTCGATCTTCCGGGTCGACGGGAATCGGCTCGCGTTCGTCGGTCATCACGGACCCATCGCCCAGAATCACGGCGGCCACTTCTCGCTCCCCCTCGTGCGGGGGACGGTCGGCGGGCGCTCGGTGCTCGAGGGGCGCGCCGTCCAGGTCGCGGACCTGCCGGCCGAGGGGCACGAGTTCCCCGACGCCGCCGACAACGCGCGCCGGTTCGGCTTCCACACCATTCTGAGCGTGCCCCTCATGCGCGATGGGGTCGCCCTCGGCGGCATCCAGCTCCGCCGCACGGAGGTGCATCCTTTCACCGAGCGCCACGTCGCACTGCTCCAGACCTTCGCGGACCAGGCGGTGATCGCGATCGAGAACGTCCGCCTGTTCACCGAAGTGCAACAGCGCAACCACGCCTTGAGCGAGTCCCTCGACCAGCAGACCGCGACCAGCGACATCCTGCGGGTGATCTCGAGCTCGCCCACCGACGTCCAGCCGGTGTTCGACATCATCGCGGAGCGCGCGGTGCGGCTGTGCGGCGCCCAGGTGGGCGTGGTGTCCCGCTTCGACGGGGTCATGCTCCAGCTCGCCGCCATCCACGGGACTACTGCGGACGGGGTCGAGGCGCTCCGCGGTGTCTTCCCCATGCCTCCGGACGCCGACACGATCACCGCCCGCACCTACCGTGAGCGCGCGGTGGTGAACGTGGAGGACGTGCTGACCGATCCGCGCTACGCGATCAAGTCCGAGGCGCAGACCGCGGGCTGGCGGGCCGGCCTGGCTGCCCCCATGATGCGGGCCGGACAGGTGATCGGGATCATCTTCGTGGGCGGGGCGGCCCCGGAGCGCTTCAGCGACCAGCGGGTCGAGCTGCTGAAGACCTTCGCGGATCAGGCGGTGATCGCGATCCAGAACGTCCGCCTGTTCACCGAGGTCCAGGAGCGCAACCACGCCCTCACCGAGAGCCTGGAGCAGCAGACCGCCACCGCCGACATCTTGAAGGTCATCTCGAGCTCGCCGACCGACGTGCAGCCCGTGTTCGACACCATCGTGGAGAGTGCGGTGCGCCTCTGCGACGGGCTGTACAGCGCGGCGATCCGTCTGGACGGGGATCAGCTGCATCTCGTCGGGCAGTACAACTGGTCTGGCGAAGGGCTCGCGATGGCTCGGCGCCTGTTCCCGATGCCGCTCTCACGCGACCACGTCACGGCGCGAGCGGTACGGGAGGCTCGCACCATACACCTTCAGCGGATGCAGGACGACGAGACGGTGGCCGCGAGCTCGCGGAACCTCGCGATCGCCCAGGGATATCAAACCCTGCTGGTGGTGCCCATGCTCCGGGAGAGCCAGGCGATCGGCGCCGTCGTGGTGGCGCGGGTCGAAGGGCCTTTCTCCGACGGTCAGGTCGCCCTCCTCCAGACCTTCGCGGACCAGGCGGCGATCGCGATCGAGAACGTCCGCCTGCTCACCGAGGTGCAGGAGCGCAACCGCGCCCTCACCGAGAGCCTGGAGCAGCAGACCGCCACCGGCGACATCTTGAAGGCGATCTCGGGCTCCCCGACCGACACCCAGCCGGTCTTCGACATGATCACCCGAAACGCCCGCCGGCTGTGCGGCGCAGACTCGTGCGCGGTCTTCACCTACGACGGGCAGCTCGTGCACCTCCAGGCGCTGGACAACATGGGCTACGCGGGCGCCGATGCCCTGCGACAGTCCTACCCGGCCCCGGTCTCGCCGGGACACGCCACCGGCCGGGCCATCTTGCAGGGCCGTCCGATCCAGATCGAGGACGCCCAGCTCGACACCAACTTCGTCTTCACCGCGCTCCTGGAGGCGGGGATGCGCACGATACTCGCGGTGCCGATGATGCAGGACGGGGCCGCCGTCGGCGTCATCGTGCTGCACATGTGGACCACCGCGCGGCCGTTCTCGGAGAGCCAGATCGCCCTGCTCCAGACCTTCGCGGACCAGGCGGTCATCGCGATCCAGAACGTGCGACTCTTCACCGAGCTGGGCTCGCGCAACGCCGATCTCACCGCCGCGCTGGAGCAGCAGACCGCGACCGCGGACGTGCTGCGCGTCATGAGCGCCTCCACGACCGACGCGGAGCCGGTCTTCGACGCGATCGTCCGGAACGCGGCGCGTCTCTGCCACGCCCGATTCGCCCTCGCCTACCAGCTCGTCGGCGACGTCATCCATTTCGTCAGCCAGCACAATCTGCCGTCGGCGGCCGCCGCCCAGTTCCAGCAAACGTTCCCGCAGCGGCTCTCGGAGAGCGGCACCCTGATCGCCCGCGCCATCCTGCGCGGCGAGGTGATCAACGTCCCCGACATCCTGGCCGACACGAACGTGGCGGAGTCGGTGCGGGAGCTCGCGCGCTCATCCGGGTACCGGAGCGTGATCGCGGTCCCGATCATGCGTGAGGGCCGGGCCCTGGGGGCCCTCGCCATCACCCGCAGCGATCCCCGCGAGGACCTCCGGCCGTTCTCCGAGGACGAGATACCGATCCTTCAGACCTTCACCGAGCAGGCCGGCATCGCCATCGAGAACGTGCGGCTCTTCAACGAGCTCGAGGCCCGAACCTCTCAGCTCACCCGCTCGGTGGGCGAGCTGCAGGCGCTCGGCGAGGTGAGCCAGGCGGTCGGCTCCACCCTGGACTTGGACGCGGTGCTCGAGACCATCGTCGGCCGCGCGGCGCAGCTCTCGGGCAGCGACCAGGGCGTGATCTACGAGTTCGACGACGCGGGCCAGACCTTCCACCAGCGGGCCACCCACGGCATGAGCACCGACTACGTCCGGGTGATGGAGACCGCTCCCATCCGCATCGGCGAGGGCGCCATCGGCCGCGCCGCGATCACCCGGCAGCCGGTCGAGGTCGTCGACATGCAGAAGGACTCCCAGCTGCTCGCGGCGCAGGTGCGCGAGCAGCTCATCCGCCAGGACATGGGCTCGCTGCTCGCGCTGCCCCTCGTGCGGGAGGAGCGGATCCTGGGCGGCCTCGTGATCATCCGCCGGCAGCGGGGCGCGTTCTCGCCCGACGTGGTGGCCATGCTCAAGACCTTCGCGGCCCAGTCGGTGCTCGCCATCCACAACGCCCGGCTGTTCCGGGAGATCCAGCGTCAGAAGCAGTACTCGGACACCCTGATGGAGACGAGTCCGGTGGCCATCGTGACCCTGGACCTGGCCGGCGTCGTGACGAGCTGGAACCCGGGAGCGGAGCGACTGTTCGGCCACCCCTCCGCGGAGGCGCTCGGCCAGCGCATGGAGGACCTGGTGTCGACCCCGGAGGGCCGCGAGGAGGTCCGGGCCAACATCCGGCAGACCCTCGAGGGCCAGTGGATCCAGGCGATGGGACGGCGGGCCCGCAAGGACGGGACCCGGGTGGACCTCGAGATCTCCTCGGTGCCGGTGATCGTGGAGGGGGCCCGCGTGGGGATGATCGCGATCTACCACGACATCACCGAGCTCCTGAAGGCGCGCGAGGAGGCGGAGACCGCCAACGAGGCCAAGAGCGCGTTCCTGGCCACCATGAGCCACGAGATCCGCACCCCGATGAACGCGGTGATCGGCATGAGCGGGCTCCTGCTCAACACGCGCCTCTCCGAGGAGCAACGGGACTACGCGGAGGTGATCCGGCAGAGCGGCGACACCCTGCTCACCGTGATCAACGACATCCTCGACTTCTCCAAGATCGAGGCCGGTCGGCTCGAGCTGGAGGCCCAGCCGTTCGATCTGCGGGAGTGCGTGGAGGGGGCCCTCGACCTGGTCGCCACCCGCGCGGCCGAGAAGGGCGTCGATCTCGCCTACCTGGTGGGCGACGGGGTGCCGCCCGGAGTGATCGGCGACGTCACCCGGCTGCGCCAGGTACTGCTGAACCTGCTCTCCAACGCGGTGAAGTTCACCGATCGGGGTGAGGTGGTGCTCTCGGTGGCGGCCCGCCCACCCGCCCGCGCGGGGGCTCCGCACGAGCTCGCGTTCTCGGTGCGCGACACCGGCATCGGCATCCCGGCGGATCGGCTCGACCGCCTGTTCCAGTCGTTCAGCCAGGTCGACGCCTCGACGACCCGGCGTTACGGCGGCACCGGGCTCGGGCTCGCGATCAGCCAGCGCCTGACCGAGATGATGGGCGGCAAGATCGCGGTCACCAGCTGCCCCGGGGCGGGCAGCGAGTTCTCGTTCTCGATCCCGGCCCACGCCAGCGACGTGCCGGTGCGGGTGCATCGCGACCTCAGCGGGGTGCAGCCCACCCTGCGGGGCAAGCGGGTCCTGGTGGTCGACGACAACGCCACCAACCGCCGCATCGTCACCGTGCACCTCGACACCTGGGGCATGCCGTCGCGGGCCACCGAGTCCCCGCTCGAGGCGCTCGAGTGGCTGAAGGCGGGCGAGCACTTCGACCTCGCCATCCTCGACATGCACATGCCGGAGATGGACGGGATCAGCCTCGCGCGGGCCCTCCGTACGCTGCCCGCGGGGGCCGGCCTGCCCCTGATCCTCTTCACGTCGCTGGGCCGCCGCGAGGCCCGCGCGGAGGACGAGGGCTTCGCGGCCTACCTGCACAAGCCGATCAAGCCCTCCCAGCTCTTCGACGCGCTGTCGTCGGTGCTGGCCGACCAGCCCGTCCACGTGGCCGCGCGCGGAACCACCGCTGTCGAGCTCGACCCGGAGCTGGCCGCGCGCCATCCGCTCCGCATCCTGCTCGCGGAGGACAACGTCGTGAACCAGAAGGTGGCCCTGCGCCTGCTGGCTCAGATGGGCTACCGGGCCGACGTCGCGGCCAACGGCCTCGAGGCCATCGAGGCGGTGGCCCGCCAGACCTACGACGTGGTGCTCATGGACGTGCAGATGCCCGAGCTCGACGGCTTCGAGGCCTCCCGTGAGATCAACCGTCGATGGAGCGGCGGCCGGCCCCGCATCGTGGCCATGACCGCCAACGCCATGCAGGGCGACCGCGAGCTGTGCGTGGCCGCCGGCATGGACGACTACGTGGCCAAGCCGATCCGGATCGAGGAGCTGGTGGCGGCCCTCCGCCGGGTGCCGCCGCACCGCGAGGTCCCGGTGCGGACGGCCGCCGCCGTGAGCCCGGCCCCCGGCGCGCCCGCCGAGGCCGTCGGAGACGGCGCCGGCGCGATCGATCGCGCCGTGTTCGACCGCCTCGTGGCGACCACCGGAGGCCCGTTCGTGACCGAGCTCATCGACACCTTCGGCGAGGACGCGCGCGAACTTCTGGCCGCCCTCCGCCGCGCCCTGGCCGGCATGGACGTGGACGCCTTCCGCCGCGCCGCCCACTCGCTCAAGTCCACCGCCGAGAGCCTCGGCGCGGTCGCGCTGGGGGCGCTGGCCCGCGAGCTCGAGGGCCACGCCCGGGCCGGCAGCCTCGAGGGCGCCGCCCAGCGGCTCGATCGGCTCGAGCAGCACTACGCGCGCGCCGCCGGCGCGCTGGGAGATCTCCGACGTGACCTCTCCGCCTAGCGCCCACACGGGCGATCTGCTGGTCGTCGACGACAGCCGGGTGAACCGCCTGCTGCTCGGCCGCGCGCTGGAGCAGCTCGGCCACACCGTGACCTTCGCGGAGAACGGGCGGGAGGCGCTCGCCGCCCTCGGACGGCGCCGCGCCGACCTGATCCTGCTCGACATCGAGATGCCCGAGATGGACGGCTACCAGGTGCTCGCCGCGCTGGCCGCCGACCCGCGGCTGCGCGACGTGCCGGTGGTCATGATGTCCTCGGTGGAGGAGGTCGACAGCGTGGCCCGCTGCATCGAGATGGGAGCGGAGGACTACCTGTTCAAGCCGGTGAACCCGGTGCTGCTGCGGGCCCGGGTGTCGGCGAGCCTCGAGAAGAAGCGGCTGCGCGACCTGCAGCGCGAGCTCTTCCGCCGCTTCGCCACCGCGGAGGTGGCCGACGAGGTGCTGACCGGCGGCGGCTCGCTCGACGGCCGCTTCAAGGAGGTCGAGGCGAGCGTCATGTTCTCCGACATCCGCTCCTACACCAACATCACCGAGACCCTCGCCCCCGCCGAGACCATCGAGCTCCTGAACAGCTACTACACGCTCACCTTCGACGCCATCGGCGGCCAGGGTGGGATCGTCAACCAGATGCTGGGCGACGGTCTCATGGCGATCTTCGGGGCGCCCCTGCCCCAGCCCGATCACCGTCAGCGTGCGGTGCGGGCCGCGCTCGAGATGCTGGAGATGATGGAGGCGTTCAACGCCGAGCAGGCCCGGCGCGGCGCGATCGAGGTCCGCATCGGCATCGGCATCGCCTCCGGACCCCTGGTGGCCGGCTTCACCGGGACCCAGCAGCGGATGACCTACACCGCGGTGGGCAACGCGGTGAACCTGGCCGCACACCTCGAGGCCCACACCAAGGTGGCGGGGCAGCCGATCCTCATCGAGGAGCACACCCGCGCCGGCCTCGACGGAGCGATCGCGGTCGAGGCCCAGGGCCCCACCCAGTTCAAGACCCGGAAGCAGCCGGTCGAGATCTACTCGGTGCCGCCCGGCCAGCGCCTCAGATGATGCGGCACGCCTCGTCGAACGGCAGGCGGGGCGGCCGCGGCCCGAGCTTGCCCGGATCCCCGTAGCCCAGGTTGCACAGGAAGTTCGACTTCACGGTTCCCTCCGGAAAGAACGCGGCGTCGACCTTGGCGTTGTCGAAGCCCGACATCGCCCCCACGTCGAGCCCGCTGGCGCGCGCGGCCAGCATCAGGTAGGCGCCCTGCAGGCTGCCGTTGCGGAACGCGGTGGTCGCGATCAGCTCCGGCTTGCCCGCGAAGTTGGCCCGCATGTCCGCGGTCGGGAACAGACGCGGCAGCCGGTCGGGGAACCCGAGATCGTGGGCGACGATCGCGGTGACCGGCGCCTGCATGGTCTTGTCCACGTTGCCGGCCGTGAGCGCGGGCCGCAGCCGCTCCTTCGCCTCGCGCGACCGCGCGAAGATCACCCGCATGGGGCTGCAGTTGGCGCTCGTCGGCCCCTGCGCGGCGACCTCGTACACGCGCCGGAGCAGATCGTCCGGCACCGGACGATCGAGCCACGCGCGGTGCGTTCGCGCCTGGCGAAACAGGAGGTCGAGTGCGGCGTCGTCGAGGAACGGGCGGCCGTCGCGTTCTGGGCTCATAGGGGCCGAGTATGCGGTAGACTACCCGCCATGTCCAACACGAGCCCGACCGCCCTGCTCCTGAACGTGGGTCACGCCATGGACCATCTGTTCCTGCTCATCTTCGCGACCGCGGTCTCGGCGATCGCGGCGGAGTGGGGCATGGTCTGGCAGGACCTGATGCCGTACACGGTGGGCGCGTTCGTGCTGTTCGGCCTGGGCTCGCTGCCCGCGGGCCGTCTGGGCGATCTGTGGGGCCGCCGGGCCATGATGGTGATCTTCTTCCTGGGCCTGGGCGCGGCGGGTCTGCTGGTGGCGTCGGCGCAGCGCCCGTGGCAGCTCGCGGTCGCGCTCACGATCATGGGCGCGTTCGCCTCGATCTACCACCCGGTCGGCATCCCGATGATCGTGCAGAACTCGACGCGACCGGGCTTCACCATCGGCCTCAACGGACTGGCCGGCAACCTGGGCATCGCGGTGGCCGCGGTGCTCACCGGCTTCCTGGTGCAGCGGACGGGCTGGCGCATGGCCTTCGCGGTCCCGGCCCTGCTCGCGGTGCTCTGCGGGGTGCTCTTCGCGCTGGTGGTGCCGCGCGAGGAGATGGCACCGGCCCGCAAGCCCCGGCGCGGGGTGGAGCTGCCCGCCTCGGTCATGATGCGGATCTTCTTCGTGATGACCCTGGCCGCGGTGTCCGGCAGCATGATCTTCAACTTCACCACCAACGGCAACAGCCAGCTCCTCGCCGAGCGGCTGCGCGGGCTGGTCGACGATCCGGCCCGCCTCGGGCTCCTGCTCGCGCTCGCCTACACGGTGGCCTCGTTCGCCCAGATCGTGGTGGGCAAGCTCATCGACCGCTACCCGCTCAAGGCGGTCTACCTGCCGATCGTGGCCGCCCAGGTGCCGCTCTTCCTGCTCGCCTCCAGCGCCCAGGGCTGGGTCTTCTACGCCCTCGTGCTCGCGTTCATGGTGTTCGTCTTCGGGGCGATCCCGTTCATCGACGCGATGATCGTGCGGTACGTCGACGACCGCATGCGCTCGCGGGTGGCCGGCATGCGACTCGCGGTGTCCTTCGGGGTCAGCGCGCTCGCGGTGTACCTGCTCGGGCCCACCGTGAAGGCGGCCGGCTTCACCACCTTGCTGCTGGTCATGGCCGCCATCTCCGCCGCGACCACGCTGTTCGTCTCGCTGCTGCCCGGCCGCGTGCCGGCCCCCTCCGCCGCCGCCGCGCCCGCCGCGTCCGCCACGGCGAGCTAGCGGCCCCGCGGCGGCGGCATGGCCGATCCGGCCTTCGATCCGGCGGCGCACCGGCTCGCCGCCACCCGCTGGTTCGACGATCTGACGGTCGGCGAGCGCTTCCCGAACCCCTCGCGCACCATCACCGAGGCTCTCTTCGCCGCGTTCCAGCTCGCCTCCGCCGACAATCACCCGATCCACTACGATCGCGAGTACTGCCACGCCCACGGTCACCGTGACCTGCTGGCCCACGGCCTCCTGGTCACCGCGCAGGCCGCGGCGGGCGCCGGGACGTTCCCGCACGTGATCGGCGACTCCCTGGTGGCGTTCCTCGATCAGTCCTCGCGGTTCCTCAAGCCGGTCTACGTGGGCGACACGCTCTACCCGCTGCTCACGATCACGCGACTCGAGCCCGGCCGCACCACCGGCGTGGTCACCCTGCGCGCCACCGTGCACAACCAGGCGCGCGACCTGGTGATGGAGGGCGAGCACCGCTACCTCCTCCGGCGCCGGCCGCCGGCCTGAGCCGGACCGGACGCCTCTCCCCGGACTCGGAGCACCCGCCGTGGCTGTCCGCCCGCACACCCGCCGCTGGCTGATCGTCGCCGCCCTCTTCGTGGTCATCTACGGCGTGTCGGTGCCGCTGGCCGCCTTCGGCGTCTTTCTCCCCGTGCTCGCCGAGCACTTCGGCTGGACCCGCGGCGCGGTCTCGGCCGCGCTGTCGCTGAACCTCCTGGTGGGCGGGGTGGCCGGCTTCGCGGTGGGGGCCCTGGCCGATCGGCACGGCCCCCGCGTGCTGCTGGCCGGCACGATGGCCCTGGCGGGCGTCGGGTTCGCGCTGGTGGCCGTGGTGAGCGCGCTCTGGCAGCTCTACGTGGTGGTCGGCCTCGTGGCCGGCGTGGGCACGTCGAGCTTCTACGTGCTCGGCACCGCGACCGTCACCCACTGGTTCGACGAGCGGCGCGGGCTCGCGCTGGCCCTGGTGCTGATCGGCTTCAATCTCGGCTACATCACCGGCGGGCCCGCCGCCGCGTGGCTCATCACCCGGTTCGGCTGGCGCGTCGCCTACTACCTGCTCGGCAGCGGCTGCGGCGTCCTCACGACCATCGTCGCCCTGAGCGTGCGCCTGCCCCGCCCCGCCGAGCGGGCCGCGCTCCGCCGCTCGGGGCCGGCCTCCGAGTCCCGGCTCGCCCCGGCCGGGACCCACGGCATCACGCTCGGCCAGTCGCTGACCGACCCGCGGCAGTGGGCGCTCAACGTCTCGTGGCTGCTCGTGGGCGGGACCGCGATCATGATCTCCGTCCACGCGGTACCCTTCGCGCGGGATCAGGGGGTGAGCCTCACCGGCGCGTCGCTCTCGCTCACCGCCTACGGGATCGGCTCCGCGATCGGGCGGCTGCTGGGCGGCACGCTGTCGGATCGCCTGGGCCCCCGCCTCACCATCGCCGCCGCCTTCCTGCTGCAGATCGCGGCGCTCGGCACGCTGCTCTGGGTCCCCTCGCGCGCGGCGCTGCTCCTCTCGCTCGTCGCCTTCGGCGCCGGCTTCGCGTCGAGCGATACGGTGGTCGCCCAGGTGGTCCCGCAGGTCTTCGGCATGCGCGCCCTCGGCGCCATCATGGGGATCCTGACCCTCGGCTGGCGGTGCGGCGCGGCCATTGGCCCGGCGCTGGCCGGCTTCGTCTACGACCTCACCGGATCCTACCGGATGGTGTTCGGGCTGGCCCCGCTGGGGATCCTGCTGAGCTGGGCCCTCTTCCTCCTCGCCACCTCCCCCCGCAGCGGCGCCCGCAACCGCGCCGCCGCGACCTGATCCCTAGGGTAGGCACGTAGAAGGCCGCCGAGAAAGGTCCAGCTGCGAGGCGACGCCCGAAGTCCGCACGCGAGGCGTACTCCTGTACGTCGAGCGTGCGGGCAAGGGCGTCAACGAAGCAGATGGGCCTTTGTCGGCGGCCTTCTACCGCATGTTGCCGGTGTGACCGAGGGAGTAGCGACCGGGCTGCGGCCACACCGTGAGCCCGTGCGGCTCCTTGCCCACCGGGATCGAGCGGACCTCGCCGCTGGTGGTATCGATCGCGTAGACCACGTTGTCGAAGCGGCCGGAGAGCCAGAGGGTCTTGCCGTCCACGCTCACGTTGCCCATGTCGGGGCTGCCCCCGCCCGGGATCGGCCAGGTGGCGACCACCTTGCGGCTCGCGAAGTCGATCACCGACACGCTGCCCTTGCCGCGCGGGGGCCCGAACACGTGCATCGAGCCCCGGTTGGCCACGTAGAGGTGCGAGCCGTCGCGGCTCGGGTAGAGGCCGTGGGTTCCGATGCCGGTCTTGAGGAAGTCGATCTCCGCGAAGCGCTCCCCGTCGATCACGAACACCCCGCCCGCCTTCATGTCCGCCACGTAGAAGACCTTGCCGTCGGGCGAGCTGCGCACGTCCTGGGGCATCCCGCCGCGGGAGAGCTTGAGGTAGCCGAGCACCTTGCGATTCACCAGGTCGATACGGGCCAGCCCGCCCTGGAACTCGCAGGTGAAGATCGCGGTGCGGCCGTCGATGGAGAAGTCGGCGTGGTTGATCCCCTTGCACTGTGGCACCGCGATCGAGCCCTGGAGCGCCATCGTCTGCGGATCCCGCAGGTCGAGGCGCTTCAGCGCCTCCGCGACCACGATCGCGGAGCGCCCGTCGGGCGAGAAGTACATGTTGTAGGGGTCGTCGACCGCGATCGCCTTGCCCGGCTTGCCGCTGATGGGATCGATCGGGGTCAGGGTGCCGTCGGTGCGGCCCTCGGCGTTGTTGGTGACCCACAGGGTCTTGAGGTCCCACGAGGGCACCACGTGCTGCGGGTTGATCCCCACCGGGAACTTGTCCACCACCTTCATGGTCGCGGGGTCGATCACCCACACGTCGTTGCCCTGCCGGTTCGGCACGTAGACCCGCGAGAGCGCGCCCGCCACCGCGGGGCTCAGCGCCCGGGTCTCGCTGTAGAGGTTCGACGGGTCCACCACCGGGGGCATGCCCGGCACCGTCTCGATCGGCTTGGGGCCGGACTGGGCCTCGGCCACCCCGCTCCAGAGGCACAGCAGGAGCGCCACGAAGCGCACTCGAATCGTCATGCGGAGATCTCCTTCACCGGCTCGATATGGATTTACGGATGGCGTCCACCGTCCGCGTCACGATCAGGTCGACGCCGGCCCGCCCCAGCTCCGCGGTCGCGCGGGTGGGATCGCCGTCCACCCCGTCCCCCTCGTGCCCCGGCCGCAGGCGATCGGCCCGCACCAGCGCGGGCGCGGTGGCGAGGGTCAGCGCGGTGTCGGTGAGCCCGGCGTGCCGGCCCAGCTCCGTGTCGCGATAGCCGCGCGAGCGGAACAGCTGCGCCGCCTCGGTCTCGCTGGCGCGGTAGTACTCCTCGACCGCGAGCACCCGCGCCGGGCCCGCGGCCCACTCGCGGTTGAGCCGCGCCGCCACCGCCTTCTGGCCGGCCTGGGTCGACCCGTGGTCGCCCAGCAGCACGATGTGGCGGAAGCCGTGGGCCTTGAAGCTGCGGGCGGCCGACTCCAGCACCTTCTCGAACGCGGCCTCCGGCACCGTGATGGTGCCCGGGAAGCGCATGTGGCCGGTGGGCGGCGCGATCGCGCCCTCCGGCACGTAGGCGATCACCGGGGCCACCAGCGCGTCGCCGAGCGCGCGGGCGATGCGCTCGGAGAGGACCTTGACCCGCGCGTTGTGCTTGCCGAGCGCCATGTGGGGCCCGTTCTGCTCGGTGCCGCCCACCGGGACGATCACGGTGGTCTTGCCGGCGCGGAGGGCGTCGCGCACCTCGGTCCAGGTGAGCTCCTCGAGCAGCACCGTGTCCGGGGTCTGGGCGGCCAGCGGC
>Ga0134127_10002474_pt1 | contig 13324 bp, 8 predicted proteins | sample KB31753_FD_96459 | JGI IMG/M metagenome (GOLD analysis project Ga0134127, IMG submission 96459) | Terrestrial soil microbial communities with excess Nitrogen fertilizer from Kellogg Biological Station, Michigan, USA - KB3-175-3 | ecosystem: Environmental > Terrestrial > Soil > Unclassified ...
CGACAAGATGCAGCTCGACATCCAGTTCGCGGCCGCCGAGGTCGGCAACTTGAACATCGCCGGGCTCGGTCAAGGGATCGGCCTCGGCGTCGGCGACGGCGTGGGTGATGGTAGCGGGTCCGGTTATGGGTTCGCCGGGCTCTCGGAGCTCGACCAAGTTCCGATGGTGGTATCCGCGCCGGTATTCGCCTATCCCAAAGAAGCGCTCGAGCGCGGACTCGCGGAGTTCGATCTCAAATATCACATCGTGATCGACGAGCAAGGCAGAACGTATCCGATTGCGCTCGTTGAAAACCCTTTTCCATCGTTGAACGCGCAGTTCATGGCCTACGCCGCGCAAGTGCGTTTCAGCCCGCCGACGAGGCTCGGCATTCCCGTCAAGACGGAGTACGTGTGGCCCGTCAAGATCAAACGAAATTGAGCCGCCGATGACGCGTTGGGCCCTGCTCACTCTCTCGATCGTCGTGCTCGCACCGGCGGCGCACGCGGCCGAGGCGGATCTCACCGTCGAGCTGCCTGCGGTCACGCTCACGCTCCCGCGCGTGAGCCCTCCGCACTTCCAGCGCGAAGGCGTCCCGTACGCTTCCGAGAACGAGTTGGCCATTGAGCTCCTGAAGCTCATGGACCGCCAGGACTACGAGGGGACGTTGGCGCTGGCGAGGGAGAAGCTCGGCCCAATGATGGCGGCGCTCGAGACTGGCGATCCCGCCGGCCTTGTCGCCAGGAGCGCCGGACCAGGAAGGTTGCCGATACCTCAGACCGGCCGCGAGGACGTCAGCGCGACGGTGCTGTACGTGATTGGCGTGGCCTACATCTACCTGGAGCGCTGGGTGCCCGCCGAGGCGGCGCTGAAAGCGGCGCTCGTTCCGCTGCCCGACTATCAGCGCGTGCACGAGGCGCTCGGGAACTTGTACATCCGGACCGAGCGCTGGGACGAGGCGCGCGCGCATCTCACGCGGGCAGCGGAGCTCGGCCTCAACACCGCGTCTCTCCACGCATCCTTGGGCTACATCAGTTACAAGACCAAGAATTGGTGGGGCATGGCCAGCGCGTACCAGCAAGCGCTGACGATGGAGCCCGACGTCCGAGACTTCCGGACCGCGCTGATGACCGCCCTGAACGAGACGCGGCAGTACGCCGCGGGGTTGGCGCTGGTCGAGCAAATGCTGCAGAGCGAGCCGGACGATCCCGTCCTTTGGGTGTATCGCTCGTACATGGCGCTGAACGCGAACGACCGCGCGTTGGCGCTCACGAGCTTGGAGACCGCGATGCGGCTCGGCAACGACTCGGTCGCGAACAAGCAGGTTGCCGCCGCGCTGCACATGGAGCGAGGCAGCCTGGCGAGAGCCGTGGAGCTGCTGAAGAGCGCACCCGCAGAGGACTTGGACTTCATGTTCATCGACCAGGCGTTGGCGTGGCTCAACTATCAGAACGAATGGGACTACTTCCGTGACCTGTTGGCGGCCGCCGACGCGCGCCGCGCGTTGCTCGATAACTTGCAGGGCAGCCGTCTGCTCACCCACGTGTCGAGCTTGCAGCTGCACGACGGCAATCGGCGCGCCGCGATAGCGACGCTGCAACAAGCCGTGGACCTCGACTCGTCGAATGCCGAGGCGCTCATCGTGCTCGGCGAGGCCTACCGCGGCGAGCGCGATTTGAGCCGCGCGGAGCTCATGTTCCAACGGGCGAGCGCGTTCGATCTCTATCGCGAGAACGCGTTGGTCTCGCTCGCGCAGGTCGCGATCGATCAGCAGAACTTCGAGCGGGCGCTCACGCTCCTGCGCGACGTCGTGAGCCGCAATCCCGCACGCACGGACCTGCAGCGCAACGTCGACGTGTTGGAGAACCTGGTTCTCGAGACGACGAGGGACTGACGCCCACTCGGACCGAAAAGCGCATGAAGCACCGTATCAAACGTTGGGCGCACCTCTCGCTCTCGCTCGCGCTGCTCGCACCGGCCGCGTACGCGGCCGAGATCGAGCTTACGATCACGCCGCCCAGCCCCGAATGGTTTCTGCCATCGGAGATCTCGCCGGGACCATGCAGCCTTTTTTCCGGCGGCTTCCGGCTCGAACAATGCCCTAGGCAATTGCTGCCGGAGGGCATCGGGGAAGTCGGCGAGCAAGCCCTGATCATCGAGCTCAAGCCACTGCTCGCCGCCGGAAACTACGAGGCCGTGTTGGCACGTATCAGGCTCAATTACGGCCCCGAGCTCGCGCTGCTCGAAGCGGGCGATTTCAACGCCTTCATGGGAATTCGCACGCCCACACTCGCGAGCCAAATTCTGCCGCCAGTAGTGCCAACTGGTCCAACAAACCCTAACCCGCAGCCCAGCGGGACAGACGAGGCCTTTGGAGCGCGCGACAATCGACCCTCGCCGGCCACCGCGAATGTGTTCGGGCAGAGACTCGGCGTAGGACGGCCGCCCGACACGATCAGTGCGAGCATCCTGTACGTCATCGGCCACAGCTATTTCTCGTTGGAAAAGTATCTGCCCGCGGAAACCGCGTTCAGGCTCGCGCTCCAAGCGACGCCCAATCACGTACGCGCGCACGAGTCGCTCGGAATGCTCTACCTTCGAACCGAGCGCTATGCGGATGCGCGCACGCATCTGGCGCGCGCGGTGCAGCTTGGGCGCAATACGGCGCTTGTTCACTCGGCGCTGGGTTACCTCGACGTCCGGACGCGCCGCTACTCCGCCGCGGCGACCGACTTTGAGCGCGCCCTCGTGCTCGCGCCCGACGACCGAAACGCGCGGCGCGGATTGCTGCTCGCTCTCACCGAGACACGCGAGCACGACAAAGCCGAAGCGCTCGTCGAGCAGTTGCTGCGGGACGAGCCCGACGATCGCGATCTCTGGTTGTATCGGGCAAAGATTGCGCTCACTGCCAACGAGCGCGCCTCGGCACTCGCCAGCCTCGAGACCGCGCTGCGGCTCGGCGACGATTCGATCGAGAACCGTGGTGCCTGCTTCGAATTGCAGATGGAGAGCGGCAACCTCGCGCGGGGCGTCGAGTTGCTTCGAGGCTTGCGCACACGCGACCTGCCCTTCACGCTCGTCGACCAGGCGCTCGGCTGGCTCGCGAACGAGAACGAGTGGGATCGCTACCGCGAGCTCTTGGGCTCCGTCGATCGCGCGTCGCTCAGCGGCGTCGAGCAAAGCCGCCTGCTGACGCGGCGCGCAACGCTCGCAGCGCGCGACGGCAACGCCCAAGCGGCGAGCACGGCGCTACAGGAGGCGTTGAACCTCGACCCGGCCAACGCCGAGGCGCTCTTGGCGCTCGGGCAGATCCACCGCGCGGGCCGCGACTATGGACGCGCTGAGCTCGTGCTCCGGCGCGCGAGCGATTACGGCGCGGTTCGCGAGAACGCGCTCGTCGCACGCGCCGAGGTCGCGATCGACCAAGAAAACTTCGCCGGCGCGCTCACATTCTTGCGCGAGGTCGTCGCCGCCAATCCCGCGCGTGCCGACTTGAGACGCAACGTCGACATCCTCGAGAACCTGCAGCTGCTGCGCACGCAGCGCTGAGCCGGCACGCTCCAAACACCTCGCGAGGGTCGCGTCCCGCCACGATGACGGCGGGCACGCGATTTGCAGCGCTAGGGCCACATACAGGATGGAGAAAGGCCCATGAGCCGCTATCGTCGGTACCCTTTTCTTGTGCTCGCGACTCTTGGGGCTGCCGCCGTCGCTGCAGCGCAGGAGCCGCAATCCGCACCGCCACCGGCTGCTAACCCCAGGCCATCCACGAGCGAGCGAGTCGGCCCCAGCGACCCGAGCCTCGCGCTCGAGGTCCAGGCGCGCCTCTACCAGGAGCTCTCCGATACCAATGTGAGCGTGCTCGTACGCTACGGCGTCGCGACGCTCGACGGCGTCGTGCGCGCGGACGCCGACCGGCAGCACGCCGAGGAGATCGCGCTGCAAGTGCCCGGCGTCGACAGCGTCGTGAACCAACTGACGGTCGCCCCGCCGGTGACCATCGCCGCAGTCGCTGACGCCCAGGCCGTCACGGAGCGTGAGAACACCGATGTCGAGGACGAAGTCGCGCAACAACTGCGAACGGACGCAGCCGTCGGGTCGCGCGACATTCGCGTCGTGGCCGACAGGCTCACGAACACGATCACGTTGAGCGGCACCGTTAGCACCGAGGACGAGAAGGAGCGCGCGGGACAGATCGCCGTGAAGGCGTTTCCGGTCGGGCAAGTGCGCAACCAGCTCGAGGTGAGACAGCGACTCTAGCGCACGAGCCCGACCGCTGCGGTTACAACGACTTCAAGAACTCGACCAGATCGCGCTTCTCGTTGTCGCTCAAACCCAGGCCCTGAAACGCGTTGTAGTGATCGACGACGGCGCGCAGCGTTGGGAACCGCCCGTCGTGATAGAAGCCGCCTGTTTGATGTGCCCACAGTCCGCGTAGCGGCGCCGTGCGGTAGCCGTCGTCGGGACTGCGCTGCGCCTGAAACGCGTCGACGCCGACCTCCTCGGGCGTATGCAGATTGAAGCCGGGCTCCGTGTAGAGCGGCGGCACGTGACACGTGGCGCAACCCGCCTTGCCGTCGGCCGCGAACAACGCCTTGCCGCGCTCGGCTGCGCGCGCGTCGAAGCTGCCCTTCGGCGGCGTCGGCGCCGCAATCGCCAGTTGATAGAACTGCAGCGCGCCGAGCTTCGGCGTCACGAGATCGGGTTCGCGCCGCGTGTTGCCGAAATGGTTCGCCGCCGCGATCGGAAACTTGCTCGCGTCGTCGAGGCGCGGATCGTACAGCGTTCCCTTGCCCTGCATCTCGAGCACGGCCACGAACGCGTTCCAGTGAGTGACCGAGCCCCAACCTGTCCACGTGTGAAGATTCACGCCGCCGAGGCCATATGCCGGCGGGATCAAGGTCGCCGCAGGTTTGCCATCGGGCCGAGCGGCCTTGCCGTCGAGCAACAGCTCCGCATCGAACTTGCCGGGCCCCCAGCTCCTCAACACCTTGCGCACCGTGGCCTCGTCCACGCCGAGCAATTGCGAGAACGGCGCCACGCTCGGCGCGAACGCGATGATCTCCCCCACGTTCAGGTCGCGGTTGGCCCAGCCGTCGAGCCGTGCGCCGATACCGGGCGCGAACGAGTTATCGACCGTGCTGTGGCACAACGCGCAGGTGATCCCGACGGACTCGACGTTCCCGGCACGATTCGTGAAGACCCGGACACCGACGACGGCATTGCGCTTGAGCAGCGCGAGCGTCACGGCCGGATCGTCGAGATTCACGCGGCCGGCTCGAAGCGCCTGCACGAGCGGTGGCGACAGCGCGCGCGCATCGACTTTGAGACCTAACCCAAGCGCGGCTTTCGGGCTCAAGCCCGGGCCTACGCCGCCGTTGGCAGCCCCGGCGATCGCCTGGTGCAATCGCAGCGCGCCGCCCCAAAAATCCTCGTCGCCGAACGTATCGAAACGAAACGTGTTACGCCCGTGGGCGATTTGCTGCGCCGCGTTTTGCCAGACATCAGGGTCGTTCGTTGCCGACCGTTCGTCGGCGTGCGCGCCTCCAAGTGCCACGGTAACCACGAGCGCCGCGAACGTGCTGAAAGTGCGAGACAGGGTGAGCATGGTCGTCCCTCCTTCCGTGGAAGATCACTGACATCTGATCCGTGCGAGTACCGTTCCGACGATCGCGTCGCAATGCTGCCCGCCGAACGGGAACGTGTCGCGCGCGGCGGCGTCGAGCTTGCGCTGCAGAAGCTGCTGCAGCATGTGGCGAGCACGGTGAAAACGCGTCTTAACAGTGGCGGGCTTTATGCCGAGCAGCTCGGCGGTCTCGGCGATGCTCAACTGCTCGACGCCGCGCAACACGAAGACCTGACGAAACTCCTCGGGCAGCCGATCGATGGCGGCCTGCAATATCCGCAGCAGGTCGCGGCTCGACGCAGCGTTCTCGGGTCCCGTCTCGGCGAGATCGGGCAGCGCCACATTCTGCTGCTCGGCGTCGACGATCGTCGGAGCGCGGCGCACACGGCCGAGGGCCTCGTTGACGGCGATGCGAGCGAGCCATGCCTTGAACCCGTCCGGTCCGCGGAACTGCTCGAGGTGGTAGTAAGCGCGAACGTAGGCCGCTTGCACGACGTCGCGCGCCTCATCGTCGTCCCGCACGATGCCGCGCGCCAACCGAAACAGCAGACGGTTGTACCGCCGCATCAAGAGCTCGAAGAGCGCAGAGTCGCCCGTGAGCACGCGCTCGACGACCACTGCGTCGGGCATCGCGGGGTCAGGAATAATCGCCGCCCGGTTCGCGGGCTCGGGGATCGTCGGCTCTGGAACCGCCGGCTCAGCGATCGCCGGCTCGGCGAGCACCGCATCGACGAGCGATGCAACGGGCATCACCGCGTCGACGACCATCTTGGGCGCCAGGCCGTCCTGCACGCCGAGCTCGGGGCGCTCGTTCATGCGTACATGATGCTGTCGCACGGAAAAAGGTTCCCACGACCGAGATGGCCGCGATCGCGGGCGAAAACGTTTGGAACGGATCTACCGCGCGAGACGCGGCCGGCGCCCTAGTCCGCGTCCGAGACGTCGGTCGAGCACGTCATTCGGCGCGAATGCTCGAGGCAGTTCGCGCATTGCACCGAGCCATCCGAGTACAGGTGGAACATCAACGACCCGCAAGAGCAGGCCCAGATTCCGAGCCGGGACTGCACCGCGACGCGGGGCCGCGCCGGAAACGGTATGACGTTGCTATTGGAGGGGTCCGACATTCCATGGCTAGTAGATCAAAGGGCTTCGGACTTGACCGTGACGCAGCTAACGGTCGGCGGAATCAATCGCAGCGCCTGATACGGCTGGTGTTCCCGAGCGGCGGTGAAACGGTCCCGCCCTTCCACGCGGCGCACCCAGTCTGCGAGACCTGGCGCTTCACGTCCGCCACGTACGGCCCGGCGCCGAGATTACCGGCCAGCTCGACTACTTCGTCGTATCCCAATCCGTCGAGCTGCTTGAAATAGGCCGCGGCCGCCTCGCCTTTGCTGTCTTCGATCGTGGATACGAGGTCGCCGCGTCGTATCGCGGCGAGAAGATCGCCGGCGTTGTCCGCCATCGCGCGCGCGTCGAAGTAATCCGTGTCGCCGTCCCCGTCGACGTCGCCGGCATCCAGGGCGGCGGCACGCATCCAGGTGACGGCCAAAGCAACCTCGAAGTCTTCACGGCGCCGAGGCGGCAGATCGTTTTGCAGCATGGCAACCGATCGTTCGAACGTGGCCGCACTGCTTCCGTCGATTCGTCGACTGCTCGAGCATCCTGCGAGGATCGCCGCGCCGACAAGCAACAGCAGCCTAGCCGTGCACCGCCGCGTCATCGCACGCGCGTCTCGCCGGCTGCGCTCAACGTGATCGGAACGTCGACGCGCTCGTCGCCGCGCTGCAGGGTTAACGTGACGCGATCGCCGAACTCGTGTGCGTCGAGCAAGTTGACGAACGACGCCATGTTCTCGACCGGCCGCCCGTCGATCGCCACGATGACGTCGCCGAGCCGGACGCGGCCGGCGCCCGTTTGTTCGGCGGCACGCAAGCCGGCGCGGGCCGCCGGCGAGCCTGCTACCACGCGGAGCACGACAACCCCTTTTTCGTCGCCGAGGAGCTGGCGGCTCACGTCGTCTCTCGCCTCTATTCCGAGTGTCGGCCGAACGTACTCGCCATAGGCGATGATCCGCGACACGACGCGGTTGATCGTGTCGACGGGCACCGCGAAGCCGATGCCGGCGTACGCGCCTGACGGGCTGTAGATCATCGTGTTGATACCGACGAGGCGGCCCGCGCTGTCGATCAGCGGGCCGCCCGAGTTGCCGGGGTTTATTGCGGCGTCGGTTTGGATGACGTCGTCGATGGCGCCGCCCGACTCGTTCTCGACCTCGCGGTTCAGCGCCGAGACGATGCCCGTCGTCAGTGTGTGATCGAGGCCGAATGGATTACCGATCGCGAGCACGGTTTGCCCGACACGCAGATCGGCGCTGCTGCCGACCGGAATCGGCGGCGGCAAATTCGTCGGCACGTCGATCTGCAGCACGGCGAGGTCGTGATCTTCGCTGTAGCCGACCAGCCGCGCGTTGAAGCTGCGTTGATCGCCAAGCCTCACCTGCGCCTCTTGCGCGCCGCGCACGACGTGCAAATTCGTTACGACGCGGCCCTTCTCGTCCCAGATGAAGCCGGAGCCCGTGCCTTGTGGGACGCGAGTGACGTTCCGATTGAAGAAGTCGCGCACGTATTGCGCCGTCGTGATGTAGACGACCGACGGGCTCACGCTCTCGAACACGCCGATCGTGTTGCGCTCGTCGGCCGACAGCGGGCCGCGCTCGACGACCGCGCGTGGCTGCACGTTGGAGCCGCCGGCAGGGGGGCGTTGCGTGCCGCCTGCAACCGGCCGCTGCTGCGCGCCCGCTACCGCGGCTCCGAAAATCGCAGCCAATAGGACGAAGTGCGAGGGACGTCGCATGGAAAAAAGGGTATCGCCACGCGGGCCACGCAACAAGGTCGTGCATTGGCAGTGGCTCCAGCAGCGACGGGCATCGGTTTGCATAGTAGTGTCCCGCGGCCGGGACGTGGGTTTCGGTAACGGGACGGGTCTGAGACTCCAGTGACGCGCCGGCCCCCGGCCGGTCGGCTTGGTTTGCGACTGGCACGACCAATGCACTGAATGTGCGGGGCCAAGGGGGGGTGGGCCATGCGATTGATCGAAGACGCCTTGCGAGATCTGCGGTACGCAATGCGCACGCTGTCTCGGAGCCGTTTGTTTGCCGTCACTGCGATCGTGTCGATCGCGCTCGGCGTCGGCCTCAACGCCCTCGTCCTGAGCGTCGTCAACGGCCTGCTCTTCAAGCCGTTGCCGGTGAGCGATCCCGACAGCGTCGTGTTCGTTCAGCGCGAAGGCGGGATCCCGGCGCATTCGTTTCCGGCGTATCGCTACATGCGCGATCGCAGCGCAACCTTCGACGGGCTGGCCGGATACCGAATCTCGAGGATGGACGTCGACGCGGGCGGCAGCGTTACGCGCGACTGGGGCTACCTCGCGACGGGCAACTACTTCGACCTCCTTGGCGTCACTCCGGCGGCCGGCCGCCTATTGCAGCCCGCCGACGACGCCGCGCCGGGCGCGAGCCCGTACGCCGTCTTGAGCTACGACTACTGGCAATCGCGTTTCGCCGGCAACCCCTCGGTCGTCGGCTCGGTGATACGCATCAACCGGCTCGCGTACACCGTGCTCGGCGTCGCGCCGCAAGGGTTCCACGGAACAGAGGTCTTCTACCGGCCGGCGATTTGGGTGCCGATGGCGATGCAGGCGCAGATCGAGATCGGCAATCCTTGGCTCGAGAGTTGGACTACGGCCAACACTTGGGTCGTTGGCCGCCTCCGCCCCGGTGTGTCCGTCCCGCAGGCCGAAGACAACCTGACCGCGATCTCACGACAACTCGCCGCCTCGTTCGGGCAACCGACAAACGGTCCTCCGATCAAGCTCACGCGGCCCGGCTTGATCGGCGACGCACTGGGCGAGCCGACTCGCGCAGCCGGGTTCGGTCTCATGCTTCTAGCCGGATTGGTGTTGCTCACGGCGTGCGCGAATCTCGCCGGCGCGTCGGCCGCGCGAGCCGCCGATCGACAGCGCGAGCTCGCGATCCGCATGTCGATCGGCGCCGGCCGCTGGCGAATCTACCGCCAGATGCTCGCGGAAACGGTGGCTCTCGCCCTCGCGGGTGGTGCAATCGGCATGCTCGTTGCGACGATCACGGCGGAAGCCTTGAGTGCGTGGCAACTGCCTCTCGGGTTGCCGGTCCAGGTCGACGTGCAGCCCGATACCCGCGTGTTCGCGCTCGTCTTTCTGCTCTCCCTCGTAGCCGGCCTCGTGTTCGGTCTCGCGCCGGCTCGCCTCGCCGCGCGCACGGATCCCAATACCGCACTCAAGTCCGCCGATGGAGTACTTGGGGCACGATGGCCGACACGCGAGCTGCTCGTCGGCGTGCAGATAGCGCTTTGCGTCCTGCTCGTCACCGCCTGCGTCGTCTCCTTGCGCAGCCTCGATCGTTTCCTGAGCATGCCGATCGGCTTCGAGCCGCGGAATCTCACGGTCGCGAGCTTCGATCTCGCGCTCGCGGGCTATGAACGCGAACAGGGCGAGAGCCTCCGCCGTCAGGCGCTCGAGCGCGTGAGCGCCCTGCCAGGAATCAAGAGTGCCGCCTATGCGAACTCGCTGCCGCTCAGCATCGATCAGTCGACATCGAGCATCTTCGTCAGCGACGAATCGACACCGTCCACTTCGGAGTTACCGGACGCCGCGAAGTACGAAGTGTCGCCGGGCTTCTTCGCCGCGCTGCAGGCACGAATCGTCGAGGGGCGCGAGCTCGAATGGAGCGACAATGCCGAAGGGCGCCGCGTTGCTGTCGTCAACGAAGCGTTCGTGCGACAAATCCTTCGCACTACCGAGGGAGTGGGACTCGAGTTCCATCTCGGCCGGCGCGGCCCACCGATCGAGATCGTCGGCGTCGTCGAGACCGGCAAGTATCGAACGCTAACCGAGCCGGCAACGCCGGCCGTGTTCGCCCCCATCACGCAGGACTACAACTCGACTACCGTTCTGCTCGTGCGTTCGGCGTTGCCGACCGCAGACATTGCTCAGAAATTGCGCGACATCATCGCGGCAATCGACCCCGCGACGCCGGTTTCCGGCGTCCAGTCTGCCGAACAGATGCTCGCCGGCGTGTTGCTGCCGATGCGCGCGGCCGCGACGGCCTTGAGCGCGTTCGCCGTGCTCGCCGTAATGCTCGCGGTCACCGGGGTTCATGGCCTGGTCGCCTACGCCGTTTCGCGACGGCGGCGCGAGATAGCGATTCGCGTAGCGCTTGGGGCTCCGGCGACGCGGATCCTGCGCTTGATCGTGGCTCGGACGGCCGCATTGCTCGCGGCCGGAGTCTCCGCGGGGTTGACGCTCGTCATCGCGGCGCGGCAGGTTCTTCAGAGCGTCGTCTACGGCGCGTCGGCTACCGATCTCACGACGATCCTCGCCGCGGCGGCCATCTTGACGCTCGTCGGCCTAGCCGCCTGTTGGGCACCGGTTCGTAGCGCGCTTCGCCTCGACCCTCGCGCGGTGCTCAACGAATCCTAGGCCGTGTTGACCTGCAATGGCTTGTGCGACTGCGGCCGCTTCGCGAGGGCGTTTACGATGTGATCGCGCGTCACGGGCACGCGGTTGAAGTAGTGCCCGCCGAGCGCATCCGAGATCGCGCAGAGCAGAGCCGACGCCCCGGCGCCCATGACGGGCTCGCCGATGCCCTTCGTGCCGAGCGGGCTCTGCGGGTCGGGCAGGTCGACGGCCGCCGTCGTGAACGTCTGCGCGACGTCTAGATAGCTCGCGGGCTTCGCCTGGTACAAACCCACGGCGCCCGGCAAGCCATTCTGCGGATCGTAGATGTGCCGCTCGAGCGTCGCGAGGCCGAAGCCCATGACGGCGCCGCCCTTGATCTGCGTCGCGAGGCCTATCGGATGGATCACGGTGCCGCAATCGGCAACGGCGACATAGTCGACGATCGAGAACGCGCCGGTCTCCGTGTCGAGCTCGATCTCGGCGAAGCCGGCGACGAACGCCGCAGGCGCCGCCGTGAGCGGTAGGTTGTCCTTCGCCACGCCGATCAATCCCGTGCCCGCGAGCGACTGCGCGGCCGCCGCGGTCATCGGATTGATGTCCGTCGGCGTCTCGTGACCGTCGAACTTGCCGCCGAGCGCGACGGCGCGAGTCGCGGCCTGCGCGTACGTGAGGCCTTTGCTCGGATCGGCCTTCGAGAACACGCGCTCGCCGCCGATGTCGTAATCGGTCGGCGCGCCGCCCAAATCCATCGCGGCGATCTCCTTGAGCTTGTTGACGGCGTCGGTGGCGGCGACGAAGTTCGTGCGCGCCATCGTGAACGACGTGTTGCTGCCGAACTGGCCGATGTTCCACGGCAGGCCCTTGCGCGTGTCACCTCGCTCGACGATGCAGTTGTCCCAGTTCGCCTTCAGCACCTCCGCCGCGATGCGCGACGTGCCCGTATGCGAGTAGGTGCCCAGGTTGCCGACGCCGCTGTGCAAGTGCACCTTGCCGTCCGTCGTGATGCGCACGAGCCCGTCGAAGCCGGCAAAGCCGGCCGGGTGGAACGCCTGGCCGACGCCGATGCCGGTGATCTTCGTGCCGTTACGCCGGCCGCTGCGCGCGGCGCGCTCCTGATAATTGAAGAGCGTCGCCGCCTTGTCGAACGCCTCTTGCAGGTAGCAGCTCGTGACGGGGCCTTGATTCTCGCCGACCTTCGCGTTCATGCGCGGGCCGTTCAAGCGGCGGATCGCAAGCCTGTCGATGCCCAGTTGCTTCGCGGCTTTGTCGATCAGCGGCTCCATGGCCGCGACGGTCTGGTTGTGCCCGGGACCGCGCTGCGCCGAACGCGGCACCGTGTTCGTCATGACGCACATGCCGCGGAAGCGCATGGTCTCCGGCTGATAGAGGATCGAGACCGTATCGCCCGACGACGGCCAATCGGGGAAGCCCGCCGTCGCGCCGTTCTCTTGCACGGTGTACAGGTCCGCCGCGGTCACGCGGCCGCGCTCGTCGAAGCCGATCTTGATGCGGCCCTGGAACCCCGTGCGCGCGTAGCCGAAGAAATACTCCTCGGCGCGGCTGATGCGCAGCATTACGGGCCGGCCGATCTTCTTCGACATGTGAGCCGGGATCGACATCACGGGATATTCCGTGCCCTTCGAGCCGAAACCGCCGCCGCAAGTCTCGGCGATGTAGACGAGGTCGTTCGGCGTGATCCCGATGAGGTTCGCGAGGCCCGGCACGACGAAGCTCTGGCTCTGCGTCGAGCCGTGCACGAAGCACTTGCCGTTCTCCCAGTACGCCATCGCGGAGCGCGGCTCCATCGAATGATGCGACATGCCGGCCGTCACGAACGTCTCGTCGAGCACGAGCTTCGCTTTCCTGAAGCCCGCTTCGAGGTCGCCATACGACCACTCGACGAGCGGCTCGCCCATCGGCAATTTGTCTTCGCCGTCGCGCGTGAAATCGGCGGCGTTCCATTTCACTTGCTTCAGTCGCGGCGGGCCAATCAGACGGTTGTCGACGGTGTTGCCGTCGCCGCGCGCGTCGGGCCCGCCCGGGAACAGGCTCTGGAGCGGGTCGACGGTGAACGGCATCTCCTCGAAGTCGACCTTGATGAGATCGATGGCGTCCGCGGCGATCTGCTCGCTGTCGGCCGCGACGGCGAGGATGGGCTGGCCGATCCACATCGGCTCGTCGGTCAAGATGGGCTCGGCCGGCGCCGGCAGCTGGGTCACGTCCGC
>Ga0134127_10002475_pt1 | contig 13320 bp, 12 predicted proteins | sample KB31753_FD_96459 | JGI IMG/M metagenome (GOLD analysis project Ga0134127, IMG submission 96459) | Terrestrial soil microbial communities with excess Nitrogen fertilizer from Kellogg Biological Station, Michigan, USA - KB3-175-3 | ecosystem: Environmental > Terrestrial > Soil > Unclassified ...
CGGGTGCGAGATGCGGCCCCACGACATGTCGGTGATGTGGAGCAGGCCGTCGACGCCGCCGAGATCGATGAAGGCACCGAAGTCGGTGATGTTCTTGACGACGCCCTTCCGCACCTGATCCTTCTCGAGCTCCTTCATCAGCTTTTCACGCTTGCCGGCGCGCTCGTTCTCGAGGATCACGCGGCGCGAGACGACGATGTTGCGGCGGCGCTTGTTCAGCTTGATGATCTTGAACTCGAACTTCTGGCCGAGCAGCTCGTCGATGTTCGGGACGCGGCGGAGCGCGATCTGCGATCCCGGCAGGAACGCGTCGACGCCCATCAGGTCCACCACCACACCGCCCTTGATCTTCTTGACCAGGGTGCCTTCCACCGGCTGATCGTTCTCGTACGCGAGGCGGATCTTCTCCCACACGCGCATGAAGTCGGCTTTCTTCTTCGACAGAACGACGGAGCCTTCCTGGTCCTCGAGGTGCTCGAGCAGGACTTCGACTTCGTCACCCGGCTTGAGATCCGGATGGTCCTTGAACTCTTCGAGGGGAACCGAGCCTTCCGATTTGAAGCCGATGTCGAGGACGACCATGTTGTCGCGGATCTCGAGCACCTTGCTCTTCACGATCTCGCCCTCTTCGATCGAAGCGAGCGTACCGTTGTAGAGCTCCATCATTTTCTCATACGCTTCGGATTCGTACTCATCCTCGTCGTAGAGCTCGGGGCGGCGGTTGGCAAGCGGACGAAGCTGAGCTTTCTGCGCATCGCGCTTTTCGCGCTCAGAGACGGCCGTGCCGGTTGCGGTGGGGGATTCGAGCGTTGGCATGCTGGTAGTGTGATCTCCCGATCGGTTCGCGGGTGTTTAGGCTCGCCGCGGCGAGGTTTGTGTTTTGTCATCCCGAGCGAAGCGAGGGATCTTTCGTCCGGACAGAGATGCCCCTCTATGCTGACGCCAGATTCCTCGGACTGCGCCCTCGGAATGACACAATTCGCGAGCCTTCAAAGATAGGCTCGAAAATGCTAGGCGTCAACCGCCCGAAGTGCCTTTGGCACGGTGATTTACGGCGTCCGCAGCCGCTCTCGCCAACGCCACGATCCGCTCCACCTGGTCTTCCTGCGTCAAATACGTCGTGTCGATCAACACGGCGTCGGCAGCCTGAACCGTTTGGGTCGCGTCCTTCGCATCGCGCTTGACGATCAGCTCCGTCTCGGCCGCGATCTCCTCGTCGACCGGATGACGGCCCAGACGCTGGATCAGCCGGCGGCGCGCTCGCTCCCACGGATCGGCGACCAGAAACACCTTGAGGTCGGCGGCGGGAAACACCACGGTGCCGATGTCGCGCCCGTCCACGACGACGTTTCGCGACTGTCCCGCCCGCCGCACCTGCGCGTTCACCCAGTCGCGAACGGCGGCCATCGTCGCCACGCGCGACACGTGACGCGTGACCTCGGTTCCGCGAAGTAGGTCGTCCGAGGGCTGCTCGTCGATCAAGGGAACGAACGCGGCGTCCTTTGGCACGAAGCTGATGCGCGACACCTCGCGCAACACGGCGTCGTCCGTCCACGTCTCGGCATTTGCCTGCCGCTCCAGCTGCACCGCGGTCGCCGCGCGATACAACGACCCCGAATCAACGTGAAAGAATCCAAGCCGGCGCGCGACCCACTGCGCCGTCGAGGACTTGCCGGATGCGGCCGGACCGTCGATCGCGATGACGATCGTTCGGTCGCTCATGCGCGCCGCACGCGGTCGAGATCCGCCCAGAAATTCGGATACGACACGGCGACGCATTCGCGGTCGTCGACGTCGATCGCGTTCTCGCCCACGGCGCCAAGGATGCCAAACGCCATCGCCAGGCGATGGTCGGCGTGCGTGACCACGCGTCCGCGCAATGGCCGGCGCGATCCGCGAATCAACATCCCATCCTCGAGCTCCTCGACATCAGCGCCGAGGGCGCGAAGGTTCGTCACGACCGCCGTGATGCGATCGCTCTCCTTCACGCGCAATTCATTCGCGCCGGTGATGGTGGTCTCGCCAACGGCGCGCGTCGCCAGGCAGGCCAGTAACGGCAGTTCGTCGATCATCGCCGGCACATCCCGCGCTTCGATCGTCGTCGCGTGCCACGTATTCGGCGAGACGATGAGATCCCCGACGACATCTCCGCCCTCCTCGCGGCGGTTCTCTTCGCGAACCGACGCGCCCATCGCGGACAAGCGGCGCAGGAATCCGATGCGCGTTTCGTTCACACACACGCGTTCGAGTCGAAGCTCACCGCCGTCCGATGCCGCCGCCAACCCGGCGAAGAACGCGGCCGACGACGGATCGCCGGGGACATCGGTATCGAGAGCGTGAAGTCGGCCGACGGGGTCGATCGAGACGCCGTCCGGTCTGACGCTCACCGATGCGCCGCGCGCCGCGAGCATGCGTTCCGTGTGATCGCGAGTCTTCACCGGCTCGTTCACGGCCGCCGGCACACCGCCGACGAGCGCCGCGAGCAGAATCGCGCTCTTGATCTGCGCGCTCGCGACCTCGCTCGTCCAGTTGATTCCGTGCACCGAGCCGCCGCGAATGATCATCGGCAGGCCGCCGTGCGCGGGCAGCGTGACGGTTGCTCCCATTTCCGTCAGCGGGCGTGCGACGCGGCGCATCGGACGCCGGCTCAAGCTCCCGTCGCCGACGAACGTCGCTTCCACGGCGGACGCGGCGACGACGCCGGCCATCAACCGCGTCGTCGTGCCGCTATTGCCACAATCGAGATCGCGAGTCGGCGCGCGGAGGCCGCGGAGGCCGACGCCACGTATGACCACATCCGGCGACAGCTCCGGAATGTCGACGCCGAGCGCGCGCAGCACGCCCGCGGTGGAGTGTACGTCCGCCGATTCCAGAATGTGCGTGACGCGCGAGTCACCGTCGCCCAGCGCGCCAAAGATCAACGCGCGGTGGGAGATGGATTTGTCGCCGGGAACGCGGAGCGATCCGTGGACTTCCATCAGCGAAGCCACCCTTCCAGCGCGGTCGCGAGATCGGTTTTCTCGTCGCGATACTTCACGATCACCGGCGCCTGGAGCGACAGCTGCTGTTCGGCGCCCCATCCCGCCTTGATGGCGCGCGCGCCCGGTACGACGACTGCGGCTTCAGGGATCTCTAATGGCCGCTCGGCGGTGGCCTTATACACGCGTTCGTTCACCAGATCGAAGACCGGCGTGCCGCGCGTGAGGACCACGCCGGCGGCGAGGACGGCGCGCGCACGAACGATCGTGCCCTCGTAGACGCCGCAGTTGCCCCCGACGAGCACGTCGTCCTCGATCACCACGGGCGCGGCGTTCACCGGCTCGAGCACACCGCCGATCTGCGCGGCGGCACTCACGTGGACGCGACGGCCGATCTGCGCGCACGATCCGATGAGCGCGTGCGAGTCGACCATGGTGCCGGAGTCGACGTACGCACCGACGTTGATGTACATCGGCGGCATGCACACGACTGACGGAGCGACGTACGCGCCACGCCGAACGGACGAGCCGCCCGGTACGACACGAACATTCTGCGCGACCGTCCAACGCCGAATCGGGTACGTATCCTTGTCGACGAACGAAAGCGCGCGCCCCTCCGACTCCACCAGCTGCCCGACGCGAAAGCCCAGGAGAATGCCGCGCTTCACCCACGGAACGGCCTTCCAGGACCCATCGGCTCCGCGCTCCGCGGCCCGCAGTTCTCCGGCTTCGAGCGCGGTGAGTAAACTCTCAACAGTCGTTCGCGCTTCCGGTGAGACCACTTCACCCGCCGGCGTGGCGGCGTATTGATCGATTCGCTCCTCGAGACCACCGTTACTCACGACAACGCTCCTGCGCCGCGAAGTGCGTTGCGGACCGCGTCGTTGTTCGATTCGAGCATCGGCACCAACGGGAGGCGCAGCACGTTCTTCGCTTTCCCCATCATCGCGAGCGCGGCCTTGAGCGGCACGGGATTCGATTCGACGAACGCCGCGCGCATCCACGGCAGCAGCTTGAGGTGCAGCGCGCGCGCCGACTGGATGTCATTCGCGAACATGTATTCACACAGCTGTGCCATCGGGCCCGGGATCGCATTCGACACCACGGAGACGATGCCGTCGCCGCCGAGTGCCATGACAGGGAGCGTCATCTCGTCGTCGCCCGACAGAACGCTGAAGTGGGCGAGATCGCCCTTCGCCGCGCGCTCTTCGCGCCCGCGAATGATGTCGGTGATCTGGGGCAGGCTCCCAGACGCTTCCTTCACCGCGGCAATACCGGGAATCTTCGCCATCTCGAGCGTCGTCTTTGCTTCGATGTTGCTCCCCGTGCGACCAGGCACGTTGTAGATCACGATCGGCAAATCCACCGCGTCGGCGATCGCCCGAAAATGCGCGACGATGCCGCGCTGTGGCGGCTTGTTGTACATCGGCGAGGTGTGGAGCAGATGCGTCGCTCCGAGATCGCGCATGGCCTTCGAGAGGGCGATCGCCTTCCGTGTGTCGTTGCTGCCCGCGCCGGCCACGATCGGGACACGGCCTTTCGCCTGCTCGATCGTGATTTGAACGACACGCGCGTGCTCGTCGAGCGTCATCGTCGCCGCTTCGCCGGTGCTCCCGCACGGCACGAGGAAGTGAATACCTTCGTCGATCTGCCAATCAACGAACGCGCGCAGTGCACCCTCGTCGAGTGAGCCGTCCGTGTTGAAGGGCGTGGCGAGGGCGGTGCCGCAGCCCTTGAGGCGCTGGGCGTTGGGCGCTGGGCGATGGGCGTCGGTCATTTCGGACTCGAGAGAACGTCTTTCATGGTGAACACGCCGCGGCGGCCGATCAGCCAACGCGCGGCAACGAGCGCCCCTTCGGCAAACACGCGCCGGTCGCGGGCAATGTGCTCGAGGTGAATCTGCTCGAACGGGGCATCGAAGATGAACTCGTGTGTGCCCGGCACCGAACCGGTACGCACGCTCGTGATCGGAATCGGCTTGCCCCACGCCGCCGAGGTACTCTGCGCGAGCGTGTGGGCAGTGCCGGACGGTGCGTCCTTCTTCGCCGAGTGATGCGTCTCCACGAGATGCGCCTCGAACCCCGGCACCTTCGCCAACAGTGCTGCCGCCGTGGTCGCGATCTGCTCGAAAATGTTCACACCCAGCGAGAAGTTCGTCGCGGTGAGCAGCGCGCCGCCGCTCACATTCACATCGTGCTTCACGTCATCGAAGAGGTTGTACCAGCCTGTCGTGCCGACGACGACCGGGCATCCTGCCGCGACGATCGCGCGAATGTTCTTCGGCGCCGCGTCGGGTACGGTGAATTCCACCGCGACGTCGGCACCACCGAGCATGTCGCGCGTGATCCCGTCCTTCACATGAGGTTCATCGAGTCGAGCGACGACCTCCCAACCGCGCGCCGGCGCCAGCTCGGCGATTGCGCGGCCCATCTTGCCCATGCCGACGATGGCGATGTGCCGCGTCATGACGCGGCGCTCTCAAAGAAGGCGGCGTGCAGCCTTTGCATCGCGGGCTTCACCTGATCGTCGTCGACGACCATCGTCAGATTGATGCCCGTGGCGCTGAGCGAGAGCATGTGCACGTGCGTGCCGCCGAGCGCGCCCAGCGCGCGCGCCATCGCCTCGCCGCCTTCGGCGATCGCGCCGCCCACCACCGCGACGATGCCGCGGCTTCGCTCCACCGAGACGTCGCCCAGCGCGCGCAGATCGGTCACGATCGCCTCGAGCGCCGACGGATCGTCCACGGTGAGCGACACGGACACCTCGGACGTGGCGACGACGTCCACCGACGTGCGGTGACGTTCAAAGATCTCAAATACCAATCTGAGAAAGCCTTCCGCGAGCAGCATGCGCGGCGAGCCGATCTTGAGCAGCGAGATCTTGTTCTTCCCGGCGATCGCGCTGACGGACCGCTTCGGCGCGTCGAAGGTGATCTTCGTCCCCTTTCCTTCGGGACGGCGCGAGTTGAGCACGTACACCGGAATGCCGAGCCGCACCGCGGGCGCGATCGTGTTCGGATGCAGCACCTTCGCGCCGAACGACGCCAGCTCCGACGCCTCGTCGAACGCGATCTGCTCGATCAACCGCGCGTTCGGCACGACCCGCGGATCGGCGGTCAACATGCCGTCGACGTCCGTCCAGATCTCGATCGCCTCGGCCTGCACCGCCGCGCCGAAGAGCGACGCGCTATAGTCACTGCCGCCGCGGCCAAGCGTCGTCGTAATGCCCGTGCCCTTCGCCGAGCCGATGAAGCCGCCCATCACCGGCACTTTGCCATCGCGCACGAGTGGGATCACGCTGGCGCGGCACGCTTCGGCGATCGCCTCCGCCTGCGGTTCGGCGCGGCTGAACTGGCTGTCCGTGATCATCACTTCGCACGAGTCGACGTGCACCGCCGGAACGCCTTGCTTCTGGAACGACGCGGCACAGATGATCGACGACATTTTTTCGCCATACGACGAGATGGCGTCCATGCTGCGCGGCGTGAGATCGCCCAGCGTCGCGAGCGCTTCGGCGAGATGCGCGAGCTCGTCGATCATCGCGCTCACCTCGGCGCAGACGTCCGTCGCGGCGTCGCCGGTTCCGAGGAGCAATTCCGTCTGCTGCAGATGCCGCTCGCGCAATCCTTCGACGGCGCGGAGCGCGCCGATGAGGTGCCCCTTTGCTGCCTGTTCGGCGAGCGCGATCAATGCGTTCGTGACGCCGGCGAGCGCCGACACGACCACGATCGCACCCTGGTCGGCGCGACTCTGCACGATACGTCCGGTTCGCGCGATCGCTTCGGCATCGCCGACCGACGTGCCGCCGAACTTGAGAACGATCACGAGGAGTTGGCTTGGCCGAGGAGGCCGCAGTTCGCCATCAGTTCGGCGTTGAGCACCGAGGCGCCCGCCGCGCCGCGCACGACGTTGTGGCCCATCGCCACGAGCTTGACGTCGAAGATCGGATCGGGACGTACGCGGCCAACGACGACGGTCATGCCATTGCCCGTGTCGACCTGACGGCGCGGCTGCGGTCTGTCCGGTTGATCGGTCACGACAAGCGGGCGCTCGGGCGACGTCGGGAGATCGCGAGCCGCTTCAGCGCCGCGCCAGTCGCGAATCGCGCGCTCGACTTCGCTTGCATCGGCCTTCGTCTCGAGCTCGATCGACATGCATATGGTGTGTCCATGTTCGACCGGCACCCGGTTCGCATGCGCGCTCACCGAAAAGTCCGCGCTGTCGATGTGATCGCCGGCGTTTGCCCCGAGAAACTTGCGCACTTCGGCTTCGATCTTCGGCTCTTCGTCGCCGATGTATGGAATGACGTTGCCCATGATGTCGAGCGACGCCACGCCGGGATATCCAGCCCCGGAGATCGCCTGCATCGTCACCACCATGAGTTTCCTAATACCAAAACGCTGATGAATGGGCGCCAGCGGGAGCGACGTAACGATCGCCGAGCAGTTGCCGTTGGCGACGATCGCGCCGGTCCAGCCGCGACCCTTGCGCTGCGCGTGCAGCACGTCGAGATGCGACGGATTCACCTCCGCGATCACCAGCGGCACGTCGGGCTCCATGCGATAGTTCTTCGCATTCGTGAGCACCGTCTTGCCGGCGCGCGCGAACGCCGGTTCGGCATCCTGAGCCGCCGAGGAGTCCAGCGCCGAAAAGACGATGTCCGCCGTGATCTTCGAGGGATCGCACGGGAGCACGGTCATGTCCGCGACGCTCGGCGGCAATTCGTCGGCGCCGATCCATCGCGCCGCGTCCGCATAGCGCCTCCCCGCCGAGCGCTCCGACGCGGCGACTTCGACGAGCTCGAACCACGGATGCTTGACGAGCAGGCGGATGAACGCCTGACCGACCGCGCCGGTGGCGCCGAGCACCGCGACTCGGTGCCGGCGTCCCTTTTCCCCGGCGTGGGGAACGCGTTCCCTCGTCTCGCGCTCGGTCATGATGCCAGCAAGCTCCGCACGATCTTCTCGTACGCACCCACCGCGCCGCGCAACTCATTTACGTCGATGAACTCGTTCGGCGTGTGCGCGACGTGAATCGATCCCGGCCCGAACAGGAGCGGCGTTCCCCACCGGCCGAGCAGCGGAATGTCCGACGTGTATGCGACCGGCGCGACCTCGAACCCGTCGATCGTATGAAAGTGCTGCGCCGGAATGTGCGAGCCGAATTCGAGCTCGGCTTTTCCCTTCGCCCATTTCTCGATCTGCTTCTTGAGCGGCGCAACGTCGGTGACCAATCGAAACATCATCTCAGCCTCGGCCGCGGCGGGAACGATGTTCGCCTCCGTTCCCGCGCGGAGCGTGCCGACGTTGACCGTGGTGGCGCCGAGTACGTCGTCGCTCGGAAGATCGAGCGTCTCGAGTGTCGGCAGCAGCGCGAGCATCGGCTTGATCGCTGATTCACCGAGGTGTGCGTACGCGGAATGCGCGGCGCGGCCGGTGGTGCGCACGATGACGCGGAGCGATCCCTTCGCTCCGCTCGCGAGCTTGCTTTCGGTCGGTTCGCCGTTGACGAGGAATTTGCTCGTCGGCTTGAGACGATTCGCGGCGCGCGCACCGTCGGAGCCTTTCTCTTCCCCGACGACAAACAGGAGATCGACGCGCTGTTCGCCGGCCTTCGCCAGGTTGTCGGCGGCAACGAGCATGGCGGCGGCGATGCCCTTCGCATCGCATGCGCCGCGACCGTAGAGGCGATCGCCGTCGAGTCGCGGCGCCACGTACGGCGGCACCGTGTCGAGGTGCGTCGAGAACGTGACGCCGCCTCCGTTTCGCTTGGCCCACACGTTCGCGCGCCCGCGCGACACTTCCTGCAGATGGACGTCCCATCCACGGGCGATCAACCATTTCGAGACGAAATCCACCGCGCCGGACTCCGCGCCCGTGGAGGAATCAATCGTCAGCAGTTCGGCGGCGAGCGCCACGACATCGGTCATAACCGCAAAGCTAGCCGATTCATGGTCGGGCTCACAGGTTCGCGGGCGGCAGCGCTCACCGCTCGCGAAGCCGGCCGTCACAGTTCTCCGTTGAGCACCTGGCGCCGGAGGTCGAAATAGCGCGGATCGAGCGCGCAGCCATCGGCGAGCGCGCAGTCCTCGACCGCATCCAAAAAGCGCCGCTTCAATGCTCGGCCGCGATCGCCGGTGGGCATCGACGCGAGCGTTTGCGAAATGGCGTCCGCATGCGCGGCGTAGGATTGGAAATCGGTCGGGCCGGCGAGCGCGCCGGCCGATATCGAATGAGTCCGCGCGGTCGGCTCGAGCTCGAGCGTGCTCACGTCGAGGACGTCGGCGAGCCGCGCGCGCAGCGCGACGGTCAGGTGCGATTTACCGGTCATCACGCGCCACAGCTGCTGACGCGACGTGCCCGCGAAGCGAGCGAGGTACTGCTTGGACAGCCCGCGATCGATGCGAAGCATCTCGATCCGCTTGCCGAGCTCGGTGAACTCGGGGATTCCGGCGGCGGGTGAATCGGCGTGCTTCCATTCCATTGACCGACCCTGTAACGTTTGCTACATTGAGATACCGAACAGACCCCGAATCAATCAGCGGTTCTACAACCAAAGCCTAGGAGTCGGCGTGGGCAAAGTCAAGAAATCCGGGGCTGTTAGGAAGGCGAAGAAGCGGACGGCGGCGAAGGCGAAAACGCGCCGATCTGGGGTAACAAACGTTACACGAGGGCGGAAGGCTGCACCGCCGAAACCGGAGGTGAGCGTCCGGATTCGAGAGCTCGATCCCGTTCAGAAATGCGGTCCCGGAACCTCGGTCGGGCGGCTGTTTCGGGTCGATGAATCGAACGGCGGCGTGGTGACGGCGCATCTCGTCTTCTTCGACCGGCACGGGTGGTACTGCGAGCATGGTCGCGACTGCCCCGCTGTGAAACACGCAAGAATGCACGTTCGATGATGGCGCACGACAAATCCCAAGCACGTGGACCGACTAACAACGGAAGGATGAGAGCATGATCGCACGACATGAGACGACCGTGGAGAAAAACGACATCTGGGCACAACTGTCGGCGCCGCTGCCCGCGGGCGTGATTTCGTGGCGGCAGGATGGAAGGCCGGTCCAGCGCGACGGAAGGTACTTCGCGCGATTCGTGGCGTACGTCGACGCCAACACCGTGCGCGAGCGCCTCGACGGCGTCGTACCCGGTGAATGGGACTTGACGCTCGAACTGCTTCCGACGCTCGCGTCGGATGACCACGACGAGCCGACCTGTTCGTTCAAGGCGCGGCTGCAAATCCTTGGCGTCATTCGCGAGGACGTGGGCACCGGGCGCGACTACAAGCAGGCGGCGACGGATGCATTCAAGCGGTCCGCCGTCCGCTTCGGGATCGCGCATGAGCTCTACGCGTACGAGCAGAACTGGGTGCAGGTCGACGGCGATGGGAGGTATGCGAAGCCGCTCGAGGATCCGGCGGACGCATATGGGAGGAGAGTCCAGCGCGCCACTGTGAGCGTCGTGCGGGCCGACGAGTCTGCGAAGGTGACGGAGCTCGACGTGGAGCCGGCGACCGGACCACTCGCCAGCGACGAGCCGAGCTGCCCGAAGTGTGGCGGACGGATGTGGGACAACCGGCTGTCGAAGCGGAATCCGAAGGCGCCGGACTTCAAGTGCCGTTCGAGATCGTGCGACGGAGTCGTGTGGCCCGCACGAAGTGGTTCGAAGCCGGACGTGGCGGACGTGCCCAGAGATGAGAATGCTGGACTTGAAGAGCTACCGTTTTAAGCCGTTGACCACGGAAAATTTCTGACGTCCACGGAGAGGCACGGAAACGGCGTGACTGGTTTTCAGTAACAAGTCAAAGAACAAGAGCCCTTTTTTGAACGACTTCGGGATGCAAGTGTCCGCATCTCGAAGTCGTTTCCCTTTGTTACACAATACTCATAAACGCCGTCTCCGCGCCCGTCCATGACCGTCCGAAGTTCGTCCGTGGTCCCTGTGGTCCCTGCGGTCCGGCGGCGCCCGCTTCACTCCGCGCCGTGCTCGTCCGCCGTCTGCCGTGCTGATGGAACGGAAATTTCCTATACAACGTGACCGTGGTCACGTCGCCATCAACGCTGCACCGCAGGAGACTGGGTTAAATGTCGAAGAAGATCAGTTCGTCGTGCTGGGTAACCGGACTCGCGGTCGCGATCGCTGTGAGCGGCGCGCAGGCAGCCTGGGCCCAAGCCGGAACGCCGAAGACCAAGCCGGACACGGTCGCGAAAAGTTCGCGCACGAAACCGGCGACGTCGGCGGAACGCATCAAGATCTCGAAGGAGGCGCCGGGCGAAGTTGCACCGCCCGATACGGTGACGCCGCCACCTCCGCCACCGCCGGTGGTCGAGGCAGCACCGCCGCCGCCACCGCCTCCACCGCCGCCGCCGGCTCCGCTTCGCGTCGTGCGTCCGCTGGGATTGTTCGCCGGACTCGGTGGGGGACTCGCCTTCGGAGGTGTGGGCGATCAGAGCAACGAAGTGAAGCTTGGCATCGATTGCATTCCAGGCACGAATGGCGATCCCGCGTTCGATCGCAATCATGTCGGCTACAACATCGCGGTACCGTTCGGCATTCAGCGTCCGGGTGCCGCGTTGGGTTTCCGCGGTGACGTCGGATACTCGAGCTTCCAGAGCAGCGGAAGCTGGCTCGCCACCGACGGAACGACCGGCTTCTATCGTACGCGTCCGCAGATCTGGACCGTCGATGCGGACGCGCGGTTGAAAGTCGCGCAGCTCACGCCGCGGCTCGCGCCGTACGTGATCGGCGGGTTGTCATGGGGTCACTATCGCACGCTGATCGATCCGACCGGCAGCACCCCGATCGATTCGCAGGATCAGAGTTGGCACAACGCATGGGGCTGGAACGCGGGCGCGGGTCTCGAATACATGCTCGGCCGCACGGGATTGTTCGTCGAATCGCGCTACTTCCATCTCAACGGCGCGAGCGGTTTCAACAGCGTGAGTCACGTTCCTCTGATCGTCGGGTTGACGTGGTACTGATTGCCTGACGCGTGACGCTTTAGAGAATTCATAGAGGCGCGAACACTCAAATGTTCGCGCCTCTTTCGTTGAATCCTGGCCTTAGGTCCACCTCTTGCTTTTTTACTGGTGGAGATCACCCGGTCACTCCGCATCACTCCCGCAGCGACGCAGTCCAGATGTCATACAGACGGTTCACGGATTCGGAAGGAAGCTCATGGGAGGCGTGGGAAGTTCATCCCGCCACCGTCGAGCGGCGACTGAACTCCGAGCGTCGCGTTCGCTCGCGCGAGACCTTCGATCGGCGCCGCACTCGCGAATTTCGGCTCGTCATTCCGCGCGAGCTGAGCGGCGGCTGGCTCGCGCTGCAGGGACACAGCCGCAAGATCCGGCTGACGCCGATTCCCGACGGTTGGGTGCATCTCTCCGACGACGAGCTCGCGGCGCTCGTCGAGCGCGAAGCCGGCGCTCGTCGCGCATCGTAGCGCGTCAGAGCGCGTCAGAGCGCGTCAGAGCGCGCTGTAACGCCCTTCGGCTAGACCTCGAACGCCGAGACGAGCTCGCGCAGACGCGCCGCGTTCGTCAACAGATTCTCCGCCGTCTCAGCGACTTGATGTGTGGTCGCCGCGGTCTCCTCGGCACCCGCTGCCGCTTCCTGACTCGCCGCCGCCTGGCTCTGCGCCTGATCCGCAACCGCGGTCATGTGACGCTCCAGCTCCTCGACCGACGCGTGATTCGCCACCGCCGCCGAGTCGAGCGCACGCGCCAACTCTTCGATGCCCGATACGGAATCCCGAATTCGGCCGAGCGCATCGGTCGCCGTGCGCGAAATACCGTCGACGTTGCCGAGTCCGCGCACGCCTTCGTCGAACGCGGTGACGGCGGCGCCGACCTCGTGGCGCATCGTGTCGACGATACCGCGCACTTCGGTGGCCGACGTCGCGCTGCGCGTAGCCAGCTCGCGTACTTCGTTCGCGACCACAGCGAAGCCGCGGCCATGCTCGCCGGCGCGCGCCGCTTCGATAGCCGCGTTGAGCGAAAGCAGGTTCGTCATGTCGGCGACGTCCTGAATCGCCGCGACGAATTGTTCGACGGCCTTCGACACATCTTCCAGACGCGACACGCCGGCCGCGGACGCTTCGATGATCTGCCGCGCGCGCTGCAGCATCTGCAAGGCGTCACCGATGTCCTTCTGCGCGCGGGCCGCGGTGTCCTGAATGTCGACGCCGATCTCCGCCGAGCGTTCCGCGGTTGAGCTCAGGTGCGTCGCGGATTTGCCGACGCGATCGAGCAGCGAGCGCGATGAACCGAGCGCTCCGATCTGCATGCTCGCGGCGCCGGCGATCTCGCCGACGACGTCGCTGATCTGCGTCGTCGCGCGCGCGGC
>Ga0134127_10002479_pt1 | contig 13314 bp, 13 predicted proteins | sample KB31753_FD_96459 | JGI IMG/M metagenome (GOLD analysis project Ga0134127, IMG submission 96459) | Terrestrial soil microbial communities with excess Nitrogen fertilizer from Kellogg Biological Station, Michigan, USA - KB3-175-3 | ecosystem: Environmental > Terrestrial > Soil > Unclassified ...
CGGTACGCGCTGCTGGCTGCAGTTGATGACGGCGTGGCGCTAGGCGGACCTGCGCGAGGCGGATCTGAAGGTCCGCGTCTACGATCGGTCCGCCTCTACGATCGGTGCCTTGCGTAGAGGCGGGTCTTTAGACCCGCCTAGTCCAGCATCCTAGTCCAGCATCTCGGCGACCAGCTGCGCCACGTGCTCGCCAATGGCGAGGCACGCGGTCAATCCGGGAGATTCGATGCCCGCTGCCTGCACAAGGCGCGGGCATTTTTCGTCTCTGGCGATCATGAAATCCGCATACGAGGTGTCGGGTCCATGAAGCTTCGGCCGGATGCCGGTGCCACCAAGCCTCAGGTCCGAGAGCTGAAGGGAGGGAAGCAGCCGTCGTGCGGGTTCGAGAAACGATTCGAGGGGGAGCCGGTGTCCTTCATAGTCGTCTTTTCGCTCTTGAAACCGCGCGGTCGGACCAAGCGTGACGTTTCCGTGAACCGTCTTGCTGAGATGTGTCCCCAGGCTGTGGGTATGCGGCAGCGGATACACCAGGCCGTTGACGAGCGCGCGTTTCGACGGCACCAGTTCCGCGTACTCGCCGCGGCACGGATGGATTCGAAATGTCGAGCCTCCGAGCGCGGCGGAAACTTCGTCGGCATAGAGGCCGGCTGCGTTGACGACCGACCGCGCTCGGATGCGCTCCGCGGGCGTCGCGAGATCGATGCCGTCATGGCGGGAGTCGCCGCCGACGACCGGCGATCCAGGCAATACATATCCGCCATGTTCACCGACCAGCCGCGACAGCGTGCGGACAAGGGCTTCGGCTTCGAGAATGCCGGAATTGGGCGACACCAATGCGCCTGCGGCGCGTATGTGTGGCTCGCGCGCGGCAACCGCGGCGGCGTCGATGATCTCCAGACCCTCCACGCCGTTGGCCGTACCCGTCGCCCGCAGTTGCTCGAGCGCAGGAATCTCGCTCTGGTCGTAGGCCACAATGAGCTTTCCACAGCGTCGATGCGGGACCCCGTAAGCGGCGCAAAACTCGTACAGCCGCCGCGCGCCCTCGATGCAGTGCCTCGCCTTCAGTGACCCGGCCGGATAGTAGATCCCTGCGTGAATTACCTGGCTGTTATGCGTGCTCGTCGCCATGCCCGGCCGCGGCTCCTTCTCGAGTACGCACACGCTGCATCCGCGCTGCGCGACGGCGAGCGCCGCCGCAAGTCCGACGACGCCGCCTCCAATCACGGCGGTATCTATTTGCTCCATCTCTCTTGGTTGGTAGCTAATGGTTGGTGGTTAGTGTGACCAGGAACCACCAACCAGTTTAGGCTTCCGTAGACGTCAACGCATAGACCAAGTACGATCCGTCGGTTGTTGTCTGAGATCAGACGCGTACTCGTCACGGGCTCTTCGGGTCAGCTCGGCACCGCCATTCTGAGCGCGTTTTCCGAGTGCCACATCACGGCGCATACCCATGGCACCCTCGACATCACAAACATCGAGGCGGTCAAACGCGCCGTCACCGAGGCGAGGCCGCACGTCATCGTCAACTGCGCCGCGTTCAATTTCGTGGACGATGCGGAGAGCCGGCCGCTCGAGGCGTTCGGCATCAACGCGTTCGCGGTGCGCACGCTCGCACGGGCAGCCGAGGAAAACGGCGCGACCCTGGTGCACTACGGAAGCGATTTCGTCTTTGCGGGGCTCGCTGGGCCCGATACGGAGCCGTATGACGAATCGGTGGCGCCGTCTCCCCGAAGCGTCTATGCCGCGTCGAAACTCGTCGGTGAGTGGCTGGCGCTGGAGTCGCCGCGCGCCTTCGTGCTTCGAGTAGAAAGCCTGTTCGGCTTGCCCGCGGACTGGAAGGGGCGGCGCGGTTCGCTCGACAACATCGTTGCTGGTCTCGAGGCCGGACGTGATGTACCCGTGTTCACGGATCGCACAATCTCACCGAGCTACGTCGTCGATGTCGCGGCTGCGACGCGATACCTGGTCGATGCTGGTGCGCCCTACGGTCTTTACCACTGCGTCAACTCCGGGCACGCGACGTGGCATCAGATCGCCACCGAGGTTGCAGGACTGCTCGGCGTGCCCGCGCGTCTGAAGCCGATAACGATGGAAGACGCACGCTTCGTTGCCGCACGCCCGCGCTTCTGCGCGTTGTCGAACCGCAAGCTCGCGGCCGCCGGCTTCAAAATGCCGGCATGGCAGGATGCGCTGCGGCGCTGGCTTGCGGTGCGCAGGCCGCTCGTTCCGAGCGGCGTCGAAGAGCCCGGTGGCAGAATGGATGCCCATATAGAATGAAAAGCACTCATGGGTAAACGCGCAATCATTACTGGCATCACTGGCCAGGACGGTTCATATCTCGCCGAGCTGCTGCTCGAAAAAGGGTATGAGGTCACCGGCGTCGTGCGCCGTTCGAGCTCGCCGAATCTCTGGCGCATCGAGCATCTGCTCGATCACCTGACGCTGCGGCCAGCCGACCTCGTCGATCAGCTGTCGATCATGCGCATCGTGCAGGATGTGCGGCCTCATGAGTTCTACAACCTGGCCGCGATGTCGTTTGTGCCTGCATCGTGGGACCAGCCGCTGCTGACGGGCGAGTTCAATTCACAGGGCGTCACGCGCGTGCTCGAGGCGATTCGTCAGGTCGATCCGGGGATTCGCCTGTATCAGGCGTCATCGAGCGAAATGTATGGGCGGGTTCGCGAGGTGCCACAGACCGAGCTGACGCCGTTTTACCCCCGCAGTCCATACGGAGTGTCGAAGGTCTTCGCCCACTACATCACCGTCAATTACCGCGAGAGCTACGGGATGTTTGCCTGCTCCGGCATCCTCTTCAACCACGAATCGCCGCGGCGCGGATTGGAGTTCGTGACGAGGAAGGTGACCGACGGCGTCGCCCGGATCAAGCTCGGCCGTGCAACTCACCTCAGTCTCGGCAACCTCGATGCATGTCGTGACTGGGGCTTCGCGGGCGATTATGTGCGCGCCATGTGGCTGATGCTCCAGCAGGATCAACCTGATGATTACGTGATCGCGACGGGCGTCAGTCACTCTGTCAGGAAACTCGTCGAAACCGCGTTCGGGCACGCTGGTCTCGACTGGCAGCGGTACGTGCGGATCGACCCCGCGCTCATGCGGCCCGCCGAAGTCGATCATCTGATTGGCGACGCATCGAAGGGGCACCAGCGCCTTGGATGGACGCCGTCGGTCACATTTGAACAGTTGATTGGCATGATGGTGGACGCCGACGTCACACGTCTGGCGCCGACGGCGCGCGCCGTCGTCAGATAAGACCGGGTGTCGCCGTGTTGATGGCGGCACCGGTTTCATGTACGGAGACAACTTGGAACTGAGGGACAGGATACGGAACAAGCAGGCCCGGATCGGGATCATCGGTCTGGGCTATGTCGGGCTGCCGCTTGCCGTCGAGTTCGCCAAAGCGGGCTACGCGGTGACTGGCTTCTACGTGGACGTCGCCAAGGTCAGCTCGATCAACAAGGGGCACAGCTACATCGGCGACGTGTCGAGCGAGGATGTCGCTGCCGCCGTGAAAGCGAAAAAGCTCTCGGCGACAGACGACATGTCGAAGCTGCACGACATGGATGCGATCGACATCTGCGTGCCGACGCCGCTCCGGAAGACGCGCGACCCGGATCTGTCGTACGTCGTGCTCGCGGTTGACGCCGTGCGCGCGCGGCTCAGGCCAGGGCAACTCGTCATCCTCGAATCGACGACGTATCCCGGTACCACCGACGAAGTGGTTCAGCCGGCGCTCGAGGAGGGTGGTCTCAAGGCAGGGAAGGACTTCTACCTGGCGTTCTCGCCCGAGCGCGTGGATCCGGGCAATGCGACGTACACGACGCGCACCATCCCGAAGGTCGTCGGCGGCGTGAACGAGATCAGCACCGAACTTGCCAAGGAATTGTACGGCTCGATCATCAGCACGATTGTGCCTGTCGGCTCGACGCAGGTCGCCGAGATGGTCAAGCTGCTCGAGAACACGTTTCGAGCCGTCAACATCGGTCTCGTCAACGAAATCGCGTTGATGTCCCACCGGATGAATATCGACGTGTGGGAAGTGATCGAGGCCGCAAGCACCAAGCCATTCGGGTTCATGCCGTTCTACCCGGGACCCGGCCTTGGCGGCCATTGCATCCCGATCGATCCATTCTATCTGTCGTGGAAGGCGCGACAGAATGGGTTCGAGTGCCGCTTCATCGAACTTGCCGGCCATATCAACGGATCGATGCCCGCATTCGTGGTCGAGCGGGTCAGCGAGGCGCTGAATTCGCAGAAGAAAGCAATCAATGGTTCGCGGATCCACATCTTCGGCGTCGCGTACAAGAAGGACGTTGGTGACATGCGCGAATCACCTGCCCTCGACGTCCTGGAGCTGCTCCATCGACGCGGGGCGATTCTCAGCTACACCGATCCCCACGTTCCGGTTCTCGATCACGGCGAGCTCTCGCTGAAGTCGGTACCCGAGTCTGCTGCCGCCGGCGACGACATCGACTGTGCGGTGATCTGCACCAATCACTCGGTGTTCAACTATGCCGAGATGCCGAAGCGGTTTCCGCTCGTGGTGGATACGCGCAATGCGCTGAAGAATGTCCACGTCGATAACGTGTTTCGCCTCTAAACGCGGCGCGGAGACACGGAGAACACAGAGCCATTGAATTCTCCGTGTCCTTCGTGCCTCCGTGGTGTGCGACGATCGACCTACCCTCTAAATCCGATAGCTGCGTAGTCCAGATACGTAAAGAGGAGACGGTTGATCTTCTCGACGTTCGCGTTGAGCGTCTCGATCATGTCGTCGAGAGACGTGGGTGCGCCGCTACCGCGCGCAAGTGCCTGAAGCTTGTCGGCCTCCGGATACGGAGCCCGATAGCTGATGTCGACGCGCTGGAATCCGGTGGCGATCAGCAGATACTTCAGCGTGTCCGGGTGCACGGGCCGGACGTGCGTCAGATCGCGAATATAGCTCTCGAAGAACGCGAACCAGCAGGCCGGGTTGATCGTTTCAAGCACGATCGGCGCGCCTGGGCGAAGTTTGTCGAACGCAGCGTCGAGCAGACGCATCAGGTATCTCGGCTCGAGGTGCTCGACGACCTGCGCGGCGAACAGTCCGCCCACCGACCCGTCCCGCAGCCCTCGCACGTACCCGAGCGCGTCTCCGGTTTCCGCCTGTAGTCCCTTCCCCCGGCATACCTCCACCATCGCGGGGTTGATGTCGATGCCTCGCGCCGCCACGCCGCGATCACGCAGCAGCTCGAGAAACTCGCCGCGACCGCAGCCAACGTCGAGGACGTCACTCGCGTTCTCGAAAATCGGCAGGTACTCCGCGACTCGGCGGCGAATCTCGTCCGGCGCACCGCGGAACTGATCCTCGAAGCCGACGTACTTGTGGCTGTCGATATCGTCGAATTGGGAGCCTGAGCCGGCGGAATCCGGGATCCGGGATCCGGGATCCGGTTCCGTTCCGGGTTGGGATTTGGGACTTGGGATTTGGGATTTGGGATTTTATGGCGACAGACGCTCGACCTCGCGCTTGAGACTCTGCGCGGCCTGCTGAACGACGTTCAAGGCCGAGCGCAGTTCATCATGCTGCGCGGCGAGGGCGCGCACGGCGGCGTCGTTCCGCCGCTCCCGCGCGAGTAGCGCCTCGAGATGCCGCTGGATCTCGTCGCGCGCGTCGCGGTACCCATCGATGGTGCCAGCCATCCATTCGATCGTGTTTACGCTGGCGTGGTGCGCTTCCAGGCCGAGCGCCATGTTTCGATTGATGTGATCGACGACGGCGGCGTTGAACTCCTGCTGGCGTGACAGCACACGTCCGAGCAGACGGCGTGCACTCGACGCGAGCCGCGCCTTCAGGCCGCCGCCGGCGGCCTCGCGGTCGACGATTCGGTAAAGCGTGTTGAGACGTTCGAGCTGGGATCGATCAGGCGGGGGTAGCGCCGACGGCTGCGGCCCTGCCTTGACGTCCGTCATCGATCAGCGGCCGACAAGTCCTTCGACCGGGCTGCTCGCGTTCGCGTACATCTTCTTCGGGATGCGGCCCGCGAGGTAGGCAAGCCGGCCGGCGATGACCGCGTGTTTCATCGCCTCCGCCATGGCCACGGGCTCCTGTGCTCCCGCGATTGCAGTATTCATCAGCACGCCGTCGGCGCCGAGTTCCATTGCGACCGTCGCGTCCGATGCCGTCCCGACGCCGGCGTCGACGATGACGGGAACCCGGGCGAACTCACGGATGATCCGGATATTGTTGACGTTCTGGATGCCGAGACCGGATCCGATCGGCGCGCCGAGCGGCATCACCGCGGCGGCGCCGGCCTCTTCGAGCTTGCGGCAGACGATCGGGTCGTCGCTCGTGTACGGCAGGACGACGAAACCCTCGCGGACGAGAACGCGTGTCGCCTCGACGAGCGCTTCGTTGTCGGGGAAGAGCGTTCGTTCGTCGCCGATCACTTCGAGCTTGACCCAGTTGGATAGACCAGCCTCACGCCCGAGCCTCGCCGTCCGGACGGCTTCCTCCGCCGTGTAGCATCCCGCGGTGTTGGGCAGGATGAACATGCGTGACGTGTCGATGTAATCGAGCAGCGATTCGCGGCTGCGGTCCGAAATGTTCACACGCCGCACGGCGACGGTCACCATGTCCGCACCCGACGCTGCGTGCGCCTGGGCCATGACCGGGTGCGACGAGTACTTCCCGGTGCCGACGATGAGCCGCGACTTGAACGTGCGGCCTGCGATGCTGAATGGAGAGTCGTTCATGGCCTTCTCTACTTGTCCCGACGAAGCCTGGTGGAGTCGCCCCCGCCACCGACGAAATTGACGATCTCGACGTGGTCGCCGTCGCCCACCAGCGTCGCGGCAAACGCATGGCGTTTGATGATGACCATGTTGTGTTCCACCGCGACACGCCTGGGATCGATGTTCAATCGTTCGAGCAGCTCTTGCACGGAAAGCGGCTGCTCGAGATCGTAGGGGTCCCCGTTGAGCGTAATCCGCACGGGCTAGGTCTTGCTGAATTCTACTGTACGGAATCTGGCGGGCGGGATCTGCAGCGTTCGGGTCCTTCGAAACGTTCGGGCCGTTCTTCGTTCTTATCGCGGAACGACGAACGATCCGAACGCTCCGAACGAGCTATTCCTCGGCGTCGTCGCCCTCGTCAAACTTCGGTCCCTGCATCCGGACGTAAATGGCGACCAGCGAGTCATCCTCCAGCTTCTTTGCAGCGACATGCAGATGAATTGATGGCGCTGTAGACGCTTTGAGCGCCTCGCACGTGGCGCGCTGGAATTCCGTCGTCAGGTCGTCCGTTTGAATCGTGGTGTCGTCGTCATCGTCAAAAACGATGGTCAACGCGGGACAGTCGCCGGTGATCGACTTGGTGAACCCTTCGTACTGAATCACAGCTTTGCCGTGACCATGGCCATGTCCGGCTCCCTCGGCGTCATCCGCCTCCGGGTCATCCGGATCGATCGTTGGAGTCGTTCCGATGTCCGGAACGGGCGAATGGCCGCCTTTCCCCTTACCCTCTTTCAGCAAATTGAAGCTGCCCGCGCCCTCTGTGGCGCCGGCAATGGGTGACACCAGCGAAGGGGCCGTGCCTGCGATCCCTTGGGTGGAACCGCCGCACGCGGCTGCCGTCGCCGCCAGCAGAATCACCGCGGCCCACACGATCTTGCGCATTGCCGTCGATTCCATCGAATGGAGTGTGGTCATGGCCTTGGTAGGCGCAATGGGCGTACCTGCACTAAGTCGTTGATTTCATGGCGCTGGGTGGCCTGCCACCGTCGCATTTCCGGATACTCGATGCCAGATCCGTAAAGTCTCCGGAACGCGCGCTTCAGATACACGCCCGGATGGCACAGACCGATAAGGGATGAGGACTTCACGGATCTATGACGTTGTTCACGCCACTGCCGCGCTCGGTCACGCGGCCCGTTTCCGCCTTGATCGTCATCGCCTGGATTGCGTCGACGGCCGTCCTGGTCAAGCGCTCGTACTTCGACGCGTCGGCGGCGAACCTGGCGACGGACCTCGCGCGCTACGGCTCGAACGCCGAATGGCGCGGCGTGTATTACCGCGGTGAAAAGATCGGCTTCACCGTCAGTCAAGCCGTCCCGCGCGATGGCGGTTTCGAACTGCAGGAGGACGGCCGTCTGCAGATGTCGCTGCTCGGCGCGTCGAGCGCGGCTGCGCTGCACACCGCCGCCAGGGTCGACTCGAACTTCGCGCTGCGATCGTTCGATTTCTCGCTCGATCCGGGTACCGGCGCGATTGTCGTCCGAGGGCGCGTCGATCCCATTGAGGGTTCCGGCGGGCGAGCGCGTCTGGTGATTGCGATTACATCCGCCGGCAGCACTCGAACCGAAACGCGCGAGCTTGCGGACGTGCCGGTTCTGTCGCAGAACTTTGCGCGGCTGCTCGCCGGTGGACGGCTCGTCGCCGGCTCGCGACAACAGTGGACGATTTTCGATCCCGCGACGCTGCGCAACGCACCGGTCATGGTTGCGATTGGCAACCGGGAGATCGTACGAAACGCTGGCGAGCGGCCGCTCCCGGCATTCCGCGTCGACATGGAATACGCGGGCCTCCGGACGACGTCATGGATTACCGACACGGGCAACGTCGTTCGAGAGGAGAGTCCGCTCGGACTGATCACCGTTCGCGAGCCGGCAGATCGCGCGCAGAGCCTCAGCGTTCCCGAGCCGGTGCAGACCGATTTGCTGCAGGCCGCGGCGGTCGTTCCCGCGATGCGGCGGCGCATCGACGAGCCGCGCGATGTCCGTCTGCTGCGCCTCGAGCTGAATGGCGCCGACCTGACGAATGCCGATCTGCAGGGAAGTGGACAGACCGTGCGCGGCTCCACCATCGAATTGATCGATCCGCAGTCGCTCGAACCCGGGCCTCTCGAGAGCGACATTGACGAGTATCTGAAGCCCGAGCCATTCATTGAAAGCGATGCACCTGAAATACGCGCCGAGGCGGAGAAGGCGGTCGCCGGAGCCGTCGATACGCGCGCTCGCGCGGAAAAACTGACGCGCTACGTCAACGGCCTACTCGACAAGAAACCGACGATCAGCCTGCCATCCGCTCGTGAGGTGCTGAGGACCAAGGTGGGCGACTGCAACGAGCACACTGCGCTGTACGTTGCGATGGCGCGCTCGATCGGCATTCCAGCACGCATCGCGGTCGGCCTGACCTACGTGCGCGGCATCAGCGGCGCGTTTTACTACCATGCGTGGCCCGAGGTGTATATCGAGGAAGGCGACCGCGGCCTCTGGCTGCCAGTCGATCCGACGCTCAACGAATTTCCGGCCGACGCGACACATTTGCGCCTCGCCCGCGGTGGTCTCGACAAGCAGGCCGCCATCCTCCCGCTGATCGGCCATCTGCGCATGACGATCCTCGACATGAAGCTTGCCGAGAACACGACGCCAATTCTCGTGGGTGCGCAATCCGATCTGACGCCCATTCAACCAGCGACTCCGCAACAGGAAACGGCGGACTGCTGCTGGTTGAGCCGCTGGCTGAAACCTCGCTCCTTGAACGTCCAGAGGGCTACCCGATGATCGCGGTCGAACGTCTTGTCAAGCAGTACGGCCGGTTTACCGCCGTCGATGGCGTGTCACTCGACGTTCAGCCCGGCGAGATTCATGGGTTTCTCGGTCCCAACGGCGCCGGCAAGACGACGACGCTGCGAATGATTGCGGGGCTGTTGAAGCCGACCTCGGGTCGTGTGGTCGTGAACGGCCACGACGTGGCCGGCGACCCGGAGCTGGCGAAAGCGTCGCTCGGGTTCATCCCCGATCGGCCGTTCATTTACGAGAAGCTGACCGCTGGCGAGTTTCTGCGGTTCCATGCCGGGTTGTACGGCCTCGACGGCGAAGGCGTGATGGATCGCGTCCACGAGATGCTCGACCTGTTCGAGCTGCGGCGTTGGGAACACGAGCTCGTCGAAAGCTTCTCCCACGGCATGAAGCAGCGCCTTGTCATGTGCGCGGCGTTTCTGCATCGCCCGCGCGCCGTCGCGGTTGACGAGCCGATGGTGGGCCTCGATCCGCGCGGTGCCCGTCTGATCAAGGACGTGTTCCGCCGCATGAGCGAACGTGGAGTCGCCATCCTCATGAGCACCCATACGCTCGAAGTCGCCCAGGAGATGTGCCAGCGCGTCAGCATCATTCTGAAGGGAAAAATCATCGCGCAGGGAACCGTCGACGAAGTTCGTCAGCTCACGGGCGGCGTCGAGGATCACCTCACATCCGTCTTCCTTCGCCTGACGGGCGGTAGCGCGTTGCAGGAGCTCGACGAAGCCGTATGAAAGGCGCGTTTACCTATCTGCTGCTGCCGGCGGTCTGGTCGTCCCGCAACCGGGCGGCGCGGCGGCAACCCGGCGATCTCACGCGAGCCATCCTGTTTGCAGCGATGGCGATTGGGGTGTTCGCGGCATTGTTCTACGGCGCCGCGTGGGTGACGTGGCAGCTCGAGGGCTACGACGAGCTCGGCGACTATCTGCTGCGGCTCGGTCTGTCGTGGATCTTCATGACCTTCCTCGCCTTTCTCGCGTTCAGCGGGATTGTCACGGCGTTGTCGACGTTCTTTCTGTCCGACGACTTGCGCCTGCTGCTCACCGCGCCGATTGCCGCGCGCCGGCTGTTCTATGCACGATTTGCGAGGACCGTCGCGCGGTCCTCGTGGATGGTGCTCGTCTTCATCACGCCGGTGCTTCTCGGGGTTGGAGTCGCTCGGTGCGCCCCCGCCACGTTCTATGTCACTTCGGCGCTCACCATCCTGCCGTTCGCGATCATTCCGGTTGCCGTCGGCACCGCCTGCACATTGCTGCTGGTCAACATCTTTCCCGCACGTCGCGCACGCGATCTGCTGATGCTCATGGGCTTTCTCTTCGCGGCGAGCATGGTCATTCTGCTGCGCATGATCCGTCCCGAGCAGCTGATGCGCGCGGAATCGCTTCCCGACCTCACAGGATTCTTCAGCACGCTTCAGTCGCCGATTACGCCGCTGCTGCCATCGTTCTGGGCCGGCGAGTTGTTGTTTGCGAGCCTCAAGGGCGGCTGGGACCCGATCCATGCCGGCGTCCTCTGGTCAACGGCGCTCATCTGTTGCGTCGGTCTTCGGGTCGCCGACGAACGCTGGCACTTTTCCGGTTACAGCCGCTCGCAGGAAGCGCCGAAGGCACGATTCGCGCACTTTCGCGGCATCGACCTGGTCGCGCGCACGCTGCCGCTGTCGCCGGTTCGCAAACAGCTGCTTGTCAAGGACGTGAAGATCTTCCTGCGCGACGTGAGCCAGTGGTCGCAGCTTCTGCTGCTGCTCGCGCTGGTCCTGATTTACCTCTACAACTTCCGCGTGCTGGATCTCGGGCGCATTCCGTACATGAGCGGGTTCGTGAAGAACGTCTATGCGCTGGTCAATCTCGGGATGGCAGGTTTCGTTCTCGCCACCGTCGCGGTCCGCTTCGTGTTCCCGATGGTGTCTGCCGAGGGTCGTGCCTTCTGGCTGATTCGGAAGTCGCCGGTGGAGATGCACGATTTCCTCTGGTCGAAATTCTGGACCGGGTTGGTTCCCGTCCTGTTGCTGACCGAGACGTTGACGGTTGCGGCCAACGAGTTGCTGGATGTCGATCCGTTTCTGAAGAGTGTTGCCGCCGTCGCGATCGTGTTCTTGAGCCTCGCCATCGTGGGCCTTGCCACCGGTCTCGGCGCCCGCTACCCGCAGTTCACTGCTGACAATCCGAGCGAGCTCTCCGGGTCGTACGGCGGCGTGGCGTTCATGATCGTCGCGGTCCTCCTCATCATCGCGATCATCGCCCTGGTCGGCTGGCCGTCAACGACGTACCTGTACTATCAGCTCCGCAACAGGCCGATTCCCTCTGAGCGACTCGTGTTGATGGGCGCGTCCTTCGCCGCTGCAATCACGCTCACGGTGACGACGTGGCTGCGTAGCATGCGGTCCGGCATCCGCGCGCTCGATGCTATGAGTAATTAGGAAATCCCAAATCCCAAATCCCAAATCCCAAATCCAAAAACCCAAATCCAAAACCCAAAACGAAATAAGAGGTACGAGCCGCAGAGATACCGTGTTGATTGTCAAGGGTGGGCGCACGTGGGTTCATACGCTCGTCCGGATTTCAAGACGCCGTACGCGAGGTGAATGAGTTTGCGCATGGCCGCGCCGATGATGACCATCGGCGGTTTGCCGGCGGCATGGAGACGTTGGCGTACGGCACGGATGGTCGGATTCCACCGCAGCGCGGCCACCGCCGGAAAGTACAGCGCCTTGCGGAGGCGACCCGGACCGATCTTCGACAGGCGGGCGCGGCCGCGCAGCGTGCCGGATTCCACGACGCGCGGCACCAGGCCGGCGAACGCCGCGGCCTGCCGCGCGTTGGTGTAGGGCTTGTCAAACAGCTCGGCGATCAACACGGCGGCGGTCGCCTCGCCAATGCCCGGGATCGTGGTCAGCAGATCGCGCTGACTGCGCAGGCCGGGGTGCTGATCGAGATGGTCACGAATCAGTTGCTGGACGTGGGCGATCTGCGCGTCGAGCTGCGCGAGGACCGTTTCGATCGACGCGCGCACCGCCGCGACGGCGACGCCGGCCGCGAGCCGATTCGCTTCCTGCGTGCGCATGCCCTGCAGCGCGTCCAGGCGGCGCACGAGCGCTTGCAGCTGGCGGATCTCGGGCGCCGGCGGCGCCCAGGCGGAAGGCCGCTGCGTCGCGGTGAAGGCCGCGATGAGGTCGGCATCGAGGCGATCGGTTTTACTGCGCGCCAGCTGCGTGCCCGCATACGCGTGGATGATCGCGGGATTGATCACGCTGACCAGGTGCCCGGCCTCGTGCAACCACGTCGCGAGGGCCTCGCCGTACGTGCCGGTCGCCTCGAGACAGGCGTGCACGTGACGCACCCGTTGCCGCGTCAGCCACGTCGCGAGTTCGGCGAAGCCGACGACCGTGTTCGGGCAGCTTTTGTGCCGCCGTTTTCCGTCCGGGAGGAGTAGCGTCACTTGAAACTTCGCTTTGGCAATATCGATTCCGAGTACGGCGTCCACACGTCGCTCCTTTCGGTGGCGTCGTGTGCGGTCAGCCTTGTGCATGCAGGCTGCGCTCGACAGAGCGGCCTTCGATACCGTTCGACCGGACGCCACACGGTGAACGTCGGGCGCTGATCTCTGATGGCAGGCTCGCATGGCCTTAGGCGCAGAACAGCGACCCGACGCTCCTACTCAGGCGTCCCCGAGTAGACCGCCGGACTGGAGCGCAGTCAAGCAGTGGAAGCAACATACAAGGCGCAGAGACTCAGAG
>Ga0134127_10002482_pt1 | contig 13299 bp, 7 predicted proteins | sample KB31753_FD_96459 | JGI IMG/M metagenome (GOLD analysis project Ga0134127, IMG submission 96459) | Terrestrial soil microbial communities with excess Nitrogen fertilizer from Kellogg Biological Station, Michigan, USA - KB3-175-3 | ecosystem: Environmental > Terrestrial > Soil > Unclassified ...
GCATGCGGTGGAAAGCAACGTTCCAATCGCCTGCGGCGGCATCGCCGTCTTTCCGGGCGACGTCGTCGTGGGCGATGCCGAAGGCGTGGTCGTCATTCCCCGCGGGATCGCCGATGAAGTCGCCGCGGACACCTTCGAGCAGGAAAAGCTGGAGGAATTCGTGCAGCAGGAAATTGCCTCCGGCCGGCCGCTGCCGGGCACCTACCCGCCCAACGCCGCCACCAAGGCGCGCTATGAGGAGTGGAAGCGAAAGCGGAAATAGGATGGAACGCATCGCCGCCCGCAACGCGGCCAAGGATCTCGCCTTGCGCCAGATCCGCCTCGTCGCAACCGGGTTCCTGCTCCTCGCCGTCCTGATTTACGGCCTTTCGACGTATTACGGCCAGCTTCATCCGGCCATGGGATATGTCGCGGCTTTCAGCGAAGCGGCGGTGGTCGGCGCGATCGCGGACTGGTTTGCCGTGGTAGCGCTTTTCCGTCACCCGCTGCACCTCAAGTTCATCCCGCACACGGCCATCCTCCCGGCGAACAAAGGCCGCATCGCCAAGGGGCTGTCTGAATTCATCCAGCAGAATTTCCTGTCCGCCGAGGCGATCGTCGCGCGCATCGCCGAGATCGGCCCGGCCAACAAGCTGCGTGAATGGCTGCTCAGGCGCGAGAACGCGGAAAGGATCGCCGCGCTTGCCACCCGGTTCCTTGCCTACGGGATGTCGGCCTTCGATGACGAGCGCGTGCGCAGGTTCGTGCACGCCACGGTCGCCTCGAAGCTGAAGGAGGTCGATATCGCGGCGGCCGCGGGGCAGGTCCTGGACGTCCTCACCGAAGGCAAGCGCCATCACGCGGTCCTGGACGAGGTGCTGAGGCTGCTCGATGAGGCCCTGGCCGGCGAAGGGACCCGCGCCTACATCGCGAAGGCGGTCGCCGCGGAAAGCCCGCTCATCGATGCCGTAAGGAAAATGGGCTGGCAGCTCGACGAGACGATCGCGCGCAAGATCATCAACGGCGTGGCCCGCACCATCGAGGAGGTGCGCAACGACCCGGACCACGTGTTGCGCACGCGCTTCGACGAGTTCATCGCGTCCTACGTCGACAAGCTGAAGCGCGATGACGGCACGCGGCTCAAGGTGCAGAAGATCCGCGATGAGCTGGTCGCCAATCCCGCGCTCGAGCGCTACATCGGCGGCCTGTGGCAGGATTTCCGCGCCTGGCTCGCCGGCGATCTCGCGGACCGCGATTCGCGCGTGCACGGGGCGATCCTGGAGATGGTGAATTCCATTGGGCAGAAGCTGGATGCCGATCCCGGGATCCAGCGCTGGATCGACGAGCAGATACTCAAGGCGCTGCCGGCCCTGGTCGAGGAAAACAGGGCCGCCATCGGCAGATTCATCGAGGACCGGATCAACGAGTGGCACGCGGACAAGTTCGTGATCGAGATCGAGCGCGAAATCGGCCGCGACCTGCAGTTCATCCGCATCAATGGAACGGTGGTGGGCGGACTGGTCGGCTTGCTGATCTACGCCGTGAGCCAGGGCTTGCGGTAGGCCGCTAGCCGTTGCCGCGCAGCAGCTCGGTGGTTGCGGCCAGCGCCAGCGGCCTGCCGAACAGGTAGCCCTGCATCTCGTCGCAATGCAGCAGCCGGAGCATCTTCGCCTGGCTCTCCGTCCTGACGCCTTCGGCGGTGACTTTCAGGCGCAGCGAATGCGCGAGCGAAATGATGGTCGAGACCAGCGTCATCGCGTTGGCGTCCTGCTCCATGGTGCTGATGAAGGATCCGTCGATCTTGAGGGACTGCACCGGCAGCTTCGCGAGGTAGCCGAGCGATGAATACCCCGTGCCGAAATCGTCGATGGCGATGTTCACGCCAAGCTCACGGACCGCCTTCAGCTTGGCGATGTTTCCGGCGATGTCTTCCATGATCAGGCTTTCGGTGATTTCCAGGTCGATGCCGGCAGGAGCAACACCTTCGGCGAGGGCGGCCTTCAGCATCTCGATGAAGTTACCCCGCAGCTGGACGGGCGACACGTTCACCGCAATGCGCGGCGCCCTGAGACCCTGCTCCGACCAGCTCCGGTGATCCAGTGCCGCGCGCCGCAGCGCCCAGGCTCCGGCTTGCACGATCAGGCCGGTCTCCTCCAGCAGCGGAATGAACTGGTCCGGGCGGACCAGCCCCTGCGGCGTCTGCCAGCGGATCAGGGCCTCGACGCCGACGATCGAACCGTCCGCCAGCGCAAGCTTGGGCTGGTAGTGCAGGACGAACTCCTGGCGCTCGACTGCCTGCCGCAGCTTGTTTTCGAGCGACAGCCGTTCGGCGAAGCGCTCCGTCATGCGCTGCGTGTAGAACAGGTACTTGTCGCCGGTCGCCTTCGCCTTCTTGAGCGCCGCTTCCGCGTTCCGGAACAGGGAATCGGCGTCCGCGCCGTCGTTCGGGTAGATCGCGACCCCGGACCTGATGGCGACCCGCAGCTCGGTATCGCCGACCTGGAACGGCTCGCCCTCGACCTTCGCGAAGCCGTCGTCGATGATGCGCGCGATCCTAGCCTCCTTGCGCACTTCCGGAATGATCACCGCGAAGCGGTCGGCGCCGACACGGGCGACGCGGTTTGCGTTGCCCGCAAGTCCGACCAGGCGCGCGGCCATGCTGGCGAGCAGGAGATCGCCCTCCTGGCGCCCGATCATGTCATTGATGGTCTTGAATCTCTCGATGTCGAGCAGCGCCAGGACCAGTTTTTCGCCCGCTTTTGTCGACGCGGCCGCCTGCGACAGCCGGTCCATGAGGAGCATGCCGTTCGCCAGGCCGGTGAGCGGGTCGTAGTAGGACAGATACTCGAGTTTTTCCGCCTTCTCGATATGGTCGATCGCGAAGGAGATGTCGCCCGCGAGTTCGTTGAGCAGGCGCATCTCCTGGTTGTCGAAAAAGCCGCTCTGTTCCGCATACAGCGCCATGACCCCGAGCGCGTCGCCCCGAACCACCAGGGGCAGCAGGACCAGCGAACGGAAGCCGCGCGCCAGGGCTTCGATCCTGGGACCGATCCGTTCGTCGTGCGCGATGTCGTTGACGATGACGGCCGCCCGGCTGCGGATTGCGAGGCCGGGCAGTCCTTCCACTTCCTGCGAATCCGCGCCGGCCGCCAGCGGCATCCTCGCGAGATAGCCTTCGCTGTTGCCGGAGGAGCAGGCGATCTCGAGCCGCTTCTCGTCCTTGTTCAGCAAGCCGATCCACGCGAGGGGGAATTTCCCGTGGTCGACCGCAATGCGGCAGGCGTCCCGGAACAGTTCGTTGCGGTTGCGGGCCTTGACGATCAGCGAATTGATGCCGCTCAGCACCGCATAGACACGGTTGAGCCGCCGGATGTGCGTTTCGGCCCGCTTCTGCGCGGTCACATCCTGCAGCGTGTTGAACCACCTCGCGCCGCCGGCCGCCTCGCGTCCCGGGGACAGCGGTTCAATGACCTGCTGGATGTCGATCCACTCGCCGTCGCTTCTCCGCAGCCGGTAGTTGACATCCATGCGCTCGCCCGTGGCCGCCGCGGCCAGGCTCCGGCCACGGAATTCCGGACGGTCATCCGGATGGATTAGTGCCAGCCATTCCCGCGTGTCCCGGGGTACGACGGCCGCGTGCCCGCCCAACAGCTGGACAAGCGTGTCGGACCAGCTTTCGAAAGCGCCTCCCGGTCCGGTGATGACGTGCGCCAGCACCGCCATGCGCTGCGCGCGCGCGAGGCCGGCTTCGGCGCTCTGCCGGGCCAGCTTCACCTTTGCCTCCGACAGGGCTCGCTGGACCGCCGCGGGCAGGCGGATCAGATTGCTCTTGAGCACATAGTCGGTTGCGCCATCCTGCATCGCGCGGATCGCGTATTCCTCGCCGAGCGTCCCCGAAACGAAGAGAAACGGCGTGTCGGCGGCCCGTTCCCTGGCGATGCGAAGCGCCTGCATGCCGTCGAATCCCGGCATCGAGAAGTCCGACAGGATGATATCCGGTGCGAACTCGATGAGTTCCCGGACGAAAAGTTTCTCGGTGCAGACGACCCTGTGCACCTCGGCAATGCCTGCACGGCGAAGCTCCCGCACTTCAAGATCGACATCCGCAGGATTGTCTTCCGCGAACAACAATCGAATCGGTTCGAGTGTCGTTGCCACACAACGACCCTACGCCGAATGCCGCGAGGTGGCAGTAGGTATTAGTCCTACAAATGAATCACTTCGACTGGATAGAATGCAAGAAAGTGTAATAAGTCACGGATTGAAGCCCTCACCTCACCGTGAGGACGAGCTTGCCGCGCAGATGGCGGGCCTCGCTCACGCGATGCGCGGCGGCCGCTTCGGCGAGCGGATATTCGACGATTGCCGGCAGCGGCACCACGCCTTGCACGACGAGCGCCGCGACACGGTCGAGGTGCGGGCGGTCGCGGTCAACCTTCGGCCGCAGCGAAGTCACGTCGGGCCGCGGCGAGGCGGGCGCGCTTGCGCCAACCGCAATCGATGCAAGGCGGCCGCCCGGACGCAGCACCGCAAAGCTGCGCGCGGTGACTTCGCCGCCCACCGTGTCGAACACGGCGTCGCAGCCCGAGACGAGCCTGGCGAAGTCCTGGCTGCGGTAGTCGATGACTTGGTCGGCGCCGAGCGCGCGCACGTAGTCGTGGTTCGCGGCGCTCGCGGTCGTAATCACGCGCGCACCAATGTGCTTCGCCAGGGCGATCGCGATGCCGGCAACGCCGCCGGCGCCGCCCTGGATGAGAATCGTCTCGCCCGCACGCAGCTTGAGGGTGTCCTCGATCGAGATGAGCGCAGTCAGTCCCGCCAGCGCGACGGCTGCGCACTGGACGTGCGTCAGGCGCTCCGGCTTGCGCGCGACGATCTCTTGCCGGATGGCGATCTTCTCTGCGTACGCGCTTTCACGCGGCACTTCGCACACGCCGAACACCGCGTCGCCGGGCTTGAAGTCGTTCGCGCCCTTGCCGACCGCCGCCACGATGCCGGAGAAGTCGCGCCCCGGGATGTGGGGAAAGTCGAGCTTTCCGCCGTACTGGCCGGCGCGCATTTTCCAGTCCGCGGCATTGACGCTCGCGGCGTGGATATCGACGAGAACCTCGCCAGCCGACGGGACAGGGTCGGGCAGGTCCGCGTACTCGAGGACTTCGGGAGGGCCGAAACGGCGGAAGCAGGAGGCTTTCATGGTCGATCATAATAGCGGCATGACGACCCGCCCCCTCGGCCGCTCAGGCCTGCGCATTGCGCCGCTCGTGTTTGGCGCCAACGTCTTCGGCTGGACCGTCGACCAGCCGACCGCCGCGCGGCTTCTCGATCGTTTCGTCGACGGCGGCCTCAACGCCATCGACACGGCCGACGTGTATTCCCGCTGGGTCACCGGCAACAAGGGCGGCGAATCGGAAACCATGATCGGCCACTGGCTCAAGGGCTCGCCGGCGCGCCGCGCGCAGGTCGTGCTCATCACCAAGGTCGGCATGGCGCAGGGCCTCTCCGCGAAAAGCATCGCCGCAGGCGTCGAGGCTTCACTGCGCCGCCTGCAGACAGACCGCATCGACCTCTATCTCAGCCACAAGCCGGATGCCGCGACGCCGATCGAGGAAACGCTGCGCGCCTACGAATCTCTCATCCAGGCTGGAAAGGTGAGGGCGATCGGCAGTTCCAATGCGACTCCGTCCACCCTGCGCGATGCGCTCGATACGGCGGCGGCCAAGAAACTGCCGCGTTACGAGGTCGAGCAGCCCGAATACAACCTGTGCGAGCGCGGGAAATTCGAAGGCCCGCTGCGCGACCTGTGCATCGCCGAAGGCGTCGGCGTGATCGTCTACTACAGCCTCGCCTCGGGTTTTCTTTCAGGCAAATACCGCAGCAAGGCCGATCTCAAGGGCCGTGCACGCGCGGGCGGCGTCGAAAAATACATGAATGAGCGCGGCTTCCGCATCCTCGGCGCTCTGGACGCCATTGCAAAGGAGCGCGGTGCGAAGCCCGCCGAAGTAGCGCTCGCTTGGCTCATCGGCCGCGAGGGCGTCACCGCGCCGATCGCGAGCGCCACGACCATGGAGCAGGTCGACGGCCTGGTTCGCGCTACGCAACTCGATCTGAGCGAGGACGAAAGGCGCCTGCTGACCGATGCGTCCGCCTGAGCGCAAGCAGCCCATTATGTAGAAATTACACAGTAGAAGCAATGAGTTACAGCCGGTAGACTGGGGGTAACCAATAATAAGGGGTTGCCTTGAAGAAAGCCATTTCGTCGACCGGAATTCCAGGACTGGATGATGTTCTCGGCGGTGGCTTCCCGGCGGGCGCGCTGTTCCTTGTCGATGGCAACCCCGGGGTTGGCAAGACCACGCTTGCGACCCAGTTCCTGCTCGAAGGCGTCCGCCTGAAGGAGCGTTGCCTCTACATCACTTTGTCGGAGACCAGGGATGAACTCGATGCCGTGGCGCGCTCGCACGGGTGGAGCCTTGAAGGCATCGACGTTATCGAGCTCTCCGCGATCGAGCGCTCGCTGGCCGGCAAGTCGCAGAACACGATGTTCCAGTCGGCCGAAGTGGAGCTGACCCAGCTCAGCAAGCTGCTGCTGGAAGAGGTCGAGCGCATCAAGCCGGCGCGCGTGGTGCTCGATTCCCTCTCGGAACTGCGCCTCCTGGCGCAGAACCCGCTGCGCTACCGGCGCCAGATCCTCGCCTTCAAGCAGCGCTTCGCCGAGCGCGGCGCCACCGTCCTGCTGCTCGATGACCGCAGCGCGGTCGGCATCGACGTGCAGGTGCACAGCATCGTGCACGGACTCGTTTCGCTCAGCATGGCGCCGATGAAGTACGGCATCTTCCGCCGCACCCTGGCGGTGATCAAGATGCGCGGCGTGGAGTTCATGGAAGGCAACCATGATTACGTCATCCAGCGCGGCGGGCTGGTCGTCTTCGCGCGCCTGATCGCCGCCGACCACCACAAGGAATTCAGGAAGGAACTCCTGTCGAGCGGCAGCAAGGAGCTCGACGCCCTGACGGGGGGCGGATTGCACACCGGAACAAGCAACCTGCTCATGGGCCCGGCCGGCAGCGGCAAGTCGACGATCGCCGCGATGTTTGCCGATGCCGCGGCGAAGCGCGGCCAGCACGTCAGCTACTACGCTTTCGACGAGAGCAACCACATCCTGCGCGCCCGCGCGGCGGAGATAGGCCTGGGTTTCGACAAGCACGTCCAGTCGGGCAAGATCCGCCTGGCGCAGATCGATCCCGCGCAGATCGCGCCCGGCGAGCTCGCGCACAACATCGTGCGCTCGGTGAAAGAGGAGGGCATCAACGTCGTGGTGCTCGACAGCCTCAACGGCTACGTGAACGCGATGCCGAACGAGGACTTCCTGTACCTGCATCTGCACGAGCTGCTGACCTACCTGAATCAGCAGGGCGTGATGACGATCATGATCCTCGCGCAGCACGGCCTGGTCGGCCCGATGGGCGCCCCGGTGGACGTGAGCTACCTCGCCGACACCGTGATCCTGACACGCTACTTCGAGGCGCGCGGCGCCGTGAAGAAGGCGATTTCCGTGATCAAAAAGCGCAGCGGCGGCCACGAAAACACGCTGCGGGAACTCTCCCTGACTGCGAAAGGCGTGGTGGTGGGGCCGCCGTTGACTGAATTCGAAGGGGTGCTGACCGGCGTGCCGAGGGCCGTCGGCAACGTGGGCAAACCAGGTAGCGCGGGCACCTAGGCGAACTCGTGCCCGCTACCCAGCCGCCGCGCGCGCTCATCGTCACGCCCAACCGGGATGATGCGCAGCTGTCGCTCGAGTTTCTTGCCGAGCATGGCATCGCGGCCACCGCGTGCAATTCCCTGCAGCACCTGAGCCGCGGGCTGCCAGAGGATGTCGGTTGCATCGTGATCGTGGAGGATGCGCTCGTCGAATCCGACTTGCCGGGATTCCGCGAGGTTCTCGAGTGGCAGCCCGCGTGGTCCGATGTGCCGCTGGTACTGGTATCCGGGGAGGGCGCGCGCCTCGAAACCCTGGTGGAACGCGCCTTTCCCAACGCCAGCAACTTCACACTCCTCGAGCGGCCCTTCAATCCGATGACATTCGTCTCGGCGGTGAGGGTGGGCCTGCGCGCCCGGGCCAGGCAACTCGAGGTGCGCGACCTCCTGCAAAGCCGTGACGAGGCGCTGCAACAGCGCAACGATTTCCTCGCCATGCTGGCGCACGAGCTGCGCAATCCGCTGGCGCCGATGCGCAATGCCGTCTACCTGATGAAGAAGCCCAACGCCGGCCAGGCCTTGACGACCCAATCCATCGAGATACTGGAGCGGCAGATCACGCATATGTCGCGCATGGTGGACGACCTGCTGGACGTGGCGCGGCTCGAGCGCGGCAGGATCGATCTCAAGAAGCAGCGCCTGGACCTGAACGTGGCGCTCGCGGCCGCAGCCGATGCCTGCCTGGCCCTTACCCGCGCGCGCGGGCACAGGGTGAAGATCGGGCTGGACAGAAATCCCCTTCCCGTCGAAGCCGATCCGGTGCGCCTGGAACAGCTCCTTACCAATCTCATCGTCAACGCCGCCAAGTTCATGTCCGATGGAGGTGAGATCGGGCTGCAGACCGGCCGCCACGGGGAGATGGCATTCGTTCGCGTGAGCGACAGCGGCATCGGCATCCGGCCTGACATGATCGAGGCGGTGTTCAGCCCGTTTGTGCAGGACGACCGCACGCTTGCGCGCTCCGCGGGCGGACTTGGCATTGGCCTGAGCATCGCCCGACGGGTGGCCGAACTCCACGGCGGATCGCTCCATGCGCAGAGCGAGGGCATCAACAAGGGCTCCATCTTCGAGGCGCGGTTTCCGCTGGCAAAGGCGGCAGTCGCCGAACCTCAGCCCGCAAATGCGCCAGCTGCGTCACACGCTCCGCGGCGCGTTCTGGTCATCGAGGACAACGACGACATCCGGGATTCGCTGCGCATGGTTCTCAGTGACTGGGGCCACGAAGTCATGCTGGCGAAAACCGGCGACGAAGGGCTGGCGATTGCGTTGCAGAAACGGCCAGACGTCGCGCTCATCGACATCGGACTTCCCGGCCGCAGCGGCTACGACGTCGCGCGGGAAATCCGCGCCGGGTCGACGGGCTGGTCCGCGCGCGTGCAGCTGATCGCCGTGACCGGCTACGGACAACCTTCCGATCGCGTGCGTGCGCTCGAGGCCGGGTTCAACAACCACCTGCTGAAGCCGGTAGACCCGGACGTCTTGAACCGGGTGCTGACCCGGTCTGAAAAGCTGGTGGAGGCGGCGGGAATCGAACCCGCGTCCGCAAGTCATCCACAGTCAGGACTACATGCTTAGCCTGGTTGTTTGAGCTTCGCCTCGGACCCGCCAACCGGCAGGCTGATCTTCGGCTAGCCGCTTCGACGGATCCCCCGGGCCAAGCGGCCAAGCCCGGAAGAGAGGCTGGTGTGAATGACGCTGCACCTCTTTCGAGGCCTAACCCGCCAGCAGGTTAGTGCAGCGTCTCGCCGGTATTAGGCGGCGAGAGCGAAACGCTCGTCGTTGGCGTCTAGAGTGTTTCCAGATGGATTTACGAGGGCTCTGGTCCTCGGCATGCCCTGTGCTGCTTCAATACCTGCGTCGAAACCAGGTCGCCCCCGTTTCCGACAGGCCACATTATCCCACCGTCCTGTTATGCAATTGGATTGCCTAGGGATTGCATAGCGCAAATCAAACTTTTGCGGCGTCCATCGGTCTGAGGCGCCCTAACTCCATGATTCTCAACGTTTCATGAATTCTTGCGATGTTCACGCAAGTTGACGCCGTTTTTCGAGGTTTTGCCTTTGTTTCAGTGGATTAAGCGCAAACTCCGAGTCCAGATTCCATGGCAAACAAGACGTGCCTCCCGTAAACCCACCCGCGATGAAGGTCGAGATGCCGTCCGCGCCGCCTCCGGTGCCGCTGCCGCGCCTTCGCGAAGACCTCAAGCTGATGGGCGGGCCCGCGCACCGGGACGGCTCGCCGAGCTGGCGCATCCAGGATCCGATGCGCAATTCGTTCTTCGAAATCGGCTGGCTCGAATTCGAATTGCTCGCGCGCTGGCGCGAGCACCGGACCCTCGACACGCTGCGCGAGCACGTCATGCGCGAGACCCAGCTTACGCCGGAGCGCGAGGAGATCGAGGAGCTGATCCTGTTCCTGACGCAGAACCAGCTGCTGCGGCCCGATGGCGGCGCGGTCAGCATGTCGCTCGAAGGCAAGCTGCGCGCGGCGAAGCTCTCCTGGTACGAGTACGTTTTCCACCACTACCTCTTTTTCCGCATTCCCCTGTTCCATCCCGACCGGTTCCTCGGGCGCACGGTGGGCATCACGGACCTGTTCTTCAACCGCGGCTTTGGCGCGCTGCTGGCGGTGCTGCTGTGCTTCGACCTGTATCTCGTGGGGCGGGAGTGGCACAGCTTCACCGAGGCATTCCAGCAGATGATCACGCCCCAGGGCCTGATCTACACGGCAATCGCGCTGTCGCTGGCGAAAGTGATCCACGAGCTCGGCCACGCCTATGCCGCCAAGCGCTACGGGGTGCGCGTGCCCGCGATGGGCGTCGCGTTCATGATCATGGCGCCATACCTGTACACCGACACGGGCGAGACCTGGAAGCTGGTCGACCGGCGCAAGCAGATGATCATCGCCTCTGCCGGCATGGCCGCCGAGCTCGCGCTCGCGGTCTTTGCGACGCTCCTCTGGGCCGTTTCGCCGGAGGGCGTCGTGAAAAGCATTCTGTTCGTGCTGGCGACCTCCACCTGGCTCATGACCCTCGCCATCAATGCCAGCCCGTTCATGCGCTTCGATGGCTACTTCGTCCTCTCGGACTACCTCGACTTTCCCAACCTGCACGAGCGCGGCACCCTCTGCGCGCGCTGGTGGCTGCGCACGAGGATCTTCGGCCTGCAGGAGCAGATGCCCGAGCCCTCGCTGTCGATCGCGGCGCGCCGCTGGCTGATCGCCTTTGCGCTCGTCACCTGGATTTACCGGCTGGTGGTGTTCTTCGGCATCGCCTTGCTGGTCTATCACATGTTTTTCAAGCTGCTCGGCATCTTCCTCATGCTGCTGGAGGTCGTCTGGTTCATCTTGCGGCCGATCTGGCGGGAGGCGGCGTATCTCCTCACGCAGCGCTCCAGTATCAAGGTGGCCTGGCGCCCGGTGCTGGCCGCGGCGCTGATCGGCACCGTTGCCTTGTGGATGGTGCCGGTGACGAACCAGGTGACCGCGCCCGGAATCCTGCGCGGCTCGCAGGAGCAGGCGGTCTACGCGCCGTTTGCCGCGCGCGTCGTGTCGGTGGCGGTCGCGCCGCGCCAAAGGGTGAGCGCGGGCGAACTGCTGATCGGTCTTGACGCCCAGGACCTGAAGATGCGCGGGCAGAAGGCGGACGTCTCGATTGCCTCGGCGCGCGCGGAACTTTCGCGCACACCGGCCAGCGTCCGGCAGCAGGAGCGCACCGGGGTGCTCGAATCAGAGCTTGCCGAGGCGCTCGCCTCCAGGCAGGCCGTGTACGAGGAGGCCGCGTCCGAGCAGTTGCGCGCCACGCAGGGCGGCACGGTGCGCGACCTGTCGCGCGACCTGGTGCCCGGCCGCTGGGTCAATCCCCGGCAGCAGCTCATGAAGATCGTTTCCGAGTCCGAGCCCCTGCTCGAAGTCTTCGTCAGCGAGCGGCAGGTCGGCGCCATCCAGCCGGGACAGGCGGTGCATTTCTATCCCTCGGTGCCGAACCATCCGATGGTCCGCGGCACCCTGGTCGCGGTGGACATGTCGCCGCTCAAGGAATTGCCGCAGCCGCTGCTCGCCTCGGTGTTCGGCGGCGACATCGCCATCAGCCCGACGTCCAAGAACCGGCTCACCGCGCAGGAAGCGGTGTTTCGCGTGATGGTAAAGCCCGAAGCTTCCACGCCCGCCGCGACGATGGTGATCCGAGGCACCGCGCGCATCGAAACCGACTTCCGCTTCGTCGCCGAGAACTTCATCTATCGAGCCATTTCCGTTCTGATTCGCGAGGGCGGTCTGTGAGGAGCAGCAAATGAGCAGCAAGGACAAGACCACCAAGTCCAAAGCGGCCAAGCGCGCCGCTACGGCAACGCGCAAGCCAGGTCCGCCGCGGCGCCGCATGCGGATGTTCGCGCTCGAACCGCGGGTGCTGTTCGACGGCGCGCTCGCCGCGGATATCGTCGTCGAGGCGGGCAAGGTCGCGGACGCGGGAGCGTCCCACGCATCGACCGGGCAGGCAGATGCGTCCGCGAAGGCGGCCGCAGTCCCTGGTTCCAGCGAACCGGTATCAGTCGCGCCGGCAACCGTCGAAGTCCCCGGGGCGACGCAGGTTTCTTCGGCAGCCGCGCCCGCCGCCGAACGTGATACGAGCAAGCCGGGCGCCGACGCCAGCAAGGCTGGCGGCGAAGCGAATACGCCCAAGGAGTTCGACAGGGTGTCCGACGCACTCGGCGCCCCCGCGGCGCGCAGCGAGATCGTCTTCGTCGAATCGACGGTCACGGACTATCAAGTTCTGCTCGCGGATGTGAACCCGAACGCCCGTATCGTCATTCTCGACGGCGGCAAGGACGGAATTCAGCAGATCGCGGACTACATGGCGCACGAGAGCAATGTCGATGCGATCCATATCGTCTCGCATGGAGCCGAAGGCAAACTGGAGCTCGGCACGGCGAAGGTCGATTCCGAAAGCATGCGCCACCAATACGCCGAGCAGCTTGTCGAGATCGGCCGTCATCTCGCGAACGATGCCGACATACTGGTATACGGCTGCGACTTCGCCAAAGGGGAAGACGGACGGGACGCGGCCATGCGACTGTCGTTTCTCACCGGCGCCGACGTAGCCGCCTCCGACAATCTGACCGGCTCGAGCGACCTCGGCGGCGATTGGAATCTTGAGCTTGCGTTCGGCGAGATCGAGACGAGCGTTGCGTTCGGGGAGCGGGCGCAAAGCGCGTTCAAGCACGTTCTCGCGACCCTCGATTGGGACACGTCCGCCTGGACGGCGGGGTCCACCTCCAACAGCTACACGATTGGCGGGGATGGCGTGACCGTCGCCATCAGCGATGCGGGTGGCCGCCTGGTTTCACCGGCGCCAGCACTCACGGATAGCACGGCGGCCAGCCCGCTTGACCCCAATACCGGCGGCTTGAGTCCCGTGGAAAAATCTCTTGCCGTACGCGCCGACTTCGGCGGGGGGCCGGTCGGCACGGAGAAAGTCGTCCTGACGCTCAATTTCACCAAGACCGGCGGTGCGAGCAACGTCAGCTTTACCATTTACGACGTTGACGCCGTGGCCGGGGGCTATACCGA
>Ga0134127_10002483_pt1 | contig 13291 bp, 12 predicted proteins | sample KB31753_FD_96459 | JGI IMG/M metagenome (GOLD analysis project Ga0134127, IMG submission 96459) | Terrestrial soil microbial communities with excess Nitrogen fertilizer from Kellogg Biological Station, Michigan, USA - KB3-175-3 | ecosystem: Environmental > Terrestrial > Soil > Unclassified ...
CGCCACGCCGAGCGCACCGGCGAGGGCCAGGTCGTCGATCTGGCCCTTTACGAGCCGGTCCTGCGCGTGCTCGACGACGCCATCGCGGTGTACGGCGGTACCGGCCACGTGCGCGAGCGGATCGGATCGGGCACGGAGAGCGCGGTGCCCCACAACCACTTCCTCACGCGCGACGGCCGCTGGATCGCTATCGCGTGCACGAACGACCGGATGTTCGCGCGGCTTCTGCAGGCGATGGAGCGGACCGACCTCGCGGGCGATCCGCGCATGACGACGACGCCGGCGCGCCTGGCGCACCGCGCGCTGGTGGACGAGCTGGTCGCCGGCTGGGTGGCGGCGCGCGACGCGTCCGACGCGCTCGCGGCGCTCGAGGCGGCCGAGGTGCCGTCCTCGCTGGTGGCGAGCGTGCGCGATCTCTTCGAGGACGCCCACGTGCGAGCCCGCGAGAACATCGTCTCGGTCGCGCTCCCGCTGCTCGGCCGGCTCGCGATGCCGGGCGTGGTCCCGCGGCTCACGCTGACGCCCGGGCGGATCGATGCCGCCGGGCCGGCGCGGCCCGGAGAGCACAACGAGGAGATCTACGGCGGACGGCTGGGACTCTCGCGCGAGGCGCTGGCACGGCTCGCCGAGCGCGGCGTCATCTGACCGGCTGCGCCCGCTCCTGATCGGTCGCGACGACGAGGTTCGACAGGCGCTTGAGCAGCTCGAGCGCGAGCCGCGGTCGGTTCAGGACGAGCCACTCGAGCCGCTCCTCCTTGATGACGAGCAGCTCGACGTCGTCGGCCGCCACCGCCGCTGCCGAGCGCCGCGCGACCCCGCGAAAGAGCGCCATCTCCCCGAGCGGCTCGCCCTCGCCGATCCGGTTCACCACCCGCTCGGCGCCGTTGAGGTTCCGGCGAATCTCGACCGTGCCCGAATGGATGACGAACGCCTCGTCGCGCGGGTCGTCGCCTTCCTTGAAGATGTAGTCGCCCGGCTTGAAGCGCCGCCGCTCGATGTCGCCGAGCGAGAGGTTCTTGTAGAGCTCGAGCCCGACCGACGGCAGGGCCGACTTCGCCTCGACCGGCAGGCGCGCGTTGGTCCAGCCGCCGAGACCGCCCTTGAGGATGCGCACGTTCTTGAAGCCGCGCTGACGAAGGAGATGCACGATCCGGGCGCTCTGCTGCTCCTCCGGGCTCGTGCAATAGGCGACGATGAGCTGCGCGGGCTCGAGGTTGAGCGGCGTCTGCTCGGCCGTCTCGGGCTCGTAGCGCATCGAGCCCGGCAGCTTCAAGGGGCTCGTCTCGAACTCGGCCTTCGTGCGCACGTCGAGCAGCGCCGGGTTGAGCCCCCGCTCGATGAACGTGATCACCTGCGTCGGCGTGACCCGGAAGCGGTTCTTCCACCAGCGCTTGCCCCACATGCCGCCGTAGGCGCCGCCGCTCAGCACGGTCACGCCGAGGGTCGCCCACGCCCACGGGAAGGGCCGGGGCGGCGGATTCTTCACCATCCGGTTGGCCTCGTCGAGGGTTCGCTTGACGTCGACCAGGTTCGGCACCAGCTTGTTCGCGTCTTCGAGCTTGGCGACGGCCGCCTTGTAGCGGCCGCCGAGGAAGAGCTCGATGCCGGCCGCCCACACCGGATTGAACTTGCTGTCGCCGGGCTTCGTAACCTCCGTGCCGTCCAGAAACTTGGCGACGTCCTTGGCCGGGATCAGGAAGTTGAACCCCTGCACGATCGAGCCGCCCGACGGCGAGAGCGTCACCGCCACCATCACGCCCACGAGCTCGGCGTCGTTGTTGACACCCGGTCCGCCGCTGTTGCCGTGCGAGGCCGACGCGTCGGTCTGCACGAGCTCTTGCCCGATCGCGTCGAACTTGATGCCGGACACGGTGCCGTTCGTGGCCGAGGCGTCAAGCGTGGAGCTCTGGTTGAGGAGCTCGTGCGAGAGCACGACGCCCGGGAAGCCCAGGATGTGCACCGGATCGCCGATCTGGGGATCGCGCCGCGACAGGCCGATGGCGGGATAGACGCCGTCGGCCACGCGCAGGAGCGCCAGGTCGCGGCCGGAATCGGGCAGGGGCTTGCCGGCGTTGTCGAGCAGGAGCAGCGGGCTGAACTTCTTCACGTCCGCCCGGAGCTTCGTGCCGTTGGACAGCATGGCGGTGATCTGGGGCTGGGCCTCGACCTTGGCGGTGGCGAGCGCCTGCGTACTGGCGGCCCGGCGGATCTCCTCCTCGAGGTCCGGCCGCTGCCCGCGCATGATGCCGCGGGCGGTCAGCACCGGAACCACGCACGCCTCGTCGATCGCCTTCTTCTTGAGCTCGTGCGTGACCCAGGCCGGCAGCCGGTACGCCGGATCGACCACGTGCGCGTTGGTGATGATGAACCCGCGTCCGTCCACGAACCAGCCCGTGCCCGTCTCGACGAACGGCGGCGGGGTCACAGCGACCGGCCCGCGCCCGCAGTTGAGCGTCACGTCCGCGCGCACCTCGGTGGTGATCAGTACGGCCGCAGGTTTGACGCGGAGGATCGATTCCTGGATCGAATACGCGGCGATGCTGCGAGGGGCGGCGAGCCACATGCTCGCAACCAGGAGCCCGACTGCGACGGCTCTCATCGTTCCGCAACGTATCACGGAGCCCGCGCGGCGTACAATGACGCCCGGCCATGTCCGGAGACTACACACTGCGCCTGTGCGAGGACCGACTGCCCGCGGCCGGTCGCCTGCGGCTTCCCGCGCTCAACCGCGTCCTCTACGCGCGACGCAGCGCCATCTCGGTGGCGAGCGGCGCGGGCGACGCGCGAGTTGTCGAGGGGCAGGCCTGGCACGGCGCAGGCGCATGCGAAGTGGCCGCGGGGGACGCCGGCGCGGCCGTGCTGCGCTACGAGCTGATCCGGGGCATGGCGCCGGCGTGCGGCGACGCGAAGGTGCTCCTCGAGCATCCGATCGACCTCGACCCGCGCGCGGAATACCTGATACGCGCCGACCGGGTCGACTTCGCGCTGGGCGGGGTGGCGCTCCCGCACCGCCACCGGGGTGGCGGCATCCGCTGTCTCATCGCCGGCGCGCTCGAGGTGACCGTGGGCGACGCGCCCGCTCGGCGCGTCACGCCAGGCGGCGCGTGGTTCGAGAGCGGGCGCGAGCCCGTTCTGGCCGTCGCGTCGAAGGCCGAGGACACGAGCTTCATCCGCGTGGCGATTCTCCCGCGCGAGATCCGCGGCCGGACGTCGATCATGTACGTGAATCCGGCCGACGCCGAGCGCGGGCGGCCGCGCACGTACACGGTATTCGTCGACGAGCCGATCGACATCACCTGAGGCGGGGGCGCAGACCGGGTGGGGCGGCTCATGCTGGTGTGTCTGGGCGGCGCGATCGGCTCGGGCCTTCGTTACCTGGTCGGGGGACTCGCGTTGCGATGGCTCGGCGCCGACTTTCCCTACGGGACCTTCATCGTCAACGTCGTCGGCTCATTCCTGATCGGACTCATCCAGGAAGTCGCCACCACGTCCCAGCTCATCCCGGAATCGACGCGGCTGTTCCTGACGGTCGGCATCATGGGCGGCCTCACGACGTACTCCTCGTTCAGCTACGAGACCGTCCGCCTGATGCAGACCGGCGCGTGGAGTCAGGCGTGGATCAACGTCCTGGCGACGACGGCCTTGTGTCTGACCGTGTGCGTCCTGGGCGTGATGGCAGGACGACTGATCGTCGATCTTCGGCTGTAGCCGTCGACTAGCGGCCGCTCCAGCGCGCCTCGTGGTAGATCCGGCGCTGCTCCTCGGTCAGGAGATCGCGAGCCTTGAGGTGCGTGAGCAGATGGACCAGCCGTACGTCGCGCCGCGCGGCTGCATCTTCCCTTCCTGCTCGGCGCGGTCCTTCAGCTCCAGCACGTGCATCGGGCCCGGGTAGCCGTTCTGATCGGCCGCGAACGCCATGCCGACCCCCCGGCCGGCGCCTACGACCTGCTCGAACTCGGTCGCGCACGCCTGCGCGGCCCGATGCCCCTCTTCGTGGCTGCGCTGTGGCCGTGCTGGCCCACGCCGTCGCCGTGCCGCCGGCCAGGCCGGCCAGCGCCACCACCGTCGTCGCCCTGATGATCGATCGCATCCCGCTCCTCAGGCGAACCGCGCGAGGTAGGTTCCGAGCCCCCCGGCTTCGCGCTCGCGCAGCCGCACCGCGATGCGCAGCTGCTCCAGGTATTGCTCGAGCGTCTTGCCCCCGAACTGCGGCCGCCGCGCCTGGAAGAAAGCGTGCACGTCGCGCTCGAGCTCGGGCGTGGCGAGGCCGGTCACGCCTTCGGCCAGCCGCCGGAGCCCCGCCTTCGGATACTGTCGCTCCATCGTCTCCCAGTTAGTTTTGACGAATTCCCAGGCGGCCTCGCGCCCGTAGACCGACATCAGGAGCGAGCGCGCCACGAACGGCGCGTCCTGGGTGCGGAACTCGCCGTTGATCGTCCGCACGAGCGTTTGCGACAGAAGCGCGGGCCGCTGAAAGGCGGTGAGAGCGTAGAGATAGCGCTGCTCTTCTTGCGGCGTCGACGCCGAGCGGAACTTCGCCAGGAACTCGTCGTAGCGGGCGCCGTCGCCCGCGTGGGCGAGCACGCCGATGACGGCCGGCAGAATGTTTGGATCGAGGTCGGCCGCCGACCGGTACAGCTCGGCCGCCTTGGCCTGCACAGCGCGATCGTCGCCGAGCACGCCCATGACGCGAACGAGATCGCCCCGGAGCTGGCGGGTCAGCTCGTCCTCGCCGGACCGCGGCGTCCAGCCCAGCTCGCCGAAGACGGGCGCCACGCGGTCGCGGACCAGCGCGGCCAGCCGCGGCCGGTGCGCGGGATCGATGAGGCGGTTGAGCGTCCCGAACGAGGCGAGCAGGATCGACCACACATTGCGATCGCGCTCACCGCGGAAGCGGGTGGTCAGCTCGAGATAGTCGCCGAGCCCCATGAGCCCCGCGACGGTCACCGCCCACGCGTCGTTCACCAGATTGAACCGCTCGATGGGGGCGAGATCGGGCAAGCTGCCGAGGAGACGCTCGAGCAGATCGCCGCTGTAGCGCACGCGATAGAAACCGTGGCCGCCTTCGTTGACGAGCACGGCGCCCGCCCGCTCCGGCAGGTCGAACCGGCTCTCGGAGGCGCCGAGCATGCGGCGCTCGACCGAGGAGCGTCCGCCGGCGGTGACCCGCACCTGGACGGGAACCTGCCAGGCCTGGTCCCGCGGTGTCGGCGTCGATCCGGGCAAGGGCTCCGGCAGATACGTGAAGCGCTGCTGGGTCAGGACGAGCTGGTGGCCGTCGAGCCGGGCGCTCACCAGCGGATAGCCCGGCCGGAAGATCCAGCCGTCCATCACCTCGGGAATCGGCTGGCGCGCCGCGCGTCCGAGCGCCGCCCAGAGATCGCCGGTATCGGCGTTGGCGTACGCGTGACGGCGGAGGTACTCGCGGACGCCGTCGCGGAAGACGGAGGCGCCCAGGTATTGCTCGAGCATGCGCAGCACCGACGCGCCCTTCTCATAGGTCAGCACGTCGAACATCGCGTCAGCGTCGCGCGGCGCCTCGACGTGGAACTCGATCGGGCGTGTCGAGTGGAGCCCGTCGACCGAGAGGGCCGCCGCGCGCGAGACGCCGAACGTCGTCCAGCGCTGCCACTCGGGCTTCCAGGCGTCGACCGCGAGGATCTCCATGAACGTGGCGAACGCCTCGTTGAGCCAGATGCCGTTCCACCAGGTCATCGTGACGAGGTCGCCGAACCACATGTGAGCGTTCTCGTGGGCGACGACGTCGGCGACGCGCTCGAGCTCGGCATGCGAGGCGGCGCCCTCGTCGACCAGGAGCGCGGTCTCGCGGAAGGTGATCGCGCCGAGGTTCTCCATCGCCCCGGCGGCGAAGTCCGGGATCGCCAGGAGATCGAGCTTGTCGCCCGGGTACGGCAGGCCGTAGTAGCCCTCGAAGAAGCGGAGCGAGGCGACCCCGATCTCGTGACCGAAGGCGGCGAGCCTCCGCTTGCCCGGCACGCACCAGACGCGCACCGCCGCCGGCCCCACCGGGATGGCCTCGGTCGCTTCCAGCTCGCCCACGATGAAGGCCACCAGGTACGTCGACATCTTCATCGAGTCGGCGAAGGTGACGGTCTTGCGTCCGCCCGCGACCCGCTCGCCCTTGATGGCGGTGTTCGAGACGGCGGTGAGCTTCGGGTCGATCACGAGCGTCACCGCGAAGACGGCCTTGAACTCCGGCTCATCCCAGCACGGAAACGCGCGGCGGGCGTCGGTCGCCTCGAACTGCGTGGCGGCCATGAGCCGCATCTCGCCGCTCGAGTCCTTGTAGCTCGACCGGTAGAAGCCCCGGAGCTTGTCGTTCAGGATTCCTCTGAAGGCCAGGCGCAATCGCCACGTGCCCGGCGCCAAGGGCGACGGGAAGACGACGCGGCAGCGCTCGGCCGCCTCGTCGAGCGTCGCGACGCCGCGGTGCGCGTCGCCCCGCTCGCTCGTGATGGTCGCCTCGTCGATCTTGAGCTCGATCGCGTTCATGACGATCTCCGCGGTCGGCTCGGTGATCTCGAGGGTCACGGTTTCCTCGCCCGCGAAGCTGAGCGTCGCGAGGTCGGGTTCGAGTCGCAGGTCGTAGCGAGTCGGTCGCGCAAGCCGGGGCAGGCGATACGGATCCACGAACCTCTCCGGAAGCGGTCAGATTGACTTCCGCCCATACTGTACCGCAGTCCGCACGCTATCATGCTCCGGTCGATGCGAACGCGACTTCGCGCCGCGTGCGCGGCAGCGGCCGCCGCGGCGCTGCTCGGCGCCGCCGCCGTCGGCGCCGACGGCATCCAGGACTTTCTCCGGAGCCACTGGCGTCTGCCGCTGGCGCCGCAGGGCCCGCCGCCCGCGCACTACTCGCCGCTCGAGGCCTCGCTGAACCCGGAGGCGTGCGGGAGCTGCCATCCGGCGCAATACGCCGACTGGCGCGAAAGCACCCACGCGGCGGCGACCGGCCCGGGCATCGAGGGCCAGCTGGTCGAGATGCTCCAGAGCGACCCGCAATCGGCGATCGGATGCCTCGTGTGTCACGGCCCGCTCGCCGAGCAGGCGCCGCTCATCGTGAAGGATGGGGAAACCCGCCCCAACCCCGCTTACGACGCGGCGCTTCGCGGCAAGGGCGTGCCGTGCGCCGCCTGCCACGTGCGCGGCCACCAGCGCTTCGGCCCGCCGCGCCGCGACGGGTCGCTCGCGAGCGCCGCCCCGCGGGAGACCCTGCCTCACAACGGCGTCACGCGCACGCCGGCGTTCCTGAAGGCCGAGTTCTGCGCCGGTTGTCATCAGTTCGCAGCCGACGGCTTCGCCCTGAACGGCAAGCTCCTCGAGAACACGTACAACGAGTGGCGGGGGAGCCGCTTCGCCCGCGAGGGCGTGCAGTGCCAGGACTGCCACATGCCGGAGCGGCGGCACCGGTGGCGCGGCATACACGACGCCGACATGGTGCGCTCGGGACTCACGATCACCGCGAAGCCGGGGGCGGCCCGCTACCGCCCCGGCGAGATCGCGGTCGTCACGCTGCGAGTCACCAGCACGCGGATCGGTCACGCGTTTCCGACGTACGTCACGCCGCGCGTCGTCTTGCGCGGCGAGCTGGTGGACGAGACCGGGCTGGCGATCGAAGGAAGCCGGCAAGAAAAAATTGTCGGGCGCCAGGTGGCCCTGGATCTCTCGCGTGAGATCTTCGACACGCGTCTCCATCCAGGACGGAGTGCGGTCCTCACGTTCCGCGTGAAAGTGCCGGGCCCGGGGATGCGCGCGCGCCTGGCCGTCGTCGTCGAGCCCGAGGCGTTCTACGTCGGATTCTTCGAGACCCTGCTGCAGCAAGGGGCCGGCCGGGGCGAGGCCGACATCAAGAAAGCGCTCGACGCGGCGCGCCGCTCGCCCTTCACGGTCTTCGAGCGCGAGATCCCCCTGAGCTAGCGCCCGGGGAAGCGCCAGCGCGTGGCGCCTCGCGGGAAGCCTTCCAGGGTCCACGCGAACGCCGTCGCGGGTCGGAGCGCCCAGAACGGGCGAAACGAAGCGTCGGGGCCGCAATAGTACTGAGGATATTTCGCCCTGGAGGCCGCCATGGCCGGTGCGGCGAGCGGGTGTGCCGGGTCGCCGACGAATTCGGCCGTGCCCTCGAGGATGATCGCCTCGGCCTCGCTCGACAGGTGCACGGAGATCGACGGGTTCGCCATCACGTTGCGGACCCAGCGCGTCTCCGGTGAGCCGCCGAAGCAGAGCGCGCCGTCGACCCAGACGCCGTCGACAGGACGCGCGTGCGGTCGCGCGTTCGGGCCGACGGTCACGAGCCAGTAGTTCGACGCCCGCCGCATGCGCTCCTCGACGTGGCTCCACGGAAGGAGGCTCTCCGGTCCTCCCGGCGCACCGTAGGCGGCTGGAAAGCGCACGGAACGCGCGGAGAACCTTTCGCCGGTCATCGCGGGCCGCCCGGCGTCAAGAGCCGAGCGCGGCTCCGTCGGCCCGCGGGTCGGAGCCGCCGCGGAGGCCGTCCGGATCGATGCGGATGAGCTGGGCGTGGCCCATGAGATCGCTCCAGTCCTCGACGATCTCGACGTCGTGGCCGCGCGCGCGGAGCGACTCGCGCACGTCGCTGTCGAAGCGCGACTCGAGCCTGAGCGCCCGCGTCTCATCGCCCCAGGTGCGCCCGTAGAGCCAGCGCGGCGCCTCGACGGCCGCCTGTGGCCCGAGCCCGCGGTCGAGACTGCGCGTGACCAGCGTCGCCTGCGTCTGCGGCTGACCCTCGCCGCCCATCGTGCCGTAAACCAGATGCGGGCAGCCGTTCACCAGGTACATCGACGGGATCAGCGTGTGCGCGGTCTGCTTGCGCGGTGCCAGCCGGTTGGGATGCGCCGGATCGAGCGAGAAGAACGCGCCGCGATTCTGCAGGAGGATCCCGGTGTCGCCGGCGATCACGCCGGAACCGAATTCCCAGTAGAGGCTCTGGATGACCGACACCGCGTTGCCGGCCGCGTCCGCCGCCACGATGGCGATCGTGTCGCCCTCGAGCGCCGCGCCGCGCGCTGGCTGCGCCGCGCGCCGAGAGATGCGGCGGCGGCCCTCGGCCAGATGAGCCGGGTCCAGGCAATGCTCGACCGGGACCCGCTCGAACGTCGGGTCGGTCAGATAGCGGTCGCGGTCCTCGAAGGCAACCTTCGTCGCCTCGACCACCAGATGAACGTAGTCAGCCTCGGGAAGCGCGCCGATGTCGAAGCCCTCGAGCAGTGACAGGATCGCCAGGGCGGCGAAGCCCTGCGTCGGCGGGGGCAGGCTCGCCGCCTCCCCGTTCCGGTAGCGAACGCGCAAGGGCTCCACCCATTCCGCCCGGTGCGCGGCCAGATCCTCGAAAGTCAGCGGGCTGCCGGCGGCGGCGGCGCCCACCGCGATTCGCCTGCCGAGCGCGCCGCGGTAGAACGACTCGACGCCGCCCCGCGCGATTTCCTCGAGCGTCGCGCCGAGGTCGGCCTGCACGAAACGCTCGCGCGCCAGCAGCGCGGGATCGAAGATGCGCCAGAGCGCCGGGCGCAGATCGGCCGGCGCCGCGGGGCCGAAGAGATCGTCGGCGTCGGCCGTCTCGCGGCGCTGCCCGGGCGAGGGTGGAAAGCCGTCGCGCGCGCGGGTGATCGCGTCTTCGAACAGCACGCTCCAGCCAATCGGCGAACCCAGCGTGTCACGGCTCATGACGTGGGCTTCCCACCATCCCGACACGACCCCGGGCACCGTCAGCGCCGCCGCGCCTCCACGCTCTGGAATCGCCGAGCCGAACCGGGCGCGATAGGTGTCGAGGTCGGCGGCCGCAGCGGAGCGGCCTGCGGCGTTCAGCGCGTGGAGCGTGCGACGCTGCCCGTCGAAGATCAGCCAGAAGCTGTCGCCGCCCACGCCGTTCATGTGCGGATAGACGACGGCGACGGTAGTCGCGGCGGCGATGGCAGCGTCGAGCGCGTTGCCGCCTCGCTTCAGGATCGCGAGTCCGGCCTGGGAGGCGAGCGCGTGCGGCGTGGCGACGAGCCCGCGCACCGCGCGCGCCTCGGGCCATCGCTTCCCTTGGATCACGCACGCGATGGTAGCAGATGGTGGAGGCTGTCCCGGGGAGGGGATAGGATATTTACTGAATGCGCTGGCTCATCGACGGCTATAACCTCATCCGACGCGATCCTGACCTTCTAGACCGCGAGGCCGAGAGCCTCGAGGCCGGTCGGCGGGCGCTGCTGCACCTGCTGGCGCGGGCTTACCGCGACCCGCGCGACGAGTTCACCGTTGTCTTCGACGGCGCACGAGTCGCCGGCTGGGCCCCGCCGGCCGGGCGGATCCGCGCGATCTTCTCACGCCCGCCCCTGACGGCCGACGACGAGCTCATGCGTCTCGCGCGCCAGTGGAAGAGCGGGGCGGTGGTCGTCAGCTCCGACCGGAAGATCCAGGACGCAGCCCGTCGGTCCGGCAGCGCCGTCCTGAGCGCCGACCAATTTCTGGAAGGCCTGACGTTCCGGGAAGACCCCGCAGTCAAAGGGCTCAAGGATCTCGCCGTAACGGACGCCGAACCGGTGCGGGACAAGCGCGGCAACCCCCGCCGTCTTTCAAAAAAAGCACGGAGAGCCGGACGCGCCCTGGGTCGGCTCCGCCAACCTTGACGCTCACAGGCGTTTCGTGGAAGATATCCCCGTGGCCGTCATAGCCCCACGACACTACTTCATCGTGGCGCGCGACCAGACGAGCTTGTGCGAATACCTCGTCCGGCAATTCGCGTCCGAGGAAAACGTCGCGGTCTTCCTGGACCGCCGATCCGGTCGTGACCGGCGCATGGCAGACGGCAAGGAAAACACCGTCGATCGGAGAACCGCCGACCGGCGTCATCAGCCCTTCGTCGACACCCAGCTCAGGTCGCTCGGTTACGCCATGTTCCGCGTCGAGTAGCCGTCCCCTGCCTCGGCCCAACGGTCGACCGCGAATCGAGCCACGCAAATTCCGCGTATCTAAAGTTTGACACCCGCCGATCCGGGGTGACACGGTGGCGGGGTGGCGCTCCCGCCGTGGCTGCGGTCTCTCCTGTTTCTACCGCTTCTCCTGGCGCCGGCCGCGCGGGGTGAGCCGATCGAGGGCACCGCGGTCCGCGTCGTGGACGGCGACACCATCCATGTGAAGCTGGGGCAACGCATCGAGAAGGTCCGCTGCATCGGCGTGAGCACGCCGGAAAGCCATCACCCGACCCGGGGCGAGGAGCCTGGAAGTCGCGAAGCGGCCGAGATGAATCGGCGCCTCGTCGCCGGCCAGCGCGTACGGCTCGAGCTGGATGTTCGAGCGCGGGACCGGCATGGGCGGCTCCTCGCGTACGTCTGGGTCGGCGACCTGATGGTGAACGCCGAGCTCGTGCGCCTGGGTTACGCCCAGGTGATGACCGTTCCGCCGAACCTCAAGCACCAGGAGCTCTTCGTAAAGCTGCAGCGCGAGGCTCGCGACGCCGGCCGCGGCCTCTGGCGCGGCTAGTGAAGATCGGGGAGCGCCGCTCCCGTGGCGCGTCACCATTCACCCGTGCCACAATCGGGACCGTGCCGAGGCGTCCTTCCATGAGCGACGTCTATCCGTGGTACGACTCCATGTGGCTCGCGGAGTACACCAGAGCGAAGAACACTATCGAGGCGACACGACCGGAAGTCCTGCGTGCGTTCGTGGATGCCTTCCGAATCTTCCACACACCGCCGAGCTTCCGGGTGCGACTGCTGGAGCGGATCTTCGACGACGACACGATGGCGGAGATCCGGCGCGTCGTCGGATCGTTGCGCCCGACCGACCTTGAGCTGCACGAAGCGCGCGCGTTCGGGCGCTTCGTCGTTCACGATCACCCGCACTTCACCGCTCTGCATCACCGGGTCGTCCCGATCGTCAGCGGCGTGGTCGGCGAGCCTGTGGAACCGGCGTACAACTTCCTCAGCCTCTACGGAAACCTTGGCGTCTGTCCACCCCACATGGACTCACCGGAGGCGAAGTGGACGCTCGACCTCTGCGTCGGGCAGAGTGCCCCGTGGCCTATCTATTTTAGCCAGGTGTGCCCCTGGCCGGAGTCAGGGTCTGACACCTGGGGCGACGGCGACTGGGAAGAACAGGTCAAGCGGTCACCGTCGCTTCGCTTCACGTCCTGCACGCTCGAGCCTGGACAGGCAGTCGTGTTTTCCGGCAGCAGTCAGTGGCACTATCGCGACGCCATCCCCGACGGACCCGGTCGGAAATTCGCCGAGCTGCTATTCTTTCACTTCGTCCCCAAGGGGAGCGCGGCTTTGCTTCGGCCGGAGAACTGGGCCCGTCTCTTCGGTGTGCCGGAGCTCAGGAGCGCGCGGTCTGCCGTGAATGCCGAACGGCCAGTTGCCGGATGAGGTAGCGCACGGCATGCGCTCCCCACATCGGGAACCAGACCAACCACGAGACCGGTGCCGGCGACGAGGTCCAGCGTCCGCGTAGACGCTCCGACGGCAGCAGGTTCCGTTTGACGTGCCGGAGCCGAGCCCGAGCCGTGTCCTCCCAGAGGAACATGAGCGCGGCCATGAACGGCCCGACCAGCAGATCGTCGGCGACGTGGAGCACGCCGCCGCGCCAGCGGAACAGCCGCTGTGCCAGCGACCACCCAGCATGCCGAGGACGGATCGCGTCGAGGAACTCGTCGGGCACGGGCGCACCGAGCAACGCCCGAGTCTCGCTCAGCGCCAGGTAGACCACCGGCGCGAGATGAGCGTCTTTGATGCGGACTACGAGCGCCGTCCACGGCAGCACGTCGCGATGCCGGTCGACGAGCAACGCGATATCGACAAGCGCCTTCAGCGACGCGAGACCATCCTTGGCCGCATGGAACGCGAGGTAGACGAGCTGGTCCGAGAGCGACATGCACCAAACGGAATGCCCCTGCCAGCTCGCCGCCGTGGCCGACGACCACACCGTCTCCACGTCCAACCGCGAGGCGTGTCGCTCTCCGAGGTCGCGATGCAGCTCCACGTCGACGTCGCGGGCGGTAAAGATCGTGTGGTAGTCCGCGCCCTGCTCCTCATCAGGTCGGCGCGCGTATCCCAGCGCTTCGAGAGTGTCCTCGGCTGCGTCGGCGTCGTGCGCCCGCACGAGCACGTCGAGGTCGCTGCTGGGGCGCAGCGACGGCGTCAGATAGAGCTGGTCCGCTAGCACCGGGCCCTTCAGCGGCATCACGGCAATGCCGGCTTGCGTGAACCCGGCGAGCAGGCGACCGAGCTCGTGGCGAAGACGCAGGTTCCAGGAGACGCAGGCGCGCGCGAGC
>Ga0134127_10002484_pt1 | contig 13289 bp, 11 predicted proteins | sample KB31753_FD_96459 | JGI IMG/M metagenome (GOLD analysis project Ga0134127, IMG submission 96459) | Terrestrial soil microbial communities with excess Nitrogen fertilizer from Kellogg Biological Station, Michigan, USA - KB3-175-3 | ecosystem: Environmental > Terrestrial > Soil > Unclassified ...
GTGTGGGGCCACATGGGGCTGCTCGGTCTCACATCGCACTACCTGGTGCCCGATTACGTCGGCTACCCGAATACCGCCGCGTCGAGTCTCGCCCCGACGAACGCGGATGTGGCCGACCTCGCACACCAGCAACAGGCGCTCGTGGGCTATGTCCATCCGTTCGATACGAAACCCGATCCCTTCGACACGACCGCGGCGCTCAGCTATCAACTGCCCGTCGATGTGGCACTCGGCAAAGTCGATTACCTGGAGGTGATGGGGTACTCGGATCACCTCATCACGTCCGAGATCTGGTATCGCCTGCTCAATTGTGGATTTCGCATTCCCGCGGCGGCCGGGACGGACGCCTTCCCCAACTTTGCGAGCTTGCGCGGCCCACCCGGTCTCGTCCGGACGTTCGTGCGCTCGGGCGCGACCCTGGATCACCGATCCTGGCTCGCGGGAATCAAAGCAGGCCGGACGTTCGTGACGAACGCGCCGCTGCTCGAGTTTTCGGTCGCAGGCCAGGGCATCGGCGATGAGATTCGATTGTCGGCCGGCACTGATCGGGTGTCGGCGCGCGTCTCGCTACGCTCCAACGTGCCGCTGGATCATCTCGAGATCATCGGCAACGGCAAGGTGGTGGCGACGATTCCACTATCGGCTGACAGGATGACGGCGAACGACACCGTCTCGATTCCCGTGAGTGCGAGCGGCTGGTTCGTACTCCGTGCGTATGCCGATCGCGCCGTGATGCCGGTGCTCGATCTCTATCCGTTCGCGTCGACCAGCCCGATCTATGTGCAGGTGGGAGATCGTCCGGTTCGCTCGCCCGCTGACGCGGCGTTCTTCCTCCGCTGGATCGACCGGATCGAGCAGATGGCACGGGCGAGCACGGCGTGGAATTCACCGGCCGAACAGGCCGGCGCCCTTCGCTCGTTGGCGCAGGCTAGGACGGTGTTTCAGCGCGAGTGACGGTCTTGATCAGCCGCTGCTGCTTCTCGCCCAGCCGCTGCACGGCGTCGTCCCGCCCGCTTTCCTTCTTATAGACGGCGGCAATCGCGCTGCCCGACCCGGTCATCCGCACCCACAGCGGCGCCGTCTGCGCCACCTTCTCGTAGAGCGCGCGCAGCTCCGGATGTTTCCCGAAGACGACGGTTTCGAAATCGTTCCCGCCGAGCCGGCCGATGCTGCCCCAGCTACTCAGCGCTTCGGGGTCGAGCGTGACGGGACCGCGTGAGGTCGGCGCCGGATTCTGTGCATCCCACCACTGGTAGGCATCCGGTGTGGAGACCTCGATCGGCGGCACCGCGATCAGCGCGGGCAACGAGGGCGGCGCGGGGAGTCGCAGCTGGCGCTCGCCGCGGCCCCACGCCAGCGCGAGTGGCGCGCCGCTCGCAAAGAAGGCGACGTCGGCGCCGAGGCGCGTGGCGAAGTGCATGAGCTCCTGGCGCGGGATCGCGTTCCCGGCCAGCGCGTTCACGGCATGGAGCGCCGCCGCGGCATCGCTCGACCCGCCTCCCAAACCGGCGCGCACCGGGATCCTCTTGGTGAGTGTGATCGCGACGCCGAAGCGATTGCCGGTGGCATCGAGCACGGCGCGCGCGGCGCGGACGGCGAGGTTCTCATCGGGGGGGCCGAGGTCCGGTCCCGCGACGTCCAGCGTGATCCCGGACTCCGTGCGGCGCACGATCAGCTCGTCGGCGAGCTCGAGCAGCGCGAAGGCCGTTTCGATCTGATGATATCCGGACGCCTCGCGTGCCAGGATGCGCAGGAACAGGTTGACCTTGGCATGCGCCAGGACGCGCAGCTCGCTCACGCCTGCTGCTCGCTGTGCGCCGCCTTGCCGACTTCCCGCAGCTTCAGATGCAGGCGCGACAACGACCAGAATCCCAGCAGCGTGATCGGAATGAACGTGGTCACGTGGTAGGTCAGGGCATAGCTCGCGGCGAGACTCGAATCCACGCCGTAGAAGCCGAGTGTGACGAGGGCCGCGGCTTCAAACACGCCGACGTATCCCGGTGTGGAGGGGACGGCGACGCCGAAGCCGATGATGCCCTGGAGCAGGAACGCGGCTTCGAGCGGGACGGCGAGCCCGAACGCCTTGAAGCAGATCGCGAAGGCCAGCGCGTTCTTGAGCCAGAGGACCAGCGACCAGAGCACGACGCCCAGGAATCGCGCCGGGCTTTTGAGCGGCAGCAGTCCCGCGACGATGCCGTCCGAGGTGCGGACAATGCGATCGGCGATCGGCACCGGCAGCAGGCGGCGTGAGATCCGCTCGATCGCGAAGAGCCAAAGCGCGGGTTTGTTGGCCACCAGCAGCGCGAGCAGCAGCAGCGCCGCGAACAGCACCGCCAGCGACGTCGCGACGGTCGCGAGGGACCGGCCTCCCACGGCGGCGTGCGCGGGGAATGAGGGGGCGGCAATCGCGACCGCCATCAGCGCGAGCATGATGAGGCCGTCGAAGACGCGCTCGACGACGATCGACACGAACGCCGTGGAGAATCGCACCGGCACTTGCCGCGACGCGACGTAGGCCCGTGCTACTTCGCCGGCGCGCGCGGGCAGCAGGTTGTTCGCCATGAATCCGATGGTCGTGGCGTGCCACAGCGGGACGAACGGCAACCGCCGGCCGTGGGGATCGCGGAGGATCAGTTGCCAGCGCAGCGTGCGGACGGGGAACGTGATCGTGGCGACGAGGACGGTGAGCAGCAGCAGCAGGGGATTGGCATGCTGGGCGTGCGCCCAGACCTCGCGCAGGTCGATGCGATGCAGGACCCAGACGAGCAATGCCACGCTGACGATCAAGCCGATCAGCGGGGCCCAATGGAACCGCTTCGGGTTACTCGGGCTCGATGGCGAGGACAACGAGGTCGCCGAGTTCGTCGATAATCGCTCGCAGCTCGTCGCCGCTCGAGCGCCTGGCGAGCTCGCGCAGCTCCTGCGCGCGCTGGCGCGCGCGTTGACCCTTATAGAGGAGAGTCCGGATGTCGACCGCGTCCGCGCCGTTCCCGCCCGGGGCCTTCGGAGCTCCGGAGAGCAGCTCTTCCAGCGACGCCGGCCCCACGCCCGCACCCACCATCCGCTGGTAGACGGCCCACGACGCCTCGATGTTGGTCGCCGACTCGTCGACGACCGGAGGCTCCGCAGGGGCTGAAAGCTTTCGGACTGCCAGCGTGACGGCGGCAATCGCCGCGGCGGTCGCCGTCTCGTCACCGCTCCCCGATGCGGAGAGAATCTCGCCGGCCTTGCGCAGCTCGGCGGCGAACAGCGCGGGCTGGCTCGCGGCGATCCCGCTCGACACCGCCGCGCGCGCCGTCTGCGCGAATTCCGCCACGCGCTCGGCCACCGGACCGCCGCCCGCCGCGCTCAGCGCGCGGAACGTGCCGCCGAGGGTGTGCGCGCGCAGCTCGCGCTGCGTCGCGCTCGGGGCGCGCTCGAGCGAATCGGCCGCCTGGCGCAGGTGCTCACCGTGACTGACCAGCTCGACGCGCCCGAGTGGGGCGGGGCGGTCGGCGGCTCCGGCCGGCGCGGTCCCGCGGCGCACGATCGTGGCCACGCGCTCGATCGGGACGACCTCGGGCTCGCTCTCCATGAATTGCACCAGGAGCCCCGCGAATTTCCGGAACTCCGCGCTCTCGGCGTCGGGACGCCCGCGCTCGGCCACCTCGCGTGCCGCGTGCGCGATCGACGTCGCCGCCATCTGGAACAGCTCGGCGATACGGTCGCCCAGACCGGTTTGAGGCGTGGTCGTGCTCATGCGGCTCAACTCGCCGATCGCCTGCTCGATCCCTTCGAGCAGATCGGGCAGCGGCGGCAGATCGTTCAACGCCGCGAGACCGCGCAGCGGCTGAATGGCTTTGAGCACCGCCTGCAGCGGATCGTGCGCGAGCGGATTGGCGCGCAGGACGCGGCCCGCGCGGTCGAGCGCGCTCGCGATCGCCGCACCCTCCCGGGCGACAAAGGCGCGCGCGCCGGCGTCGAGTCCGGTGACCTCCGCCGCGCGCGCCTGGCCCGACGCGCGACCACCGGGGGCGGAGCTAGTGCCGCCGAGCTGCTCGAGCTGCGTGGCGAGCGCTTCGGCCAGGGCCGTGTCCTGGGAAGTCCAGCTGCTCGCCTTGCGTACGAATTTCTTCAGATCATCGACGGCGCGCGTCGCGAGCTGCTTGACCGCGACGTCCCACTGGCGCCGTCCTTCGCGCAGCCCGCGCGCCAGCGCTTCGAGGCCCATCGCGGCGCGCGCAATCGCCTGCTGACTCGCCATCAGCGCGCTGCCGCGCAGCGCGCGCGCCAGACGCACCATCTCCTCGGCGTCGGGCGTGGGCGTCTGGCACAGCGCGTCGAGCCGGTCGAGGTACTCGCCCGCCTCGAGCGCGAAGAAGTCCGACATGCCCATGGGGTTAGGGGTGGTCATGGCGCTACCAAGCTAGGAAGTTCGCGCCTCAATCACCAGCGTTTTCATGCGCCGCACCGCCTCTTCCAACCCCCAGAACACGGCATTGCTGATGATGGAGTGGCCGATATTCAGCTCTTCAATCTCGGGGATGGCGGCCACGGGCCGCACGTTGGCGTAGGTCAGTCCGTGGCCCGCGTGAACGGCGAGGCCGATCTGCTTGGCGTGCGTGGCCGCTCGCTGCAGCTCCTCGAGCGCCTCGTCCCCCTTCCGCCAGGTGCGCGCATATCGACCGGTATGCAGCTCGATGGCCGGGACGCCGAGCTTGCTCGCCATGTCGATCGTCTTTAATGAAGGATCGATGAAAAGGCTCACGCGGATGCCGGCGCGCTGCAGCTTGTCGATGGCACCTTTGACGCGGCGATCGCCCTGGCGCAACGCGAGTCCGCCTTCGGTCGTGATCTCCTGGCGCTTCTCGGGGACGAGCGTCGCCTGAAACGGTTTGAGGCGGGTGGCGAGCTTCACGATTTCATCGTGCGCGCCCAGCTCGAGATTCAGCACGGTGCGCACACTCTCGGCGAGCGCTTTGACGTCCGCGTCTTGAATGTGCCGCCGGTCTTCGCGCAGGTGCACGGTGATGCCGTCGGCCCCCGCCTGTTCGCACTCGGCAGCCGCCTGAACGGGGTCGGGCTCGTCTGTTTTGCGTGCCTCGCGCAGCGTGGCGACGTGATCGATGTTGACGTAGAGACGCATGGTATTTTACCTTCGGTTCGACCTCACCCGGGTGTGATCTCGTGAAGCGACGGCTTGTCCTGTACCTCTTATTGCTCGCCGCTGCCGCCTGCGGCAAGAAGCCGAGTGCCAGCGGGCCCGTCCCACAGTCGATGAACGAATCGGTTGCCCAATTTCTCGATGCGGTGAAAGCCAATAATCAACGACGCATGGGCGAGCTCTGGGGCACCGAACGTGGCCCCGCCGCCGCCTCGATGAACCCCGATGTACTGCGCCAGCGTCTCACCGTCATCCAGAAGTATCTCGACCATGCAGGCTACCGCATCATCGAAGGACCAATGCCCGTGGCGGGACGGGATGATCTGCGCAGCTATCGCGTGGAGCTCCAGCGCGCCAATTGCAGTCAGGTGATTCCGGTCGACGTCGTGCGAACGCACAGCGGCGGCTGGCTCGTGTATGACGTACATCTGGAGGCCGCGGGGAGTCCGGTAGGCCGTTGCCAACCGGGCGCGCCCGCGACGAACCCTCCGCCGCCACCGGCGCCCCCGGCGCCCGCGGGGGGAACCCGACCGTAGGAAGCGGCGTTTCACCAGCGCTACTCGGTCAACTCCAACAGGATACCGTTCGTCGATTTGGGATGGAGAAAAGCGATGCGGCGGCCGCCGGCTCCGCGCCGGGGTGCCTCATCGATCAGGCGGTATCCCGCAGCCTGACAGCGCTTCAGGGCTGCATCGAGATCGGGAACGCGGTAGCAGACGTGATGAATCCCCGGACCGCGCTTCGCCAGAAACTTGGCGATCGGACTCGCGGGATCGCTGGGCTCGAGCAGCTCGACGTCCACGGCACCGAACCGCAGGCTGACGATCTTGGCGCCGTCCGCGGTTTCCGGATGTCCGGGTGAGAGGCCCAGGACGTCGCGGTAAAAAGGAAGGGCCTCGGCGATGCTGGTGACGGCGATGCCGACATGAGCGACTGACGGGTTCATAGAAAGTCAAACTAACGTTTATCGAGGGAGCGTGAAGGGTATGGAAGGCGTGACGCATCCAGCAGCCATCACCGATGCCACATTCCAGGCTGAGGTGGAGCAGCACAAGGGACTCGTGATGGTGGATTTCTGGGCGACGTGGTGCGGGCCGTGTCACATGGTGGCCCCGATCATGGATCAGCTCGCCGGCAAGTACGAGGGCAAGGTCAAGGTCGTGAAGGTCGACGTCGACGCCAATCAGGCGACCTCGATGCGCTTTAATGTCCGCTCGATTCCGAGTATTCTATTCTTCAAGGACGGCCGCCATGTGGATACGCTGGTCGGCGCGTTCCCCACAGCGACGTTCGAGCAGAAAATCGCGCAACACCTGTCGTAACTCCCGCAGCGGAGGCTGATGCGCGCGAGCACCGCTCGCCTGACGAATTCGCCGGTTCGCCTCGCGGATATCCAGTTTCCGCAGGTGACCCGGCTTATTCATCGCACCCGGCTCGCCTTCATTCATCTCGAAAATCTGCTGGCGTACGCCAAGCGCGACCGCGACGGCCGCATCGACGGCTATCTCGCGGCGCATCTGCCCGACGAATGCGTGCTGCTGTTCTTCCGCAAAGGGGAAGCGGTCAATGCCGCGTCGCTGCACACGGTCGGCCGCCTCGTCATCACGATCACCGAAGCGCTGAAACGCATGCGCGCGGAGGTCGAGCGGGGTGATTTGACGTATTGCGCCGCTCCGATGGAGCAGCTGGCGTGGATGTACGCGTCGTGCGCGGGCGAGTATCAGCCACGGACGATCGATGTCAACCAGCCCGAGAAATTCTTCCCGGCGCTGCAGCAGGAAAAAATTACCGGGGTGCTGGAGCTGATTTCCAACGGCCGGGTGTCCTATCTGAAGTTCGATCAAGGCAAGTATCTGGGCGGTCATTTCTGCGACAAGCCCGACAATCTCCCGCCGGCCCGCTACCTCGAATCGCTGTTCGACAAGAGCAGCGGCACGGCGCCGGCGATGTCCGCTGGAACGTTCCCGGCCGCCGACGACCTGCCGGCGCAGGCTGCAACGGCGCTCGTGAACACCTACCGCGAGCTGTACTGGCGCATCGTCGATGCCGTCGAACGGGAGTTTCCCGGCGAGGCCAAGCGCCGGGCGCAGAAGGTCACCGCCGCGATCGTGGGGACGCACCAGGCGCTGGCGCTGCTGTCCGTCCCGCGGGGGAGTGATACGCCGGACGCGGTCGTGCGTCCTGAGGAGCTCTCGACGGCGTTGACCGATTGGGCGCTGCAGCTGCTCGAAGGGGCCGAGGTGATGATGCCGGGCACGGCGCCAAAGGTGTTGAAAGACGCGACGCGCGAGCACCGCTACGTGCTGCAAGCGGCGGGGTTCTACGGCCGGCTCCCCTGGCGGGTGACGTGGTGACGTGGCGGGCACCCTCTATGTCGTTGCGACGCCACTCGGAAACCTCGGCGATCTCTCGCCGCGTGCCGCTGACACGCTGAAACGCGTCTCCGCGGTCGCCGCGGAAGACACCCGCCACTCCAAGCCACTCCTGATTCATGCCGGCTCGCACGCCGAGCTGATCAGCTTCCACGCCCATTCGTCGGAGCGCGCCCGGGAGCGCATCCTGCGCATCCTACAAGAAGGAAGGGACGTCGCGCTCATCACGGATGCCGGCACTCCGGCGATCAGCGATCCGGGAGTCGACCTCGTGGCGGCCGCGCAGGAGCGGGGGATTCCGGTGGTCACGATCCCGGGCCCAACCGCCGTCGCCGCGGCGGTGTCCGTTTCAGGGATCGGCGGCGACCGTTATCTGTTTCTCGGATTCCTTCCTCGCAAAGGGAGCGACCGCCGCCGTTTGTTGTCGACCGCCGCCGAATCGGAGTGGACCGTCGTGTTCTTCGAAGCTCCTAATCGCGTCACGCAACTGCTCACCGATCTGATCGAGGTGTGTGGTGCTGACCGGCGTGCCAGCGTCTCTCGGGAATTGACCAAGATCTTCGAGGAGACACGTTCGGGGACGTTGCAGGAATTGTCAGAGCACTATGCAGAGGCGCCCGCGCGGGGCGAGGTTACGGTAGTCGTGTCCGGCACGGGAAAACCGCGCGTCGAGGAGCGGCCGGTGGATCCGGCCGACCGCGCCAAGGCGCTGCTCGCGGAAGGCTTGTCGCGGAAGGACGTGGCAGATCGCGTCGCGGAAGAAACCGGGATTTCGAGGAATACGGCATATCGCTTGGTGAACGAACTATGAGATCGTTGGTCCTAGGCGTGGTGCTTTTTCTGGCACCACGCACCACGCACGACGCACCACGCACGGCTGTTCTCACGATCGGTCGCCTCCACTACGACGGCGGCGGCGACTGGTATGCCAATCCCTCGAGTCTTCCCAATCTTCTGAAAGCGCTCAAGGAACGCACGACGCTGCCGATCGCCGATCGCGAGCGCGTGGTGACGTTGACGGGACCCGAGCTGTGGGACGTCCCTTACATCTATATGACGGGCCACGGCAACGTCCACTTCTCGGATGTCGAGCTCCGGAACCTGCGCCGCTATCTGGAGCAGGGTGGGTTTCTGCATGCGGACGACAACTACGGGATGAACACGTCGTTTCGGCGGGAGATCGCGCGCGTCTTTCCGGACCATCCCCTGGTTGAGGTGCCGTTGACGCACCCCGTGTACAACCTGGTCTACGCCTTTCCGAAGGGGATCCCCAAGATCCACGAGCACGACGGGCTGCCTGCCCAGGGGTTCGGCATTTTTTTGGGAGACCGACTCGTCGTATACTACTCCTATCAGTCGGACCTCGGGGATGGGTGGGAAGATCCCGATGTCCACAAAGACCCTCCAGAGCTTCATGAGGCGGCGTTACGGATGGGTGTGAATCTCTTCACGTACGCGGTAAGCGGCTCTCAATGACAGAAACGGCGCGGCGGCTGCATCGCCTCGGGGCCCCGCACGCGCGCGCGCGGGCGTTCGCCGTCGTGCTGGGCGGCCTGGGCGCCGCCCTCGCCGCCGCAGCCCTCGGCCTCCTGCTCGCACCGGCCGTCCCGGGCGTGACTCTCGGCTGGATTCTGGTTCTGGTCAGCGCTGCCGGCGCCGGATGGGCCATGAGGCGCACGCGCCGGGAAGCCGATGCGCCGACCGTCGGCCGCCTCGTCGAATCAAGCGCCGGGGGCCGCGCCGGAAGCATCGTGGGCGTCGTCAGTCCCACGGCCGGCCGGAGCGGCGGCTCGAGCCACGCCTTACTGTCGGCGGCCGACACCCGCGCGGCCGCGATCGTCTCGTTTGCCGCGCCCGGCGTCGATGGAGTGATGCGCCGCACCACCCGCCGGCGCGTGGTCGCCGGTGCGGGTGCGGCACTCGCCGGTTTCCTCCTCTTTATGGGGAGCTCGCCAGGGTCCGGGCGCGCCTACGCCTTCTGGCATCCCGTGCGGGCCTGGCGCGACGCGCGCGCTCCAGTGCGACTCACCGTCGATCGGGAAATGGTGCGCCGCGGCGGCCGAGTCACCGCGACGATTTCGGTTCCCGGCGCCAAACGGGTCACACTGTGGACGCGCGGCGCGGGCGAGCCATGGCGACCGGCGCTTCTGGCGCTCGATGCCGAGGGACGATCGGTCCAACAACTCGGTCCGATCGAGTCCGATCTGTTTCTGAGGGCTTCGAGCGGCGGACGGCGCAGCACGGAGATCAAGGTTTCCGTTTCGCTGCCGGCATTTCTCGCCGACATCGGACTGACCGCCCACTTCCCGGCCTATCTCGACCGTTCGGATGAGCCGCTGCTGGTTGGCTCTGATGACATCGCGCTTCCCGCGGGCACGTCGATCATCACCGACGGTACCGCGAGCGTGCCGCTGGGCGGCGCGCGCTGGGTTCTGGTGAGCGGCGAGCGCGTGGAAAAACTGCGGGTCGAAGGCACACACATCGACGGACGCTTTACGCCGGCGACGAGTGGGACGTGGCGGCTCGACGCGCTCGCGGCCGACGGCGCGCCGCTCGAAGGCCAGCCGCCTGAGCTGCGCCTCCTGATCGTTCCCGACTCCGCCCCCGTCGTCGCGCTGCCGGTGCCTGGGCGCGACACGACGCTGCCGATCTCGCTGCGGCAGCAAATCGTTGCCGACGTCCGCGACGACCACGGGATCACGCGGGTGCAGGTCGTCAGCTGGCGCGTCAGCCGCACCGGCCGGATCGGCGAAGCGGTGCGCGAGTCGCTCGATGTGAGCGGGGTCGGGGACCGCGCGATCGTGCAGGGCCAGCTCGACGCCGAGAAGCGCGCCCTGCTCCCGGGCGACACGCTGCGCTTGTACGTCGAGGCATGGGACAACGCGCCGACCGCGCATCGCGGTCGCAGTCCCGAGATCGCGTTGCGGCTGCCGAGCATGGAAGAGCTGCGCCAGCAGGCGCGGGAAGCGGCGCGCGCCGTGGCGTCAGCCGCCGACTCGGTGTCGGCCGCCCAGCGCGAGCTGAGCGACCGCACCCGGGATCTGGCTCAGGAGCGGAGTCGTGATCCGGACGGCCGGACAGCCGGACGGCCTGACGGCCGCAGTGGACAGCAGCCGGGCGCGATGTCGTTCCAGTCCACCCAGAAGGCCGAGGACATCGCGCGCGACCAGGCCGCGATGTCGCAGCGCGTGCAGGAGCTCGCGCAAGCGGTCGAAGAGATCTCGCGCGCCGCGCGGGCCGCGGGCGTGGACGACACCGCATTCCAGCAGCGCCTGCGCGAAGTCCAGGAGCTGCTGCAGCGCGCGCTGACGCCCGAGCTCGAGCAGCGGCTCCGGGAGCTGCAGGAAGCGCTGGCGCGGCTCGATCCCGAGGCCACGCGTCAGGCGCTGCAGCGGCTGGCCGAGGCCCAGCAGCAGCTCCGGCGCGAGCTCGAGCGCAGCGAAGAGCTGTTCAAGCGCGCGGCGATGGAGGGGGAGCTCGCGTCGCTCGCGAAGGACGCCGAGGATCTGCAGCGGCGGCAGGAGGAATGGACGAGGGAAGATGCCCAGCGCGTCGACTCGGCCGCGGTCGCTGCCGAGCGCGATCTCGCCGCCGCCGCCGACTCGCTCGCGAAGGGCGTGGAGCGTGCCGGTCAGGACGTGCCGCTCGAGGGGCCGCAGAATGCGGCGCGGGGTGCTCAGCGCGCGATGCAGCAAGCCGCGAATGCCGCGCAGCAGCGCGACGCGCGCGGCGCGCGCAAATCGGGGCAGGAAGCGGCCGACTCGCTCGCGCAGCTTCCGGATCAGCTGCGGCAGCGGCGCGATTCGCTGGCGGCCGCCTGGCGTCAAGAGACGCTCGATGCGTTGAACCGCGCGCTTTCGGAAACCGCCGCGCTGGCGCGTCGCCAGGAAGAAGTCGCAGCGGCGCTGCGCGATGGCGAAGCCGACGCCAATACGCGGGCGCGGCAGGCGTCTATTGAAGAAGGGACGCGCGCGATCGAACAGCAGATAAGCGAGGCCGCGGGGCGGCATGCGCTCGTGTCGCCGCAGCTCGAGGCCGCGCTCGGCTACGCCCAGAATCAGATGAAGCAGGCGCGCGAGCAGCTCGAGCAGGGCGATCCCAATCCCGCCAGCGCCGCGCCGTTCGCCGAGCAGGCGCTCGACGCGCTCAACGCGACCGCGCACGCCCTCGTTCGCTCGGCGCAGCAGGTGGCGGGCGCGCAATCGGGATCGGGATTCCAGGAGGCGCTCGAACAGCTCACGCGCATGGCGCAACAGCAGCAGGGCATGAACGGCGAGGCGCAAGGGTTGATGCCGATGATGGCGCCGGGCGGCGACGCGGTGATGCAGCGGCTGCGCCAGCTCGCGGCGCAACAGCGCGCGCTGGCCGAGCAGCTCGAACGGCTGCAGGCGGGCGGCGACGCGAGCGCCGCCGGCGCACTCGCGCAGGAAGCGCGCGAGCTGGCGCGGCAGCTCGAATCGGGCCGTCTCGATCGGCGCACCCTCGAGCGGCAGGAACGGTTCTATCGCAAGCTGCTCGACGCGGGTCGCAGCCTGGCCGGCGAGGAGCCGGATCAGGAAAAGGAGCGCACCAGCCGCTCTGCGATCGGCGACAGTGTCCACGTGCCGGGGGCGCTGCGGCCCGGCGCCACGGGTCTCGGGGCGCGCGTCCGCTATCCCACGTGGGACGAGCTGACCGGTCTCACGCCCGAGCAGCGGCGCATGGTGCTCGAATATTTCCGCAGGCTGAATGAACCGAAGCAGTAACGGCGTCGCGATTGCGGCGCTGATGCTCTTCGCCACGATCGACTCCGGCAGCGCCCGGGGTCAGGCGATCAGCCCCGGGTTCGAGCTCGAGCGCTCCGGTCGCTACGCGGAGGCGGCGTCGATGTACATGACGACGGTCCGCGCCGATCCCGTCAACGTCCCGGCGCTGCTCGGCCTCGAGCGGACCCTGTACGTCCTGAACCGGATGACCGAGCTGTTGCCGCTGGTTCAGCTCGCCCGGGCGCGCGCGCCCGAGAACGCCGCCCTGCGCGGTCTCGAGGTGCGCGTGTATGCGGCGCTGAATCAGCCCGACTCGCTCGAAGCCGTGATCAACCGCTGGGCCGCGACGAATCCTCGCAGCGAGGTGCCCTATCGCGAATGGGGACTCGCGCTCGCCGATCACCGCCGCTGGGACGAAGCGCGCCGCGCCTATCTGACCGGCCGCAAAACGCTCGGCGGTGAAGGGACGCTCGCGATCGAGCTCGCCGAGCTGGAGCAGCGCGCCAACAACTGGGAAGCGGCCGCGGCGGAGTGGAGCCGCGCCGTCGCGCGGTCGGCCGATGTCGCGCCCAACGCGGCCAGCCAGCTCGCCGACGCGCCCCCCGCCACGCACGAACGCGTCGCTCGCGTCCTGTCGGCGGCGGATCAGCCGGTTCGGGCGAAACGCGTCGGCGCCGAAGTCCTGCTCAGCTGGGGTCAGGCCAACGAAGCGTGGGCGCTGCTCGAGCCGACGCTCGGCGACAGTGAGTCCCAGGCCGCCTTGCGTCGCTTCGCCGATCTCGCCGGGTCGCTCAGCACGCCGGAGGGCCATCGCGTTCGCGGCCTCGCGCTGAATCGCTGGGCCGATCTCGTGCCGTCGCCGCTCTCGGAGCGCGCGCGCGCGGAGGCGGTGCGCGAGCTGTTGGATGGCGGCGATCGCGCCGCCGCCCGCAAAGTCCTCGAGGGCCTCGCGACGGACCGGAACGTCCCGGGAGAAGCGAACGCCATGGCGCAGGCCGCGTTGCTCCAGGTGCTGATCGCCGATGGCCA
>Ga0134127_10002487_pt1 | contig 13282 bp, 10 predicted proteins | sample KB31753_FD_96459 | JGI IMG/M metagenome (GOLD analysis project Ga0134127, IMG submission 96459) | Terrestrial soil microbial communities with excess Nitrogen fertilizer from Kellogg Biological Station, Michigan, USA - KB3-175-3 | ecosystem: Environmental > Terrestrial > Soil > Unclassified ...
AGCCGGCCGCGGCCGAGCGAGTCGAAGACCCAGGCGCTGTCGAATCCGGCCGCCTCCACCCGGCGCGCGGCATCCGCCAGGCTCGCCGCCCCCAGCGGCTCGCCGCCGTTCTCCAGCAATGGCAGGGCGATACCCAGACGCATGCCGCGCGGGCTACGCCGAGGCCCGGCGATGCAGGGCGCCCGCCGGGGGCGGAGCCTGCGTCGCGGTGGCGCTGGTCTCGAAGGTATAGAGGAAGTTCGTGAAGCCCACGTCGTAGTCGGAGATGCCGTTCTGCCCCGTCACCCGCATGCGCGCGTCGTACACGCGGCGCATCCCCGCGTCCACCCGGGCCGCGATCCCGCCCGGCGCCGGCCGCAGGGCGCCGATCGCCTCGCGGATCTCGGGGCGCAGCGCCGCCGCGGCCACCCGCCGCTCGAACTCCGCCTCGTCTCCGCCGGAGAGCACGCGCAGGTTGCGCTGGAGCCGCTCGAAGAGCGCGGACTGCACGAAGGTCGGCTCGCCGGACGCGGCGAGGGCCTGATAGGCCAGCACCTGCGCGTCCAGCTCGTTCCAGTAGCCCTTCCGGTGACTGAACTCGTGGGCGATGATGTGCGGCTCGAGCAGCCCGATGTCCCTGAAGATCGCCACGTCGCCGGAGAGGATGTCGCAGGCGCCGAGCACGCCCGGCAGCGCGAGCCCGACGAGGGCGAAGCTGCGCACCTCCGCGCTGGTGCGCACCCGCTGCCCGGTGATCCCGGCGATGTACTCCGTCAGGTGCCGCTCGATGGCGATCGCCGCCTCCCGCCGCGGGATGCGCTCGAGGACGAGCTCGTCGTTGAGGCGAGCGGCGAGCACGGCCACCTCCCACTCGCGCGTCTCGCGCGGCATGGGCACGAGATGGCGCAGGTCGGCGCCGAACGCCCGGAGGAAGGGGATGCGGCGGATCTTGCGCCGGTCGCGCCAGTCGCGCGCGACGCTGCCCAGGTAGGCGCCGAGCGTCACCGCCTGCACGACGCGCCCGATCGGAGAGGCGCGGAAGAGGAAGCGCGCCACCAGCGGCGCCGCCACCAGGAGGTCCATGGGCGCCACCGGCCAGTAGGTGGCGCGATTCGCGATGCGGACCTCGTCCGCGGGAGCGTCCCCCGGAGCCGCGCGCTTCGCCATCGGGCTCAGGCCCCCCCGCGCGGCCGGGGAATGACGGCGTCCACGCCGGCATCCCGGCAGAGCCCGTTGAAGCGGGCGACGTCCTCCGCGAGGAGGCGGTCCAGCTTGGCCAGCTCCGCGTCGGCGCGGCGCGCGAGGTCGTCGGTGAGATCGCGGAGCGCCTGGGTGGGCGCGGTGTCGGAGTACTCGATCAGCGGCACCACGGTGCCGATCCGCGTGTTGAGCCTCGCGGGAAACATGCGCGGGTCTTCCGAGCGCACCTGGATCAGCGCCTCCTCGACCGCGGTCAGGGTGCGCGACAGCGTGGCCGCCGCCCCCTTGATGGCCGGCGCCTCCACGCGTCCCGCCCACCCGTCCGCCTGGGCGCGCACGTCGCGAATCCGCAGCACCGCGTCGTGCACGCGCGCGAGGAGATCATGGGCCTTCTTCGCCCACGTGTACTGCTCGCGGAGATCGGCGTCCGAGGCGGACACCCGCGGATCCTTCACGAGCTCGAAGCGCTGCATGATGGTGCGCCCGTTCACGGCGAGCCGGACCTGATAGGTCCCGGGGGGGACGCGCGGCCCCGCCAGCATGTCCATGGCGCCGCCCCGGCCCTTGTTGTCGGGAAGCTTGGTCGCGTCGGGCCCGCGCAGGTTCCAGACGAATCGGTTGGCGCCCGGCGTCTTGGTCGGATGCGGCTCGTCGCCCCCCGCGGGGACGGGGGGGTCCGGCGCCGGCTGAGGCTCCTCGCCCCCGCCGCCGCCGACCGCCGACGGGCTCTCGGGGACGGTCTTTTCCTTGCGGCTGGTGAACGAGCGCAGCTCGTGCCCGTCGCCGTCGAGGAAGGTGAGCACCACCTCGCCCGCGGGCGCCTCGCGCAGCCAGTAGTGCACGATCACCCCGCTGGGCGGGTTCTCACCCGCGTCGAGATGCCGCTGCTCCTTCTCTCCCGAGGGCGCCTCCACCTGGCGATACGCGTACCCGAGGGAGCCGGCCATGTTGTAGGCGATCTCGCGGTTGGGCCCCGGCTTCATCCCGTGCCCCTTGTAGGCGCGCCACCGCACGGTGCGGCGGGGGACGAAGAGCTGCGCGTCGGCGGTGGTGATCGCGTCCCCGAGCTGGTGCAGGGGCGAGAGGTCGTCGAGGATCCAGAAGGAGCGCCCGTGGGTGGCCACCACGAGGTCGCCGTTCTTGACGATGAGGTCGTGGACGGGCGCCACCGGCAGATTGCCGCGAAGCCGCGTCCAGCTTCCGCCGTCGTCGAGCGACACCCATACCCCGGACTCCGTGCCGCAGTAGAGGAGCCCGCGCCGCGAGGGGTCCTCGCGGATCACGCGCGTGAACTCGGTGGACGGCAGGCCGCCGCCGATCCGGGTCCAGGTGGCTCCATAGTCGGCGGTCTTGAACAGATAGGGGCGCGTGTCGTCGTGCTTGTAGCGCGTGGCGGCCAGATAGCAGGTGCCCGCGTCGTGCGGGGAGGGCTCCAGCACGCTGATCAGCGCCCACTCGGGCAGCTCCGGCGGCGTCACCCGCTGCCAGGTGCGCGCGCGATCGCGCGAGAGGAGCACCAGCCCGTCGTCGGTGCCCGCCCAGAGCACGTCGCGCTCGTGCGGCGACTCCACCAGCGCGAAGATGGTGCCGTACACCTCGGCGCCGGTATTGTCGTTGGTGATGGGCCCGCCCGACGGCCCCATCTTGGTCACGTCGTTGCGCGTGAGGTCCTCGCTGAGGATTTCCCAGCGCTGCCCGTCGTCCACGGAGCGGAAGATGCGGTTGCCCGCGATCCACAGCTCGCGCGGCTCCCAGCGCGAGTAGAAGACGGGGAAGGTCCACTGGAAGCGATAGCGGTGCTCGGAGGGCGGCGTGCCCATGCCGTAGCCCTCGGGCCACACGCTGATCAGGCGCTCCTGCCCGGTGCGGTGATCGTAGTGGATGAGCCGGCCCATGCCGGGTCCGCTGCCCACCGCGCCGCCCACCACGATGTTGGGGTCGCCCGGCTTCACCGCGATGTAGCCGCTCTCGCCGCCGCCGGGCTGCACCCAGTCGATGGCGGTGATGGCGCCGCGATGCGACTGGCTGGGGAGGCTGATCGCCCAGTTGTCCTGCTGCGAGCCGTAGATCCGGTACGGCTGCTGGTCGTCCGCGCACACGTGATAGAACTGCGCGGTGGGCTGGTTGTAGATGGTCGACCAGGTGTGCCCGCCGTTGAAGGACACGCAGGCGCCCCCGTCATTGCCCTCGATCATCCGGGAAGAGTCGGCGGGATCGATCCACAGATCGTGGTTGTCGCCGTGCGGCGTCGCCCACTCCACGAAGGTCTTGCCGCCGTCGATGGACTTCCACAGCGAGTAGTCCATGATCCACACGGTGTCCGCGTCGGTGGGATCGGCCACCACGTGCATGTAGTACCAGGGGCGGCCGCGCAGGCCCGCCTCCTCGCTGCACCGCTGCCAGGTGGCGCCCGCGTCGTCGGACCGGAAGAGAGCGCCGTCCTCCGCCTCCACCACCGCGTACACGCGCCGGCCGTCGGCGGGCGAGACCGCCACCCCGATGCGCCCCAGCACGCCGCGCGGCAGCCCCGGGTTCCGGCTGATGTCGGTCCAGGTGTCGCCGCCGTCGGTGGAGCGCCAGAGGCCCGACTCGGGACCGCCGCTCGCCAGGCGATTGGGAAAGCGCTGCGCCTGCCACACCACCGCGAAGAGCGTGCGCGGATCGCTCGGATCCATCGAGAGATCCACCGCGCCGGCGCGCTCGCTCTTGAAGAGCACGTGCTGCCAGGTGACGCCGCCGTCTCGGGTGCGGAACACGCCGCGCTCGCGGCTCGGCCCCCAGGCGTGCCCGAGCGCCGCCACGTACGCGGTGTCGGGGTCGCGCGGGTCCACCCGCACGCGGCCGATATGGCGGGTGTCCTTCAGGCCGATATTTCGCCACGTGCGGCCGCCGTCGTCGGAGCGGTAGACGCCGTCGCCGTGGGAGACGTTGCCGCGGATGCACGCCTCACCGGTGCCCGCGTAGACGATGCTGGGCGCCGACGGCGCCACCGCGATGGCGCCCACCGCCGCCGTCTCGAAGAACCCGTCGGACACGTTCTCCCAGTAGGTGCCGCCGTCGGTGGTCTTCCACACGCCGCCCGCGCAGGCGCCGAAGTAGAAGGTCGAGGTCTCGGTGGGGTGGCCGGCCACCGCCACCACGCGCCCGCCGCGGTGCGGGCCGACGCACCGCCAGCGCAGCGAGCTGAGCGATCGGGGATCGAGGGTCACGGGAAGCGGGGCCGGGCGCTACCTGGCACGCGAGCCGACGACCAGGGACTGGGCCCAGCTGAGAGCGTACCAGGTGACCAGGAAGGCCGCGCACTCGAGCGTGAAGCTGTGGAACTTGTAGAACACCTCCGCGATGACGAAGGACGCCACGAGCGCGGGCGCCTCCTGGGCCAGCACGGTGGGAATGCCCGCCTGCTTCACATACGAGTACATGGGTTGCCTCCTTGGTGTCGAGTAGCGGTAGCATGAGGGCCCGCCGCTCCGCATGTCAAGGGCGCGGCCTCAGCTCGCCTTGTACTGGTCCTGCAGCACGCGCTTGAGCGTCTTGCCCGCCACATTTCGGGGAAACGCGTCGACGATCATGACGTCGGACACCCGCTGGAACTTGGCGCTCACGCGCGCGTTGATCCACTCCGCCAGCTCGGCGGCGCCGATGGGGCGGCCCGCGTGCAGCACCACCGCCGCCACCGGCGTCTCTCCCCAGCGCGGATGCGCGACGCCGAACACCGCCACCTCGAGCACCGCCTCGTGCTGGATGGCCACTTCCTCGATGTCGCGGGGATAGACGTTCACCCCGCCCGAGATGATCATGTCCTTCTTCCGGTCCACGAGATAGAGATAACCCTCCTCGTCCACGTAGCCGAGATCCCCCGAGTGGAGCCAGCCGTCCACGATGGCCTTGGCGGTCAGATCGGGGCGCTTGTAGTACCCCTCCATCATGAGCGGGCCGCGCCCGCAGATCTCGCCAATCTCACCCGCGGGCACCTCGCGTCCCGCCTCGTCCAGGATGCGCATCTCGTAGAAGCCGATGGGCGCGCCCACCGAGCCGGCCTTGCGCACGGCATCGGCGCGGTCCAGCACGGTCATGAAGCCCTCGGTGAGCCCGTAGAGCTCGTAGAAACGGCCCGGGAGGGCGGCGTTCAGCCGGTGCTTGTGCTCGAGGTGTAGCGGCGCCCCCAGCGACAGGAGCATCTCGATGGAGGCGAGCCGCGCCGGATCGAACCGGGGATGATTCAGGAGCGCGATGATCTGGGACGGGACCAGGACCATGTGGGTGACCCGGGACCGCTCGATCTCGTCGAGCATGCGGCCGGCGTCGAAGGCCGGATGCAGGATATACGTCCCCCCGAGGAACATCCAGGGCATGAAGTCCAGGAACGCGCCGTTGAAGACCATGGAGCCCGCGTGGAGGAAGATGCTCTCCGGCGACATGCGGAACGACGACGCGAACAGCGTGCAGTAGCCGGCGCGGACCGCGTGCGTGTGCACGATGCCCTTGGGCTCGCCGGTGGTGCCGCTGGAATAGATGATGATGTAGGGATCGGCGCCCCTGAGTCCGGCGTCCGGGGGCTCCGCCTCCGACGCGTCGCCGACCAGCTCGGCATAGCCGCGGTACCCCGGCCGGGGCCCCTCGACGAGCACCCACCGATCGGCCCGGACGCCCGGCACCTGGGCCCGCGCGCGATCGAGCGTGTCCGTGAAGGCCGCCGTGGAGATGACCAGCTTCGCGTCCGAGTTGGACAGCAAGGTCACCAGGCCCGCCTCCTGGAGCAGCGGGCTCAGCGGCACCGCCACCAGTCCGTTCTTGGCGACCGCGCAATAGACCTCGAGCTGCTCCAGGCAATTGGGCAGCACGGTGGCGACCTTGTCGCCCTTGGTGAGACCGGCCGCGAGCAGCGCATTGGCCAGCCGGTTCACCCGGCGGTTCAGCGCCTCGTAGGTGAGCCGGTGGCGCTCGAAGACCAGGGCGAGGTGCTGCGGACGGTACCGCGCGTGCCGGGCAAGGAGGGCGCCGAGATGCATGGATCCCGATTTGACCACAAAGATTGATATCTCCGGTAGCGCTCGACACGACCTGACTTCCTGCCCGATATCCCCTATGATCCAGCGGTGACCACTCGCCGGCTCACCGTCGCGGGCGCGCAGGTTCCCAGCTTCCTCTACGGCACCGCCTGGAAGGAGCTGGAGACGGAGCGGCTGACGCGCCTGGCGATCGAGGCCGGATTCCGCGGCATCGATACCGCCAACCAGCGGCGCCACTACCACGAGGCGGGGGTGGGCGCGGCCATCCGGGCCGCCATCGCCGACGGGCTCGTGACGCGCGACGAGCTCTTCGTCCAGACCAAGTTCACCTCCGTGGGGGGCCAGGACCAGCGCCTGCCCTATGACCCCCGCGCGGACGTCGCGACCCAGGTGCGCCAGTCCTTCGCCAGCTCGCTGGAGCACCTGGGGGTGGAGCGCATCGACTCCTACGTGCTGCACGGGCCCTCGAGCGGCATCGGGCTCAACGCGTCCGACCTCGCGGTGTGGGCGGCCATGGAAGCGCTCCACGCGGCGGGCCAGACGCGCTTCATCGGCGTGAGCAATGTGGACCTCGACCAGCTCGCGCTCCTCTGCGAGCGCGCGAAGACGCCGCCGGCCTTCGTCCAGAACCGCTGCTTCGCGCGGAACGGCTGGGACGCCGAGATCCGCGCCTTCTGCCGCGAGCGCAACATCGTCTACCAGGGCTTCTCGCTGCTCACCGCGAACATCGCGCACCTGCGCACGCCCGTGTTCGCGCGCATCGTCAGCCGCGTGGGGCGGACGCCGGCGCAGGTGGTCTTCCGCTTCGCGCTCCAGGTGGGCATGCAGCCGCTCACGGGGACGACGGATCCCGCGCACATGCGCGAGGACCTGGGCATGTACGACTTCGAGCTGTCGGCCGAGGACGTGCGCCTCCTGGAGGGCATCGCCGGCGCGTGAGCGGCGGCGCGCTCAGGGGAGCTTCCCCAGCGCCTCCTCGGGAATCCGCGACAGGTCTCGGAGCAGGAGGCCGGCCCACCGGAAGATGTTGTGCTCGCGAACCGTCTGCCGCATGCGGACCATCCGGAGGCGCTGCTCCTCGGCCGACATCGTGACCGCGGTGCGGATGCTCTCCGCCAGCTCGTCGAGATCGTAGGGGTTCACCAGCAGGGCGTCGGTGAGCTCCCGGGCGGCGCCGGTGAAGCGGCTCAGCACGAGGACACCCCCCTCGTCCTCGCGGGAGGCCACGAACTCCTTCGCCACCAGGTTCATGCCGTCGTGAAGGGACGTCACCATGCAGAAGTCGGCGTGCCGGTACAGGGGGACGATCTCCTGGTGGTCGTGGTGCCGGTCCAGATAGAGGATGGGCCGCCAGCTCCGCGTTCCGAGGCGGGCATTGATCTCGGTCACGGTGTCCAGGACCTCGCGCTGGAACTCCTGGTAGCGCTTGATGAGGCTCCGGCTGGGCGACGCCACCTGGACGAACGTCATGCGCTCGCGGTACTCGGGGTTGCGATCGAAGAAACGCTCCAGCGCCCGGAAGCGCTCGACGAGCCCCTTCGTGTAGTCCACGCGCTCCACGCCCACTCCCAGGAACTCGACCGACGACAGGCCGAGCCCGGCGAGGACCTCGGCGCGGGTGCTGCCGGAAACGTCGTGGGGCTCGGGCGCCACGCTGATGGGAAACGGCTTCACCTGGGTCACCCGCTGCCCCCGCGTGACCGTGAAGTGCTCCCAGTCCACCCGGCACTCGATGGCCCGCTCCACCGTCTCGAGGAAGTTGTTGCAGTGGTACTGGGTGTGGAAGCCGATGAGATCGGCGCCCAGCATGCCCTGCAGGATCTCGGACTGCCACGGGCAGATGCCGAAGGCCTCGAAGTTCGGCCACGGGATGTGCCAGAAGATCGCCACCCGGGCGTCCGGCCGGGCCTCCTTCACGTACAGCGGCAGCAAGGCGAAGTGATAGTCCTGGATCAGGACCAGGGGCGCCTCCACGCCGTCCATCTCGTCGATGAGGGCGAGGGCGAACTTCCGGTTCACCGCCTTGTATTGCTCCCAGTCCTCGGGGCGGAACAGCGGGCGAGTGTGGACGATGTGACACAGCGGCCAGAGGCCTTCATTCGAGAAGCTGTAGTAGTAGCCGTACTCCTCCTCGGTGGTGAGCCACACGCGGCGCAGCGTGTAACGGGGATCGTCCACGGGCACGCCGAGGCGTCCCCGCTCGTCCGCGGTCTCACGATCGGCGCTGCCGCTCCCATGGGCCACCCACACGCCCCCGCACGCGCGGAGCACCGGCTCCATCGCCGTCACCAGCCCGCTGGCGGGAGTCTGGAGGACGATCTTGCCGTCCTTGTTCACGTGGGACACGGGCTCCCGGTTCGAGACCACGAAGATGGGCCCGCCGACCTGGAGGTTCACGAACTGCTTCAGGCGCTCCTCGGTCCAGATCGTCTCCCCGCGCAGGCGGAGCGCGGCCTCCTGCTCGGCCGCCTCCTCCGCCCGGTGAAGCCGCCGGGCGAGGCCGGACACCTCGAAGGCCAGCGGCCCGAACAGGTTCGCGTCCACGGCGTCGGGCGGCGGCCCGGGGCGGCCGGTCTTGAGCGATCGGGTCCACTCCGCCATGCGAGCCATGGGCCGCGCCACCGAGATCTGCACCAGGAGGACGGTGATGCCCGAGAGGAGCAGGGCGAGGACGAGGAAGCGGATGGCGTTCTGCTTCCAGAGCGCCCGCTCCGCATCGGCGAGGTGGGTGGCGTCGAGGAAGACGGCCAGCGCCCCCGCCGGCCGCTCGTTCCGCGAGAGCGGCGTCGCGTAGACGTAGACCCGGCGCGCATCCAGCTGATGAAAGCCCTTCCGGGCCGACTCGGTGGACAGCGCCTCGGTGATCTCCGGGACGGAGGGAATCTGGGAGCTGGCCGATTCCGGCATCACCGCGATCGGGCTCGCCAGCGTGTCGTAGACCACGAGCACCTGATTGGGGCGCCCGAAGCGCTTGAGGATTCGCTCGATGGGGGCGTTGGAGCGGCCGCCCATGACCGGCCCCACGGCCTCTTTCAGTCCTTCGGCGAGGAGGGAGGCGCGCCGCTCGAGGTCCTTGACGAGGCGGGTGCGCTCGTCGCGTATCTGGAGGTAGGCGAACACCCCGACGACCACGAGGACCGCCAGACAGAGGGAGGTGACCAGCCGGTAGGTTATCCTCATGCCCGGAGCCCTCTGCGGATCCCTGGGAATTCTGGATACCTATACGTGTAGAAAATCAAGCCTCGGTTCACGACTGAATTTAGCGCGAGAGACGCCCGGCGACAACCCCGTCAGTCAAGTTCGTAGGCGAGCGCGCGCTAGTAGGCCTGAACGGCCCGATACTCCCCGAAGACATCGCGCAGCACCGCGCCGATCTCGCCGATGGTGGCGTAGGTCTTGACCGCCGTCACCAGCACCGGCACGAGGTTGGTCTCGCCCAGGGCCGCGGCGCGCAGCGCCTCCAGCGCGCGGGCCACCGCCGCGGCATCGCGCTCGGCACGGAGCGCGGCCAGCGCCGTCCGGCGCTCCGTGGCGACCTCCTCCGCATGCTGATGGATGGCAACGTGGGAGGGAGCATCCTCCACATAGCGATTGACGCCGACCACCACCCGCTCGCCCGACTCGATCTCGCGCTGGTGCTGCCAGGAGGCGTCCGCGATCTGCTGCTGCGCCCAGCCGGACTCGATCGCCTTCACCATCCCGCCTCGCCCCTCGATCTCGGCGATGAGCGCGCGGGCGCCTTCCTCGATCTCGGTGGTGAGCGCCTCCACGTAGTAGGACCCGGCCAGCGGATCCACCACCTCGGCCAGCCCGGACTCGTGCGCCAGCACCTGCTGGGTCCGGAGCGCGAGCTGTACCGACGCCTCGGTGGGGAGCGCGAGCGCCTCGTCATAGGCCGCGGTGTGGAGCGACTGCGCGCCGCCGAGGATGGAGGCCAGCGCGTTGAGCGTGACGCGGATGATGTTGTTGGTGGGCTGCTGCGCGGTGAGCTGGCTCGCGCCCGAGCCGGCGCCGGTCCGGAACGCCCAGCTCGCCGGCTTCACGGCGCCGAAGCGCTCGCGCATGAGACGCGCCCACAGCCGTCGCATGGCGCGAAACTTCGCGGCTTCCCGGAGGACGTCGGTGCCGGCGGTGAAGTTGAACGCGAAGCGGGGCGCGAACCGATCCACCGGCACGCCCCGATCGATGGCCGCCTGCACGTAGGTGATGGCGTCGGCCAGCGCGAAGCCCACCTCCTGCACCAGCGTCGAGCCGGCCTCCCGCATGTGGTAGCCGCAGACATTGATGAAGTTCCAGCGCGGGAGCCGGTCGGCGCAGAACTCGATGATGTCGGTGACGAGCCGCAAGGACGGCACGGGAGGGAAGATGTAGGTGCCGCGCGCGATGAACTCCTTGAGGATGTCGTTCTGCGTGCTGCCGGCCAGCCGGTCGAGCGGCAGGCCCTGCTTCTCGGCCAGGGCCACGTACATGGCCAGGATCACCGCCGCGGGGGCATTGATGGCGTTCGCGGGGCTGGCCTGCTCGAGCGGGATGCCGTCGAAGAGCACCTCCATGTCCCGGAGGGAGCTGATGGGGACCCCCACCTTGCCCACCTCGCCCCGGGCGCGCGGGTGATCCGAGTCGAGCGCGTGCTGGGTGGGGAGGTCGAACGCGATATTGATGCCCGACATGCCGCGCTCGAGCATGTAGCGGAACCGGCGGTTCGTCTCCTCGGCGGTGCTGAAGCCGGCATACTGCCGCATGGTCCAGAGCCGCCCGCGGTACATGGTGGGATAGATGCCGCGCGTGAAGGGATACTCGCCGGGCTCGCCGAGATCGCGGGCGGGATCGAAGCCGAGGTCCGCGAGGTGCGCGGGGGTGTAGACGCCCTCGCCCGGGCGCTCGGCCGCCTTGCCGTCCATGGACCGCCGGCCCTCCATGGAGAGAATGCTAGCCGAAGCGGAAGCCCACCGGTAGCCCACGTGCGGGCGTGAATGGTGTAGATTCGCCCCATGAAAATCGGCGTCTGGATCCCCAATTGCCGGCACCTCGCCACGCCCGAGATCATCAGGACCACCGCCGTGCGCGCCGAGGCGCTCGGCTATGACTCCGTCTGGGTCAGCGACCACGTGGTGGTGCCGCATGCCAACGTGGTGAACTTCGGCGAGACCATCTTCGACCCCTTGATCACGCTGGGCGTGGTCGCCGGCGCCACCCGCCGCGTCCAGCTCGGCACCACGGTGCTCATCATTCCCTATCGCAACGCGGTGGTCACCGCCAAGATGATCTCCTCGCTCGACGCGCTCAGCGGCGGCCGCGTGCTCTTCGGGATCGGCGCGGGCTGGGTGGCCGCGGAGAGCGCCATGCTGGGCCTGCCCTTCAAGGAGCGCGGGGCGATGACCGACGAGTATCTCCGCGCCATGCAGGAGCTCTGGACGAGCCGCCGTCCCGCCTTCAACGGCGCCTACACGCAGTTCAGCGACCTCGTCTTCGAGCCCAAGCCCACCCAGAAGCCGCACCCGCCCATCTGGGTGGGCGGCCACAGCAAGGCCGCGCTGCGCCGGACCGCCGAGTTCGGCGCCGCCTGGCATCCGATCAACCGCCCGGTGGAGGAGCTGCGCGCGAGCCAGGCGGAGATCGCGCGACTCTGTCAGGCGCGGGGGCGCGCGAGCGTGCCGGCGCTGACGTTGCGGAACGACGTCCGTATCGTGCGCCCGGGCGAGAGCGCGCCGAAGTCCGCCCATGCCGGGCGGGTCCTGGCGGGGTCACCCGCCGATCTCGTCGAGCAGATCGGCGAGCTGGCGGCCATCGGCGTCGAGCACCTCGTCTGCGAGTTTCTCGCCGCCGACGGCCGGGAGCTCGAGGAGCAGATGGCCACCTTCGCGGAGCGCGTGCGGCCCCGGCTCAGCTAAGAGGGGTCCCCTGGCGGGCCCGCTTTCGCTGCGGCTCGAGCGTGATAGAGTCGGGGCCGGAGGAACCCCCAATGAACAAGGACACCGCGACCGCGACGCCCACCGCCATGCAGCCCGAAGGAAAGCTCGCCTATGCCACGCCCGCCAGTGCGCCCTTCGTCGAGGGACGGCGCACCTTCCTCAAGTACCAGGACCTGGGCGTCTCCGCCGCGAGCAGCGGGCGGATGCGGGCGCAGGTGATGTCCGCCACCGCGGGCATGACCAAGCCCACCGGCTGGCACTACCATGTCTGCGACGGCCAGTTCGTCTACGTGCTCGAGGGCTGGGTCGATCTCGAGATCGAGGACGGGCAGACGCTCCGGGTAAAGGCGGGCGAGTCCCTCTATATCCCGGGCGGCCTCAAGCACAATGAGATCGCCACTGCGGACACGCTCGAGCTCCTGGAAGTGTGCGTGCCCGCCGACATGGGGACGGTGGCCTGCGATCCGCCCGAAGGGCGGCGGTAGCGCCCGCCTTCGCCGCCCGGCCCGCGCATGAGCAACCAGGTCACCCGGCGTGAGATGGAGGCCTGGCTGCTCGGCAACGGGTTCCGCAAGCTCAAGGGCGGGATGACCGGGCACGTGCAGTACGAAGGGCCCGGCGTGAAGATCACGCTGCCGGGACATGGACCGCAGGACCTCACCAAGAAGCACGTGGCGCTCATCGTCCGCGCGCTCGCCGCCGCGGGCTTCGACCGCGAGCGGGTCCGGCGCGAGCTGGGGCTCTAGCGCTCGTCCTCCGCCCCGCCGCGATCTGCTACAGTGCGGGCGCCATGCTGGCCGAGCTCCGGGAGCGCGACGCCACCGGCGAGATCGCCGAGATCTACGCCGAGATCCGGCGGCTCTGGGCGGTCCCGTACGTCTCCTCGCTGCAGCGTCACCTCGCCACGCGCCCCGGCTGGCTTCCCTGGACCTGGGCCGCCCTGGGGCCCGTCTTCACGAGCGGGCTTGCGCAGACCGCCGCGTGGCGCGCGGCGGAGGGCCTCGTGGTCCCGCCGCTGGCTCCCATCTCGCGCGAGGCCTTTGCCGTCTGGGGCGTGGACGCCTCGGGCGAGCGCGCGATCCGTGCGATCTGCGCCAGCTTCGTCCGCGTGAGCCCCGTCAATCTCGTGCTGTCGGGATTGCTCCGGCGGCTGCTGAACGGCGACCGGCCGGCGGGGAC
>Ga0134127_10002489_pt1 | contig 13278 bp, 8 predicted proteins | sample KB31753_FD_96459 | JGI IMG/M metagenome (GOLD analysis project Ga0134127, IMG submission 96459) | Terrestrial soil microbial communities with excess Nitrogen fertilizer from Kellogg Biological Station, Michigan, USA - KB3-175-3 | ecosystem: Environmental > Terrestrial > Soil > Unclassified ...
CTGGGACCACGCCTGGCTCTACATCGTCGAGCCCGGCAACATGCGGCTGCGGGATGACGAAGTGGGGATCCTGCGCGAGTTTCTGCTGCGCGGCGGAACGCTCACGCTCGACGATTTTCATGGTCCCTACGAATGGGACAACTTCGCCAAGGAAATGCGGCGCGTCTTTCCCGACCGCGAGATCGTGGACCTCGAGCCGCCTCACCCGATCTACTCGTCGTTCTACACGATCAACGCGTATCCTCAGACCCCCGGCCTTGGTTCGTTCTTCGCCGGGCGCACGTGGGAAAAGGGCGGGTTCGTCGCGCGTCTGCGCGCGATTCTCGACGACCGTGGCCGGCCGATGGTGCTCGCCAACTGGAACACGGACATGGGCGACGGCGTCGAATGGTCCAACGCGGAGGAGTACCCCGGGTACCTGAAGTACACCGCCGACGCCTACCGCATGTTCATCAACGAAATCATCTATTCGCTGACCCATTGAGTACCGCCATCTCGAACTTCGCCGAACGCGTCCAGGAAGGGCGCGAACAGATCCTGACCGAGCTTCGCAAGGTCATCGTCGGGCAGGACGAGGTGGTGGACCAGGTCCTCGTCGCCTTGTTCACGGGAGGCCACTGCCTGATCACGGGCGTGCCCGGGCTGGCGAAGACGCTGCTGATCAAGACGCTGGCGGCGATTCTCGACCTTCGCTTCAAGCGCATTCAGTTCACCCCGGATCTGATGCCGTCGGACATCACCGGCACCGAGGTGCTCGACGAGCAGCACGGCGCGCGCATGCTGCGGTTCGTGCCGGGGCCGATCTTTGCGCAGATCATCCTCGCCGACGAGATCAACCGTACGCCGCCGAAGACGCAGGCCGCCCTGCTCGAGGCGATGCAGGAGTACCACGTCACCGCGGCTGGCAAGACCTACCAGCTCGAGCGCCCGTTCTTTGTGCTCGCCACCCAGAACCCGATCGAGCTCGAAGGCACCTATCCGCTGCCCGAAGCGCAGCTCGATCGCTTCATGTTCAACATCCTCGTGACCTACCTGCCGGAAGACCACGAGGTGCGGGTGGTGACAGAGACGACTGGCGCCGAGACGGTCGCAACCAGGAAAGTGATGGGCGGGAGCGACATCCTCGAGTTCCAGCAGGTCGTCCGCCAGGTCATTGTCAGCGACGAGATCGCGCGGTATGCCGTGCGGCTGGCGGCCTCGTCGCGGCCGGGGATGCCGGGAACCCCCGAGCTCGTGGACAAGTACGTCAAGTGGGGCGCCGGCCTGCGCGCGTCACAGGCGATGATTCTCGGCGGCAAGGCGAGAGCGCTGATTCACGGGCGGCACCACGTGTCGATCAAGGACATCCAGGCGCTGGCCGCTCCGATCATGCGTCACCGGATCGTCACCAACTTCTACGCTGAATCGGAACACCTGAACCCCGACGCGATCGTGGCGCGGCTGCTCGAATCGGTGCCGGTGCCGAAGAGCGGGTTGTCGGTATGAACGCGCAGGCAGCAGGAGCGCGGCCGAGCGAACTGCGGTTCCTCGATCCCGCGGTCCTGGCGCGCCTCGGCACACTCGAGCTGAAGGCGCGCGCGGTCGTCGAAGGACTCCTGTCGGGTCTCCACCGCAGCCCGTTCAAGGGCTTCAGCGTCGAGTTCGCCGAATACCGTCAGTACCTGCCCGGTGACGATCTCGCCGCTATCGACTGGAAGGTCTACGCGCGGACCGACCGCCACTACGTCAAGAAGTTCGAGGAAGAGACCAACGTCGACTGCCACTTGCTCCTCGACGTCAGCGCGTCGATGGGCTACGGGTCCCGCGGCATCACCAAGCTCGAATACGGCGCGCTGCTGGCCTCGTCGCTGGCGTTTCTCATGAACCGCCAGCGTGATGCCGTCGGGCTCACGACCTTCGACGATGCGATCGTGACGATGGTGCCGCCGAGCGCACGTGGGAGCCATCTGCGGACCATCCTGGTAACGCTCGATCGAACGACGCTGGGCCATCGGACCGACGTCTCGAAGCCGCTGCACGTGCTCGCCGACGGCATCAGCAAACGGGGTCTCGTGGTGTTCATTTCGGATCTGCTCGACGAACCCGATCGCGTGGTGGACGGTCTCCGCCATTTCCGCTTTCGTGGAAGCGAAGTCATCGTCTTTCACCTGATCGATCCAGCCGAGCTGACGTTCCCGTTCGACCGCGCCGCCCGTTTTCGCGATGTCGAGCTGGGCGACGAGGTGATGGCAGTGCCCTCTGTGGTCCGGCAGGAGTACCTGGATGCGCTCGATGCGGCGGTCGAGCGCTACAAACGTGAGCTCGGCTCCGAGGGCATCGACTACAGGCTGATCGACACGTCAACGCCGCTCGAGTTTGCGCTGGTCTCCTATCTGTCGACCCGCGGGAGGCGGCGGTAATGCCAGCGTTTCTGTCGCCGCTCTTTCTGGTCGGCGTCGCCGCGGCTGCGATTCCGATTGCGATCCATCTGTTCTACCGGCGCACCGAGCCGGTGATCGACTTTGCCGCGATGCGGTACCTGCGGCGCGCCCCGGTCGAGCACTCGCGGCGGCGCAGGCTGCGCGAGCTCGTGCTGCTGGCGCTTCGGGTGACGGCGCTTGTGCTGCTCGCGCTGGCATTCGCGCGGCCCTATTTTTCCGAGTCGGTGGCTGCGCAAAGCGGTGCCGCGACGCTGGTGATGGTCGATACGTCTGTGAGCCTCTCGGCGCCTGGCCGATTCGAAGCAGCGCGCGAGCGTGCACGGCGCGCGATCGCGGACGCGCCCGCGACGCACGCCGTCGGACTCGTCGCATTTGCCCAGGCGGCGGACGTGATTGCCCCGGTGTCGCAGGATCGCGCCGGCGCGCTGGCGGCGCTTGCCCAGTTGACGCCGGGCGCGGGCGCCACACGGTATCGCGCAGCCCTGCAGGGAGCAGCTGACGCCTTCAACGGACGATCGGGCCGCATCGTCATCGTCACCGACCTGCAGCAGAGCGGATGGGACGCGGCAAGCGACGGAAGCATCCCGGAAGCGATCAACGTCGAGGTGGAGGACATCGGCGCTCCCGACGCCAACCTGGCGGTCACCTCGCTCCGGGTCGAGGGTGCTGACGCCGTGGCGGTTGTCCAGAACTACTCGGCGCGGGCGGCGACGGACCAGGTGATTTTCGCTGTGGATGCGCGACGGATTGGCGCGGTGCCCGTGACGCTGGCCGCGGGGGCGAGCGTCGAAGCGCGCGTCGCGCTCGACGGTGTCGCCGCGGGCGGCCTGTCGGCGTCAATTACGGATCGCGACGGGTACAGCGCCGACAACACACGTTACGCCATTCTCGACGAGTCTGCGGGGGCCGTGTCCGTGTTCGCGATCACGCCGACCGGACATCCGTCCGAAGCGCTGTACCTCGAGCGGGCGCTTGCCGTCGCCGAAGGGACGAGAGGATTCCGCTTCCGGTCGCTGGGGGGCGGCGCATTTTCGGCGCTCGACCCGGCTGCACTCGAACCTGTGGGCGTGATCGCTGTGCTTGCGACCCGCGGCGTCGTACAGCGAGGCCGCGAGCGGCTCGCAGAATTTGTTCGCGGTGGAGGGGGACTGCTCGTCGCCGCGGGGCCAGACGTCGATCCGGCCATCCTGAAGGACGCGCTCGCCGGCATCATCGAAACGTCATGGGTACCGAGGGCGGCCGAGCCGTTGTCGTTCGCGCCGGATGACAGCCGTCACCCGGTGTTCCGGGTGTTCGGCGGCGCGGGGACGTTGGGCAATGTCGGGTTTTCGCGGGCCGTCCGGGTCACAGCCCCTGCCAGCGCCAGCATCATTGCCCACTATTCAGACGGGAGCCCTGCTCTTGTGGAAGAGCGAACAGCCGGCGGCCGCGTGCTCGTGTTCGCCTCCGACTTGAATTACCGCTGGAACGACTTTCCACTCCAGCCGGCGTTCGTGCCGTTCGTCCACGAGACGGTGCGATATCTGGCGTCGCCGCGCACCTCTCGGACCGAATACCTCGTGGGCGATCTGCAGTCCGCCACCACGCCCGGCGTCGTCGAGGTGCAGGGGCGCCGTATTGCGGTGAATCCGGATTCGCGCGAGTCGGATCCGACGCGGATGACCGCGGAGATCTTCCAGGCCGGGATATCGCGGCTGAATGCCGCCGCGGCGCAGCACGAACTGACCGCAGCGCAGCAGCAGGAGGATCGCCAGTTCCTGTGGTGGTACGGGTTGCTGTTCATGGTGGTCAGTCTGGCGGCGGAAGGCATCATCGGGCGGAGGCTGGGATGATTGCGGCACTGCTGACGCAGGTCCGGAACCGCTGGCGGCTGATCATGGTGCTGCGCGCCGCCACGTTCGCGGCGGCCGCTTCGGCGCTCGTCCTTGGCCTGGCACTGGCCACCGATCGCCTCCTCGACCCACAGGGCGTTGCGCTGATCGCATTGTGGACGCTGGCTCTTGGGGCCGCAGCGGCCTGCCTCGTCACCGTCGTGCCGTCGATGCGCCGGGTGCCGCGCGATGCCCAGCTCGCCCGGTTCATCGAGGAACGCTGCCCTGAACTCGATGACGTGCTGGCGACGGCGATCGACGGCGACATCAATGGGTCGCACCCGATGGCCGCCGTCGTGACTCGCGACGCCGAGCGCCGCGTTCAGGAAATCGATCGCGACCGTCTTTTCGGCTGCTTCGGCCTGCGGAAGGCGGCGTTGCGGGCGAGTGCCGCCGTCCTCGCCGCCGTGGTCATCGGCGCGTTCTCGGCTCCACGGGCCGGCGATGCGATTCGGCTTGCCGAAATCTATCTCTTTCCCGAGAGGCTGGCGCTCGAAGTGGCCCCTGGCAGCGTGAAGGTGCGTGCCGGGGACTCGCTGCGCGTCGTCGCGCGGATCTCCGGATCGCACGCCGTCGTGCCGGTCCTCCGGACGGGTGACGGCACCGAAGTATTGATGGAACACGCGCCGGATGGTTTTGCCTTCGCGTTCGAGCACGTCGAGGAGGATTTCCAGTACGCGGTCGCCGCGGCCGGTGCGCTGTCGCCCGAATACAGCGTGACCGTCATCCGCCCGCCGCGCGTCGATCGAATCGACCTCCACTACGACTACCCGGCAGCATTCCGGATGGCGCCGCGCGAGGAAGAAGACGGCGGCGACATCTACGGTCCGGCGGGCACGCGCGTTCGCGTCACAGTGCATGTCGACAAGCCGGTTACCAGCGCTGCGCTCAACATCACCGGCGGCTCTCAGGTGACGCTGGCGCCGGCTGGAAACGTGCTGCAAGGGCTCCTCGTGATTGGCGAAGACGGCTCCTACCGGGTGGCGCTCGCCGACGCCGACGGCCTGAGCAATCCTGGTGATACCGAATACTTCATCCGCACCCTTCAGGACCGTCCCCCCGACGTCCGCATCGTCCGTCCCGCCAGCGATCGCCAGGTGACGCCAGTGGAGGAAGTGGTGATCGAGGCGAAGGCGGACGACGACTTCGGCGTCGCCGCGCTCGACCTTGTCTACACGATTGGCTCGGGCGCCGAGAAGGTCGTGCCCTTCGAGCGCGAAGGCGAACCGACGGCAGTCTCTGGCCGCCGAACGGTGTACCTCGAGGACCTGCCGGTGAAGCCGGGCGATTTCGTCGCGTATTACGCGCGTGCGCGCGACGTCAGCCGCGGCAAACGATCCACGGAGTCCCGCAGCGACATCTTCTTCCTGGAAGTCACGCCGTTCGAAGAAGAGTTCGTCGCGGCGCAGAGCCAGGGCAGCGGCTCGGGAGGCGATTCGGGCGCCCTCGAGGATCTGATCCAGCAGCAGAAAGACATCGTCACTGCGACGTGGAACCTCGACCGGCGCAGCCGTCAAGCCGGGGGCCGGTCCGACGACGACATTCGCGCGGTCGCCAAAGTGCAGCGTGAGTTGCGCACGCAGACGATGACGACGCTCGCGCAGATGCGCAGGTCCGCCGACCTGAGACGGCGCAACACGATTGGCGGCCGCGGCACGGCGGCGGGTCCTGATCTGATGGTTGAGGCGATCGCGCGGGCGGTCGAAGCGATGGAGCGCGCGCGGCAGCAGCTCGACGCCCTTCGCACGGTCGATGCGCTGCCGCAGGAAATGAACGCCCTCAACGAGCTGCTCCGCGCCCAGGCCGAAGTGCGCCGCCGCGAAGTCCAGCAGCAGGCGAACGGCCAGGGAGGCCGCGGCAACAACCGCCAGCAGCAGGATATTTCATCGCTCTTCGACCGCGAGCTCGCGCGCCAGCAGCAGACCAACTACGAGACGCCGGGCCGTTCCGAAACACGCGACGAGGGGCCGAAGGAAGACGAAGCCCTCAAGAAGATCCAGGAGCTCGCGCGCCGGCAGGATGCGCTCAACAAGAGTCAGCAGGAGCTGGCGAAAAACCGCGAGGCGACGACCGCCGAGGAGCTGAAGCGGCAGCTTGAACGTCTGACCCGCGAGCAGAGCGAGCTGCGCCGCGAGGCGGAGGAACTGGCCCGGGAGCTTCAGCAAGGGCAGCAGGGGAGTCAGTCGAACCAGGGGCGGCAGAGCGGCCCCCAGGGTCAGGGTCAACAGAGCCAGGGCCAGCAAAGCGGCCAGGGCCAACAGAGCGGTCAGGGCCTCGGGCAGGGCCAGGGCCGGCAGGGCGGTCAGGCAGGAGACGGCTCGCAAGGTGAGCGTCAGCAGGCGAGCCGCGAGCTCCAGCAGATTTCCGAGGACATGCAGAGCGCCGCCAGCGAGCTGCGCCGCGACAACCCTGGCGAAGCGAGCGCTCGAGGCAGTCGCGCCGCCGAACGGCTCCGGGATCTCGAGCAGCGTATGCGCAGCGCGCAACCGGACGATCGCCGCCGGGCGCTTGGCGAGCTGCAGCTCGAATCGAGGCAGCTGGCGGATGCGCAGCGCCGTCTCGGGGGCGACGCGGCAGCCGGCCGTGGCGGCGAGGCGGCCGATCGGTCGCGCCGGCAGGCCGCCGAACAGGAACGCCTTGCCGACCGCGCCGAACGGCTCGAAGAGGCCGTGCGCCAGCTGGCCGGCACGTCACGGGGCGCCGATGCGCGCGAACAGAACGCGCTGAACGAGGCCGTCCGGGAAATTGACCAGCAGCGACCGTCGCAGCAGATGCGAAATGCTGCGCGAGCAGGACAGTCGCCCGCCCCCGGTGGGCGCCAGGGTAACGCGCCGGCATCCGGAGGCGGTCAGCCAGCGCCGGTCGCGGGAGGCCTTCCGCCTTCGCGTGAAGCTTCGGCGGACCGCCGTAGCCTTGGCGAAGGCGGTCAGGCCTCCGGAGAGCAGATCGCGCGGGCGCTCGAGCGCATCGGCGATCGCCTTGCCGCTGCAGGCGGGCAGAGCGCGGATTCGGAGCGGCTCACCGAGGAGCTGTCACGAATTCGCCAGCTTCGCGAAGAGCTCGCGCAACTCGATCGGCAGATCGCGGATCTGCGCGAACAGGCCGGAGAGCGCGGTGGCACTGGCCGCGGTCGCGGCAGCGAGCCTGCCGGGCCAGGTTCGCAGAGTGGCGGCGTGCAGAACGGCGACGCGCAGGCACCCTGGCAGACCGCCCGGGAATTGCTGAACGACCTGCAGCGGGAAAACCGCCTGGAAAGCCTGGCGCGCGACAGCGACGGCTTCAATCCTGGCCGTTCAGCGCCCGGCACCGAAGCCTGGAAGCAGGACTTCGCGAAGTGGGACGAGTTGAAGGTGCAGGTGGCCGCCGCGCTCGAGCGCGCCGAGCGGACCGCCGCCGATCAGCTGCGCGACCAGCAGGCAAACGATCGTTTGAATGCCGGCGCGACGCAGGCGGCGCCGGAGGCCTACCGCCGGCTGGTCGAGAAGTATTACCGCGCGCTGGCGAAGTAGCATGCAGTTCGCCATCGCGCTTCCCTGGTGGACGCTTCTCCTCATCGCCGCTGCTGTGTGCGCGGTCGCATGGGCCTGCTATGCCGGCGCCATCGTTGGACTACCGCGGCGGCAGCGTGCCGTCCTCATCTCCCTGCGCGCGCTGACGCTGCTGCTGCTCGTCGCCTGCCTGCTGCGTCCGGTTCGCGTGATGCCGCCGGATTCCACGTCAGACGTCGTCGTGCCAGTGCTCGTCGACGTGTCCCGCAGCATGGGTCTTGCCGACATGGACGGCCGCACGCGCATCGACGCCGCCCGGGAGATGCTGGAGCGGCAGGTGCGTCCTGCGCTCGCCCGCCGCTTCGTCCCGGAAGTGTGGACGTTCGGCGACACGCTTGAACAGACTGACAGCGCCTCGCTCGCGCCGACCGCCGCGCGGAGCGACCTGTCGGGCGCCCTGCGCGCGCTGCGCGACCGCTACCGCGACCGCAAGGTTGCGGCGGTCGTCGTCATGTCCGACGGCGGCGACACGGGCGCGCAGGACGCCGCGGCCTCGCTCGATGCCGGCGCCGCTCCCGTCTATGCAATCGGCATCGGCGCGCCTCGGGTAGCCTCCGATCTCGAGGTGCTCGATGTCTCGGCCGGCGAAATGGCCGTGACCGATTCGTCCGTCGACATCAGCGTGGCCGCGGTGAACCGCGGTGGCGCCGGCCCGTTCGACGTGCGCGTCCTCGAGAATGGGCGGCCCATCGATCTTCGCCGCGTCGTCCCGGCCGCCGACGGTGGTCCCGTGCGCGCGGTCTTCACTGTCGCGCCATCCAGAAGTGCGGCGACGCTCTACACGGTCGAGATCCCTTCGGTGCCGGGTGAGCGCGTGCTCGAGAACAACCGCCGGTCCGTGCTGGTGGAGCCCGCCGGCCGGCGCCGCGCGGTGCTCATGATCGAGGGCGCCCCCGGCTTCGAGCATTCGTTCATCAAGCGCGCCCTCGGCGCCGACCCCGGTCTCGAGGTCGATTCAGTGGTGCGGAAAGGACGCGACGCGACCGGCGCGGCGACCTACTTCGTGCAGGCATCGGAAGCGCGAGCGCCCCGCCTCGCAGGGGGGTTCCCCCAGGAGCGCGAGGCGCTGTACGCATACGACGCGCTCGTCCTGGCTAACGTCGAGGCGGATGCGTTGTCGCGGCCGCAGCTCCAGATGATTGCCGACTTCGTTGACATCCGCGGGGGCGGCCTGCTCGTCCTCGGGGCGAAGTCGTTCGTCCAACAGGGGTTCGCCGGCACGCCGCTCGAGAGTGTCCTTCCGCTGCGCCTCACCGACCGCGGCGGCGGCGTCGTGCGCGTCTCGGCGCGGCAGGACACTCGATATGCCGTGACGCTGACGGCCGACGGCGCGTCGCATCCCGTCATGCGGCTTGGCGCTGGGGCAGGGGCCGATCGGTGGTCGTCGTTGCCGCCGCTGTCCGGGGCAGCGTCGCTCGGCACGCTGCGGCCCGGTGCGCAGGCGCTCGCACTCGTGCGGACGCCCGATGGCGCGCGCCCGCTGGTTGCGGTTCAGCGCTACGGACAGGGACGCGCGATGGTCTTCACTGGAGAGGCGTCGTGGCGGTGGCGCATGCAGATGCCTTCCGGGGACCGTACCTACGAGCTGTTCTGGCGGCAAGCCGTGCGCTGGATCGGCGCCGGCGCCCCCGACCGCGTGTCGATCGCCGCCCCCGCGGGCCTTGTCCCCGGCAACACGGCCGCGCTCAGTGTCGACGTGCGCGGCGACGCCTTTGCGCCGGTCACCGACGCGCAGGTGTCGTTGAAGGTGACGCTTCCGGGCGGGGCAGTCCGGGATCTGCGGGCCGCCGCGTCGGACCCGCAATCGGGACGGTATTCGTCCGACATGCGTTTCGACGAACCTGGCGTGTACCGTGTGAGCGCCTCGGTTCAGGGCGGCGACACCCGTGCCCGGAATGCCGATCGCTGGTTCCTGGTCGGCGGCGCGGACCTGGAGATGGCCGATCCCCGCCTCAATGCACAGGTGCTGCAGCGGATTGCCACCGCGAGCGGCGGCCAGTACCTGGCGGCAGATCGGACATCCGAGCTGGCCGCGTTTCTCAGGTCAGTTGAGCCGGAGGCATCTGCGCCGCAGCTTCAGGAACTCTGGCACAACATCTGGATCTTCGTCGCGGTGATGACGCTGCTGGGTGCGGAGTGGGTCATGCGCCGGCGCTGGGGGCTGCGGTGAAGTCGTTGCCTCAACTCCCAACTCCCAAGGCCCAAATCCCAATGACCATCGGAACGCGGACTCTTTGGGCGTTGGGCGTTGGGCTTTGGGTTTTGATCGCTAGTCCGGCAGCGGCAGCAGAGCGCTATGCCCTTGTGATTTCCGGCGTATCAGGTGGAGAAAAGTACGCCGCTCAGCAGAAGAAATGGCGCGAAGAGATCACGACGTTTCTCACCGCCGGTCTCGCCGTCCCCGACGCCAATCTCGTCGTCCTCGACGAAGAGCATGACGCCAGCTCAACGCCGACCGCCGAGAACACCCGCCGCGTCCTGGGCGATATCCGCCGGCGCATCACCGGCAGTGACACGCTGCTCCTCGTGCTGCTGGGCCACGGCACCTACGACGGGATCGACGCGAAGTTCAATCTGGTTGGACCGGATCTGAGCGCGGCGGAATGGAAGGACGCGCTCGACGGCGTCGCCGGTCGCCTCGTCATCGTCAACACCACGGAGGCAAGCTTTCCGTTTCTCGAGCAGCTGTCGGCGCGTGGAAGGGTGGTCATCACCGCCACTGACTCCGCGGCGCAGCGCTTTGCGACCGTCTTTCCGGAATACTTCATCCGCTCCCTGGTCGATGGGTCGAGCGACTTCGACAAGAACGGACGCGTGTCGATCCTGGAGGCGTTCAACGCCGCGAGCGCCGCCGTGAAACAGCACTACGAACAGCGCGGCCAGCTCTCCACCGAGCGGCCGCTGATCGATGATGACGGCGACGGAACCGGACGGGAGGCTGGCGCGCCCGGGACAGACGGGACGATTGCCGGGACCGTGTATCTCGATCCCGAGCCAGGCGCCCAGCGGAGCGGCGATGCCGAGGTGGCCGCGCTGGAGCGCCAGCGCCTCCTCCTTGAAGCGCGCCTTCAGGCGTTGAGAGAACGCAAGGCGTCGATGACCGATGCCGAGTACCAGGCTGAACTCGAAAAGATTCTGGTCGAACTGGCCACAATCGCGCAGCAGATTCGCCAGCGCTCCTAAGCGCGCATTTCTTCCTTCTCCAGCCACTCGAACGCGGTATCCAGCCTGGTGACGTGCAGCATCCGTGCGACGCGCGGCGAGGCCGCCGACAGCGTCAGGCGGCCGCCGGCGCGGTCCACGGTCTTCATCGCGGTGGCAAGTTCGCCAAGCCCGCGCGCGTCGAGGTGCGTGAGACCCGACAGGTCGACGACAATGTCCAGGTGCCCGGCTTTAATCAAGGCGCCGATGGTGTTGCGCAGGGGTACGAGTTCGCGTTCTTCGGCGCCGACGATCAGCCGGCCGGTCAGGTGAAGCAGAGTTATGGCACCCGCCGACCGAAGCGAAATGTCCATGATGTCTTGATCAACGTCGGTGCGGGGTTCTCTGAACACTCCTGTCATGTCATTGAATTGACGGTCGCATATAATCCCGCCAATCAATGATTTGTAGGCACTGCGGAACTGAAATCGCCGATAAGGCGCTGATTTGCTATCGCTGCGGGAATGCGACCACCGAGCCGCGGATCAAGCCGCCGGCGGACGGTCCGTTGTTCGACCGTCCGCGGCGCTCACGGCCACCAATGGCGGCCATTGTGATCGGGATAATCCTCGTCCTGCTTGCGCTGCTCTACGTGTTCGGGACGCCCTGAACCTGGCGCGCCGATGCCACAGGTGAAGGCGGCTTACTCGCGCTCCTTCACCCCTTCGGAGATGTGCTGGAGCGTATCGCCGATCCGTCCGTCCTTGCCTTCCTTCACGGCCAGGTCGCCGATCGACACGATGCCGACGAGACGATCGTTCTCGACGACCGGCAATCGACGGATCTGGTGGTCGCTCATCAGTTGGGCCGCTTCACGCGTCGACATGTCCGGCGTTGCCGACACGAGACTTCCGGTGATGATGTCGCGGATCGGACGGCTGAGCTGGCCGCCTTCGGCCACGACGCGGACGACGATGTCGCGATCCGTCACGATCCCGATGGTGCGTCCGTTGTCTACCACCGGCACAGCCCCCGCATCCTCATCGCGCATGATGCACGCAGCGTTCTGAATGCTGTCACTTGGTGAGACAGATCGGGGATTGGGCGTCATTACTTCGCGGATAATCATGGGCTGCTCCTCCAAAGAGCAATTCGTAGCAAGACACACGCCTCAACCCTTCGAGGCCCAGCCGTATACTCCGGCCGGATGACGCATCGAGCGCGGTGGATCGTGATTGGGTCGGTGATAGCGGCGATCGCCGTGTTCCTGGTCGTGCAGGATCGTGTGACGGCGGACGGCGCGCGCGAGTACGTGACACGTCAGCGCGCCGCGGCCGTGGGGCAGACGCCCGCGGTCACAATCGACGAGGTGATGGTTCCGGCGGTATCCCGCTCAGTTCGCGCTGGAGCGCTATGGGGATCGGCGGTGCTTGTGGCCGGCCTGGCCGTCGCCTGGCGTTTCAGTGCGGGACGGCGGCCAGGTGCTCCCGGAGCAGATCCAACGCGGAGAGGATGATCCCCCGGCATGCGCCGAAGCCGATCCGTCTGAAGCCGCTACGCTCGCAGTACCCCCGCAGCGTCACTTCGTCGCCGTCAGCGAGGTAACCTCGTTCTTCGCCTCCAGGCAGAATCAGCGGCTGACGTCCGTTCGAGGTCAGCTCCAGGAGACAACCGCGACTTCCCTCGTCTGGGCCCGACGCCGTGCCGGTCCCGAGGATGTCGCCAGGGCGCAGGTTGCAGCCGTTGCTGGTGTGATGCGTCAGCAACTGCGCGATTGTCCAGTAGAGCTCGCGAAGGGAGCTGCGACCGATGCTGGCAGGCGCGAGGTTCTGTTCGCGCATCCGCGCAGATTGAATCGAGACATCGAGCCCGAGATCGAGGCCGCCCTGGCTGGCGTTCGCCGCCGAGGACAGGTAGGGCAGCGGCGGAGGATCATCCGCCGCGCGCGCGAAGGCGGGGCAGCGAAACGGCGCGAGCGCCTCGAGTGTCACCACCCAGGGCGATACGGTCGTGGCAAAGCTCTTGGCCAGGAACGGCCCGAGTGGCTGGTACTCCCAGGCCTGGATGTCGCGGGCCGACCAGTCGTTGAGAAGGCACAGACCGAAAATGTGGTCTTCCGCCTCGTCGATCGGCACCGCCGTACTCAACGTGTTGCCGGGACCGACGAAGACGCCCACTTCGAGTTCGTAATCGAGCATCCGCGTCAGACGAAACGCGGGTTCGGCTTGATCGGGTCCTTTGGTCTGACCCTTGGTCTGACCCTTGGTCTGACCCTCGGTCTGACCCTTGGTCTGACCC
>Ga0134127_10002491_pt1 | contig 13270 bp, 8 predicted proteins | sample KB31753_FD_96459 | JGI IMG/M metagenome (GOLD analysis project Ga0134127, IMG submission 96459) | Terrestrial soil microbial communities with excess Nitrogen fertilizer from Kellogg Biological Station, Michigan, USA - KB3-175-3 | ecosystem: Environmental > Terrestrial > Soil > Unclassified ...
GTCTTTCTCCTGCGCCGCGGAAATTTTTTGAATCAACCCGTCGATATAAGCTTCGAGCTTCGGGTCGGGATGTACGCTCAAGCTGTAGGCGGCGCCTTCGATTACTTTGTAGATGTCGGTGTCGTCGAACGGATACGGCGGCAGCTTCTTGTCAGTCAGTTCACCCCTGAGCGCGGCGGCCGCGCGGTTGAAATTCTCGAGGCGGCCGGTCTCCTCGCACTTCTGGAATGCGAAGGGGATCGATACCGTCCTGTTAATCTCGATGCGCGGCGCCCAAAAACTGTCGTTGAGGTGAACTAAAGTAAACGGAACCGGTTTGACAGGATAGTCACGCGGCGGCTTAGTGGCCTTCCGTTTCCCCGTTTCAGTCTGTCCTGCTCGTGAAGTCACGGCGATGCATAGCAAGACCACGACGCACGCAATTAGTGTTCTTTTAAGAGTCTTCATGAATACTCCTTCAGAGCATTTTATTGAGAAACTCAAAAGCTCCTCTGCCGTAGAACACGTGCTCGTCATCGAAGATCTCGTGCCCGAACTGTTTGCTGGCTCCGAATGCCGAATAGATATTTTCGGCTTTCTTGATCGCTGCCCGGGTCCCGTGAATAGGAAAGATGGGATCGCGGGTGCCTGATTCAACAAACAGCCCGCGCGGCGCAATCAAACCGGCGACGTCATACATCTCGATGTGATTCAACATTCCAGGAACGTAGTTGTCGATACAATGCGACAAGCTGAGAATGCTGTCCTTAAATGTATTGAAATAGCCGCTGACGACGCTGACCTTGATTCTCTCATCCAAAGCGCTCGAGAAGAGCGAGACTGTTCCGCCGCCCGATATCCCAATTGTCGCAACGCGTGAGGGGTCGACCTCGGACCGAGTCAGCAAATAATCGATCGTCCGCATCACATCCCACACTCTCCAGCCGATCATGGTCTGGCCAAACAACAGCGCAGCGCCCGCTGCCGGCTGACACGACGATGCTCCGGCGCCCTTTTTGCGCGCGGCCGGGTCCCGCCTGCAACCGAACCCCAGCTGCTCGATTGCGAACGCGGCATAACCGTGTTCTACCACCTGCAATGCAAAGTCCCTCGAATAGCCGCTCCTGGTTTCCCGCTGTTGTCCGTTCTCATCAATGCCTACGATGTCATCGCATCCACGACCGTGACCGGGCAGACAAACGACTCCCGGAATCGGACTCGAGATCTTCTCGGGCAATAACAGATATCCGAACACCGAGAGATTTTCCCGGCTTTGAAAAACTATCTTCTCGCGCGAATATCCATTGAGTCTCTTCTTTTCGAGAACCCTTGGTTTCAGCGGGACGCGAGTAGTTGGAAACCCGCCGAGTAACTCGTTCAATTTTTGGCGAACACGCTTTTGCCACAGACGCGCGGCCCGCTCGTTAGTAGCCGAAAAACTCATCGACGGCCTGATGACCTCGTTTGACGAGACGCAGAATTGAAGACTGTCGAGATGCTCATCGTCGACGGCGAGGTCGGCGAGCGGTCCGCGATACTGGCTGGGAGAACCGGTGTTGATTTGAGCAAACGTTTGGAAGTCCGCGAGCCCGGAAGCCGCGATCGCGGTTGCTGCCATGTTCTGCTTTAGAAACTGCCGGCGCGCAATTGTTTTTCTTGTCACTGGAATCAGCCCTCGTCGTGGTTCTTGTTATTGGCTTCTGGCGTTTCTCGCCCTGAAAATCACAGTCGGGTAAGAGTGGGGCTTTGCTCCGCTCTTCAAATGCCACCAAGCTACAATGAACATTAGAGGTTGGGAAGGGCGGCTTGCCCCCGCTCTTCAAATGTCACCAAGCTACAATGAACATTAGAGGTTGGGAAGGGTGGCTTGCCCCCGCTCTTCGGAACTTGAAATGAATTCCTCTGCGCAAGAGCGGGGGCAAGCCACCCTTCCCAACCTCTAATGTTTTTCGCGATGGTCACGCTTTATGGCACCCTTCCCAACCTCTAATGTTTTTCGCGATGGTCACGCTTTATGGCACCCTTCCCAACCTCTAATGTTTTTCGCGATGGTCACGCTTTATGCCACCCTTCCCAACTTCTAATGTTTTTCGCTGGTCAAGCTTTATGCCGCCCTTCCCAACCTCTAATGGTTTTCGCGATGGTCACGATTTATGCCACCCTTCCCAACCTCTAGTGTTTTTCGCGATGGTCACGCTCTATAGCTCTCCTCCCAGGCCCTAACTTTCTCTAGATGGTCACGCTTTAAGCGCATATCCCGAACCTGCAATCGGATTAACCACAATGCGACATTGCCTGCCATTTCAGTCTCCAGGCGCTCTGAATATCTCGATGTTGGTGATCGTCGGACTTGCCTTGGAATCCTCAATCACAATCCGCAGCTTGCGCGTTCGGGCCACAGGAAAAACCAGAATGCGTTTGTAGCCAATCGTCGTCTGCTGTGCGATTGTCTCGTAGCGCTCGTCTCTCCATATAGCCACCGAGAATCTCTTCACTCGCTGGCCGAGCGCAATATTCTCCTGCGCTAGAAACCGGTTGAATTCAATCTCACGGCCAAAGTCGATCTCCAGCCAGGCTTTCTTCACCCCGTCGTCCGTCGCCCAGTAAGTCTCCGGTCTCCCATCGAGGGCTCGCGTAGGACTAAACTGCGTGTCGTTGCCTCTGAAATTCGAAGCTGTAGCTCTACCCCTTGCGAGATTGGTCTTCAATGCTTCCTCGCGCGCGATCTTGAATTCGATCAGCCGCGCAATGTCGTGTTCATTCACCAGACCCCGGCGATCCACGCCGATGTTCAGAAGCAGATTCGCATTGCGGCCGACCGAACCGTAATAAATCTCCATCAATTGCGCAACTGACTTGACCTTGTCATCGTCGGTCGAATGATAAAACCATCCCGGCCGAATCGAGACATCACACTCCGCCGGTATCCATGAGGTGCCATCCTCCTCACCGGTATTGAGCGCCTTCTCATCGGCGAATCCCGGAAACGTGCCTTCGTTGTCGCGGGGCGACCAGTTGGTTTCGCCCGCGAAGCCCTTCTCATTGCCGACCCAACGTATATCCGGACCCGCATCGCTGAAGATCACCGCGCGCGCCTGGTATTTACGGATCGTCTGGAAGAAACCGCTGAAGTCATAGACCATTCGTTTCTTCTGATCGTTAGCTCCGTCCAGCCACGCTTCGAACACGTCGCCGTATGAGGTCAACACCTCACGCCACTGATCTTTGTAAACGCGATTGTAAACCGGAGTGCCGTATAGCGGGTGGTTTCGGTCCCACGGCGATATGTAAACGCCGAACTTCAAACCGTACTCGCGACAGGCGTCTGATAATTCTCTCAGAACGTCGCCTTTACCCCCGCGCCATTTTGAGTTCTTTACCGAGTAGGTTGTCGTGCTTGACGGCCATAGGCAGAATCCGTCGTGATGCTTCGCGGTGATGATTATGCCTTTCATGCCGGCGTCCCTGACCACCCTCGCCCATTGCCGGCAATCGAGCGATGTTGGATTGAAAGTGTCAGGATGAGCGCGGCCTTCGCCCCACTCGTGATCGGTGAAGGTGTTCATCCCGAAATGAATGAACGCGTAATATTCCAGATGCTGCCAGTCCAATTGAGACGGCGAAGGGTGAGGCTGAATGGGCGAGGGCGCTGAAACCCTGGGCTTGAAAACGAATGAACTGTTCAACGAGAGACAAATAAGGATGAGGAAGACCCTTTTCATAGTTGTTGATTCACGGTGGTTCGGGGTTCAGAGTTCAGGGTCCAGAGGTGATCCGTGAGAATCCGTCATCCTGGGAGCGCAGGCATCCTGCCTGCCTCTTAAATAGGTTGGCATTGGAGTCGCGGCAGGCAGGATGCCTGCGCTCCCAGGATGACGGATTCTCACGGACACTGATCTAAACCCTGAACTAATCCTTTACAACGACCACATCCCCGGTGATTTTCAGTCGTGCAGTCATGGGCCGCCGCGAAGACGATAGAAGCGAGCTAATTTGGCCGCCGCCCACTTGAATCTCGATCTCTCCCGGCTCGACAACCCGTCTCGACTGGTTGTCAATCAGAGATACCTGACGAGGCGTCAGCGTAAACGACACGGTTTGGGTTTGACCAGGTTTCAAATGCACACGCTTGAAACCCTGCAGGGACCGTTTCGCGACCGGCGACGAAGCAGCAACGTGCCTGACGTAGAGCTGAACCACTTCATCACCCGCAACTCTCCCACTGTTCGTCACTGCCAGACTCACCGACACGTTTTCCCCGGCTTTGACCCGGTCTGCGACCTGCAGCTTCGAGTAGGCAAACCGCGTGTAGCTCAACCCGTGGCCGAACGGAAACAGCGGCTCGCCTTCGAAGTAGCGGTAAGTGCGGCCGGCCATTCGATAATCCTCAAACGCGGGGAGCTGAGCCACCGATTTGTAAAACGTGACCGGCAGCCTGCCTGCCGGGTTGTAATCGCCAAACAAGACGTCCGCCAGAGCCGTGCCTCCTTCTGCCCCCGAATACCAGAGCTGAACGATGGCAGCAACGTGCTCGTTTGCCCAGTTGACGCCAAGCGCGCTGCCGCTGGTCAGCACCAGCACCACCGGCTTGCCTGTCGCGACAACCGCCTTCAGCAGCTCTTCCTGGACCTTCGGCAAATCGAGGCTCGTTCGATCGCCGCCACGAAAACCCTCAACTGTGACTTTCATCTCTTCGCCTTCGAGACGCGGCGAAATCCCTCCGACAAACACCACGACATCGGATTCGCGAGCCAGTTTCACCGCCTTTCCAGTCGCCTCTCCCGGCACACCCCACTCCAAACGGATGCTGGCCTCGCCGCCGGCTTGAAAGTACTCGAGCTTGATATCGTAAGCGCGGCCAGCTTCCAGATTGATCGATGTCTGCCGCGTCTCTGTCGCGTGAGTCGACCAATTATCGATCGCTTTCGAACCGTTTACCCACAGCCTATATCCGTCATCTCCGCTGACCGCAAGACTGTAGCGGCCGGAAAGCCGCGGGGTAAGCTTGCCCGTCCATCGAATCGAGAAGTTCATTTCGCCGAGTCCCTGCACCCGGCTGTTCATCCAATTCGAGTCGACCGTCTGATCGGTCCTGGCTGCGATTGGAGCGCCTTCGAGATTTCGATTAGCGAAGTATTCGGCCTTCAGTCCCGATCCCGTGCCGTCGTTCAGCGCACTCGCCGGGACAAGGCTGTTGACCGGCCCTTCCTCGGCAATATTGCATCCCTGCTCAAACCCTACCCGCGCCCCGGTCGCTTTTTTCTCGATCCCCCTCAGCGGCGTTACGTAGCTTGAAGGCGTCCCGTTGTAGTTTCCAAGTAGAACCGGAAGATCATCAGCCGTCGGACCAATCACTGCGATTCTTTTCAAGGTCTTGCGCAGCGGCAAGACTCCGTTCTGGTTCTTCAGCAGCACTATCGACTCGCGAGCCGCTTGTAGCGCCAACTGTCGATGCTCCGCGGAATCATTCTTCTCGATCGGGATTCGCGCGTACGGAACCATCTCCGGCGGATCGAACATCCCCAGCCGGAAACGCGCGGTGAACAACCGCTTCACAGCGATATCAATGTCCTCTTCCTTCAGCAGCCGTTGCTTTACTGCTTCAACCAGGGATCGGTAGTCGCTACCGCAGTCCAGATCGGTACCCAGCTTGACCGCAACAGCCGAGGCGGCGGCCTGACCTTCCACGACCTTGTGAAACTTGTAGATGTCGTAAATCGCGCCGCAGTCTGAAACCACGTATCCCGGAAACTTCCAGTCGTCCCGGAGTATCTTTTTGAGCAACGTATTGTGCGCGCAGCAAGGCTCGCCCTGGTAGCGGTTGTAGGCGCACATGACCGAGTACGCGCCGGCCTCTTTCACGCAAGCCTCAAACGCAGGCAGATAAGTCTCGTAAAGATCCCGCTGATCGGTTGTGGCGTCGAAACGATGCCGGTCTGCCTCAGGTCCGCTGTGCACCGCATAGTGCTTTGGTGTAGCGATCACTTTGAAGTATTTCGGATCGTCTCCCTGAAGGCCTTTCACGAACCCGACGCCCATTCGAGCGGTTAGGTATGGGTCTTCGCCGTAAGTCTCCTGGCCACGGCCCCAGCGCGGATCGCGAAAGATGTTTATGTTGGGGCTCCAGAAGGTCAGGCCCTTGTATCTGCCGTGATCCCCTTTGCGATCCGCATCGTGATACTTGGCGCGCGCTTCGGTCGAGATGACGTCGGCAACTCTGAGCATCAGATCGGTATTCCAGGTTGCGGCCAGACCGATCGCCTGCGGAAAGACTGTCGCGACTCCCGCGCGGGCGACGCCGTGTAAGCTCTCATTCCACCAGTCATAAGCCGGAATATCGAGCCTGGCTATACGGGGCGCCGCGTTCATCATTTGCGACACCTTCTCTTCCAGAGTCATTCGCGAGACCAGGTCGTCAACTCGCCGTTCGATTGGAAGGGACGGGTCTTTATAGGGCGGGGAAGAGGTTTGCGCGTCTGTTGTCCTCAGAGGCGAGGGCAAGCAGATCGAGAGAAGCAGCACGAAGATTCCAACAAAGACTCGCCGCTTCATATCTTTCTCCTTTCTGCCAATAGCTCGATGCTGAGGCCTTACGACGCAGAGTAACAGGTACTAAGGCCTTCCGACGCAGATTAACAGGTTCGGAAGGGTGGCTTGCCCCCGCTCCTCCGGCGCTAAGTCGGTTCGACGCCCAATAACAGCTCAGGAAGGGTGGGCTTGCCCCCCGCTCCGAGCAGTTTCACCCAGGCTCCAAACCAATTCCGAAAGCATCCAACTGGTAAGACCGATTGCATCGAGCGCGAAGCCAATTGCGTTCGACAATATCGCATGGAATGGCTAAGATAGCTAACCGAGGGACGGACAGGGCCGGAAGATTAAGTTCTTCCGATGTTTATGTGAAATCCAACGACTCCGGACATGTGGACACTATTGGTATGACCGATTCGAAGGGAACAAGATTCAAGATTGTCGACCCCGACAAAGGCGGCTCCAGTTCGGAGGAGGTGGTGTTGCAGCTTCGCGAGATGATTCACCGCGGCGAGCTGCAGCGGGGCGACCGGTTACCTCCCGAGCGCGACCTCGCAAAGCTTCTCGGCGTGAGCCGTCCTACGCTACGGGCAGGAATCAGGTCACTCGCCGCGCACGGCGTGCTGCAGTCGCGGCAAGGGGCTGGAACATTCGTTGTAGATAACGACGGCCCTCCGTCGTTGGACAGCAGCCCGCTGCGGTTGATGGCCGCGCTGCACGGGTTCACGAGTGCAGAGATGTTTGAGGCACGCCGGTCAATCGAGATGGCGATGGCCGGGCTGGCCGCCGAGCGGGCTACAGGAGACGATATGGCGGCGATGGCGGAAGAGCTAGCTGGAATGTACGCCTCGCTCGACGATCCGGAACAGTACCTGGTGCACGACATGCACTTTCATCAAATGGTCGCGGCGGCATCCGGCAACAGGATTCTGACGGCCCTGATGAATATGGTTGCTACGATACTGCTGGATGTCAGGAGTAAGACCGTAAAGCGCGCCAAAGACCTTAAAGAGTCGGCCGAGATGCACAGACAAATCTATCGAGCCATTCGCGATCACAACGCCGATGCGGCGCGCAGCGCGATGCGCGACCACCTGGTGCTTGCCCAGAAAGCGCAGGAGGCAGAGGTACCAGATCAGATACCCGCGAACGGTTCGAAGCCGGACAGTTCGAGGACTAGGGAATCAAAGAAGAAGAGTTAAGGAAAGCGTGAAGATCGCGAAAAACATTAGAGGTTGGGAAGGGTGGCTTGCCCCCGCTCTTTGGAACTTGAAATGAGTTCCTCTGCGCGAGAGCGGGGGCAAGCCACCCTTCCCAACCTCTAATGTTAATCGTAGCTTGCGCTCCTAACGGTGGGCATCGCCCAAACTCGACACTTCACCTCGCAACGCGCGCAGTTCCGCCTTTCATCACCCGTTCAACCTCCGCAAGCGTCGCCATTGAAGTGTCCCCCGGCGTGGTCATCGCCAGCGCGCCATGAGCTGCGCCGCACTCAACTGACCACTGAGCGCCTCGATCAGTAATCAGGCCGTAGATCAATCCCGAGGCGAACGAATCCCCGCCTCCCACCCGGTCGAGAATCTCAAGATTCTCTCGCGTCGGAGCCTGGTACAACTCGCCTCCCGAATAACAGACCGCGCCCCAATCGTTGATGCTCGCCGTCCTCGCGTTGCGAAGCGTCGTGGCAACAACTTTGAAGTTCGGAAACTCCTGGACTGCTCGCTCAATCATCCGGCGGAACCCTTCGACATCGAGCTTGGAGAGTTCTTTGTCCAGCCCTTCGACTTCAAGCCCCAGACACGCGGTAAAATCCTCTTCGTTGCCGAGCATCACATCGACCAGCGGCGCGAGGTTCCGGTTTACTTCGCGCGCTTTTTCCTTGCCGCCGATTCCCTTCCAGAGCGACTCACGATAGTTGAGATCATAAGAGACGATTGTCCCGTTCCGCCTGGCCGCCTCCATTGCTTCGCGGGCAACCAGCGGAGTTGTCTCCGACAGCGCAGCAAAAATCCCGCCGGTATGAAACCATCGAACGCCTCCGCGGCCAAACAACTCTTCCCAGTCAATGTCTCCAGGCTGCAATTGGGAAACCGCGGTGTGCCCCCTGTCCGAACAACCGACCGCTCCGCGCACGCCGAAGCCGCGCTCGGTGAAATTCAATCCATTGCGCGCCTGACGGCCAACGCCGTCATACTTTACCCAGCGCACGTGGGATTGATCGACGCCGCTCTGGTAAATGAAATCCTGAACCAGCCGGCCGACCGGGTTGTCGGCAAACGCGGTGACTATCGCGGTGTCCAACCCAAAGCAGCGCTTGAGTCCTCGCGCAACGTTGTACTCTCCTCCGCCTTCCCAGACCTGGAATGTCCGCGTCGTATGGATCCGTCCTTCGCCGGGGTCGAGCCGCAGCATGACTTCGCCAAGACTGACAAGGTCCCATCGGCAGCCTTCTTTTGGTTTCACGATCAGTTCTGTCATTTCAGATTTAGCCTTCGCAGTTGCCCTTCTAAAATCAACACCTCCAGATAATACCAATTCCTTATCATCGCCGAGTGTGCAGCACCTGATTCTCTAACTTCACGGTAGCGAGAATCCAAACTGCGGGCAGTGTCCTATTCTTGTGTTGCAATCTAGCTGGGTGAGGCGTGAGGCGAGGTCCGAAGGGTGAATAGACCACGGATTGGGCGGATCAGACGGATCGGTACGGATCAGATCCGTGTGAATCCGTCCAATCCGTGGTCGATTCACCCTTAGGACGCCAGCAACACAGCTTTTTACTACACTACGCTGTCACGCTAACCGGGGAATGCAGGATGCCCCGCGCTCCCAGGCCTGCTGATTGAACTGTTTATGCTAGCCAGAGAAGGCAGGCAGGATGCCTGCGCTCCCAGGAACTCCCGGGCTATTGAGTCGAGGCGATGCCCGCGTCCCACTCTTCGAGGAACCTTTGCGCTTTTGCGCCGGGGCTTATGAACGCTAGCCCTTCAGCGGGGTCGTAGCCGCAAAATACGCCCACAATCTGGCCCTGATTGTTATAAACCGGGCTGCCTGAAAAACCGTCGAACGCGTCCACCTTGATCGACCAGTACTGCTTGCCCTGGTAGGTGTATGGTCCCTGAAAGACACCTTTGCGCAAGAACTTGCTCTGGTGCGGCTGGGCGATGAGTATGATCTGCTCATCAATCGACGGATCGAGCTGAAACGTAGGGCGTTTTGCTTCTTTTGACGATCCACACACAGCCAACAAAGCGAGGTCCGCATCTTTGTCGATCTTGACCACCTTCGCAGGACATCCTCCGACATAGGCTCTCACCACCAGCTCTTCGTCAGGCTTGAATCCGAGAAGTTTTCGTTTGCCCGGACTGAGCCGACCCGAAACCACGTGATATGCGGTCATGACCAGACCATCGCCGACAAGAAAACCGCTCGCGTAAGCATTTGGGCCCACATCGGCGATCACCGACAGCGCACGCTCGGCCACGTTTCGATTCTTTCGAGCGAATTCCAGAGCGATCGAGCGTGTATAGCGCTCACGCTGCTTCACAACCAGTCCCGCATTGCCTTGCGATGGAGAGTTGGAAGCAAGGACGCAAAGCAGTACTGCCAGAGACGCGACGCAGCAAAACCTCTTCTTCATTGGACCCTCCGTTTCTGAAAGAGCAGATCAGACACAGCAGCGGCACTTTCGATCGCATATGAACTTCAGCCAGAAATACTCGACGGTACGACGCACGTACCAGGCGTTGTGAGCTTACTACAAACACTCCGGAGCCTGGTCGATAACCCGGCACCTGGCGCGAACACATTGCATGTTCGCTTCGGCAAAAGTCTAACAGAATGCTTCGCGCCAACCAATTGTTATGCAAATCATTCCAGCGCAATCTGAAACCGGGTAACGGACGCCGGCGGAAACTCATGCACGAGAGCGCCCTCACGGGGACTCGCGGACTTCGTCTCGACCGGCTCGACCCCGCGAGGCTGTTCGAAACTGTTGTGAGCGTAAATCTCTTTCGCCGCCAGCGTCGTCGCTTTGATCGATTTCACGTTTGCGCCGCGAATCACTATTTCCCCAAGCCGCGCCTGCGTCGCATCGGGATTCGCGATAGTCAACAAAAGCTGCCGATCGGTCAGCGATGCCGACTCGGACAGCCCTCGAATCGTCGCCGGCTGACCATTCCGGGTGTAACTCGGACGCGGAGAAGAACAAATGGTCCTCACGGACTGACCGCCCTGGTGCGTCGCGTAGAGCTCGAACACGTGAAACGTTGGGGTCGTAACAAACTTGTCTTCGGAAGCGAGAAACAGCGATTGTAAGCAGTTGATCAGCTGCGCGACGTTGGCCATCGCAACCTTGTCGGCGTGGCGATTGAAGACATTGAGCGTCGTTGCCGCGAGCACGGCGTCCCGCATAGTTGATTGCTGGCCAAGCAAATGAGTGTTGTGGGCTTCGGTGCCGGGCCGGTACCACGAGCCCCATTCGTCTACCACCAGCTTGATTCGATGCTGGCGATCGGTCTCCCCCATCACAGACCAGTGATCGGTGACCAGAGATTCCATATGTTCAGCCTCGCGTAACAACTCGTACCATTCATCGGTCGGGTACTGCAGCGCGTCGCCTTTTCCCTGCCGCCAATCAGTCGTGCGGCCCCCGCTAACGTTCCACGAATAGTGATGCATCCCCCAGCCCCACATCCTCCCGAGCGCCCGCCGCTCGTTCATCTTCGTAAAGAAGCGTCGGGTCCAGTCGAGGTCTCCGCCGTTTGGCCCCGCGCCTATGAACGCCGGTTCGACTCCAAACTTCGGCACCCACTCGGTGAACCGGCGGTATTCGGCGGCATACTCTTCCGGAGTGAAATTCCCGCCGCAGCCCCACGACTCATTGCCGACGCCCCAGTAACGCACCTTGAAGGGTTCGCGATCGCCGCCTGCAGCTCGAAGATCCGCCAGCGTCGTTGTGCCCGCCGGCGAATTGCAGTACTCAACCCATTCGTAAAAGTCGCGCGCCGTTAGACTGCGCACGTTTGCGGCGACGTATGGCTGCGCGCCCGCCAGCCGGCAAAAACGCATGAACTCGTTCGTTCCGAATTGGTTTGTATCGTAGTTCCACGGGCCATCGGGAACGCCCTTCGGCCATTCAGGCGCGTCACGCCAGAAGTTTGTTCGACGGGGCCGTTGGCTGCGGGGTCCCACACCATCGCGCCAATTGTAGCTGTCGGCAAAACAACCGCCGGGCCATCGCACGACGGAGGCCTTCACGCGCTGCAGCGCCTCGATCAGTGACTTGCGAATGCCTCCGATGTTGGGGATCTTCGAATCCTCCCCCACCCAGATGCCGTCGTAGACTACGCCGCCAAGATGCTCGGCGAAGTGTCCATAAATTTCAGGCGCAATCCTGCCGATCGGTTCGTTCAACAGAACTTCGATCCTCGAATCGGCGGATCTTGATTGAGCGGCAGCGCGCGAAATCGCTGGTCTTCCAAGCGCGCGTCCGGTAATAACCATCGCACTGCCGGACATCGCCGATTTTATGAACTGGCGTCGTTTCATTCATTCCCTCCGATTTGGAGTGCTGCGAATCAGTAGACCGGGCTCGAAGTCAAACGTATCGGGCCGAGCAGTCCCGAAGGCACAGGTTGTACTTTGTCCATGTCTTGCGGCTGAAACCGCTCGCCGTAACGTAGATTCAGCAGCCTGTAATCAGGCAGCGCGCGGCCAGCCATATGGTTGATCGCGGTGTTGCCTACCGCGATTCGCAACGTGTTCTCACCGACTTTCAGGAAATCGGTCACGTCGATCGAGTACGGCGGGCACCACACCGACCCGGCACGACGCCCATTGACCGTAACTACGGCGGCTTCCCGAACCGGGCCATCAAGCAGCGCTCGCATTCCGTTGGCACGCGGGGTCGCCGGAGGCGCCACCGGCTGGCTGTCGCCGAAATCAAGGCGCACCCGGCTTCCTTTCTTCACAAAGCCATCGGAGACGACAAAACGCTTTTCGTAGACGGCGACGCCTGAGTAGTACCGCGTCTGTTCCACATCGGCCCACGAGCGCAATGCATCCATCTTTATAGACGCACCTTCGCCGAAGGACACCTGCCATGCGTGGCTCAGATCCAGCGTCGCCGGAGTTTGATCAGTTCTCGAAGCGAGCGGCACAGAAGTGCGCCCCGAGAATACAAGCACTCGAGAACCATAGGGCTCCAGATCGAGTGAGACTGTGACGCCCTTCGCGTCCCGATAAGCAACTGCGGCCGGCCGAACTTCACCGCTCATCGGATCCCACCATTCCGGGTTTAATGCTCCAACCCGAAAAGTTGCGTTCACTCGGCGATGCGTGTTCCCGGTGTTGGCGACGAAATAGATCTCCGCGCCCGCCATTGCGCGATGAATAAACCCAATCTCCGGCGCGGCGGGTGAAAAGACGACATCCGGTTTGAGCGCCGCGTTCAGCACACCGGCCAGTTGACCTTCATCAGCAACAAGGCGGCCTTTGGCTGAGGGTCCCTCAAACAGGCTCTTCGATAAGTCGCCGATTCGCTGATGATCGGATTGTTTCGCTTGAAATCCCGGGCTCAAGTTCGGAGTTCTCCGCGTTGCGATCAGAGTACCGCCGCTACGAGCGAACTCTTCGAACTTCATCAACGTACGTTCGGAAATCTGCTCGACGTTGGGCAGGATGACCGCTTTGTAATTGTTCGGACCAAGAACCAGCGAACCGTTCTCAACTCGGCCAATCTGCCGGAGAACTTCGTCGTCGAAGA
>Ga0134127_10002494_pt1 | contig 13267 bp, 13 predicted proteins | sample KB31753_FD_96459 | JGI IMG/M metagenome (GOLD analysis project Ga0134127, IMG submission 96459) | Terrestrial soil microbial communities with excess Nitrogen fertilizer from Kellogg Biological Station, Michigan, USA - KB3-175-3 | ecosystem: Environmental > Terrestrial > Soil > Unclassified ...
CCCGAAATTTATGGTGAGCCAGAAGTGGCCCGCACTCATACCAGCGCCAGCCTGCGGAAATAATTCCTGGCCATCTGCCCGCCTCCGTCAATTTGTTTCAGACACCGAAGCGAGGGCCTGACAGCTAATGCATTTCGACCAGGCGCTTCGTTATCTTCTCGATCTCGGTCACGAGACCCTCGCGATCAAACTCGGTCTGCGAAACATCGAGCTTTTGCTCGAACGACTGGGCGACCCGCAGAAGTCTTATCCCGCTGTCCAGATCGCCGGAACTAATGGCAAGGGTTCTACGGCCGTAATGCTTGATTCCATTTGCGCGGCCGCGGGAATCAGATCCGGTCTCTACACCTCTCCTCACCTGGTTTCCATCACAGAACGAATTCGAATTGGGGGTGATGACATTTCGCGCGACTCGTTTGCCGCACAAGCGACCCTTGTCAGAAACGCAGCCGAGGCCTTGCTTGCTGAAAAGCAGATCGAGGCTTTGCCAACCTTCTTTGAGCAAGTGACCGCCATCGCTCTCGCAGCGTTCAGAGATGAGAAGGTCGATCTGGGAATCCTGGAAACGGGACTCGGAGGGAGGCTCGACGCCACAAGCGCCGCGCTCGCGAAAATAGTCGGCGTCACATCAATCGCGATGGATCACGAACAGTATCTCGGCCAAACCCTTGAGAGCATCGCCGCTGAGAAGGCCGCAGTAGTTCGACCGGGCACCACCGCGATCATCGGCTCCCAAGCTCCTGAAGCCCTAAAAGTGATCCTCGACACGGCTGAATCTAACGACGTCACACCAAGTGTGAACGCAGGCCGGGTGCAGATAGTCGACCACAACTCAGGCGGACAATTTCGCGCAAGCTTTCAGACACCAGAGGGCGAATACGAAAACATTCTGCTTGGGCTACGCGGACGTCATCAACTTGAAAACGCTTCTGTGGCGATCCGGTTGGCGGAGTCGCTCCGCACGAGCGGCTTCGAGATTGCCCACGCGGCGATCGTCGCCGGGCTTGAAAAAGCGAAACATGCTGGAAGACTGGAATTGTGGGAGGGTCGGCCCGGTTTGCTGTTTGATGGTGCTCACAACCCTGCCGGGGCAAAGGTACTTCGGGAGTTCTTAGACGAATTCATCACAACGCCATTCACACTTGTCTTCGGCGCAATGGAGGACAAGAAGCTTGAGCAAATGGCTTCAGTTCTCTTCCCTGCCGCGGCGCGACTCATCCTGGTTGAACCAGACAATCCTCGAGCAGCGAAACTGGAGATGCTAAACAGCCTCGCTCAGCGTTTTGCAGAGCCTGAAAACATTCGCACCGCGCGCGGCGTCGAAGAAGCGATAATGATCGCGAAGCGGATCACGCCGGACAACGAATTGATTTGCGTGACCGGCTCGCTGTATTTGATTGGCGAAACTCAATCAGTACTGAAACAAGAACAGATTCGGAGCACAATATGACTCAACCCGCCCATCAGCCTCCTCAAATTATCGACAGCACAGAGATTTTCAGCGGACGCGTTTTCTCAGTGACGGTTGATACCATCCGCGAGGGCGAGACGACTTACAAACGCGAAGTCGTGCATCACCCGGGCAGCGCTGTGATCATTCCCGCGTTTCCGAATGGCACTGTTGCTCTTGTGCGCCAATATCGACACCCGGCTCTTCGTTATCTTCTCGAGGCTCCGGCGGGTACTTTGAATCATGGCGAAAGGCCGGAAGAAGGCGCCGCGCGAGAGCTTGAGGAGGAGCTTGGTTTTGTCGCGGGCAAAATGGAGAAGTTGTCTGAGTTCTACGTCTCACCAGGGTTCTGCGAGGAAAAGATGTGGGTCTACCTTGCAACTGATTTGACGGCAACGGCACAACGACTGGAAGACGATGAACTGCTCGAAGTTGTTCGCATGCCTGTGCAACAGGCGTTGGAAATGATCACAGACGGCGAGATCGATGATGCTAAGACAATCATCGGCTTGATGTTGGCAGCGCCGCGCCTGGGCCCGTCAATGTTGGAGATGGAATATCCCGCCGTCTAGGACCGCATCGGGAGTGCTGAAGTTTGACCGCTCTTGAGTTACTCCCATACACTCGAATCCGTGCCAATCGATAATCAATTTCCGTATCCGCCAATAACTGACCACTCACTGCCTACGCCAGAAATCTCTCAGGTTCAGCCGGTACAACCACCTGTCAGTTCCAACAACCCACCCTGGGGCCTTGGCGGTGCATTGTTGGTCTGGTTCCTGAGTCTTCTCCTCCTGGCGTTTGTGCCCCTCATATTTTTGATCCCCTGGGCGATGCAACGAGGACTGGATTTCAAGAGCCCTGATTTCCTAAGGGTCTTTGCTGAGCTTGCGACAACTGACAAGATGGCGATTCTGCTGCAGGTTATTTCACTGCTGCCGTCGCATCTCCTGACTTTTGCACTGGTCTGGGCCCTGGTTACTCGCTTTGGGAAATACCCATTTCTGCGAACCATTGGCTGGGAGTGGCCAGATCGTGTGTGGCCCTGGCTGAGTGTCGGCCTCGGTGTCGTTCTCTTTGGTGTCGCGGTTGCCATCACGAAGTTGATTGGGGCCGACAAACCGACGCAACTCGAACAAATCATCAACAGCTCTGCCGCCTCTCGTTATGCAATCGCCTTCCTGGCAGTTTTCACCGCTCCGTTCGTCGAGGAGTTTGTGTATCGCGGCGTGCTCTTCTCCGCGTTGCAAAAGCTCGCGGGGTCCGTCCTCGCTGGCTGTGTGACGTTGGGATTATTTACTTTGATTCACGTCCCGCAGTATTGGCCAAATATTGGCGTGCTGGCTGCGGTTGGTCTGCTTAGCGTGGCGTTAACGATCGTTCGCGCAAAAACGGGTACTCTGTTGCCGTGCATAGTTATTCATTTCGTATTTAACGGAATCCAATCAGTGTTACTGCTTTTCGAGCCTTACTTTTCCACCCCTCCAGCAGTTCCAGATCCCCTTCCTTCGCTCGTGGTTCTTCTACGCGTCGGACTCTTCTGACCCTATGGATTACGAAGTGGTAGTGGTGGGCGGCGGGATTGGCGGACTCACCGTCGCCGCTCTTCTTGCTGCGCGAGGCGTCAGCGTTTGTTTGCTGGAACGAGCGTCGCAGCCAGGTGGAGTCATCGCGAGCGTGCAGAGCTTTGGATACACCTTCGATCCTGGCGTGGGAATCTATCCGTTCTGGGAACCTGGTGAAATCCACGATCACATTTTCAGAGAACTTCCAGTCTCGCCACCCGAGGTTCGGCCGGAACGTCTCGCGTACGTGGTGCGGCTACCGGATCAAACTGAAATCCCTCTGAGTACAGATGTAGACGAGTTTGAAGCGTCATTGCTCTACAGCTTTCCCGAGTGTGGAGAGCAGGCGCTCAAGTTCTATCGGACTTGCGCGCGGCTAAATGAGGCTCACCCAAGGCCGGACTCCCGCAAGTCGTCCGGCGGTTTTCTTCAGAGGATCAGGAGACTTGGTTCTTCGAACCGGGAGGCCGAGATCGACGAAGCGAAAACTCACACGGCTTCAGAGTATCTAACGGATACTTCGCCCCGTTTTCGACGCTTCATCGATGTTCAGTTGCAGCTTCTGACTCAATGCTCAAGTGATGCTTGTTCCCACCTTCGCGCCGCTACGGCGTTAGATATTCCGAGGCGATGTACGTACTCCATCGAGGGCGGAGCTCCAGCCCTTGCTGCTAAGCTGGCAGACTCAATCAAACAGAGTAGCGGCAAAATTCGTTACGACACCCCAGTCTTGCGTCTCGCCTACGACTCAAATGGCAAAGCGCGCGGAGTGGATTTGCTGAGCGGTGAGACTGTCGCCGCATCGCGAGCAATAATCAGCAACCTCACAATCTGGGACACCTACGGAAAACTAATCGGACTCAATCGTATTCCGACCGAGATAAGGAAACGGCTTAACGGTACACGGAGCTGCGGCGCCTACCTCGTTTTCCTGGGTTTGGATAATTCGGCCGTTGACCTGCTGCCGGCTGACCGGATTCTCAGCGTGTCTGACTGGAGGGGCCAGGAGGAATCCGATCCGGGGATCTCGCAGTTGATCTTGGCTGCCGCGCCGCCATGGGATGCCCGGGCACCGGAAGGAAAACGCGCAGCCACGGTCTTAGCGTTCACGGACGTCGACGAATGGTTCACCTTTCACGAAAGCGCGGAGGAACAGGAGAAGAACGAGCAGGCGATGCTGGAGAAGGTTTGGCAACGGCTTTATGCGGGCGTGCCGGAAATCGGCGGCGACGTTGAACTCATCGAAACTGCAACCCCGCTCACCTGCTATGAACTTACCCGGCGAAAGCTTGGCATGGTTGGGACACCAAATCCGCTCTTCCACTCTGAAGCGGGCAAAACGTCCCTGGAAAACGTCTTCATGGTGGGAGACACAAACCTGGCATGTGGCGGGATTGCCTCAGTTAGCCGCTCGGCCCTGGCTCTCGCCAATCTGCTCACCTCGTAACTACTCAAGAAAACTCTCGACACCCGCGATTGTCTAGTGTATAGAGTCAACGGACAATTCTAGGAGGTCGGGGTGTACATTACGATTGATGAGCAGGATGGACGGCCAATGTACCGGCAGGTGGTTGACGGAATTAAGGAGCTGATTGCGCGGGGCGAGCTTGGCCAGGGCTCAGGCCTGCCCCCGGTTCGCCAGGTTGCGGCGGATCTGGGGGTAAACCTCAACACGATTGCCTTTGCCTACAGGGAACTACAGAAAGAGGGTCTGATCAAAATCCGGCACGGTGCGGGTGCGGTCGTGGTTTCTCACGTCACGGGTCAAAGTGTGGAAGACCGGCAGCACGCCAAGGTGCGGGCAGCGCTCACAGACCTGGTGCTGGCAGGACTGAGCAAGGCCGAGATCCTTGCCGTCGTCCATAACGTTCTGAACAGTCTGTCTAATGATCACCGCCGCTGAGAGCCGGTTTAGGATTACGGCATTTTGCTGCCGCCGGCCTTTGGCGTGTAACCGCGATTGATGGGACTGGAGGCGCCGGACGAGATTCCCTTTCCAAAGGATCCGAAGGTAGATGGTGAAGAAGAAGAAGAGGCGCTTGGAAACGGGTCGTAGCCTCTCGTCGGATAGTAGGAATTGCGCACCTTAAACCAGTAGCTCTTATAAAATGCATTTGAGTAGTTAATTCCGTACGGCGATCCCCACCCCAGATAAAAAGGAAAGAATGTGTGGCAGTTCAGAAACGAATCGTAAAGCCAGAACCCTCCAAACCTCGAGCCATACGAGCCATACCTACCAGCCCAAAGATCACTAAAACCTGAACGGAGTAGCCGGCGATCGCGCGAAGTCAACCTTTGGTTGGCCTTCGCAATCATTTCCGCCCGGTCCTTGCTCCAGACGTCAAAACTGTCAATGTCCTTCTTTTCGGCGTCAGTCAGCTTTGCAACTGAGTAGCCGCCGCCGCTGAAGATTAGCTTTTTGCCGCCTTTTACCTTCGTTTCGGGGTCGGTCAGGAGCACGCGTCCTTTTCTGACGATCAGTTCGGTTAGGTCACCGGGCACCACATTCACGCGATATAGACCGCGCTGCACTATAGCCATTTTCGCGTGCGGAGTTGTGATGTTGATCTGAAGTTCAGTGTCTTCGGCTCCGGTCGCTTCAACGATCGCTGTGCCTTTTAGTAAACGCACTTCGAGCTTATCCAGGGAATTGTCGATTAGCTCGAATTCAGAGTTTTCGCCCACGCGCATGTATGAGCCAGGATTCAGTAGGATCTCGACGCGACCATCCAAACCGGTCTTCACCACATCCCCACCTTCGAGGTTGTCCCTGATGGTGAGCTGTTCCCAAACAGAGCTTCCCTTCGAGTGAACCCCAGTTCGTCCGGTGACTGCGTTTACCCCTCCGGCTTTCGCGGAGATCACGAATCGGTTTTGCCCGTCTCGAGCCGATTGCGCCACGCCAATTCCGCAAACTGCCGCGACGAGAGTGATGGCAGCGACAAACGAATGGAGTGGTTGGAAGGTCTTGCGCATGGAAGGACTCCTTTGGAACCCTGTCTGAGGTTTATTTCTGGGGAGCTGACCGCAGGGGCATTATAGTCCCATCGATAGGGTTTTCAAGCTTTATCCCGAAACGACAAGCTCGGGGCTAATTCTGCGCCTTGGTGAAATATCCGGGTTTCGTCCGGGCACTCAGTTCTGATCGACCCACCAGCTGAACCGCCACCGAGCGCCATTTACCATCACGCGATGTATTTGTGGGCTTATAACCCAGACTATACACCGTTCCCAGATCGTTAATGACCTGCTCATAAACACGATCCAGGTCCTTTAGCTTTTTCGCCCGGTAGACTCTTGTTCCGCCTATTTCCGCCAACTGCGTGAGTTGTTCTCGAGCGAGGCTATACGCACTCGCAGTGCTCCGATGACGCTGCACCTCTTCCCTTTCGGTGTCGAGATACACCGGCAATACGATCACATCTGAGCCTCTCGCGTGATCGAGAAGGTCCGCGAAAGTTGTTCGGGAACCGTCTCCAAAAATTCCCGGCAGCGCATTGTCCACACCGTCGGTCATGGCCACAACCGCGCTTCGTCGCGCCACGTTTCCGTCAGGCAGAACCGAGCCCAGAACGAAGTCGAGCGCGTCCCAAAAGTTGGTTCCGCCGCCTGGCTTCTCAATGTTCTTGATCGATGCTTTCAACAACTTCCGATCAAGTGTTAAGGGCGAAACGAGATGTGGTTTGTTTGTGAAAGTCACGATCGCGACGCGATCGATCGGGCGAGTGGCTTCGACAAATCGCTTCGCCGACTTCTTGACCAAGTCCAGTTTGTCAGAAGTGGATCCTGAAAGGTCGAGAAGGAGGACCAGATCAAATGGCGCATTCTCTCCCGCGAAGAAAGCGATCTCCTGTGGCTTTCCATCTTCGAGTATGACGAAATCCGATTGCCTTAACTCGCCGATAGCATGCAGTGGGTCCCGGCGAAGCACGCTGACCTTTAAATCAACCAGGTCAGAATCTACTCGGATGATCTCTGAAGGCTCGGAGGTTTGCGCAACTACACTTGGCGCAAACCCACCAATTCCGCAGAGCGCCAGTGCCAGTAGCTGATTCAGGAGGCTCAGTCGTTTCATCCGAGTCTAATTTGCGTAGTAGCCATGTTTTCCGCGAGCGACAGCTGCAGGCCTGGCGATATTCACGCGGATCGCGCGCCATTTGCCGTCGCGGGTCTTGTTGGTTGGACGGTAGGCAAGACTGTAAACAGTGCCAAGATCGGCAACAACACGTTCATAAGCTCCGGCCAGGTCCTCAAGCCGGTCTACTTCATAGAACACACCGCCCCCCACTTCTGCCATCTGGTTCATCCGCTGGTGTCCCTGGTCAAAAGCTTCAGGTTGCGTGTCGAGCGGACTCATCGCCTCATATTCGGTGTTGAGCCACATCGTGTAGAGGACGCCATCAAACTCGCGCACGTGATTAATCAGCTCAGTATAGGAAAGTTGAGATCCGTTCCCCTGCACTCCTTCCATCGCTCCATCCAGGCCGTCGCTCATCAGCACGATCGCCGTGCGGCGCGAATTGATTGTTCCTGGGGCAACTTGTTTAAGTGCAAACTCAGTCGCGTCATAAACCTTCGTGTCGCCACTAACCGTGTCGATTGCGTTGACTCTTTGTCGCAGCAGTTCCCGATCGAGTGTGAGCGGTGAGATGAGTGTGGCCTGACCAGCAAAGGCGATGATGCCGATCCGATCAGAGGGCCTTGCTGCATTGACGAAGCGCTGCGCGGCAGCGCGAATCAACTTCACCTTGTCGCGAGTGGATCCAGACAGGTCGATCAAGAGAATCAAGTCGAAGGGAGCGGCGGAAGACTCGAACTGCGCGATGTCCTGTTCGACGCCGTCTTCGAACAGGTTGAACTCCTTTTGACTCAAGCCCATCACTCCACGACTAGTCGTTCGATCAACGACGCTGACGTTCACCGTAGTCAACTGGGAATCGACGCGGATTATGTCTCCCTCGCTAACTTCTTCGGTTTCAGAGCTGCCCGCAGGAGTTCCTGCTCCAGGCGATGGAGCCTCAGAACCAGCGAGGCGTGGCGGTCCCGTCTGGGCCGCTGCCAGGTCGCTTTGTCTGGTAACTAATTCCAGGTTGATGGCCCCGCGATCTGTATTGATCCTGAGCACATGTTCACCCGTTCCGACGCGTGTCTCCAACGCATGCCCTCCTCCAGTCAGAGGTGCATCCAAAGTCGAGCGGATCTCGCCGAAAGCTGAACGAACGCTGATGTCCGCGTTGAGCGGGTTTGATAGCTCGGTACGAATGTCGCCCGACGACGAGCGCAAAGAAGCTGAGGCCGGGATGCCGGAAAGATTAATGGCACCTGCTCCTGTGGTCACTTCTGCGTGCACACTCTCCGGCAACTTCACGATTAGGTCGATGCCGACTGCGGGATCGACAGGCGTGCGAACGACCGAGATCCTGAGAAGCTTGCTTCGGTTATCGATCACAATTGGTGAGCGTTTGAATGGAATGTTTCCCTGGATTGCTGCGGAAACGGAGACGTATTTCTCTTTCCAAACGGAGGCTTCAATCGCTCCAAACTGATTCTCGACACGAACCCGAGCGTCGGTAGAAACGTCGATTCGAATGTCCTGATTGATGGGGGTACTTGATGCCGTCAACGGCAGCACCACACTCGCGGCGACGATTACGACTAACAGGAGGGCAGCTAAACGCAACTGGGAAACACGCCTTTCCTAACCTGAATGATGTCGGGATCACGTCGGGGAGAGTGGAATGATACCTTGAGGTGTCTCGCTGGACAACGAAGTTGCCGAAACGACTGCACTTCCCTAACACACCTAATCAGCTTCGTTATCTCTCAATGAGATCCAGCATCGACCCTTCTTCGGGCTGAGCAGCGGGCATTTCCGGTGCGCGGACGCTTCCGCTCATATCGTTAAGTCGGAGCAGCAGGTTGTTCGCATTCGTGGCATAGGGCATTGCTATTTCTGCCGTAAGAACGCCCTCGCGAATCATCTTCTCCAGGACGCCATCAAACGTCTGCATTCCTTCCTGGTCACCCTGCTCCATTGCATCGATCAGCGACTTGCCATCCGATTCACCCTTTTCAATGTATTCCCTTGTTCGCATGGTGGATTTCAAAATCTCAACAGCCGCAATCCGACCTTTCCCATCGGGCCTCGGCAACAGGCGTTGCGAAACAATGAAACGGAACGACTGCGCGATTCTTGTTCGGATCGCCTTCTCTTCATTCTTGGGAAATACGCCGATGATGCGATCCACTGTCTTCGCGGCATCAATGGTGTGCAGGGTTGATAATACGAGGTGACCGGTTTCCGCTGCTTCGAGCGCAACCTCAATCGTCTCACGATCACGCATCTCGCCGACCAGAATGACTTTGGGCGCCTGACGCAGGGCCGCCCGGAGCGCGATGGCAAAGCTCGGCGTATCTGAGTGGAGTTCGCGTTGGTGAACAGTCGAGTTTTTATGGTTATGGAGAAACTCGATTGGATCTTCAATCGTCACAATGTGGTAGTGCTGAGTTTCATTGATCAGATCGATGATGGACGCGAGTGTCGAGCTCTTTCCGCTGCCCGTCGGTCCTGTTACCAGTACGATCCCGTTCTTGATGTCTACGATCTCTTTGAGCTGTTCGGGCAAGTTGAAGTCGCTAAACTTCGGCGGGTTCATCGGGATGACTCGCATCACGATCGCATGAGTGCCGCGTTGCTTGAAAATGTTAACTCGAAAGCGAGCATCACCGGGTACGCTGAACGAGAGATCGGCTGAACCCGTTTTCTCGAGACTCTCCCCCGCCACTGGATGATTTCCGATAATTGCTTTGGCAATGCCGGCAGTATGTGCCGGGGTAAGTTTTTCCAGTCCGGGAATAGAGACCGGCTGAAGCTTCCCAGCCAACTCGATCTGGGGAGGCCTACCAGGCGAAAAGATAAGATCACTAACCTTGTCAGAAGCCCGAAGCATTTGACGCAGCACAGCGATGAAGTTTGGCGGCGGTGGCCCGCTTTCCTGTGGATTTGGGGTGTTTGGTAGGGTGCTCATATCAAAGGAACTTTCTAGCCTATTAGAACGTCAAACTGTTGGTTGGTTTGTGACCAAAAAGAAACGTCTGTCACGAACAAACCGCTAGTGGTGTTAGTACATCATAATGCCGTTAGCAGGACCGGCTCAGGTCAATCCTAGCTGGTCCAGATTAGCGCAGGGGAGGCGCAATATCATGGCGACTTACAGAGATCCAGTGAGATGCTTTGCACCACTTGAAGTCGTCGAGCGCCTGCTGGAAATTCGTGCCGAAGCGGGTTATTCGCCCGCCATCTATCTCCTTTCCTCCGATGATCTGGCGGCGTACTTCGACGCATATGGTTTTGACGTTTACGCTTTGTCGGAGAGTGAATCGGAAATTCACTTTGGCGACTATCGAGGTCCGTTAGCGCCAGGTGGCGATCACGCCCATAGTTCGTTAACCACGCATTAAGCCAGAGGAAAAACTGCTACTTCTCGCGGAGGCAAAGTTACCCCTTTGCCTCCTTTGTTGTTTCCGGCAGAGCCTTGATGACAAAGAACGTGATGTCGTCAGTTGCGCCCTGACCCTCTGTCCAGGCCAAAACGTCTCGCTGCACCGACGCTATCAAGTCGGTAGCACTCAAATGCCGGGCAGCCTTCACTGATTTCGCCAACCGGTCGCGCCCAAACTCTTCTCCCTCAGAGTTAGCCGCTTCAGTAACGCCATCCGTGTATAGCACAAACAACTGGTCGGGTTCGATGGTCAAATAATATTCGTGGTAACGCGTCTGTGGAAAAATTCCAAGCGGAATGTTTCCGCGTTCCAGAAACCTGCTTTCACCATCGGCGTCCAGCAACAGAGGCGGGTTGTGGCCGGCGTTGGTGTAAGCCAGTGTCCGGCTCGAAGCATCAAGGATCCCATAGAAAGCCGTGACGTACTGGTTTCGCTCGATCGACTCCCAAAGCAGGTAGTTGACCTTCGCCATCGAGATATGCGGCGAGTACCCAATGTGTGTTGCCGCTCGCAAACTTGCGCGCAGGAAAGCCATGAGAAGCGCAGCGGGGACACCTTTACCCGAAACATCAGCAACGACCAGTCCTATCTGATCTTCGTAGATCCTCACCCAGTCGTAATAGTCTCCGGAGACTTCTTCGGTGGGAAAGTTGTAAGCACTGATATCAAACCCTTCAAGTTTCGGATCGCTTGGCGGCAACAGTTCCAACTGGACCTGGCGTGCGACTTCAAGTTGACCCTCCAGTCGCTTCTTCTCGATCAACTGCTCGTGAAGCATCACCTTCTCGATGATGATTGCCACTTGCGAGGCCAGCAACTTCAGAACTTCAAGATCGTCGGTCGCATAAGCATCGAGTTCGTCGCTTTCGAGATCAAAGACCCCGATAACTTCGTCGTTGGAAATGATCGGCGCCACCATTTCCGAACGCGTTTTTTCTCGAGCATTGATGTAGAGGGGATCTTCGCGAACGTCAGGTGAAATTCGCGACTGCCCGGTGAGGGCCACATTTCCCACGATGCCTTCACCGAGTTTCAAATGAAGATCGGAAAGCTCGCCTATGTCGTAACCGCGGACCGCTTCCGCATGAAATACGCGCGTTTGTTGACCAGTATCGACTGGCCCTTTGTCCGCGCCCGTCAGAATAAAGATGCCGGCTGCGTCATATGGGATTAGCGAATCAAGCGTGTCCATCACCAGGTTCAGAATCTCCTGCAGGTCCAGCGACCGGCTGATCTTCTTAGTGATGTCGAGAAGCATACGCAACTTGTCAGTCGTAGTGAGACCGTGCGTACGTGGCTCTTTTACTTGTTCTGCCATAGGGATACTGGTGTTTGTATTTGCGAAGGCGTCCGGACCAGCAGTCAGATTATAAGCGCTTAGTGTTCAAGCACGAAACTTCAGCGTGTGCGGCTTAAGGTTTTCGACGACAACTACGCGTTGGTAAGCGTCGATTTGTAGAGTTTCCAAAGACGAGTGACTTTTAAGCGGTATTCAATGAGATCGCGACTGACGCGGAAGTGGCGTGCAATTTGAGTGGACGATTTACCGTTGAGGACTAACCTTCGAAGGGCACCGAAGGGCACGAGCGCGGCCGCGCCGGTTGCATAGGCCGCTTCTTCGTCGACCTTCTTGTAATCCCGTGTGAGTGTCTTCCCGCGATCGTCGCTCGAGAGGATCGCTAACCTGTTTGGTGCATGGCCAAGAAACACGTGGCAGATCTCTTCCATCAATGTTGCGTTTGTCCGGGTGTGACCGTGAGTGGGATTCAGGATGACGAGTTTTCGCCCATCGGGAAGTGAACGTGATGTGGCGCCGCCGGACCATTCCTCAGCCGCCGGGCCCAGCAAGTGTTTCCTGGCCTGATCACTGAGGCCCTTAATCTGAGCCACTTCGACGACGAGCAGATTCGCGAAGCGTGCGAGGGCGAAGGGATCGAGCGGACCGTCAGCATGAGTCTTAGCAAAATCCCTAAGTCCCAGGGCCTGCAACTCAAACTCACGCCACTTCTCCCCAGGCGGTAATTCAAAAGAAGGCACGACGATAATTTATCGGTTTAGGTTGGAGGTGTCACGAGGCAAGGTCAGCGACGCTTACGCGACGCCTTCTCTGGTTCGTTGCGGCTGAACTGTGTGTAGGCAACACGGAATAGTTCCGACAATGCGGACGCAGTCTCAGGAGTGAGGTTGCGATCAGCTCTCAGATGGGCCTCCACGATTTCTGGCGTGGATTCGCGAGCAAAGTAAACAACGGCCTTCTCACCATCGCTGTCGGCTCCTTGCCTTCCGAGGATCCGTTCCATCGGAACGTCCAGCCAGCTCGTAAGCCTGGCAATATTGTCGGCGTCCGGCTTCCCAGTTCCATTTTCAATCCGAGACAAGGTTGAGGCCGATACCGAGGTTTCATCGGCGACGTCGCGGAGACTCAGGCCCAAGCCTTCTCGCTTGCGACGAATCGCCCGTCCGAGCTCCTCAGTGTTAACCAATGTCTTTGTGGTTCGCTTCATTTCAGTCTGGCCTACTGGTCGTCAGAATAGCACAATCCGGTTTTAGGCACAAGACTTTGTTTTACCGCTGCAACGCCAGCGCGGATTGTCAGAAAGTTAGTGGCAGGCAGTAAAAAGCGGTAGCGGGAGATTAGCCTCCGCGCTACCGCTAACAGATACTGCCTACTGCCTACTGACTTCTGCCCACGCCTACTCTTCTTAGTTCTGCGTGCGTTGACGCGCCGACATCGCCAGGTCGCGAGCTC
>Ga0134127_10002497_pt1 | contig 13247 bp, 11 predicted proteins | sample KB31753_FD_96459 | JGI IMG/M metagenome (GOLD analysis project Ga0134127, IMG submission 96459) | Terrestrial soil microbial communities with excess Nitrogen fertilizer from Kellogg Biological Station, Michigan, USA - KB3-175-3 | ecosystem: Environmental > Terrestrial > Soil > Unclassified ...
CGCGGGTACATGGCTGGGCCCCGGATCGGCGCCTACCTGTATCGCGGGATCGCGCGGCCGACCCAAGGGAATGCTAGGGGTCGAGCATAGGCTGGACCAAGAGCCGATCGAGGCGTTGGTCCCGCAGGTCCCTGAACTGAGCGATCCCGAGCGTCATCCCAGCATGGCCGGCGGCCGGCTGGGCCCGGTAGGTCCCGCAGACCCGATCCCACCAGGAGAGAGTGAAGCCGAAGTTGCGATTGGTCTCCTCCGGCGCGACGGAGTGATGGACGCGGTGCATGTCAGGGGTCACGACGATCCAGCGGAGCATGCCGTCGGCCCGAAGCGGGAGTCGAAGATTGCCGTGATTGAACAGGGAGCCGGTGCTGAGAAGGATCTCGAACACGAGGACGCCGAGCGGCGAAGCCCCCAGCGCGGCGATCACCCCAAACTTCAAACCCATCGAGAGCACGATCTCGACGGGATGGAACCGCGCGCCCGTCGTCACGTCGACGTCGAGGTCGGCATGATGCATCCGGTGTAACCGCCAGAGGACGGGCACCGCATGAAGGAGAATGTGTTGGAGGTAGATGGCGAGATCCAACAGGACGACGGTTGCCGGGACGACGAGCCAGGAGGGTAGTGGTCCCGCGGCGTGAAAGAGTCCCCAGCCCCGCTCTTCCACCCACATCGCCATACTCACCGCGGTCACCGGGAGGAGGGCGCGCACGAAGAGGGTGTTGAGCAGCACGATGGCGAGGTTGCTGGGCCATCGAGACTGGCGGGAGAGACTGAGCGGGCGCCGGGGGGCCACGAGCTCGAAGATCGCGATCAGGGCGAACGCCGCTGCGAACGTGGCGACGCGAACCGCAGGCTCGTGCCAGACGAGATCCACATGGCTAACCTAGGGGCACGCTTGAATAAGCTCCAATCGTGTGTTCTTATCCGGGCGATAAGTCAAGGGTTATGCAGATCACCCTCCGGCAATTCGAGGTGTTTCTCGCGGTGGCGCGCGCCGGCAGCTTTCGGGCCGCCGCGGAGGTGCTCCATCTCAGTCAGCCGGCTCTCTCACAACACGTGGCGGAGCTCGAGCGAGAGCTCGGTGCCCGCCTCTTGGACCGGCTCGGCCGGCGCGTCGCCCTCACCGAGGCGGGGCGAGTTCTCGAGGACCACGCCCGGCGCGTCTTTGCGACGCTCGCCAGCGCGCGTGAGACGGTCGCCGAGCTCGCGGGGCTGAAGCGCGGTGCGCTGCTCATCGGCGCCAGCACAACGCCCGGGATCTACGTGCTCCCGCAGCTCGCCGCTCGGTTCCAGGAGCGATATCCCGGAATTGCCCTGCGTGTGCGGATCGCCAATTCCGCGCATATCGAGGATCAGATCCGCGCGAACGAGCTCGATCTCGGCGTGGTCGGTGGACACGAATCTCGTCCCGGGGAGGAGTGCCTGGCCAAGGGAATGCGAGATGAGTTGGTGCTCATCGTGCCGCCTGGGCATCGTTGGAGCCGCCGCCGCGAGATCGCCCCCAACCTGCTCGGCGCGGAACGGTTGCTCGTCCGGGAGGAGGGGTCGGCGAGTCGTCAGGTCACCGAGCGAGCGCTGCAGCACGTCGGCGCCCGAATCGGAGCCACGATGGAGCTGGGCCACACCGAGGCGATCAAGCAGGCAGTGATGGCACGCCTGGGCGTCGCGTTCGTGTCGTCGCACGCGATTGTCGGCGAGCTCCGAACCGGGCAGCTATGCGCGCTCCGGCTCCGTGGGCATCGCATACGACGTCACTTTCACGTAATCCACAACGAGGCCCGAACGCTGGGGGTGAGCGGACGAGCTTTCGTGGACCTGCTTGAAGATGCCGGGGGGTCGGGTCGCGCCCCGGTATCGTGCGGAAAGGTACCGACCGGGCGATGAAGGCCTCTCGACCGAGGCGAAGCGGTGACTCTCCGACAGGAGGCAGCTATGGCAGCGACTGTCCACAGTGCGATCCGTGAGCTGATGGAGCAGACGATGACTACGATGGACGCCCTGCTCGAGGCGTCCGATCGGGAACTCGCAGCGCCATCCTCGCACTCCTGCGCGCAAGGAAAAGACGTCTGGACCCTTATCACGAACGATATCGATCATGAGAAGATCCATAGCGCGCAGATCCTCGAGGGCCGCTACGAGTCGCGGATCACTGCGTCGCCAATGCAACGCCTCGTGGCCGAGTGGCTCGCCGAGCGGGCGCGGCTGATCGGTTCACTCATCGGGCTGACCGACGAGCAGTTCAACAACGAGACCGCACCCGGGCAGTGGACCTACCGGGTAGTGGCCAAACACGTGCTCACACTGGAACAAGATTCGTTGAAGAGCATTGCGGCTGACCGGGCCACCAGGACGGACAACGGATGAGAAGCTAAAGAGCCGAGTCGAACTGGGTAAGCACCCGCAAGGAAGGAGACGGCGCGGGGAAGCCCTGTCCGGTCGGCCCCGACCTAGTTCCGGATCAGGAATCCCGCCGGGATCCCCAACTTCAATTTGCGGCTCCACGAGAATTCTCAGAGCCTATCCCAACGGCGTCTCACCGTTGACCCCGGTTCGGGCCGGCTTGACTCCGCGCTCCCGGGAGGGCAGCATCCTGGCCATGACCACTCAGGCGACCGACCCCCGGCTCGATCTCGAGCAGCACCTGCACATGTACCGGCAGATGGCCAAGATTCGCGCCTTCGAGGAGCAGGTGAACGAGCTGTACAAGGGCGCCAAGATGCCGGGGCTCGCCCATCTCTACGTGGGCGAGGAGGGCGTGGCGGTGGGCGTCTGCGAGGCGCTGCGCCGGGACGACCTCATCACCAGCACGCATCGCGGCCATGGGCACTGCCTGGCCAAGGGCGCCTCGGTGAACCGGATGTTCGCGGAGCTGCTCGGCAAGGAGTCGGGCTACTGCCGCGGCAAGGGCGGCTCCATGCATATCGCCGACCCCGAGACGGGGAACCTCGGCGCCAATGCCATCGTGGGCGGCTCGGCCGGCATCGCCACCGGCGCCGCGCTCTCCGCCAAGATGCGCGGGACCGACCAGGTGGCGGTCTGCTTCTTCGGCGACGGCGCGCTGGGGCAGGGGCTTCTCTACGAGACCATGAACATGGCGGCGCTCTGGAAGCTGCCCGTCATCTACGTGTGCGAGAACAATCTCTACGGCGAGTACACGCCCGGCAGCGAGACGATCGCGGGCGAGATCCTGGCGCGCGCCCGCGCCTTCGGCATCCAGGCGGAGTCGGTGGACGGCCAGGACGTCCAGGCGGTTCACGCCACCATGAAGCGGCTGGTCGAGCGCGCGCGGCGCGGCGAAGGACCCGCCTTCCTCGAGTGCAAGACCTACCGCTACTACGGGCACCACGTGGGCGACGTCAACCGGGAGTACCGTACGCGCGAGGAAGAGAAGGAGTGGATGACCGGCCGCGATCCGCTCCTGACCCTGTCCTCCCGGCTCATGGGGCAGCGGCTGGCCGAGCAGGAAGTCTTCGACCGCATCCAGACGGATGTGAGGACGGAGATCGAGAACGGCGTGCAGTTTGCGCTGGCGGCGTCGTACCCGGACGCGCGGCAGGTGGACGAGGACGTCTACGCCTGAGACGGAGTAGGGGCGCATGCGCGAGCAGCGGCTCGAGCGGCGGGTTGTCACCGCGCTGTTCGTCGACGTCGTTGGCTCTGCGGCGCTCACACAGGAGCTCGGTCCGGAGCGAGTGAAGCGGGCCCTCGACCGGGCCTTCGCGGAGCTCGCAGCGCTCATCGTGGCCGAAGGCGGGACGGTCGAGAAGTACATCGGCGACGCCATCCACGCCCTGTTCGGCGTGCCCGCCACCCATCCCGATGACCCCCAGCGCGCCCTCCGGGCCGCGGACGCCTGCGTCCGGTGGGCGGCTGCTCGCCCCCTCGCGTCCGTTCCCCTCGAGGTGCGCGTCGGCGTGGAGACCGGGGAGGCCATCATCGACCTCGCGGCGACGGAGACCGAGCGCCAGCAGATGAGCATCGGGGCGTGCGTGAACGTTGCCGCCCGCCTGCAGCAGGTCGCGGAGCCCGGACAGGTCGCCGTGGGCCCGACGTGTCGCGAGGCGAACGCGGAGGTGGCCGAGTTCATCGGGCTGGGGGAGGTCGATCTCAAGGGGCTGGGACGACTGCCCGCGTGGCGGCTGGTCGCCCTTGTGCGGTCCCGCGCCGGGGGTCGCGTGCCGTTCGTGGGGCGCGAGCCCGAGCTCGGTCTCCTCCGGCTGGCGTACGCGCGCGCCCGATCGGGTCGAGGCGTCCTCGCCCTGGTGTCCGGTCCCCCCGGCCAGGGGAAGACCCGCCTCGTCGAGGAGTTCGTCGCCGGTCTCGGCGCGGGGCCGCGGTTGGTCAAGGCGAGGTGCCGGCCGGCCGGTGAGCCCGAGGCGGCCAGCCCGTTGCGACAGCTGCTGGCGACCGAGAACACCGCGATGTCGATGGAGGACCTGACCGCGGGCCTGGCGGGGCTCCTTCCGGACGCCACGGAACGCCATCGGGTGGCGACGGTCCTCGGACACAGCGCCGGTCTCATCGTCAGCCGGGAGCTGACGGGACTTCCGGCGGGTCAGCGCCAGGACGAGATCGTCAACGGCTGGCGCCGCTACCTCGGGGTGCTCGCCCGCGCGGGACCCGTCCTCATGTGGATCGACGACCTGCACTGGGCGGACGGCGAGGTCGTCCAGCTGCTCGATCGTCTGACGCTGAGCGCGGAGATGCCCGTCCTCGTGCTGGCAACCGCACGCCCCGAGCTGTCGGCGCAGGGGGGGTTGCGCCCGGGCGGCGACCGGTTCTTCCTCACGCTGGACGCGCTGGACGAGGGAGCGGCCCGGACCCTTGCGCGCCACGCCGGCAGTGCCGACGCCCCAGGCATCGAGCGGGCGGAGGGCAACCCCCTGTTCGTCATCGAGCTGGCCCGCGCGCGCTCGCTGGGTATCGAGCGCCACGTCCCGCTCACGCTCAACGGCGTGATCGGTGCCCGCCTGGAAGAGCTGCCGGCGCGGGATCGCGAGCTGCTCCAGTGCGCCGCGATCGTCGGCGAGACGTTCACGGCTCGAGACGTGGCGCTGCTCTCGGGCCGCGATCCGGCGGAGGTCGCCGGCGCGCTGGAGCGACTCGCCGAACTGCTCTACCTCCAGCCCGCGGCCGCGGGATATCGCTTCCATCACGCGCTCGTCCGTGACGTGGCGTACGGGCGCTTGACGGCGGCGAATCGGATGCAGCTGCACGCCCGCTATGCGCGGGAGGGGGTGCGGCCGGAGGACGTCGAGATCCTCGCCCACCATCTCTGGGAAGCCGTGGGGTTGGCGGACGCCGACTGGGTGTGGGAGGGCAGCGGGGACCTCCCGGGGCTCCGGCAGGCTGCCCTCCATGCGCATCTGGTCGCGGGTGGGCGGTACGTCGATCGGGCCGCCTATGCTCGCGCAATCGACACGTGCCGCCGGGCTCTCCGGTTCGCGAGCGGCCCTCCGGACACGGCGCGCGTCGAGCAGGCGATTGCGGCTGCGTGCGCGGCGGGCGGCGAGGCGGACGAGGCGTGGGCCCACTACATGCGGGCTCGGGAGATTCACCGGGACGCTGGGACCGATCCGCCTGCGGACCTCTATCCGAGCGCCCTGGAGCTGCCCGTCTACACGTCGGGCATGTTCCGGCAGGCGCCGGCCGCCGGCGCCATCGAGGCGCTGCTCCAGGAGGGGAAGGACGTGGCCGGCCGCGCCCGCGACGACGCCTCGCTGGCCCGCCTTCTGGCCCTCGACGCCTATCGGTCCCACGACCCGGCCCAGCTCGTCGAGGCCCTGCGCATCTCGGAGGGACTCAGCGATCCGGCTCCCCTCGCGTCATGCCTCGAGCACGCAGCCATCTTGCAGAACCGGGTCGGCGAGTTTGCGATGGCCGCGCGCCTTTACGAGCGGCTCGACGCGCTGGATCCGGCGAGCGTCCCGGTGGATCGGAAGCTGGAGTTTCGCGGCATCCTGGCGCTCCACACCGGTCGACTCGAAGAAGCCGAGCGCCTCGCGGAGCGGCTCCTGGCCGCGAACGCCTCCCGCGGCCCGCATCTCAGGACGCACAGCTATCGGGAGCAGTGCCACGTGCTGCTGGCCCGGGGCGACTGGCGCGCCCTGCGTGAAGTCGCCGCCGACACGGAACAGCTGGTGGCGACGCACTCGAGCACCTCCTTCTGCTACGCGGTCACGACGGCGCGCGCCTTCGCGGTGGTCGCGCACGCGCTCGAGGGGAAGCCGGCGGAGGCCCGGGCACTCCTGTCCCGGGCCGAGCTCCCGTTGCAGGCGGAGCCGCTCGAGCGCGAGAGCGTGCTGCTGCTGGCGTACGGGACGGTGGGCGCGCGAGCCGAGGTGGCCCGGCTCCGCCGACAGATCCGTGAGCAGGGCGAGACCCCCTTCTGGTTCTTTCACCGGATGGAAGCCGTGGTGCTCACGATGCTGGGGCGCTGGCAGGACCTGGCCGAGGTGCTCCCCTCCCTCGAGCGCATCGCCGCGCGCGGCAGCCCGTACCTCGAGGCGCTGCTGGAAGCCATCCACGAGGAGATGGGCGCGGCGCGAGGCGGTCCCGCCGTCGCGCACCGCAAGCTACGCGAGCTCGGGTACGCCGGATGGAGCCAGCTGCTGGCCCACCGGCCCGCGGCGCCGTGACGGCCGCTCCGCTAGATCGCCCCCTCCGACGCGAGCGCCTGGATCTGCGCGTCGGTATAGCCGAGCTCCTTGAGAATCTCTTCCCGATGCTCACCCAGCAGCGGTGAGGGCCCGATCGTCGTCGGCGAGGCGGAGAGCTTGATGGGGTTGCCCACGGTCAGGTAGCGCCCTCGCACGGGGTGCTCCACCTCCACGATCATGTCCCGGGCGAGGAGGTGCGGATCGGCCAGCACCTCGCCGGTGTCCAGACACGCCCCGCAGGGCACGCCGGCGCCGGCCAGGATCTTCATGACGTCATGCTTGTCGCGCGTGATGGTCCACGCCTCCACCAGCGCGTCCACGTCGGCGCGGCGCTGCCAGCGGGCCTCCGGTGTCTCGTAGCGCGCGTCCCGGATGAGGTCCTCGCGCTCGATGGCGCGCAGCAGGGGGTGCCACATCTGCTGCTGCACGAAGATGAAGACGTAGTCGTTGGGCCCACCGGGGCGGCAGCGATACGTGGTGCCGGGCACGCCCGCCCCGAGCTGATTCCCAGTTCGCCCCATGGTCCGCCCGTACCGCTGATGGTCCCGCAGGCTGACGCGCATCAGGTTGACCACCGCGTCCTGCATGGACACCTCGACCTGCTGGCCCTCCCCCGTGGCGTGGCGCTGCACGAGGGCGGCGAGGATGCCGATCACGCAGTGCATGCCGGTGCCGGAATCTCCGATGGACGGCCAGACATAGGTGGGGGGGCCGTCCGGCGAGCCGGTCACGCTCATCGCGCCGCCCATGGCCTGGGCGATGGGCTCATAGCTCTTGTAGTCGCGGTAGGGCCCGTAGGAGCCGAAGCCCTTGATGCTCGCGTAGACCAGCCGGGGATTCAGCGTGTGAACGGCGGGATAGCCGAACCCGAGGCGCTCGATGACGCCGGGGCCGAAGTTCTCCAGCAGGACATCGGCCGTCTTGAGAAGCGCGCGGAAGACCTCGGCGCCACCGGCGTGCTTGAGATTGAGTGTCAGGCTCCGCTTGTTGGCATTGAAGGCGAGGAAGAAGAGGGCGTCCGCGTCCGGCCGGTCCTTCTGACTGTACCGCGCGACGTCGCCCTTGCCCGGCTCCTCGACCTTGACCACGTCGGCGCCCAGCCAGGCCAGGATCTGACCGCAGGACGGCCCCGCTTGATTGTTGGTGAGATCGACGACCCGGATCCCGGCGAGCGCGCCCGGCATGGCCCCACATCTTTACTACAGCGCCGGCGTCAGGTCGAGGCCGCGCCGGATGCCTCCCGGAACGAGAAGGCCGGATCCAGCGGCGGCAGGGGCGCGCCGAAGAAGATGCGCCGCTGGATCACGGGCAGGAGCGGGGAGCGCAGGAAGAGCGGCAGCGCGCTCGATATCAGCCACTTCTTGAACGGGTTGTCGCTGCCCTGGCTGAGGAGCACGCTCTGGGCGCCGAGCTGGAGCCGGTGCAGGGTGCGGACGTCGTCCTCCCGCAGCCGCTGGACCTTCTGGAGCGCCTCGCCCGGGATGGTTCCCCCTCCCAGCCGCGGGAAGATCTCCTGGGCCGCCACCGCCGCGGTGGCGATGGCCACGTTGACGCCGATGGCGCCGGCGGGGCTCATGGTATGGGCGGCATCGCCGATGAGGAGCAAACCGTCGCGCGCCCACTCCCGCATGAGTCGGATGGTCCCGTCCAGCGGGAAGAACGGGGTGAAGTCCTTCAGCGAGTCGGCGAAGCCATTGAAGATGGAGTCGAAGCGCCGCACGCGCGCGGCCACCGCCGCCACGCCCTCCTTGCGCCACTGCCGCCACTCGCCGATGGGCAGGATGAGGCCGGCCTGGATGTGATGCGGGTACTTGGGCAGCATCAGGCCCCGGAGCTCGCCCAGCGAGACGTAGAAGGTGCTGGACCAGCCCGGCGGCTGCTCGATGGTGAACCAGATCACGTCGAAGTCGTGGTGCTCGTATTCGGACGTGAACCCGCCCAGCTGGGCGACCTGCGAATGGCGGCCGTCCGCGCCCACCACCACGTCCGCCCGCACCTCGAAGGGCTCCCGGCCATGCCGGAGCCCGCTCACGCCCACCACGCGCCCGTCTTCCTCGATGAGCTTGGTCACCTTGGCTCCCATCCAGCACTGGAAGGACGGGAACGGCGTGGCCTTGCGCAGCAGCGCGTCGAGAAAGATGGGCTGGGGCATCCAGATGGCATAGGGATACCGGGGCGCGATCTTCTTGAAGGCGAACTCGCCCACCTCCTTGCCGTAGAGCCGGATCTTGCCCGACTCGAGCAGCGAGTGGGGCTGCGCGAGGATGTACTCGAGCAGCCCGAGCTCGTCGAGGAGATGCGCGGTGCTCGGCTGCAGCACCTCGCCGCGGAACTCGCGCTCGAAGTCCTCGTGCCCTTCCAGCACGAGGACGCTGGCGCCCCGCTTGGCCAGGAGGAGGCCGAGCATCAGCCCGGCGGGCCCCCCGCCCACGATGCAGGTGCTCACGCTGACGGCGGTCATGACGTTCCCGTCAGTATGTGGCCGTGCGCCGCCCGCTGCACGGCTTTCTGCAGCCAACCGGCGCCGGGAGGATCTTGACTCCGCGCCGCGTCCATCGCAGTCTCGGGGCCATGACGACCCTCCAGCTCCGCGTGAACGGCAGTGCGCGCACCGTCCAGCTCGACGATCCCGACACGCCGCTGCTCTACGTCCTGCGAAACGACCTGAGTCTCACCGGCGCCCACTTCGGCTGCGGCCTGGGCCAGTGCGGGGCGTGCACCGTGCACGTGGACGGCGCCGCGGTGCGGTCCTGCGTCGTTCCCGCCGCGAGCGTCCAGGGCCGCGCGGTGACCACCATCGAGGGGCTCGGCACCCCCGAGCGCCCCGACCCGCTCCAGGCGTCCTTCATCAGGGAGCAGTCGGCGCAGTGCGGCTACTGCACGGCGGGCATCGTGATGACCGCGCGCGCCTTGCTCGATCGCAATCCGAAGCCCAGCGAGGCCGACGTGCGTCAGGCCCTGGCCGGCAACCTCTGCCGCTGCGGCAGCCATGCGCGCGTGCTGCGCGCCATCATGCGCGTGGCGGCTCCCGGGGGGAGGGCCTGATGGCGGCGCGAAAGCTCACCCGCCGCGAGGCGATCGGGGTGGGGCTCAAGGCCGGCGGCGTCCTCGTGGTGGGGCTGACCTTCGGCGGGCGGCCGCTGCCGGCCGCGGCGCAGACCATTCCCGATGCCGATCGCTTTCTCGGCAAGCCTCTCGCCCTGGATCAGGTGGACTCCTTCCTGGCCATTCATCGCGACGGGACCTTGACGGTCTTCACGGGCAAGGTGGACATCGGCACCGGCGGCCGCATCGCGCTGCGCCAGATGGTCGCGGAGGAGCTCGACGTCGCGCCCGATCGGATCGCCCTCATCGAGGGCGACACCGCGCTCACGCCCGATCAGGCGCGCACCGCCGGCAGTTACGGCATTGCGCGCGGCGGCATGCAGCTCCGCCAGGTGGCGGCCACCGCCCGGGTGGCGCTGCTGGGGCTCGCGGCGCCGCGGCTGGGACGTCCCGTGGGCGATCTCGAGGCGGCGAACGGCGGCGTCCGCGTGAAGGGCGGAGGCGCCTCGGTGAGCTTCGGAGATCTGATCGGCGACCAGGCGCTGGGGCTGGCGGTGGATCCCAAGGCGCCGCTCAAGGACCCGCGCGCCTTCCGCTATATCGGCCAGTCGCTGCCCCGGCCGGACATTCCCGCCAAGGTCACCGGCCGCCACACCTATGTCACCGACGTGAAGCCGGCGGGCATGCTGCACGCGCGGGTCATTCATCCGCCCGCCGTGGGGGCCACCCTGCGCACGATCGACGAGAGCTCGATCGCGGGCATTCCCGGCGCGCGGGTGGCGCGGATCGAGAGCCTGGTGGCGGTGGTGGCCGAGCGCGAGTGGGACGCGGTGCGGGGGGCGCGCGCGCTCAAGACCGAGTGGACGGGCGGCACGCCGCTGCCCGATCACGCCACGCTCCACGACACCATGCGCGCGAGCGCGCCGGTGCGCGACCAGGTGGTGGCGAAGAAGGGCGACCTGTCCGCGCTCACCGCCCCCGCCGCCGGGGCGCGGATGCTCGCGGCCACATACCGCTGGCCCGTGCAGACGCACGGCACCATGGGGCCCTCCTGCGGCGTCGCCGACGTGCGCGCGGACAGCGCTACCATCTGGAGCTCCACTCAGGGGCCGCATCAGTATCAGGCGGTGTTCGCGCGGATTCTCGGGCTGCCGCGCGAGCGCGTGCGCGTGGTCTTCATGGACGGGGCGGGCACCTACGGCCAGGCGGGCAGCGAGGATGCGGCCTGCGAGGCCATGCTCCTCTCCCGGGCGCTGGGCCGCCCGGTGCGGGTGCAATGGTCGCGCGAGGACGAGCATGGCTGGGATCCGAAGGGTCCGCCGCAGCTCCTCGAGCTCCGCGCCGCCGTGGACGACGGGGGCGTGGTGGCGGCCTGGGAGACGCGCGCCTGGCTGCCGGTGGCGACGGCGAACCTGCCCGGGGTGCCGCTGCTCGCGCCGGACGCGGCGAAGCTCGCGCAGCCGCAGGGCCGGTCCACGGGCCTCATCCACCAGAACGTCGATCCGCCTTACGCCTTTGCCAACATGCACGCGACGGTGCACTGGATCGCGGACGCGCCCCTCCGCACGTCCGCCATCCGCGCGCCCGGCAAGATCGCCAATACCTTCGCGGTGGAGTCCTTCACCGACGAGATCGCGTCGCTGGCCCGCGTCGATCCGCTCGAGTTCCGGCTGAAGCATCTGGCGAATCCGCGGGGGCTCGAGGTGCTGCGGGCGGTGGCGGGGCGCATGGGCTGGCGGCCGCGGCCCTCGCCGGGGCCCGTCGATCCCACCGCGGCGGTGCTGACGGGACGGGGACTTGCCTATGTGCACTACAAGCACGACGAGACCATCGTCGCGATGGGGATGGACGTCGAGGTGGAGCGCGCCACTGGCCGCATCCGCGTGACGCGGGTGGTCTGCGCCCAGGACTGCGGCCTGGTCATCAATCCCGACAACGTGCGGAGCCAGGTGGAGGGCAATATCCTCCAGACCTTGAGCCGGACGCTGCACGAGGACGTGGTCTTCGACCGGCAGCGCGTGACGTCGGTGGACTGGACGAGCTACCCGATCCTGACCTTCCCCGAGGTGCCGCAGCTCGAGATCGAGGTGATCCAGCGCCTCAGCGAGGCGCCCCTGGGCGCGGGCGAGGCCGCCTCCGCGCCGGTGCCGGCCGCGCTCGGCAATGCGGTGTTCGACGCCACCGGCGTCCGCCTGCGCACCGTCCCCTTCCGGCCTGCCCGCGTGCTGGCGGCGCTGGCCGGAAATTGAGTGAACATGAATCCACGGTGTACGAGCGCGCCGGACTCGAGCCCGACGCGCTGGTGGTCCTGCCGTTCCGTGACTGACTCGAGAAAGAGGAGATGCTCGTCATGACGTCCGCCCCCCTGCGCCCCGGAGATCCCGCCCCCCACTTCACGCTGCCCGCGGTCAATCGAGAGGGCCAGGTCTCGCTCGACGACTACCGCGGCCGCAGTCCGGTCCTGGTGGGTCTGTTCCGCGGCCTGCACTGACCTTTCTGCCGGCGCCAGCTCGTGCAGCTGGGCACCACGCAGGACAAGCTCCAGGCGCTGGGCGTGGAGACGATGGCCGTGGTCAACACACCGCAGGAGCGCGCTCGGCTCTACTTCAAGTACCGTCCGTCGCGCGTGCTGCTCAGCGCTGACCCCGAGGCGGCGACGCACCGGGCGTTCGGGGTGCCCGCAGGCGTGCCCGTCGAGGACGAATCGGAAGCTTCGTGGTCCCAGGGGAAGGTCTCGATGAGTCAGCTGCATTCGACACTGATCAATCCCACCGGAGAGCTCCCGACGCCGCAGAATCCTTTCGACGCGATGGAGACCCTGAACAAGCGGGACGGGTTCGAGCCGACCGAGATCGATCAGCAGATCGCGGCCGCGCACGGCCTGCAACTGGTCGGGCACTTCCTCATCGACCGGGAGGGGATCGTCCGCTGGATGCACATCGAGGCCGCGGAGAGACCCGGGGACCTATCTAAGTTCCCGAGCGACAAGGAGATCCTGGCTGCGGCCCGCAGCCTCTAAGGGAGAATCTGGACACCTTGCTCGTGATGGTTCTGTGGTTTTCCGACTGACCTCCGATGAATGGTAACCCCGGCGGAATTCGAACCCGCCGCTACTTTCCTTCGAGCGCGGCCAGCGGCGCGTAGTCCGCGGTGCCGCCGTGTCCGCCGGCGAACTTGACCGGCGCGATGCCGGCCTTCTTGACGCCGGCCACCACCGAGGCCAGGTTGGGGTTGAGCCGGTCCGGCAGCGGCGCTCCCGGGCTCCAGACGTCGGTGACGTAGCCGAGCTTGAGGTCGGGGACGTACCCGATCATGAGCCCTTCGGCGTGCGGGTTGGGAGAGATGACGTAGGCGTGCACTTCCCGCTGCCCGTCGGTGTGGATCCACTTGTCCGCCACCTCGACGATGGGAGTACGGGTCAGATCCTTCGGGGCCAGATCCGGGTTGCGCGTATAGGGCGCGGCCAGGACGCGCTTCCAGTGCTCCGCGGTGCCCTTGCCGGTGACGATGGTGGCGCCCTCGTTGGCGTAGGCGCGGATGCCG
>Ga0134127_10002499_pt1 | contig 13244 bp, 8 predicted proteins | sample KB31753_FD_96459 | JGI IMG/M metagenome (GOLD analysis project Ga0134127, IMG submission 96459) | Terrestrial soil microbial communities with excess Nitrogen fertilizer from Kellogg Biological Station, Michigan, USA - KB3-175-3 | ecosystem: Environmental > Terrestrial > Soil > Unclassified ...
AACCGCAGCTGCCCGGGCGCGGGGGTCGTCGCCAGGCAGCGGCGCGCCCATCGCGTCGTACGCTCGATGGCCGCTTCGATGGTCGGGCGCGGCGCATCGGAGGGCGGGCACTCGTCGAAGGCCATCGCGATGTCGCCGCCCAGGTTCTGCTGGACCTCGATCGAGCGCTCGGGCGAGAGCAGGTGCTCGCTGCCGTCGATGTGGCTCTGGAAGCGCACGCCCTCCTCGTCCAGCTTCCTGAGCGCAGCGAGCGAGAACACCTGGTAGCCGCCGCTGTCGGTGAGGAACGGCCCGCTCCAGCCCGTGAAGCCGTGCAGGCCGCCCAGGCTCGCCACGAGCGCGTCGCCCGGCCGCAGCATCAGGTGATAGGTGTTCGCGAGCAGGATGCGGGCGCCGATCTCGGCGAGGTCGCGGTGCAGCACGGCCTTCACGGCGGCCGCCGTGCCGACGGGCATGAAGACGGGCGTCGCGACCTCGCCGTGCGGCGTCACGAGCCGCCCCGCGCGAGCGCGCCCGTCGCGCGCCTCGACCGTGAACGCGAAGCCGGGCATGGGGGGAAGCGAGTATAGACTCTGCTCGTGAACGCGCGGCTCAAGGTGGCGCTCGTGTTCGGAGGCCGCTCCGGAGAGCACGAGGTGAGCCTGCGCTCGGCCCGCTCCGTGGCCGAGGGGCTCAGGGAGCGCCACGACGTGCTCCCGCTGTTCGTCGACAAGTCGGGCGGCTGGCACCTGCAGGCCGGCGCCTTGCCTGGGCCCGAGGGCGGAGAGCCCGTGTTCCTCGCGCCGTCGCCGGAAGACGGCGGGCGGCTGCGCCGGCTCGCCGACGCGCGCGAGCTCGCACGGCCCGACGTCTTCTTTCCGGTGCTGCACGGGACGTACGGCGAGGACGGCACGGTGCAGGGGCTGTTCGAGCTCGCCTCGGTGCCGTACGTGGGAGCGGGCGTGCTCGGCTCCGCCGCCTCGATGGACAAGGCGATCATGAAGTCGCTCTTCGCGCAGGCCGGGCTGCCGCAGGTGGAGCACCGCGTGCTCCGGCGTCGCGATCCCGCGCTCGAAGCCAGGGCCGCCGACGAGCTCGGGCTGCCGCTGTTCGTGAAGCCCGCGAACCTGGGATCGAGCGTCGCGGTGAGCAAGGTGAAGACGCGCGAGGCGCTCTCCCCCGCGCTCGAGCTCGCGTTCGCCTACGACCGCAAGGTGGTGCTCGAGCGCGGTCACGACGTGCGCGAGGTCGAGGTCTCGGTGCTCGGCAACGACGAGCCCGCGGCGTCGGTGCCCGGCGAGATCGTTCCCGACCGCGAGTTCTACGACTACGACTCCAAGTACGACGCGAACAGCCGCACCGAGCTCCACATCCCGGCGCGCCTCTCGCCCGCCGAGAGCGACGCGGTGCGCGCGCTCGCGCTCGCCGCGTTCCGCGCGGTCGATTGCGCGGGCTACGCGCGCGTCGACTGCTTCGTGGAGAAGGCCTCGGGGCGGCTGCTGCTGAACGAGATCAACACGATCCCCGGCTTCACGTCGATCAGCATGTACCCGAAGCTCTGGGAGGCGAGCGGGCTGCGCTACCCGGAGCTGCTCGCGCGGCTCGTCGCGCTCGGCCTCGAGCGCCACGCCGCGCGCGCCCGCCTCACCACGCGCTACGGGGGCTAGCAGGTATTCCAAATAGCATACAAGGGACGGCGTCGGGGCCGTACCTCCCACATTTTCGTCGCGCGCAGCGGAAGGCTCCGCACGACAGCGATTTCGAGAGATGCACACGCTGAAACAGGCTCCTGGAGCCCGTTCAAATGATTTCCACAGCGACCGTGCACAGCCTAACCTGCTCCACGCGTGGAGCATGGAGCCAGACGATCGCCAGAAAACCCTTGACAAGCGCGGGAGGCGTTCCTACCCTACCGCTAGTATGCGCGACTCGCAGAGACCCGACAGGTGGGCTAGCGATCGCGCCCGTCCAACCCTGGACTGAAAGGGGGGATTACCTCAATGCCGGCGAAGAAGAAGGCTGCCAAGAAGAAGGCTTCGAAGAAGAAGAAGTAAGAGCCCCGGGGACGTTTGGGGGGGTCGAGAGTCCGTCTCGCCCCCCATTTTTGTTGGGCTTGCTGTTCTGGGGGCGCTACCGCGCCCCCAGGCCCCCCTACAAGCTGTTCGCGATGACGTGCGTCTCGAGCGCGTGCGCGACGCCGTCCTCGTCGTTCGTCGGCAAGAGCGGCAGCCCCAGCGCGATCAGCTCGACCGGCGCGTTTCCCATCAGCAGCCCGCGGCCGGCGCGCTCCAGCATCTGGCGGTCGTTCCAGTTGTCGCCGATCGCGAGCGTCTCCTCCGCCGCGATGCCCCAGCGCCCGCACAGGAAGGCGAGCGCGTCCGCCTTGCCGACGCTCGGGTCGAGCACGTCGACGAGCGCGAAGTCGATCGCCGGGTAGACGGTGCGCTCGAGCTTCGCGACCTTGGACAGCTCCGCGGCGAGCGCCTCGTGGAGCCGCGCGATCTCGGCCTGCGTGCCGCCGAACATCACCTGGATCGTGTCCTCCTGCGCGAGCGCTTCGACGAGCCCCTCGACGAGCCGCAGCTCGGAGCGCGCGCGCTCCAGGTAGTAGGCGACGAGCCCCTCGGGCTGAGCCCGAGCCTCGACCAGCAGCCAGCCCTCGCCGCCTTTGCCGCAGTGGACGATCGGCTCGGAGCCGTGCGCGCGCCCGAGCTGGATCGCGCGCGCCGCGACCTCGCGCGCGAGCGGCCGGCAGCGGATGATGCGGCCCTCGTCGATCACGAGCGCGCCGTTGTGCACGACGAGCGGCAAGGCCGGTCCGAGCTCGTCGGCCACCTTGCGCGCGGACGGGTGCCGCCGGCCGGTCACGAGCACGACGCGCACCCCGCCGCGGCGGGCGCGCGCCACCGCCTCGCGCGTGCGCGGCGACAGCGTCTTGTCGCTGCGCAGCAGCGTGCCGTCGATGTCGAGCGCGACGAGCCGCACGCGCGGGCCGCTCACGGCAGCGCCTCGCCCGTCCAGACCGTGACCCGCTCGATCACGTCGCCGGGCCGGATCTTGTCGACGAGCTCCAGGCCGGCCGCGACCTGGCCGAAGAGCGTGTAGCCCCCGTCGAGATGCGGCTGCGGCGCGAGCGTGACGAAGAACTGGCTGCCGCCGGTGTCCTTGCCCGACAGCGCCATCCCCACCGAGCCGCGCGCGTACGGCCGCCGCGTGATCTCGCAGCGCAGCGCGTAGCCGGGGCCGCCGTTGCCGTCGCCGCGCGGGCAGCCGCCCTGCACCACGAAGCCCGGCTCGACGCGGTGGAAGGTGAGCCCGTCGTAGAAGCCACGGCGCGCGAGAGCCACGAACGAAGCCGTGGTGAGCGGGGCCTCGACCACGTCGAGGTGGATCTCGATCGTGCCGTGGCGCGTCTTCAGGAAGGCGCGCGGGGTGTAGAGCGGGACGCCCGCGCGCGGGTCGTAGGGCGCCATCGCCTCGGCGTAGTCGAGCGGCGCGCGCAGCACGCGCTCGGGCCCGGGGTCCGGCGCCTCCTTGCCGAGCTCCCGCAGCAGCTGCCCCGCGCGCAGGCGGATCGCGCGCGCGGGGTCCTTGCGCGCCACCTCGTCGAGCCCGCTCGTCGCGGCGTCGTCCTTCTGCGCCGCGAGCGCCACCACGGCCGCGATCCGCGCCTCGAGCTCTCCCTCGCCGTCGGCCAGCCCCCGGCGCCAGGCCGCAAGCAGCGGGCCGGAGAGCCCGGCGGGCGACAGCGCCGCGATGCCTTCGGCCGCCGCGACGCGCACGCCGAGGTCGGCGTGCTCGAGGTGGCGGCGCAGCGTGTCGAGCACGTCCTTGCCGCGCGCCTGACGCAGCGCCTCGAGCACCCCCGGCAGCACGCGCGCGTCCTCGTCGCGCAGCATCGCGTGCAGGATGCCGATGCTCATCTCGTCGCCCGCCTTGCCGAGCGCGCCCGCGAGCGCCGAGCGCACCCAGAAGACGCGGTCCGGGTCCATGCCCGACAGCACGAGCGAGAAGCCCTCGCGGTCGCTGCGCGCGAGCGCCCCGAGCGCCGCGGCCCGGATCCAGGGATCCTGCGAGGCCACCAGCCGGACGAGCCGCTCGCTCTGGGCGCGCTCGCCGCCCAGGGCCGCAAGCGTGCGCAGCGCCTCGCGGCGCACGACGTCGCTCGGCGAATCGAGCAGGGCGGAGGCGGCGGCGGAGCCCCGGGGGTCGCCGAGCGCGCCGAGCGCGCGGAGCGCCTGCATGGCGACGGTCTCGTCGCGGTCGCGCGCCAGCGCCACCAGCCGCTCGACCGACCCCGCGTCCTTGAGCGCCCCCAGCCCGCGCGCGGCGAGCGCGCGCTGCAGCGGCTCGTCCGACGCGGCGGCCGCGTCCAGCACCGGCTTGAGCTCCGGGCTCTCGAGCCGCATCGCCACCCATGTCGAGGCCCACCAGTCGAAGCGCGGTCGCGCGCCGTCGACGAGCGCCTGGCGCGCCGCCTGAACGTCCTTGAGCCGCGCCAGCGCGAAGAGCGCGAGCCGCTGCTCGCTCCACTGCCCGGCGGCGTCGCCCGGATCGTCCCCGCGAACCGTCATGCGGTCGATCGTTTTCGGCAGCGACTCGACGACGAGCCGCGCGATCGGCGCGGCGGCGCGCGCGTCGCCGATCTTGCCGAGCGCCTCCGCCGCGCGGCCGCGCACCTGGCCGTCGCTGTCCGAGAGCGACGCGAGCAGCCGGTCGACCGCCGTCGGGCTCGCCGCGAGCCCGAGCGCGAACGCGGCCGTGCGTCGCACCTCGACCTCCTGGTCGTTCATCAGCTCCCCGAGCGGCGCCGCCAGCTCCGGCAGCGCGATGCGCCCGGCCGCGAGCGCCGCCCGGCGCCTGACGCCCCGGTCCGCGTCGCGCAGCAGCCGCTCGAGATCGCCGGCGCCGGCGCTGCGCTGGTCCTCGAGCTCGAGGATCCGCGCGAGCTTCGAGAGCCGCGGCACCGGCGCAGGGACCTTGTCCTTCCGCGGCGCCGGCGCCGCGGAACCCCCCGACAGCAGGACGGCGAGCGTCAGCACGAGGAACCGCCGCATCGGCTGATTATAAAAGGCTCGCCCGTCAGGCGACCGCGAGAACGTCGCGCTCGTCCAGGAGCCCCAGGCGCGCGGCCTCGGAGCGGATCGCGTCGCGCGCGCCGGGCTGCCCCACGGCCGCGAGGTGCAGCGCCCCCGGCCAGGCGCCCGCTTGCGGCACCGGCACGACCGGGATGCCGTGGATCCGCTGGCCGAGCTTGCGTGGGTCGACCTCGACGAAGGCCACCTGGCGCAGGCCGCGCGCGCGGAGCGCGAGCCCCCAGGCCTTGCCGATCCGGCCGGCTCCCCACACCAAAAGCGGCCGCGAGCGCGCGGCGAGCGCGCCCCGCTCGAGCGCGTCGAGCTTCACGTTCCTGAAACGCTCGGGGGCGTAGCGCGGATCGCTGCGCGTCAGCCGGCCGGGGCTGTCGCGCCATTCGACGAGCGTCTCGGCGAGCTTCGCGAAGCGCAGCCCGGCGTCGAAGGCCCTGAGCCACAGCTCGTAGTCCTCGGGCCCGTCGAAATCCCGATAGCCGCCGAGCCCGCGCAGCGTCGCCGCGCGCACGGCGACGGAAGGATGGACCACGGGCGACTCGACGAAGCGGTCGCGGGCCATCGCCTCGTGGTCGAGGAGCCCGTTCACCCAATGGACGTACGCTCGCATCCCCTCGCCCGCTTCGGAGCCCACCGCCACGCGGCAGGCCAGCACGTCGACCGCGACGTCGCGCTCGAGGCGCTCCGCCTGCAGCGCGAGCCGGCTCGGGTGCGAGAGGTCGTCGGCGTCCATCCGCGCGACGAGCGGCGCCTTGGCCTCGGCGAGCGCGTGGTTGAGCGCCGCCGCGATCCCGCGCGGCTGCGCGCGCAGCACCCGCAGCCGCGGGTCGTGCGCCGCGCGCTCGATGAGCCGCTCGCCGCTGCCGTCTGCGGAGCCGTCGTCGACGGCGACCACCTCGTGGTCGGCGAGCGTCTGGGCCGCGAGCGAGTCGAGGCAGGCGTCGAGCGTCGCGCGGGCGTCGCGGACCGGCAGCAGCACCGAGACCCGCGGCGCCACCTCCCGCTCAGCCGTGGCGGAAGACGAAGCCGCGCGCGGCGGCGAGCGCCGACTGCGGCGTGCGGTCCGCGACCACGTAGTACGGGCTGCCGCGGCCGGCGCGCCAGTCCTCGCGCGAGGCGCGGCGGATCTCGACCAGGAAGCCGCAGTCCGTGCGCACGGGGTCGCTGAGCTCGTAGATCCAGTCGTCCTTGCGCAGCGTCGAGTGGATCGCGTTCGCGGTCCAGAGACTGCGCGGCGGCTCCTGCGGCGCCTCGCGGCGCACCAGGCGGTCGATCACGCGCTGGGCGGTCTCGGGCAGGAACAGGAACTCGATCCCGTAGCCGAAGTAGGGCCAGCCCACCTCCGGCGCCTGGCGCGCCACGCGCCCGAGCACGCGCACGCGGCCGTCGGACTCCGGCAGGTCGATCTCGAGGTCGAGGTCCTCCGCCTCGATGCGCACCGGGCTCGCGAGCAGCATCCCGTGGACGCTCAGGTTGCGGGACAGGCCGTAGAAGTGCTCGCTCTCGCCGCGGTGGCGGCTGCCGACCACCTGCACGTGCACCGGGATCCGCGCGCGCACCCGGTTGGGGACGTCCACCAGCTTCGAGACCCAGCTCTCGAGCACGAAGCGGTCGAGCGGGCGGCGCAGCGCGGCGTTGGCCCCCGCGCCGAGGACGACGCCCTCGGCGTCGGGCGCGTCGGCCTCCGACACCATCGCGAGGATCGACACCCGCCGGCTGCCCGCGCTCTCGCGGATCCGGCGGATCGTGTCGGCGAGCTTCAGCTCCAGCGGCAGCGAGCCGAGCACCACGAGCGAGTAGCTGTCGCGCGCCAGCGCCTCGAACAGCTCGCTCTCCGAAGCGGCCTCCTGCAGCAGGTCGGGCGCGCGCTGCAGGAAGCGCACCTCGCGCCGCAGCTCGCGCGCGTCCACGCCCGCGGTGAGGATGCGCCCCGGCATGCTCAGCTCACGACCCGCTGCCGGCTGCGGCGGAAGCGGAAGGCGCGCTGGAACAGGTCGGGCAGCACGGTTTTGAGGCCGAAGAGCGAGGGCACGCGGTCGTAGTAGAGCACGAGCCGGACGTCCTTGCGGCCCCCCTTGGCGAGCTCGTGCACCGTGAAGCCGTAGCGCCCGATGCGCAGCGAGCCACCCTTGGCGAGCTCCTTGCGCGCGGCGTCCTTGCCGTAGCTCGTCAGCTGGACGCGCGGCTCGAGCAGGCGCCGGTAGAGCTCCTCGTCGAGCGCCAGGTGGGCCTTGGCGCGCACGAAGTCCAGCGCCGGAACGCGGGCGCGCTCGGCGGGAGTCGACAGCAGCACGCGCTCGGCCTCCTGCGAGCGCAGCGCGCGCGCCGCGTAGTCGAGGTTGAGCGCGTGGATCTTGTCCTCGCGCGAGCCGCCGTCGGTCGCGGCCTCGATCGCGCGCCTCACGCCGTCGACGTCGAGCGCGAGCAGCGCCGCGTCGCGCGGGTCGAGCGTGCTCGTGTCGAGCCCGTGGCCGCGCAGCTCGAGCTCCGGCCGCTGCAGCGTGAGGCTGGCGGCGGCCGTCAGCGAGTCGCCCACCAGGCTCAAGCCCTGGGCCGACCACGTGCCGTCGGGCGAGCGGTGGATCTTGTCCGTCGCCACGTGCAGCGGCTGGTCGACCGCGAGCTCGAGCACCTCGAGGTCGCCGGGGCCCGGGAAGGAGCGCACCAGCAGCCCCAGCAGCGAGACCAGGATCACGAGCAGCGGCAGCACGAAGTAGCCGAAGATGCGCAGCTCGATCCCGGGTTTCGGCGGGGCGGTGATGCGCTTCACCACGGGCTCGATCTTGACGAGCCCCTCGGCCGGCGCCACGCGGAACACGAACTTGCGCAAGAGCACGCCGTCGTCCTTGAAGAACGCGGCGACGGTCTGGGCGAACGGCGCCGCCGCCGCGCCGTTTGCGGCCTTCACCAGGTCGAGCACGAAGCCCGGCGACTGCTCGCGGTCCCTGCCGGTCACCTCGCCCACCGGGTCGCCCACCAGCATCACGTAGAGCGGCATCCCCAGCTCGTGGACGAGCTCCACGGTCTTGCGCATCGACTGCGTGCGCGGGTCCCAGCCGGGCGGCACGTCCTGCCAGTCCTTGGGGTCGGGGTCCGCGATCGCGTCGGTGACCAGCACCAGCTTGAACTCGGTGCCCTTCGGATACGACGCCGCGACCTCGCGCGCCTTGAGGAAGGCGTTGTAGAAATCGGTCCACTGCCCGTCGTTGAGGTAGCGCGAGGTGTCGTCGACCGCGATCTCGCTGCGGGCGCCGAACAGGATCAGCCGGTAGCGCTGGCCCTGCACGAAGCTGAACATCTTCTCGAGCGCCGCCACGCGCTCCGACTTCGGGTCGAGCGGCGGCAGCGAGGCGGAGTTGTCCACCAGGAACAGGATGACGGGGGCGTCGCCCGGAGGCGCTGGCGTCGCAGCGCCCGGGCCCGGCTGCGCAGGACTCGCGAGGAGCGGGAGCAAGACGAGCGCGGGCAGCATCGCCGGACCGCGATTCTACACCCGCGGATCGCGCGGGGACCGGCGAGCGAGCCGGCCCGCGCGCGGTAAGCGATAATCGCGCGATGAAAGCCGGCATCCTGGGACTCTCGCTCGCGGGCAAAAGCACGCTGTTTCAGCTCCTCACGGGAACTCCGGCGGCGGCGCCGGGCGGCCGGCCCGAGGCGCGCGTGGGGATCGCGCGCGTTCCCGACCCGCGCGTTTTCCGGCTAGCGGAGCTCTTCAACCCGAAGAAGCAGACGCTCGCGACGGTCGAGTACGTCGACGTGCCGGGCGTCGCCAAGGGCGAGGGCCAGGCGCTCGTCGACCTGCCGGCGCTGCGCGGCGTGGACGCGCTCGTCCACGTGGTGCGCGCCTTCGAGTCCGACGCCGCGCCGCACCCCGACGGCTCGGTCGACGCGCTGCGCGACGCGAAGATGCTCGAGCTCGAGCTGATCCTCGCCGACCTCGCCACCGTCGAAAGGCGGCTCGAGCGGCTCGAGGCCAACATCAAGAAGGCCAACAAGGCCGAGGACGTCAGCGAGCGCGCGATCTTCCTGCGGCTGAAGCAGGCGCTCGAGGCCGAGCGCCCGCTGCGCGAGGTCGAGCTCACGCAGGAGGAGCAGGCGCGGCTGCGCGGCTACGCGCTCCTGTCCGGCAAGCCGATGCTGCTCGTCGCCAACCTGGGCGAGCAGCAGATCCGCGAGGCGTCCAAGTGGCTCGATCGCTCGGGCCTCCAGGAGTTCGCGCGCAAGCCCGGGCTCGGGGTGTGCGCCGTCGCGGCGCCGATCGAGGCCGAGATGGCCGAGCTCTCGCCCGAGGACGCGCAGGCTTTCCGCGACGACCTGGGCCTGGCCGAGCCGGGCCTCGACCGCGTGATCCGTTCGACCTACGAGCTCCTGGGCCTCGTCTCCTTCCTGACGGCGGGCGAGGACGAGTGCCGCGCCTGGACGATCGAGCGCGGCACGCGCGCCCAGCTCGCCGCCGGGGCGATCCACTCGGACATCGAGCGCGGCTTCATCCGCGCCCAGGTGGTGGCGTTCAGCGAGCTCGTCGCGGCCGGCTCGCTCGCCGCCTGCCGCGAGAAGGGCACGCTGCGGCTCGAGGGCCGCGACTACCTCGTCCAGGACGGGGACGTGATCGAGTTCAAGTTCAACGTCTGAGGCGGCCTGCTTGGCGAACTGCCCCGCTTGCGGCCGCGCGGTGGCGCTCTCGCGTGCGCACTGCCTCTACTGTGGAGCGCCGCTCGGAAGCGCCTCCGCCGCACAGCCCGCGGCCGCCGCAGAACCCGCCGCCCCCGAGCCCAGGGCCCGCGTGCTCGTGCTCCTCGATCTCTCGCGCAGCGAGCCGCTGACGCTCGCCCCGGCGCTCGCGGTCTCGCGTTACGACGCCGGGCTGCTCGCGCGGCGCGGGGGTATCCACCTCGTGCGCGCCGCGACGGCCGCGGAAGCCGAGGCGGAGGCCGAGCGCCTGCGGTCGCTCGGCACGCAGCCGGTCCTGGTGCCCGAGGCCGAGGTGCGCGCACAGCCCGTGCCGTGTCTCAAGGGCGAGCGCGAGGGCGCTGGCCTGCGGCTACGCAGCGCGCAGGGATCCGTGACGCTCGCACCAGGGGACGTGTTCCTGGTCGTGAGCGGGCCGATCCGGCGCGAGCACCAGGCTCGCGCCGAACGCCGCAAGTTCAGCACGGCCGGGCTCGACGAGGGCTTCCGCGTCCAGCTGCACCGCCGAGCGCCATCGCCCCCGCTCGAGATCGACGCGCTCAACTTCGAGGTCGGCTTCGCTCCGAGCGGTTCGGTGCGGCTCGAGCTCGAGAGCTGGCTCGGCGCCGCCACGCAAGGCGCGCGGCGCGACACCGGCTTCGCGCGGCTGCCTCCCGTGCTGGGGCCGGCCGAGCCCGAGCCCGGCGGCGGCCTGCTGTCGGCGGCCAGCTCGCTCGCGGCGGCCGCGCGCTCCGAAGCCGACGAGCGCGCGCTCGTGCTCGACAACCTGGCGCAGTTCCGCTTCTACTCCGGCTGCCTGGCCGCCGTCGAACGCCGTCGCTGAGCTCACGCCGCCGCGAGGCGGCGTGCTAGGGTCACGCCATGCCGGGCGACAGGCGCGAGTGGCTGCTGCTCCTGCTGCTGGCCGCGGCCCCGCTCGTCGCGTACTTCCCCGCCTGGCACGAGGGCCGGCTGCTCGCGCCGGGCGCGGGCGCCGTGCTCGACCTGCCGCTGCGCGTCGAGGTGTTCCGCGCCTGGCGCAGCGGCGACGTGCCCTCCTGGAACGACTCGATCTTCTCGGGGACGCCGCTGCTCGCGTCGTATCGCCCGGGCGCTCTCCACCCGCTGATGCTCGCGCTCGCTCCGCTTGCGCCCCTCACGGCGTTCCAGGCGCTGGTCCTGGTCTCGCTCGGGCTCACGGGCCCGCTCGCGTATCTCTACGCGCGCCGGCTGGGGGCGGACGCCGTGGGCGCGCTCACGACCGCGCTCGGCTTCGCGCTCGGCCCCTACCTGGTGGCGCACCTCGGGGACACCGCGACGATCGTGGCGGCGCCGGCGCTGCCGCTGCTGCTGCTCGCGGTCGAGAACCAGCTCGGCCGCTCCGCAGCCGCGCCGTGGCGGCTCGCCGGGCCGGCCGCGGCCACCGCGCTCGTCCTGCTCTCCGGGTCCTGGGATGCCGCGCTGGCCGCCGGGCTGCTGGTCGGCGCGCGGCTTTTGCTCGCCTTCCTGCCGCGCGTCGTGCGCGGGCAACCGCTCGACCGCGCGCGCCTGCTCGCGATGGGAGCGGCGCTCGCGGCCGGCGCCCTGCTCGCGGCGCCACAGCTCCTGCCGACGCTCGTGGCGCTGCGCGAGGCGGGAGGCGGCGAGGCCACGGACGCTTTCGCCGCGTCCTCGCCGCTCGCCGGTGTCGCCGGCTTCGTCGTCCGCTACGTCTCCCACTCGCCGGCGCCGATCTTCGCGCTCGCCTCGGTTCCGCTGCTGCGCGGCGTCCCGGCCCTGCGCGCGGCCGCCGCGGTCGTGCTGCTGGTGCTGCTGCTCTTCGCGGCGCGCGGCGGAGCGGACGTGCAGGGGCCGCTGCCGCTCGCGTTCGACTTCGCGCTCGCGGTGCTCGCGGGCCTGGCGCTGTCCGTCCAGTGGCAGGCGCGACGCGGGCCCGACGGCGCCCGGGTGCGGCAGCTGGCGCTCGTCTCCGCCCTGGCGGCGGCGGCGGCGCTGTCGATCGCGACCACGGTGACCGGGCCGCTCAGCGCCGAGCTGCAGGCGCCGGTGGGGCTGCTCGCCGTCGCCCTGATCCTGCACTTCGCGCTCGCCGGATCGAAGGACGCGGTCTACGCGCACGTCTTCCTGCTGCCGCTCGTGGTGTCCTTCCTGCTCCAGCCGCTCGGCCGGCAGGCCTGGGCCGGCGCGCCCACGCTCGCCGAGCTGCGCCAGCCGACGGCGACGCGCGCGGCGCTCGACCGGGTGATGAGCGAGCGGTCGGACGAGCGCGTGCTCTCGCTCAGCACGCGTTGGCCCCAGGCGCGCGCGCGCGACCTCGCGTGGGCCAACTGGGCCGGCTTCTCCGGCCAGCGCAACGCCAACGGCTACGACCCGCTCGTGCCCGCGGAGCGGCTCGCCGCGCTCGGCGGCATGCGCGCCGACGGCACCGTGACGCGGGCGCTGCTCGAGAGCGACCCCGGGCGGCTCGAGCTGCTCGGCGTGCGCTGGGTGCAGGTGCCGACGGGCGCGCTCGCGGTTCCGGGCGACGCGGACGGGCTCGGCGAGCCGCTCGACGTGGTGGTCGAGCCCGCGCGCCCCGCCTACTTCGCGCTGCCGATCACGCGCGCGACCGAGCTGCGGTTCTCGAGCTTTCTCTCCGGGGCCGTCGAGATCGAGGACGGGCGCGTCGTCGCGGAGTGCGCCGTGCGGCTCGCCTCCGGACGCGAGATCCTGCTCCCGCTCCGCGCCGGGCGCGAGACGGCGGAGTGGGCCTGGGACCGCCCGGACGTCAGCGGACGCGTACGCCACGCGCGGCCGCAGGTGATCGCCACCTTCACGACCGGGCTGGGGGTGACCGGCAACCAGTACCTCGCGCGGCTGCCGCTCGGCGCGCGCTACGCGGTGCGCTCGCTGCGTTTCCGCGCGCTGCCGGGCGCCCCCCCGCTGCGGCTGGTGAAGGCCGGGCTCGTCGACGCCGACGGCGCGCGCGCGGTCGGCGTCTCGACGGCGTCGGCCTACGTCAGCGACGAGGTGCGCCTGGCCGAGGTCGCGGGCACGCCTCTCGTCGGCCTGTTCGAGGTCCGGCGCGGGATCGGCCCCGCCTGGGTGGTCGAGTCGCTGCGTCGGCTTGCGGACGCTCCGCGCGTGCTCGAGACGCTCCGAGCGCCGACCCGCTTCGGCGTCGACACGCGGCGCGAGGCGCTCGCGGCGGAGGCCGACGTGCGCGGCGTCGCGCTGCCCGCGGGCAGCCGCTCGCAGCCGGCGGACGTGGCCCAGTCCGCCGGCGGGCGGATCGTGGTGCGCGCCGCGGGCCCGGGGCTGCTGGTGATCGGCGAGGGCTACGACCCCGGCTTCACGGCGCAGGTCGACGGCGTCCCGGCGCGCGTTCTGCGCGTCAACGCAGACCGGCTCGGCGTGGTGCTGCGGGACGGCACCCACCGCGTCGTGTTGACGCACGCCGCCCGCGGGCTGCGCGCGGGGCTCGTGCTAGCGGCGCTCGCGACGACCGGCCTGGCGCTCGCCGCGCTC
>Ga0134127_10002500_pt1 | contig 13243 bp, 11 predicted proteins | sample KB31753_FD_96459 | JGI IMG/M metagenome (GOLD analysis project Ga0134127, IMG submission 96459) | Terrestrial soil microbial communities with excess Nitrogen fertilizer from Kellogg Biological Station, Michigan, USA - KB3-175-3 | ecosystem: Environmental > Terrestrial > Soil > Unclassified ...
AAGCTGGTCCTGAACACGCTGACGACCGGCGCGATGATCCGGCTCGGCAAGGTCTACGGCAATCTGATGGTCGATCTCGTCGCGCTGAGCCAGAAGCTGCACGACCGGGGCGAGCGGATCGTCATGGAAGTGTGCGGCGTGGGCCGCGCCGAGTCACGCGCGGCGCTCGAGCGGGCCGATGGCAGTGTCAAGCTCGCGATCGTCATGGTGCGCAAGCGCGCCGATAAAGCGGAAGCGAAGCGGTTGCTCGAGGCGGCGGGCGGCTTCGTGCGGCCGGTGATCGGCGATCCGCCGACCGTGAAATCATGACCAAGACACTGGCTGTGGGCGTCATGTCGGGCACGTCGCTCGACGGGATTTCGACGGCGCTGGTGCGGCTCAACGACACCTCGGTCGACCTGGTCGCGTTTCGCCAGGAGCCGTACAGCTCCGCCGAGCGCGGCTCGATCATCGATGCGATCGCGCGCGGCACCCCGAAGGATGTCGCGTTTCTGCACGTCGCCCTGGGTGAGCGGTTCGCGGGCGCCGTGCTCGCCTTGCTCGCACAGGCGCGCGTCTCGCCCAAGGATCTCGCGTTCGTCGCGTCTCACGGTCAGACGATCTGGCACGAGCCGGGCCGTGCCACGTTCCAGCTCGGCGATGCCGCGGTGCTGGCGGAGCGCGTGGGCGTTCAGGTGGTCAGCGATTTCCGCGCGCGCGATGTGGCGGCCGGAGGGCAGGGGGCGCCGCTCGTCCCGCTCGCGGATGTGATGCTGTTCGGCCATGAACAACATGGGCGCTGGCTGCTCAATGTCGGCGGGATCGCGAACGTCACGTGGGTGCCGCGCCGTGGTGTGAGTGAAGGTGCGTTTGCGTTCGACACGGGGCCGGGAGTCGGCGTGATCGACTCGATCACGCGCCGCGTCGACCCCGACGCGACATACGACAAGGACGGCGAGCGCGCGCGCCGCGGCCGTCCGATCACCAAGGTGCTCGACCAGCTCCTGGCTGATCCCTACTTCGTCGCGGAGCCGCCCAAGAGCACCGGTCGCGAGCGGTTCGGGGTCGAGTACGCGGACGCGCTGCTCGCCATGGTGAAAAAAGCGGGCGGGTCGGACAACGACGCCATCGCGACGGCCACCGCGCTCACCGCCGAATCGATTGGGAGCGCCGTGGAACGGTGGGGCAAAGACAAGACGTCGGAGATCGTGATCTCGGGCGGCGGCGCCAAGAATCCCGCCCTGCTGGAGCGTCTGGCCGCCAAGGTGCAGCCACGGCCGGTAGTGCTGTTCGATCAGGTGTTTTTCGACGGCGAGGCCAAGGAAGCGGTCGCGTTTGCGTTCCTCGGGATGCAGACCGTGTCAGGAAAGCCGGGGAACTTGCCTGCTGCTACCGGAGCCCGTGGGCCGCGTGTGCTCGGGCATATCACACCCGTCTAAGACCATGCGCTTCGTTTTCCTACTGATTTGCTTTATGACTGCCTGTGCCCCGAAGCGGGCTTCACCGCCCGCGGTTCCGCCAGGACCCACCAGGCCGGATCACATCTTCGGTATTTCGCTGCGCCAGCCGTTGAAGCTTGACGCTTTCTCGGCTCGGCGCTGCTGGACAGGTCGCGAGTTCGCGACGGAAGATGGTGAGTACGACATCGTTACCGATGACATTCTGGTCGATGCGCCTGAAGAGCATCAAGACACGGCCGCGGTTCTCGCCGCGCTCGAACAATTCACCGCGTGCGTCGTCGTCACGAAGGAGCTCGATGCGGGGGCGATCGTGACGATCGCGGACTCGGTTGTCGCGCATGCCTTGATATCGTGGCCCGAAGGCGGCGCACCCGCATACGATTCCATGCTCGTCACCCTGACGCGGATGTACGGTGAACCCTTCCAAAATCGGTTCGGCGTGCGGTTCTGGGCAGGCGACAGCGTGGAGCTTTACCTCTTGCGCCGCGGTCCCCTCGGGCCGGGGACCACCCTCACGCTCAGCGATGCGCGGGTCTGCGAACGGTACGAAGCACTCGTGCACCGCAACAACACCGTCGACCAGCGCAGTTACCCGTGCTGGGAGGACCCGCGGTCGCGCTAGAGTCCGGGCGGCTGGTCTGTCCGTCCATCCGTTGGCGTCGCGGCTCATTCGCTTCTGAGAGCGCGAAGATCCGCGCCGCCCTCGCTGCCGGCGTGGGAGGATTCATCCTGTTCGGCGGGACCCGTTCTGCAGTCGCCGCGCTGACCACCGACATTCGCACCAAAGCAGGTCGTGAATTGCTGCTGGGCTCCGATCTCGAGCGCGGGGCAGGGCAGCAGGTCCGCGGGCTCACCGAGCTCCCGCCTCCCGCCGCGCTCGGCTTCATCAATGACCTCGACGCGACCGCGCGCTGCGGGGCGATCAGCGCCATCGAGGCTCGATCGGTCGGGATCAACTGGATCTTCGCGCCGGTGTGCGATCTCGACGTCGAGCCGAAGAATCCGATCGTGCAGACGCGCTCGTTCGGCGCCGAGCCGGCGCGGGTCGGGGCGCACGCCGCGGCGTGGATCAGCGCCTGCCAGAACGAGGGCGTGCTCGCCTGCGCCAAGCACTATCCGGGGCACGGCCGGACGACCACCGATTCGCACGAAGGTGTACCCGTGGTCGACACGCCGGTGGCCGAGATTCAGCAGCACGATGTGGAGCCGTTCAAAGCGGCGGTGCAGGTCGGGGTTGCGAGTGTGATGCCGGCGTTCGTGGCCTACCCGCAATGGGACCCGACCGGCGCGGCGGCCGGGTTCTCACAGCCGATTCTCGACTACCTGCGGACCACGATCGGGTTCGGCGGTCTCGTCGTCACCGATGCATTCATTATGGGTGGAGCGACGGCGGCGGCGCCCGAAACCAACGCATCGGTCGCGGCGGTCAATGCCGGCTGCGATATGCTGCTCTATCCCACGGATTGGGCGGCAGTGGTGAAGGCGCTCCAGCGTGCGGCACCGCAACGGGCGGCGCAAGCGTTGGAGCGATACGAGGCGGCGGTGCTGGCGATCGCGAGTCCCAAGGCCATGGGCCCCGAGCTGCTCGCCGAGCACCAACAGTTCGCCGACGGTCTCGCGGATCGCGCGCTGCATTTATTGCGAGGCGAGGCGCCGCCGCTCGGCAAATCGCTGAGCGTCACGATCGTGGACGACGACGTCGGTGGGCCGTACGCGATTCCCCCGCGGGATGTATTCGTGCGAGAGCTGCAAGGCCGGGGGATCGGTATTTCGCGCCAACCCGAGCCCGGCACGCGCCACATCGTTCTGGTGTATGCCGAGCCGCGCTCGTGGAAGGGGCGCGGCGACCTGGGAGCGAAAACGCTCGCGCAGTTGGACCGGCTCCTGCCGCACGCCTCGCTCCTAATCCTGTTCGCGCATCCCAGGCTCGTTTCGCAGGTATCAGGAGAGGTACCAGTGCTGTGCGCCTGGCATGGGCAGTCCTTGATGCAGCGGGCCGCAGCACGATGGGTGTTCGCGAGGGCCACATAATCCCCGGAGTGAAGCCCAAGAAAAAACGCAAACGCAAGCGCAAAGCCTAGCGAGATCCCGAAACTCGCGGCATCGTTGGCCTGAAGTCCATGTCTACTGCCTCTGTTCGCCCGCGCCCGAGCGCGCCGCACCGCGTCCTCGACCAGCTGATTGCCGAACAGGAACGGCTGTTCTCGGAGCGGCAACAGAACTCCGCGCGCCATCACCGCGACGCGCTGCGCGCGCTAGCGGGCGGTGTCACTTCCAGCTGGCAGATCTCGCAGCCGAGCCCGATCTGGATCAGTCACGGCAAAGGCTCGCGCGTGTGGGATGTGGACGGCCACGAGTACGTGGACTATCACGGTGGGTACGGTGTCGGTTTGGCCGGTCACGCGCACCCCGCCATCGTCGACGCCGTGTCGGTGCGCGTGACGCGCGGAACGCATTTCGGCCAACCCGTCCCCGACGCGCCGTTCGTGGCCGAGGAGCTGGCGCGCCGCTTCGGCTTGCCGCTGTGGCGGTTCTCGAACTCCGGTACCGAAGCCACGATGAACGCGATCCACCTGGCGCGCTCGATCACCGGGCGGCATCGGCTGATCAAGTTCACCGGCGCCTATCACGGGCATCACGATTCGGTGCGCACGTCGATCTGGCACGAGCCCACGGACACGCGGCGGCCGAGCGGGACGATCAAGCGCACACGCGCATCGAGCGGGATCCCCATGGCGATGCTGGGCCTGACGCGCGCCCTGCCGTTCAACGACCTCGAGGCGGTGCGCGCGGAATTCGCGGCGGGTGCAGGCGACATCGCGTGTGTCATCGTCGAGCCCGTCCTGATGAACTGCGGCATCATCTATCCGGTGCCGGGCTTCCTCGAGGGACTGCGCGCGCTCACCCGCAAGCACGGCGCGCTGCTGATCTACGACGAGGTCAAGACGGGGCTCACCGTGCATCCCGGCGGGGCCACGAAGCTGTTCGGCGTCGAGCCCGACATCGTATGCCTGGCGAAGGCGCTGGGCGGCGGGCTGCCGGTCGGCGCGATCGGCGCCACGCCGCAGGTGATGGAGGAAATCACCAGCGGCCGGTACGAACAGGTCGGTACGATGAACGGCAATCCGCTCACGATGGCAGCCGCCCGCGCGATGCTCACTGAAGTCATGACGCCGTCGACCTACGAGCGCCTCGACCGGCTCGGACAGCGCATGACCGACGGCGCGCGGCGTGTCCTGGAGCGCCACGGTCTCACCGCACAGCTCGTCTCCTGCGGGGCGAAGGGCGCGATTACGTACGCCGAGCGACTGCCGCGCAATTACGAGGAGTTCGGCGCGCTCGATGGGCGGTTTGCGTACGGGGGGTGGCTCGTGCAATTCAACGGGGGCGTCTTTCTGCCGCCCTGGAGCAAGGGCGAGCAGTGGCTGATTTCGGCGCAGCACACCGAAGGGGATGTCGACATCTACCTCGCGACGCTCGAGAAATTCGCGGTCGCGCTCACCAGTTGATTCAGAATCTTTACCGCTGTCGCGGCGTACAATAGCCCATGCCGCCCAATGTATTTCTCGTCGCCCTCCTCTCGACTGTCGGTATCGCCGCGTTCACCGTCATCATGGTCGCGCGCGTGATCGCCAACCGCGGGCGCCTGCCATCGGCCGATGTCGAAGAGCGACTCGTGGAGCTGGAAGGCACGGTCGAGCAGCTCCAACGCGAGCTCGGCGAGACGCAGCAGCGTCTCGATTTTGCGGAGCGCCTCCTGACCGCCGCCAAGGAGCAACGTCGATGATGCTCTCATTCCGGTCCCTGCTGGGCGTCCTCGCGCTCGGCATCGCCACACCATCCGCCGCCCAGCAGCTCACACCGGGAGAGCGCGCGCAGGTCGACAGCGCCGTCCTGACGGTCCTGCGCTCCACCGGGGCGCCAGGCGCGTCGATTGCCGTCGTGCGCGGCGCGCAGATCGTGTATGAGCGTGCGTACGGCAACGGACGCGACTCGACTCCGGCCACGCCGGCGATGCGCTACGCGATCGGGTCGGTCAGCAAGCAGTTCACCGCGACCGCGGTGCTGCTGCTGGCCGAAGAAGGCAAACTGTCGCTTTCCGATCACGTTTCGAAATGGTTTCCGCGACTCACGAGAGCGAACGAGGTCACGCTGAGCCAGCTGTTGTCGATGACGTCCGGCTACCAGGACTACTGGCCGCAGGACTACGTCTTTCCCGACATGCAGCGGCCCGCCACGGCGCAGACGATCATGCAGCGCTGGGCGCAAAAACCCCTCGATTTCGATCCCGGCACCAAGTGGCAGTACAGCAACACGAACTATGTGATCGCCGCCGCGATCGTCGAACGCGTGGCGGGCATGCCGTTCTTCGATTTTCTGCGGCAGCGCGTCTTCACGCGCCTCAACATGACCTCCGTCGCCGATTTCGATGCCGGGCCGCTGCAACCGCAGGATGCCGCGCCGTATCTCCGCAACGCCCTCGGCCCGCTGCGCGGCGCGCCCAAAGAGGGCAGGGGATGGCTGTTCGGCGCGGGACAGCTCGCCATGACCTCGCACGATCTCGCGCTGTGGAACGTCAGCGTGATCAAGCAGGCGGTCCTGCGGCCGTCGTCGTACCGGCAGCAGCAAACCGAGGTCGTGCTTCGGAATGGCACCGGGACCGGCTATGGGCTCGGCGTCGGCATCGGAACGCCCGGCGGCCACCGCAACATCGGGCACGGCGGCGCGGTCTCGGGATACACGACGGCCAATCGCATCTATCCGGATGACAGCGCGGCGATCGTCGTCTTCACGAACATCTATCCAGGTGCGGCTGGGGCCGCGGGCCAAATCGCGCAGCGGATCGCCGACGTCATTTTCGCGCGCGTCGACAGCAGCGAAGCCGCCGCCACCGCCCTGGCGCGGCGGATTTACGATGGCCTCATCCGTGGCACGATCGATCGCGCGCTGTTTACGGAAGGCGCGAACGCGTATTTCACGCAGGAAGTGGTGGCGGATTACGCGGCGAGCCTCGCCCCGTTGGGAGCCCCCAGTGAATTCGCCTCCAACGGAGATTTCCTGCGTGGTGGGATGACGATCCGGTCCTATCGGATTCGCGCCGGCAGTGTCGTGATGGATCTCACGACCATGACGCTGCCGGATGGGAAGATCGATCAGTACATCGTGTCGCGGGAGAATTAGGGCTTTATTGACGCCAGGACGCGCTGCACGATGCCGTCGACGGCGTCATTCTTGACCCAGCGCGCGACGATCACGAGGTCTTGATCGGGGAACGCGCAGATCACATTCACGCCGGCGCCCCGATGGCAGAACGCGTTGGCCGGCGCGCTCGGCACCATCTTCCGTTCCGTGTTCAGAAACCAATTCATGATCCCGTAGCCGGGCTCGACCGACGTCGGTGTGAGCGCGAGGGAGACCCATTTCTCCGAGAGCAGCTGGCGGTCTTTCCATTTGCCGCGCCGCAGCGTCAGCAGACCGAATCGGGCCTGATCGAGCGCGCTGATGAACATCCCGCCGCCCCAATGCCCTCCGCCGCTCACCGACTGGATCCGCTCTCCATCGAGCGTGACCCAGGAATTGTCATAGCCGTACCAGCGCCACGTGTTGGATGCGCCGATCGGGTCCATCACGTACTCGCGCAGCACCTGGGGCAGGGGACGCCGCCAGACCTGGAGCGTCGCGTACGCGAGCACGTTGACGCGCACGTCGTTGTACTTGTACGACGTCCCCGGCGGATTGTGTTTGCGGGCCACGTACTCGGCGAGCGGCTGAGTTGCCGGCGGTCGATCGGCCCAGTCGGGCTTGTCCCACAGCGTGCCCTCCCAATCGCTGGTCTGTCGCAGCAGGTGGTCCCAGGTGATCGCGCGATTGTGCTCGGAGTCGAACTCGCCGGTCGTGACGTACGCGCGTACGGTGTCCGAGAGATCGTGGATCATGCCGCGATCGTACGCGACGGCCACGGTGGACGAGAGGAAGCTCTTCGTGACGCTGAACGTCATGTCGACGCGCGACGGCTCACCCCACTCCGCCACGATGTAGCCGCGGCGCACGATCACGCCCGTCGAGGGCCCGCGGGTCTTGAACGGACCGACCGGCTCATTGTGCGGCTCGCGTCCCCAGCTGAGCTGATGGCTTAGCTCGAGGTCGCGTGGCTCGGTCGTTTCGCTGGCCCTGGCGAAGGCAATGGCCGAGTCGAGCAGTGCCGCGTCCATGCCGAGCTGCGCCGGCGCGCGGTGCTCCCATTGTGGATGCGGGCCGGGATAATAGACGGCAGCGCGTTGCTGCGGCTGAGCGAACGCGACCAGCGAAAGAAGCAGGACGGCGAGCATCGAGTATCCCTTTGGCGATTGGTGCTAGATTGTCGACGTCCGACTAAACTCGGTGAGCCATTCATGATTCGCAAATTGCCATCCGGCGATCGATGAACCTCTGGGTCGAGGTCGCCGTCGTCGCCACGATCTTCGCGGTCGGAAACATCACGATGGGTCATTGGGAAGCGCACACGCCCAAATGGCGCCGCCTTCTCAAGTTCGTCCTCTTCGTCGCGCTGGTGGTCGCGCTCTCGAAATGGCTCGGTCGCGCGTGGTCGTTCGGGTTTCTCGGCCTGATGGGTATCGCGGTGCTGGTCGTGCATGGCTGGTGGCTGCCGAGAAAAGGAATCAACGGCTGGACCGGCGAGCCGAAGGAGAAGTATTACGCGATGCGAGGTTGGAAGTACCCGCCTGCCTGAGCTACTCGACGAGCACGGGTGACGTGAAGTAGCCCAACCTGCCGCGCCCCAGCTGACCGAAATGCCCGTCGCCCCAGCAGTACACCCGCCCCAGCGCTGTGACTGCGCAGCTGTGATACGTCGCGGCCACGATGTGCTCGAAGCTCAACCCACCTGCTACGGGAACCGGCACGAGGCTGAACGTTGTCGACGTCGTGCCCAGCTGCCCGGACCAGTTTGAGCCCCAACAGTACGCCGCGTTGCCGATTGTAAGTCCGCAGGTGTGTGTGCTACCGATGGCGAGCTCGCGGAACGTCAGACCGCCCGAGACCGGCACGGGTGTGGAAGAGGAATTCGTGGTGCCGTTGCCGAACTGCCCATACCCATTTTCGCCCCAACAATACGCGGCACCGGTATTCAGGACTCCGCAGGTCTGCCAGGCGCCCGCGGCCAACGAAACGAAGCTCAACCCGCCCCGCACGGCGACCGGGTAATCGCGACTGATGGTCGTGCTGTCGCCGAGCATGCCGGAGCCGTTCGAGCCCCAGCAGTACGCGATGTTGGATCCGGCGCGCGCGCACGTGTGGATGGCGCCTGCCGCCAACGACGCAAACGTTAGCCCGCCGACGACGGCCACGGGCACATTGCTTTCAACGCCAGCGCTGTCGCCGAGTGCGCCGCCAATGCCCCAACAGTACGCCTTACCAGCATCGTCGAGCCCGCACGTATGAAGCATGCCGGCTGCAATCTCGCGGTAGCTGTGGTTTCCGGAGACGGGAGCCGGGTCGATCACGTCCGTATCGAGCGTACCATTGCCGATCTGGCCCAGGGCGTTGTTGCCCCAGCACATCGCCGTCCCTGTGGTCTGAATCCCGCAGGTGTGCATCGCGGCTGCTGAGATGCTCCTAAAGTCACCGACCGATCCAGGAAGCGAATGATCACTGCCCGGCGTGGTGCCGAGCTGATGCGTGTTGTTTGCTCCCCAGCAGTAGGCCACGTCTTCAGCGGTCACTGCGCAGGTGTGAAGCCCTTCCGCGCCCGCCGAAATCGATATGACCGATGAGAGCCCAAGAACCTCGGAAGGACCAAAGGATCGTTCGACCGGGCGGCCGACCTGGCCTTCCTGGTTCCCGCCCCAGCAGTACGTCGAATTTCCCGTCATCGCGCAGGTGTGCTCTTTGCCCGTGGCCACTTCGGTGAACGGTCCACCGGGCACCGCGGCAGGCGGCAGGGAACCGGCGAGTGAATCCCGAGCGAGTTGGCCGGAGGAATTTCGTCCCCAACAAACCAGATCATCCGCCGTCGACAACACACACGTGTGCCCACCGCCGGCGGCGACATGCCGATACCGGCCGGCGATCGAGACGATCGTGGGTACGTTGGTCTGCCCTTGAGCGTAGGCGCCCCAGCAGTACACGGTTCCGGTCGTGGTGATGGCGCAGGAGTGCTCATGCCCGGCAGCGATGTCGCTGAAGTGGAGACCGCCTGCGACCGCGGCCGGAACCAGTCGCATAGCTTGACCGGATCCGTCGCCGAGTTTCCCGGAGGTCCCACTACCCCAGCAGTACGCTTCGCTGCTCACGGTGATACCGCAGGTATGGGCAGAGCCGCCCGCGATCTGTTTGAAGCGCAGATCCCCCGAGACCTGTGTCGGCACGCCCGACATTCCTTGCAAGCCGTTCCCGAGCTGTCCGTCGTTGCTCTGCCCCCAGCACCAGGCGGCGCCCGCTGCGGTGATGCCGCAGGTGTGACCTCCCCCGGAGCCGATCGTCGAAAACTTCAGGTTGCCGCTGACCGCGAGCGGCGCCGGGCTATCCATGAAGCTGCCGTCTCCCAGCATCCCGCCGCCGCCATAGCCCCAGCAGTACGCCTGCCCCTCCGGAGCGAGTCCACAGGTGTGATTCACGCCGGCGGCCAGTTGAACAAAACGATGTCCGCCCGGCACTGGAGCCGGATCGCCGTGATCCGATTCCTGACCGGCGGCGAGGGCGCCGCCGAAGCAGTAGGCGAGACTGTCACTCGAGAGAAAACAGGTTTGCACGGTGCCCGCGACGAGACCGTGCGGGCCGGTGGGAGCGGGAGCGGTGGACTCGACGCACGCGGCCGTCACCAGCACGACGAGGGCGAAGAGCCTATCGCGGCAGATTGAGACTCCGCAGATAATCGGCAACGATGTACGCCGGCACGGCGAAGATGATCTTGCCATTCGATTCCCGCTCACCGCCATACAATACCGCGATCACACGCCCGTCGCGATCGAAAATCGGACTGCCCGACGAGCCGGGCGCGCCGTACGCATCCACCTGGACCACCGATGTCAGCGCCTTGCTGATCGTCCCCACGGTGAGCGTGGGCTCGGCGATCGGCTGGCCGCCCTGCGCCTCCATCGGCAGATCAAAGCCGAGCGGATAGCCGAGGATCGCGACCGGGTCGCCCCGCTCGATCCCTTCGCGTGTGCGCGCGAGCCCGCGCACACGCGGCGTGCCGCCTTTGATCAGCACGCGCAGCACGCCGACGTCGGCGTCGGGCGAGACGCCGATCATTTCGGCGCGCCAGAACTGGGTGCTGCCCGAGAAGATGATTCCCAGGCGCCGCGGCGTCTTCGTTCCGTCTTCCCCGGCGAGGATGTGCTTGTTCGTGACCATCGTCCCCATCGAATCGACCGAGAACGCGGTGCCGCTGAAGCGCTCGCCGTCGGTGTATTCGACCAGCACGATCGCGACGGCGTCCTGGTTCTGGTGCGAGAGCGCGCGATAATCGACGCCCGCCGCGCCGGCGAGCGCGGTCTGGTGCTGCTCGGCCGCCGCCAGCTCGCGCCGCAGTCGCTCCACCGACGCCGCATCGGCGCCCGACTTGGCCAATTCGCTCCGCAACCGCGCGATCTCGCCGTTCGATGCTTGCAGCGCATCGCGCACGCCCTGCAGCGAGGTTTCCGATTCGCGCGCGCGCCGGCGTCCGTCGATCTGAATCCAGGTGAAACCGCTGGCGATGACGATCAGCACCACGAGCAGGACCTTGGTCGTGCGCCGCAGATGCGCGGTCTGGCGCGCCACTTCGACGGCGATTCGCACCCCGGTGCTCTGGCGCAGCGGCGTGGGTCGCAGCACAGGGCCGGCCGAGATGCGCTCGGCCAGCGCCTCGGCCCCGGCGGTCGCGGGGAGGTCCTGATCCGCTTCGATCACGGCGAATTCGATCGCGGGCCCATTGGCACCGAACCCGATCACGTCGCCGTCTTTGAGCGGCGTGTCGGCCGTAATGCGCTTGCCGTTGACGAACGTACCGTTGCGGCTGCCCAGATCCTGAAGCACGAATCCCTCGGGCTTGCGCACGATCGCCGCGTGGCGCGACGACACGTCGAGATCGCGCTCGGCATCGAAGCGCACGTCGGACAGGGGATGACGGCCGAGACCGATGTAACCCTTGCGGAACGCTTCGACCTCGCCCGCGCGGGCTCCGGAGAGAAACTTGAATTGCGCTTTCACTGGGACCGCGTGAAGTACCAGACCAGCGCGGCGATGATCGCGATCAGGGCGAGCAGGAGCATCCGGTTCTGCTGCCGCGTCTCCTTGCTCGACACCGGTGTGCGGCTGCCTTTGTACACGGGGACCGGCTCGGTGCTGGTCTCGGTGTCGATGAGGGGATAGACCTGATGGCCCACGTCCTCCTGCACGCCGCTGCCGGAGTAGCGCAGCCCATCGCCGTCAAACCGCGCGACGACGACCGTGATGTTGTCCGGGCCGCCCCGCTCATTGGCGAGGGCGATGAGCTTGTCGCACGCCGCGGCGAGATCGCTCGAGTCCGTCACGGCCTTGGCGATCTCTTCCTTCTTGACCTGGCCTGAGAGCCCGTCGGAGCACAGCACCAGCACATCGCCGCGCCGCACCTCCTGGTGGGTGAGATCGACTTTCACCTTGGGATCCGGGCCGAGCGCCTGCAGGATGATGTTGCGTCGCTCGCTGTGCGCCGCCTCTTCCTCGGTCAGCTCGCCCGCTTCCACCAGGCGCTGCATCAGCGACTGATCCTTGGTGATCTGATGCGCCTGCCCGCCACGGATCAGGTACGCGCGGCTATCGCCCACCTGCGTGAGGTAGAGATGATCGTTCAGCACGCCCGCGGCTGTCGTCGTGGTCCCCATGCCGCGGACTTCCGGATGCGCCTTGGCGTGCGCATGAATGCTCGCGTTGGCGACCTCGACGGCCTCTTTCAATCGGTACGCAAAGCGCTGCGGAGTGATCTCCTCCTCGGCGTTCCACGTTTTCACGAGATGATCGTAGATCGTGTCGGTCGCCATCTCGCTCGCCAGCTCGCCCGCCGCCGCGCCGCCCATGCCGTCGGCCACGACCAGCAGCGTGCCGCGCGGCCCGATCGTGTGCTGGCGCACGTCGGCCTGCAGCGATGCCGCCTTGCGCGTCAGGTCCGCCACGAGAAAGCGATCCTCGTTGTGGTCGCGCGTGCGGCCGAGGTCGGTCTTGCCGAAGATCTCGACGCGGATGGCTTTATTCGAGAAGCCGAACATGCGTCGCTACGATCCCCCCTGGATCACGTCCTGACACGATCTGAGTTGCGCCTTGATCGCGAGGCCTCTGTTGGCCCATTGGATCGCGCTCGGGCGATTGCCGAGGCTCTGCTCGGCCTGAGCAACCATGCACGCGGCGAACGCCCGGTCGTCGCTGCTGACGCCGCTCGTATTGTAGACCTTGGCGGCCGAGTCTCTGATGATCTGTGGAGTGCTTTCGATCAATTCGTCGAGGATTGCGCCCGCCTTTGCCGGATCGATGCCGGAGGACGATGCCGGCGGCGCCGCGGGCGGCGGCGTGACCGGACGGGGATGCGCGGGACCTGACGTACTATCGATGCGGCCGCCGAGTCTCGCTGTGTCGCGTGACCCCAGGCTCGAATCGCGTGACGCGGTGTCGGGCTTGGCGCCGTTCCCCTTGAGCGCCATCCAGGCGCCGGCCGCTCCGACCACGGCCACGACCAGAATCGCGACCGGGACGAGCGATCGCTTCTTCGCTGGCGGCTGCCGCACCTGCGCCGAGATCCGCGTGGTCGGCGTGGCGCTCGAGGGGTCGAGCAGCTGCGTTTTGCTCTCGGC
>Ga0134127_10002503_pt1 | contig 13231 bp, 11 predicted proteins | sample KB31753_FD_96459 | JGI IMG/M metagenome (GOLD analysis project Ga0134127, IMG submission 96459) | Terrestrial soil microbial communities with excess Nitrogen fertilizer from Kellogg Biological Station, Michigan, USA - KB3-175-3 | ecosystem: Environmental > Terrestrial > Soil > Unclassified ...
GGTTTACGTGGCGTGTGGGTGCGAGTGGTTTCGACTTCTCGTGTCTCGGGAAAGAGAAAGCGCTCGTTGCAAATGAGAACATCGGCAAGTTGCAACGAGTGATCGTCGCGAAAGCGGTTAGCGCGCAGTTTGATGATTCCTATAAGCGTGTTCGAAATCTTCTGGAGCTTGTGTGGGGCACGCAATCGGAAACGCAATCGAGTGGCTGGCGCCGTGAGCGACCTGGCAAGCTCAGCGTTGGAGTTGCAACAACGAAGAGTAACGAGAGCCAGTTCACACGCTACTCGCGATTGCGAAACTATCTTCGTTCATCCTGAAAATCACGTAATCCTGTAAAAAATTTACGATGACCTCCAAAACACACAGAGGTTCTCAAGATCTAATCTATGGCCCAAACGCGGTGCTCGAAGCATTGCGCGCAGGCAAGCGTCAAATCGAAACGATCACGATCCTCGAAAGCGCGCGTCCGGAGCGTCTGAAGTCACTGCTTGATCTCGCACGCGAGAAGAACGTGCCTGTTCATCGTGTGCCTCGTCTGGATCTCGATCGCACTCTTGGCGACGTGCGACACCAGGGCGTCGTAGCGCGCGTCGCCGCTGCGCGTTATGCCGACGCTGATGAATTGTTGGACCAGCTTGAAGCAAAGATCGGCGGCCCTGATCCACCGCTGGTTCTCGGACTCGACGGAGTCGAAGATCCACACAACATGGGATCGATGTTACGCACCGCGGAATGCGCGGGAGCCCATGGAGTCTTCATTGCTGAACGACGTGCCGTGGGTTTGACGAGCGTTGTCGCGAAGGTTGCCGCGGGCGCGCTTGAATATGTTCCTGTGGCGCGAGTCACGAACCTCGTGCGATTGATAGACCAGTTGAAAGAACGTAACATTTGGGTAGTTGGGGCCGCAGCCGAAGCAACACAGTTGTACACGGATTGGGACTGGAAACTGCCGGCCGCGATCTTCATGGGAAGTGAGGGACACGGCCTGCACCGCCTCGTCAGAGAACACTGCGACACGCTCGTGCGTATACCTGTCGCGGGCAGATTGGAATCGTTAAATGTCTCGGTGGCGGCGGGGGTGCTGCTTTACGAGGCCAGACGCCAACGAACATTAAACGTGAAAGGCGATAAATAGATGTTCTGTCCTAAGCGCGCTACCAAGAACCTTGAAGGCGCTAGTTTTTGTCGCACGTGTGGAGCGAATATCAGCCTCGTGCCGCAGGCTTTGACGGGGCAGCTTACCCAGCCTCAGCCACCTCCGGACGAAGTTGACGAGAGTTGTGGCAGGCGGAGCAGGCCGCTGACGCTGGATCGGGCTTTCAAAAACCTCGGCATGGGCGTCGCGTTTGTCCTCGTGGCCATCGCGCTCTCGAGAACCATCGGACAAACGTGGTGGTTCTGGATGTTCATACCGGCGTTCATGTTTTTCGCGACCGGGCTCGCGCAGTTCATTCGTTTGCAGGAAAAAGCAAAGCGTGCCGCGCTTGCTTCTCAACCGGTCATTAAATCCTTTGTAGAGCCGGCGCGGGCACATGAAGAACTGCGAGGACCAGTAGCCAGTGTGACTGAAGGCACCACGCGTCATCTCGGAGTTGAAGCACCCACACGTCATTTGGATCACGAACTGAAGTAGCCGCCGGTTTTTCAGTGACTCACAAACAAATAGCCCGTATTTGTGTCTCAGTGTGCGAGAAGGATCTCGATTCACTGCGCGACGCGTGTGAGCGAGCGGTCGAGTGGGCGGACGTGATCGAGCTGCGTCTCGATTGTCTCGAGGCGATTCCAGAGGACCTTACCGAACTTACGCAAAGTCTTTCCTGTCCTTTGATCCTGACCTTTCGTCCAGCCGAGCAGGGCGGTCATCGCAACTCAACTGACGAAGAACGACAAAGATTCTGGTCTTCGATCGCTCAGCATAGCGACTCAATCTGGTGGGACATCGAAGGCGATCTGGTCCATGATCTCGAACCAGACTGGTCACGTGTCATCGTTTCGCACCACGATTTCTCAGGCGTCCCTAACGATCTCGAACAGATCTACGAACGTCTCGCCCGCACACCTGCGGCAGTCCTGAAGATCGCGGTCCACGCCAATGACATCGTCGATTGCATTCCCATCTTTAACTTGATTGACCGCGCGCGTCGCGAGGGAAGAAACATCATCGCCATTGCAATGGGCAACGCAGGAATCGCGACGCGTGTACTTGGCCCATCGCGCGGCTCGTTTCTCACTTACGGCGCGTTAGACGATGAGAGCGCCACGGCGCCCGGTCAGGTCAACGCGCCTAAGCTACGCTCGCTTTACCACCTCGATAAGATCGACGACGAAACGATGATCTGCGGGCTCGTGGGTCTGCCGGTAATGCACTCCGTCTCGCCCTACATTCACAACGCTGCTTTCGTTTCGGAACGAGTCAACGGCGTCTACCTTCCATTTGAAGTGCACGACGCTCAGCAGTTCTTCAAGCGCATGGTCCACCCACGTACTCGGGAATTGAATTGGAACCTGCGCGGACTGAGCGTCACTGCTCCCCACAAACAGGCAGTGATGGAATTCCTCAACTGGATCGAACCGGATGCGGAAGAAATCGGGGCTGTGAACACTGTGGTGGTGGAGAACGATCGATTGTTGGGCTATAACACCGATGCCGCAGGGCTAATCCATCCGTTGCTCAGCCGGTTTGCGACTTTGCGTGATGCGAGAGTTGCGATCATCGGCGCCGGAGGCGCTGCGCGTGCAGCTATCTGGGCGTTGCAGCGACAGAAGGCTGAGCTAACGCTGTTTGCGCGTGACGTTACGAAAGCGCGGCCGCTTGCCGAGTTGTTTGCGATTTCGTGCTCGTCGCTGGCAGACGCGTCGTTCAATGGTTATGACCTCGTGATCAATGCGACGCCGGTGGGTTCGGGAACGTACACCGGTCAATCTCCTGTAACCGGAGAACAATTATCAGGCAGCCGATGTGTTTACGATCTCATCTACAATCCTGCGGAGACACAATTACTACGCGAAGCTCACGAAGTTGGATGCCAAACGCTGGGCGGCCTTGAAATGTTGGTTGCTCAGGCTCGACTGCAGTTTGAATTGTGGACGGGAAAGAAATTTAGCCACGAATTTTCGCAGATGAACATGGATTTTATCCTTTGAGCCTGTTCGCGTCTCAATCAGTCCTTTTGGTCACAAAGTTCTCCCCCCGGTGTTTGTCAGACGTTATACACTGGGGATTGCATTGCCCAACCTCCCGTGCTCCCGCGTCGAACCCAATGAACGAGCCTGTTATGGATGACACAGAATCAATACTCTCCAGACGGCTGGTGCGTTACGGACTGATCTGGGGCGTGTGGACGATCGTCACACTCTTCTATACCTCCCAGGTCTACGTGATGAACTCCGCGAGTGGGCAACCAAGGCGCTACGGATACGGCCGGGAATTACTTGGGCAGGCATCAGCCGGGTACCTCTGGGCGCTCGCTACGCCGCTCGTTCTCTGGCTCGCCCGCCGGTATTGCATTCAACGCCATAATTGGCTGCGCCGCGGAACTTTTCACTTTCTGTTCAGCCTCGCTCTGTCTGGCGTGTTACTCGCGCTTCATTATCTTGCCTTGATGTTCATCTTTGAACGAACAGGAAATATCACGCCGTTCCGCGTCTTTGGTTTTGTTTATTACAACCTCGAGAAATTCCTGCTGGTCTACTGGACCATGCTTCTAATGAGTCACGCGTTCAACTATTACAACAGCTATCGCAAGGGCGAGCTGAAAGCTTCCGAGCTTCGCACGCAGCTGGTGCAGTCGCAGTTGGAGGCGCTGAAGATGCAGGTGCATCCGCATTTTCTTTTCAACACGCTGCATTCGATCTCGGCGTTGCTGAGCAAAGACACGGAAGCCGCGCGCAAGATGATTACGAGGCTGGGCGACTTCCTCCGGCTCACGCTCGAGAATTCCGGCTCGATGGAAGTAACCTTGCAACAGGAGATTGAGTTCCTCAACGGCTATCTCGAAATCGAGCGCATTCGTTTTCAGGATCGTCTTACTACTGACATTCGCGTCGATCCTGAAGTTTTGGACGTTCGTGTTCCGAACCTGATCCTCCAACCGATTGTCGAGAACGCAATGCGACACGCGATCGGAAACTCGACTTCCGGTCGTGTTGAGGTCACTGCTGCGCCGCGGAATGGTGTGGTTCGTATTGAAGTGAAAGACAATGGGCCCGGTATTGATAGCGAGAAGATTCTCGAATCGCGCCGTGGCAAGGGTTTGGGACTGGCTAACACACAGGCGAGGCTTGCCGGCCTCTACGGAACCGCGGCCCGATTCGAGATGCGAAACAATCCCACGGGAGGATTGGTCGTCACGCTTGAAATCCCACGTCAGGTTTAGAAGGGGATTTTACAAGACATCCTGCAAATCCTGTCCAATAACCTGCACTAATCTCCACTTTCTCGTTGATCCTATCTAAACCACGAAACTTCGCATCCAAATACGTCGTAACCAGCCGATGAGCGTCACAACTGATTAGACTGTGGTGTTCATTCACTGTGTGACCTTACTTCACCGTTCATTGCGTTATTCACGTTTTGTTAGGAGGCAAAGTGACGAACGCAAGAGGTATTCGCGCGTTGGTCGTCGACGATGAACCGCTCGCCCGCGAGATGATTCGCGAGATGTTGGCTGAGGATTCGGATGTCGAGATAGTGGGAGAATGTGCGAATGGTCGCGAAGCAGTAGATGCGATCAAATCGTTAAAGCCGGACCTCGTCTTCCTGGACATTCAAATGCCCGAGTTGGGCGGCTTCGAGGTGCTCGAGTCCCTCGATCCACAATCGACTCCTTACATCATCTTCGTAACTGCTTACGATCAATATGCCGTGCGCGCTTTCGAGGTGCACGCTTTCGATTATCTCCTCAAGCCCTTCGACCACGAACGGTTCGACGCCGCCTGGCAACGAGTCAAGGAGCAGATCAAACTCGACCAGGGCGGCGAACGAGACCGCCATATTCTGGCCTTACTCGAAGAACTGAAGAGTGGACCGCGGCATCTCGAGCGACTGGTGATCAAAAACGGCGGCCGCGTCTTTTTCCTAAACGTGCAGGACGTGCACTGCATCGAGTCGGAAGGAAACTACGTCCGGGTCTACGACAACCAGAAAGGTTATTTGTTGCGCGAGACGATCAGCAGTTTGGAAGAGCAGCTCGACCCGCGGCAGTTTCGTAGAATTCATCGTTCCGCGATTGTGAAGATCGATCGGATCAAAGAGATGCAACCGTGGTTTCATGGTGAGTACCGCATCATCATGGAAAACGGCAAGGAGCTCACCCTCAGCCGCAACTACCGCGCAAACTTCCAGGGCGCCGTCGGCAACACTATCTAACCCCGCAACGAGGTAAAAGTCGCAACTGTTTTATTGATCGTTGTGAATTTTTGCGCCCTTTTGCTGCTATATACCGCTCCATCCCAAAAATTAGCCGTTCCGTCACAGAGCTGAATCTTTCGGTGACAATTCTCAGTATATTGTGTTCGCAGCCGCACCAAGGACTCCCCATGAAGCCCAGGCGGTAAGCGGTTGCTGCCGCAAATCTCTCGGAGGAAATATGACTAGCGAATCAGTTTTAGGGTTGGAAGAAAACAGAAACGGCTCGGTCGAACAAACTCCCAGTGACTCGACCGTTGATGCGCGGCTAAACACTTTACGCGAAACTGTTCTACAGCTACTGGACGAGGTTGAGTCTCTGGCCATCTCGAGGCCGGTGGACATCAAGCGTGGCGCGTGTTTTTCAGCCGAGGTCAGGCAGTTTGAAGTGAGTCTCATTCGCACGGCGCTCGGCCGCACATCCGGCAGCCAGACGCGCGCCGCGAAGTTGCTGGGGCTGAAGCCCACGACTCTCAACGCCAAGATCAAACGCTACGGCATCATGGCGTGAGCCTGCGAAGCAGGCGAAAAGCATATAGCCTGGGGTGGAGCGAGGCTTTGCGAGCAACCCCAGGATCATTCGTAGGTCAAAATTGTCAGCCCGCGAAGCGGGCGAAAGCGCTGCCGCCCGTTTTCACGGGCTGACACCTTTGTTGTTGAATAGTTCCTGGGGTTGCGCTCGCAGAGACTCGCTCCACCTCAGGCTTTACGCGGTCGCCCGCTTCGCGGGCTGGTTCACTGCTATACTGACGGCGGTGGACGATCGTTACAGCAGACAGATTCTCTTCAGTGGAATTGGCGAAGAAGGACAGCGACGGCTGCTTGCCGCGCGAGTACTGATTGTCGGTTGCGGGGCGCTGGGTTCGGCCCATGCTGAGGCGTTGGCGCGTGCGGGTGTGGGCCACCTGCGCATTGTCGATCGGGATTTTGTCGAGCCTTCAAATCTCCAACGGCAGACGATGTTCACGGAGAGTGACGCCGAAAAGCGTCTGCCGAAGGCCATCGCCGCTGCCAATCACCTGCGCGAAATCAACTCCGAAATCGAAGTCGAGCCTCACATAATCGATGTCAACTATTCGACTGTCGAGCGTCTCGTCGAGTCGTGCGACCTCGTAATTGACGGCACCGATAATTTCTCCACGCGTTACCTCCTCAACGATGCCTGCGTGAAGCACGACATAAACTGGATTTACGGCGCTGCGGTCGGATCGTACGGCGTCGCGATGACGATTCGGCCACATCAAACAGCCTGTCTTCGTTGTGTATTCGAAGAAGCTCCGCCCGCAGCCAGTGCTCCGACGTGCGACACGTCCGGAGTGATCATGCCCATCATCAACATCGTCTCAGCAGTGCAGGTTTCTGAAGCTCTTAAACTCATAACCGGACAGCTCGACGCGCTGCACGGATCGTTGATGCAGTTTGACGTCTGGCGGAACGAATGGAGAAGAATCGGAACCGGCAAACGGCGTGAGGACTGTCCGACGTGTGGTCTCGCGCTTTACGAGACGTTATCCCGAACCGGTGAAGGCGCCGCAGTGCTTTGTGGTCGCGACGCCATCCAGATCTCGCCCGCTCAGCCCACTCGCATCAACTTCTCGACGCTAGCGGAAAGACTCCGCCGCGCAGGTGAAGTTAAGTTCAACGAGTATCTGCTGCGCTTCAAGACCGGAAAGTTTGAGCTCACCGTGTTTCAGGATGCACGCTCCATCATTCGCGGCACAGACGAAATCGACACCGCTCGCTCGCTTTACGCCAAGTACATAGGAACCTGACTAACAGATGATCATAAAACGACTAACCACCCTCGCAATCTTATTCACTTTTCTTTTTATCCCCGCACACGCCGGTCAACCGGTTGTTTGGGAGACTGCCGGTCGCACAGAGCTTCTAAGAGGCGATTCGCGCGGAGTTTCGATCAGCGACACTGGCGTATTGATGCTGGCGCCAAAGCTCACGGAAGTTTTCAACACGCAGCAAACGTACGTGTGGTCCAGCGCCGTCGACAATCAGGGCAATGTCTTTTTGGGCACTGGACACGACGGCAAGATCTTCAAAATCTCCGCCGGCGGCGGCGGTTCACTGCTTTATGACGCAGCGGAGTTGGATGTGACAGCGCTCGCGATTGCTCGCGATGGCGCTGTCTACGCGGGCACGTCACCTGATGGCAAGGTTTATCGAATCACTGCGGACGGGAAGGCTGACGTCTATTTCGATCCGGTCGACAAGTACATCTGGTCGCTCGCAGTCATGACTGACGGCTCGCTCGCGGTGGGCACAGGCGACAGCGGCAAGCTCTATCGCGTGCGAGCGGCTGGTGCGAGTCCGGAGTCGTCTTTACTTGTCAGCACAAATCAAACGCATGTCATCTCGCTCGCAGTGACGTCGCAAGGTGATCTCATCGCCGGTACTGACTCGGGTGGCCTGGTCTTGAGAGTCTCTCCAGAAGGAAAGACGTTTGCACTCTTCGATACACAACTGCGAGAGATTCACGCGCTTGCGCCCGCGGCTGATGGATCGATCTACGCTCTCGCGCTCAGTGACGCGGCTGCTACGGCCCGCACATCTTCAACACCAGCGGTTACGCAGCCGCAATCAACAGAAGGTGGTACGCCAACCACGTCAGTCACCATCACCGCGATCGACGAGAGCGGCGCGCCGGTTCAAGGCCAGTCGGGCCAGACACGCAGTCGTAGCGACGTGTCAACGGCGCGGAGCGCTGTGTTTCGAATACTGCCTGACGGTGCGACCGACGTGGTCTGGAGTTCACCAACTGTAACCGCTTTCGCGATTGCGCCGGCACTGCAACCGGGAACTGTACTGATCGGCACGGCCGATAAAGGTCGCATCTACTCGGTTACGAATGATGGTCGCGACACACTTCTCCTGCAATCTCCCGAAGGACAGATCTCATCGCTGCTCGTAAGGAACGATCAGATCTACGCGGCTTCCAGTAATCAGGGGAAGCTGTTTCGTTTTGGCAGCGGACTTGTGACTGAGGGAACGTTTGAGTCGCCGGTGAGAGATGCAAAGCTGACTGCATCGTGGGGTCGCATTTGGTGGCGCGGCGTTGGAGCCGTCGAAATACAAACTCGCAGTGGCAACGGTGAGCGGCCCGACGCGACGTGGAGTGATTGGAGTCCTGTCTATCGAAACCCGGACGGCAATCAGATCTCGAGCCCACGCGCTCGTTTTATTCAGTGGCGTGCGACGGTGCGTGCTTCGGGTTCAGCAGGTACGCCGTCTTCGGTTGAAGATGTGAGTGTTGCTTACCTGCCGCGCAACGTTGCGCCTGAGGTGTTATCGATTACGGCGTTGCCTATAGGAGTAGGTTTACAGCAGATTGCGCAAGTCACAATGGATCCAAATGTTGAGTCGTCAGGGTTGGATCCGTCGGTTTTTGGCCCAGTGGTGCAGGTGCCGCCGCGACGGTTTTATCAAAGAGGTGCGCGGTCGTTTCAGTGGCAGGCTGAAGATCGAAATTCCGATACGCTCGAGTATGCGATCTATTACCGCGCCTTGAATGAGCAGACGTTCCGGCTTTTGAAAGACAAGCTGCGCGACAACTTCTACACGATCGATGGGGCTACACTCGCGGATGGTCGTTACGTCATCAAAGTTGTGGCGTCCGATGCGCCTGACAATCCGCCCGGACAGAAACTTGCGGGCGAGCGGTTGAGTGAACCGGTGGACATCGACAACACGCCGCCCGTGGTAAAAGCGACGGGCCAACCGCAGTTGAAGGGCGACTCGGTGCGTGTGGTGTTTTCAGTTGACGATGCGACCGGCAAAGTAAAGAAGGCTGATGCCAGCCTCGATGGCGCCGCCTGGGTGCCCGTGTTCCCTGAAGATGGAATCGCAGACAGCGGCCACGAGGTTTATTCGATTGACTTCAACAGCCTCGGTCCGGGCGAGCATACGATCTCACTGCGAACCTTTGATGGTAGCGGTAACATCGGAACGCTTAGCGTCACCGTTAGGCGATAGTTTTGGCCACAAAAGGCACAAGAGGCACATAATGTTTTTGATAGTCGATGGTGTTCAAGGATGGCGGACGCCGCCAGTGAATAAGCATTTTGTGTCTTTTGTGCCTTTTTGCGGCTAAACTCTTTCGTGGCTCTTTCGCACGATAAGGTGCGGCTCAATTCGAAACCGTGCGATTTTGCGCGCGTTTTGTTAGACTTTTCGTCCGAGAATACGTGGCACCTGTCTTGCTGCCTCCTGGTCAGCGCATCTCTTTCTCCCTCCTGCGCAGGAACTTGGCACGAGGAGAAAAGGCTGGAAATGATTAAGCTAATCCGACAACTACTACTGGTTATAGCGATGCTCGGCGTGGTCTCCGCCGGGGCATTTGCGCAGCGCAAAGACCATGATAAACGGCCGCCCAAGGAACCGGCGAAGGTCATAACTAACGACCGGAAAGACCAGCGGCCGCCGCCGCAGAACACCAATCAGCAACGTCCGAAACAAGACGGCCGCCGCGGCAGACCTGACTAAAAGTCCCAAGCCCCAAAAGTAAAAACTGCCCACAAAGAGGCACAAAAGGCGTAAAAGCTTTTGTGCCTCTTGGCTTTTTTGCCGCCCGTATCCTTTCTGGTACTGTAGAGGCTCACTGGATGACAGCGCCTCGACCATCTCGCGTAAAGATCGTTTTAGCCTTCGCCGCGGTTTATGTGCTCTGGGGCTCAACCTACCTCGGTATCCGCCTCGCGATCGAAACTTTGCCACCGTTCCTGATGGCTGCGACCCGGTTCATGCTCGCGGGCGCCATCATTTTCACCTGGGCTGTGCTTAAAGGTGAGCGCTCTATTCCGCCCTTCCATATGTGGCGTCGTGCATTAGTTATCGGTGGTCTGCTGTTGCTTGGCGGAAATGGTGGCGTGACTTGGGCGGAGAAATACGTCGCTACGGGCCTCGCGGCGTTGCTCGTCTCGACCGAGCCACTGTGGGTAGTCATCCTCAACTGGGCGTTGAGTCGCCGGCGCCCGAATGCCAAGGTGCTGCTGGGAGTGCTGATTGGCCTCGCGGGTGTCGCAATGCTGGTGGGTGATGGACTGAGAAGTAACGGTCATTCAATGTTGAGTCTGATTGGTGGTGGCGTGGTGTTAGTCGCTTCGTTCTCGTGGGCGGCAGGTTCGGTCTACTCGAACCGGCGACCGCTTCCCGTGTCGACATTGATGGCCGCGGGAATGCAAATGCTTTCCGGGGGCTTTTTGCTTTTGCTGTTAGCTTTAGCAACGGGCGACGTTCAGCGCTTGAGCCTCGCGAACGCATCGTGGACTTCGATCGGCGCGTTCTTCTACCTCCTCGTGTTTGGCTCGCTTGTTGGATTCACTGCATACAGTTGCTTGCTCAACCACGTCCCGCCAGCACGCGCGGCGACTTATGCTTACGTGAATCCGGTAGTGGCAGTGTTGTTAGGCTGGCTGGTCGCAGGTGAACCACTCACACGTCAAATGTTGGTGGCCGCCGCAGTAATCATCGGCTCCGTAATCCTGATCACTACCTTCGGTCGTGACCAGCTTCCCACCTCCGCCCTCCACGACTCCGAATGCCCCACCCCACCCTGCGCATAATCCTGCAAATCTTGTGAATCGTGAAATCCTGTAAAAAACTGACTTTGGTAGTTAGACAGAAACGGGTTATGTTCGACGAGCATGACTCGTTTGGAGCAGCTCGACAAGCAGATCGCGCGGTTGAGACGGAGGGGCGACTTTCTCGCCGCGATTAGTCGGAAATATTGGACGGCACGGAGAGTCATTTTTGTTTGCGGCGTGTTGCTCGCGCTTGCATTCTGCAACTTCGCCGGCAGCACTCCGGCGTGGTTTGTGGGTGCGCTACTCGCGATCCTGTTCGCGGTCGTCACGATCTTTCATACAAGGGTTCGCGATAGCATCACACGGAATTCGCTGCTGATCGATATTAAGCAGGTTCAGATCGCGCGGATCAACCTCGATTGGGATCGAATTCCTGTCGCAGATCCAAACCCTTCCATCGCAGGCCATCCTTTCGAAAACGATCTTGATATCACAGGGGAACGATCGCTGCATCGCCTCCTGGACTGTGCCGTCACTAAAGAGGGAAGTGAGCGCTTGAAGTCGTGGCTGCTTAACCCTCGACCAGATGCGCATTCGATGGAGCACAGGCAGAAACTCGTTCGAGAGCTCAAGGGCCATTCTGTATTCCGTGACAAGCTTCAATTGCTGTCGGCTTTCGCGCGAATTACCACTGCGGGACCGTCGCGTTCAAAGAGCGGCTCAAGCCATTGGAACTCGAGCATACTCGTTGACTGGATCGAGCAAAGTAGACCGAAGAAGTCTATACTGCCGACGCTCATCGTCCTCACGAGCCTTGCGGTCCTCAATCTCATCTGCGTCTGGCTCTGGCTCTACGATCTGATCCCGCGCATTTGGCCCCTGGTATTTCTGATCTACTTTGCAGCATCGCTTCTGAGCCGGCAGAAGATAGCGACAGCGTGGGATGAACTACAAGATCTTGAGAAGGCGCTGACGCACTTCAAAGCCGTCTTTGGTTATCTGGAATCGCGTTGTTATCAAAACACTCCCGGCCTCGCCCAGATTTGTTCAGTGTTTGGCGATGAAGGTAAACAACCGTCAGTCGAGTTTCAAAGGCTGGGCCGACTTGCCGCCGCGCTGGGAGTGCGCACAAACCCACTACTGGCTTTATTGTTCAACGCACTCGTGCCGTGGGATTTTTACTTCAGTTACCGGCTCGAGTTAGTCAAAAACGAGATCGCGCACGTGTTGCCACGCTGGCTCGATGCATGGCATGAGCTCGAAAGTCTAAACTCGCTGGCTAACTTTGCTTACCTCAATCCGAGTTACGTGTTTCCCGAGCGCATAGCTGATGCGGATGGATTCGTGGCACGCAGTCTGGGACATCCGCTGTTGAAGCCGGAGTGGAAAGTTTGCAACGACTTCGAGTTAGACCAGGACCAAAGGATCGTGATTTTGACGGGCTCAAATATGGCGGGCAAAAGCACGTTCCTCAGAACGGTCGGCGTTAACCTTGCCCTCGCTTATGCAGGAGCGCCCGTGAATGCCGCCCGCATGCAGACCTCGCTGTTTCGACTGTTCACTTGCATCAAGGTGAGCGATTCAGTGCAGGACGGGCTCTCGTATTTTTACGCTGAAGTGAAGCGGTTACAGGCGCTGCTTGCAGCAACGGAAACGGACGATGGGTTGCCACTGCTGTTCTTGATCGACGAGATCTTTCGCGGTACGAATAGTCGTGAACGACTGATCGGAAGTCGATCTTATATTCGCGAGTTGTCGCAACGCAGGGCAGTGGGTTTGATCGCGACGCACGATCTCGAGTTGATCAAGCTAGCGGACGAGATAGAAGCCGTGACAAACTATCACTTCCGCGAAGAAGTTCTCGACAGCCGAATGGTGTTTGACTATCGCCTGCGTCCCGGACCATGTCCGACAACGAATGCGTTGAAGATTATGCGTCTTGAGGGTTTGCCAGTAGAACTTTAGCCACAGATTACACAGATGAAAAGAACGATTCTAATTATCATTGTTGCCATGCTGAGTTTCACCTGGTTCACGAGCAAAGCTGAAAAATCCGCGAACCTGCGCTTCGACATCACTTTTCCCGCGAGCGCGAGCAAGGATGCTCTCGATGGGCGCCTGCTGCTCCTGATCTCAACGAACAAAGACGAGGAGCCGCGCTTCCAGATCAGCGAAGACTTAACCACGCAACAAGTCTTCGGCGTCGACGTCGACGCCTGGAAAGCCGGCGAAATAAAAACTGTGGACCAAGCAGCCTTCGGCTACCCAATCCGCAGCCTCTCCGAAATCA
>Ga0134127_10002507_pt1 | contig 13228 bp, 12 predicted proteins | sample KB31753_FD_96459 | JGI IMG/M metagenome (GOLD analysis project Ga0134127, IMG submission 96459) | Terrestrial soil microbial communities with excess Nitrogen fertilizer from Kellogg Biological Station, Michigan, USA - KB3-175-3 | ecosystem: Environmental > Terrestrial > Soil > Unclassified ...
CAACTCGTTAATTGAGAACGGCAGAACTCTTGTTTCCAATCATTGACGAGTGCCCCCCTCAATAAGGAGATATCAGGAGAGGCGCCGCAACGCGAAACCGAAGTCTCTTAGCAGAATAGAGCCGGAGATGGTCTCCGGCTCTACCCTTGTTGATGTTGTAACAAAGTAACTTATTGGCTTGGCGTCGCCGGTATCACCGTTATGGATTTGGCGGTCCAGGCGTCGCCTGTCATCTCGCACTCAGTGGTCAGCTTGTCACCGACTTTAATATCAGCGAAAGCAATGGTTTTCCCTGCTTTGTTGATTTTCGTGGATGTGCTGACCAGCAGACGGACTTCTGCGCCCGTGGCATCCTTAATGACTATTTCATTCTTCTCTGCGTCAACCGAAACAACCTCGCCAGTGTGGGCCTTGGCCTTTGCTGGCTTCTGTTCCTCCGTAACTTTTTCCTGAGCGATAGCGACAGCCGCCATCAGAACGCAGAGAATGACTGGAATAGCCAACATGAATCTCTTCATACCATACCCCCTTTTTCGTTGGTTTAGAGGTGAATTCGCAACCTCCGTGCCCGGGGCTTTACTTGTCTCAAACGGCTGACATCGGCGATTCCAGGTAAAACAGAGGTGCGATCATCGTCCATCCCGAGGAAAGATTCCATTGGGAGTCGGTAAATATTGCTGTACTAGAATGCTGCTGTATCAAAAATGAACGATCAAACTCGTACGGTCGCCGAATCGTCACGATTGGAGAAATGACTCTTCTCACCCTATACTCAAGCCTTTGTTGAAGCGGAGATCGAGTGAGAATGCCAGCCGTGATGTCACGAGAAGACCACCTGTCTGACGTCCATACAAAACGAAGCGCACGAACGTTAAGCGAGTTGACGCCCTTGTTGATTTCCCTTGTCGGCGGGCTCATCTGTTACGGACTTTTTTACAATCGCGGACTTGGTCTTTCGGTTATCGGTTATAGCATTGCGCCAGCCGAGCGGGTACTGCAGGGCGAGATACCTTATCGAGATTTTCTCTTCAACTACACTCCCGGAATCCTCTGGGTAAATGCTGCGTTGATGAAAGCGTTCGGCGTCACGCTGATGGCTACTCGCATCGGACTGTTCGCATTCAAGATACTCACTTTGATCACGTTGTATTACCTGGCTCGCAGGATCACCAATCGATGGGCGGCGCTGGTGCCGGTCGCGCTCACGCTGGCCTGGCTTGGCCACCAGCAGATATTCAACGTCTACCCCGATCAGTATCTCGTGTTGTTCTCGCTGGCAGGTCTGAGTTGTCTGCTCACCTACAATGAGACCGGTCGCGGCAGGTGGCTGCTGCTGTGTGGAATGGCGATCGGCATCGTCCTGGTATTCAAATACAACGTAGGTGTTCTGCTCTTCGGTGCGGGAGCTCTCCCAACCATCGCGAGAGAGTTCATGATGACCGGACAGATCAGGAACTCTGCTAAACAAATCGGGATTTATGTAATCGGGTTTTCTGCAGTCGCAGGCGCCCTTGCCGGATATCTCGTTTACAACCAGGCCTTCGCTCCAATGATCGACCACTTTCTGCGTCATGCCGCTGAGTACAGCGAAACCCGTTCGGTTACCCTTCCACCTGCGAGAGTGGTCCTCCCAGCGGCGCTAACGGCGCTGGCGGCGATATGCGTGGGACTCCTTCTGGTGCGCCGGGCCGGACGATTCGTTGGAACTTATGTAATAGCGGTGCTCGCGATCGGTGCAATCATTCTGCTGGCGCCGGTCAAAGCGGCGCTCCTCAACGGGTCAGCCATCGCTTCGGTCGCTTATTTTCCCCCTCTGGTTTTCGCGTCTGCTCTGGTTGTGGCATTCGTGCAGTTCAAGAAATGTAAACAACGCGCTACCTGGTGGCGAGCGAACGGTCCATTAACCATCACCGGATTGTTCGCGTTCGCGGTCTATCTCGAAGTCTTTCCGCGAGCCGACTTTCATCACCTTGTTAGAGTCCTGCCGCCGGTTTTCCTGTTCTTCTTCGCCCTCCTGGTCCGTTGGCTGCCTTCTCTAGCAGAACAGCTCAGGGCCAGAATCCCCTCGCCAAACCGAGTGGCCTCGTTGATAGTCGCGACGCCGATCGTTTTTCTTTTGCTTGCCGGAGTACAGGATACCTGGGCGACGGAGTTCGAATCGGGGGTTCGTTTTAGAGACAGCCGCGAGCTCAGGATTGACCGAGGGCGCGGAATTCTTGTCGAGGAGAAGCAAGCCGATTTAACCGAGGGGCTTGTGCAACTGATACAGGCCAACAGCAGTGAGGATGACTACATTTTCTCTTTTGCTCAGCGCGGGAGCGCCCTTTACTTTCTCGCCGGCCGCAGGAATCCAACTCGGTTTTTATGGTGGAGATCGGTAGGAATCAGCGAGGAAGAAAGAGAAAGCGTGATGGCGATGATCGCGGGACGGCGGGCGAAGCTGATCGTCGTTCAAGCCATAGAAGCAACACAGGAGATTCAGGATTTCATTGGCGATTTCTACGATCCGGTTGGCACAGTAGCCGATATAGCAGTTTATGGAGTGAGGTAAGGAGGAAGAAGGCAGGATGCAGAGGGGCAGAGGGGCAGAGGGGGAGAGGGGCAGAGGGGGAGAGGGGGAGACGGGGAAGGCAGAAAGCAGAAGGCAGAAGGCAGAAGGCAGAAGGCAGAAGACAGTAGGCAGTAGGCAGAAGGCGGAACGCAGAATGACGCGAGTGATAGGCGCCGCGGCGGTTGAGAACACATCCGGCAAAGAACTGGTCATGGAAATCGTGACTGTTGCCGTGGTCTCGGTGCTGGCGTCAGTTGCATACGCGCTTTTATACAATCGCGCCAATGTGTTGTCTCATTCGATCGGCTACAACCTCTACGCTTCGGAGCGAGTGCTCGAAGGAGCCGTGCCCTATCGGGACTTTCACACCCTCTATCCACCGGCGATTTTCTGGCTGAACGCACTGTTCTTTAAGTGGCTGGCAGTATCACTCCACAGCGCGTTGCTTGGAGTGCTGATCTTCAAGGTGCTCACGGTTGTGATGATTTACGCAAGCGGCCGGCAGATTATGCCGCGCACCTGGGCGCTGGCGGCTGCGCTTGCTTCGCTGCTTTGGCTGAGACCCAACGGGCCATTCAAAGCCGTTCCGATGCAATATGGTTTATTGTTATTGACGCTGGCGATGTACCTGCTATTGAAGCATCAGAATCACCGGAAGTGGATCCTGCTGTTCCTGTCCGGGGCGTCGCTCGGCCTGGTTGGGTTGTTCAAGCACAACATCGGAGCCTACGCGCTGGGTGGGTCGGTTGCGCTGCTCCTGCTCGAAGGTCTCAGTGTCCGACAAGAGGCGGCCGGTCGAGTAACCATTCGACGATTCGGCGAGAAGCTAGTCTCTGCCGGACGTCACAACTATCGGGCGCCGTTCATCCTGCTGACTGGTTGTGCAGCGGTAATCCTTCCGGCGATGGCCTATATGCAGATGAAAGGCGCGCTGGCGCCCATGATCAGGACGTTGCTGTTCGGACCGGGCGAGTTTCTCTTGAGCCGGCTTGCAGTACCGTTATCGCCGGTGGCGCCGATTCTGCTGATGATGTCGATCGCCCTGGTCGCGTACGCCGCGCACAAGGTTCGCGGCGGTCCGGCACTGGTCTTATGGTTGATCTTGATCGCGGCTCTCGCGCTCTTCGTGTGTCTCGGAAGGGAAGCCGACATCAATCAGATAATATTTTACCTGCCGATGATTGTGCTCTTTGGCGGTGTGGTGACTTGTGTTTTTGCCCGGTGGATGGCTCCGGCAGAGCGGCGCGCGTCTTTGATGGTGTTCGTCTTCACGGCGGCGGCGTTGATGGAGCTGTTTCCGCGTTTCGCTCGCGAGCAGTCCATTGCCGCTATGCCGCTGGTGATGTTGTTCCTCATTTGCGCGCTATATCTTTTGCGGCCGGCGTTGAGAACAATTACCGTCGGAGCGCTTGAATATCGACTGGCGCTCGCGGTGCTTCCGCTGACGTTCTGTCTTATCGAAGCTCGGTTGTTCGTTGACACCTATTTCGACCGCGGTCTTCGATTCAGAGCATCATCCGAACTAAGCACGGAGCGCGGCCACGGCGTTTACTTCCCATCCGCAACGGCAGCGATGATCGACAATTCCACCGCTTATATACAAAACCGCGTCCCGGTCGATGGCAACGCGTTCGCTCAGTCCGACGCGGGGACGTCCCTGTTGTTTCTTTCTGGCCGGAGCAATGTGTCCAGAGCGCAGTTCTGGATCGGCGTCGGTGTGACCGAGCAGGAAAGAGCGGCGACGCTCGACCGAATTGACAAGAGCCAGACTAAACTGATAATCACCAGCGACGAAGTTCTGGCGGCCGAGAGGTACGAACCGATGCGTGACTACATCGAGCGGTATTTTAAGCCGACGGCCCGCTTTGAAGACGTGCTTATGCTTGAACGATGAGGGTCGACGCATTTGTCTGTGATGATCGAGGAAAAGCGAGAGACGATAGAGGATGAGATTCGGCTTGATAGTTTCTTCAAGTGGGTCTGGCGCGGCAAATGGTTGATCATTATCCTGGTCGCCGTTGCGAGCGGAGCGGCAGCGGCGATGGGTCTACGCCAGCCCGAGCTTCATTCTTCCACAGCGCTGATCGAAGTTGGCCGAGTTTGGGGCAAGCCACTAAAGGATATTTACGTCACCGTCGAGATCGCAAACAGCCCGGGATTTATCGAGGACGTCGCCGCTAAGACCGGCGTGAGACCCGGTCATCTTAGCAGAAGCGTTCAGGTCAACGCGCTGGAATCCGGAGTTCCGCATTCCATTTATCCGATTCTGCTTCGAGTAACCGCCCGGACTGAAAGCGCCGATGAATCGGTTAGACTCGCGCAAGCAGTAGCCGACGAGATCGTCGCGCGACACCAGAAACTTTTTGACGAAGCTATCGCGTCGCATCTCGAGCGGCAGCGTCAGCTCGAACAGCGATTGAAGGAAATCGGATCGGCACCTTCTGATCGCGAATTTGCGTTCAAGCTCGAAAATGAGCTGGACGAAGTGAAAGCGAGCAACTCATCGCCGACCTCGACCGAAAGAACTCACTTGATTGAGAAAGTGGTACCGGGCGCGACGATACGCCCTGAGATCTGGCGCGGTGCGGCAACCGCAGGGCTGATAGCAGCCATAGCCGGAGTAGCAGTCGCGGCCCTGACCGGCTACTACAAGTCGCGACGGTCTTGAGGGTCACAAGAAGCGTTCACCACCGCCTTGGGAGCGCAGGCATCCTGCCTGCAGTCTTCGCGATTACGACGATGCCAAGCGGCAGGCAGGATGCCTGCGCTCCCAGGCGACGAGTGCCCGATAGTCGATTCAGGCCTGCGCAGCCAAGCTATCTATGAAGAGTCTCCTCAAAGAATTGCTGTTCCCGTTGATCGCCGTTGTCGCAGCCTTTTTGGTTGGCGGCATTATCGTATGGATGGTCGGCGACAGCCCGCTTTTGGTGTACGACCTTTTCTTCACCAGCGCGTTTGGCTCGATCGATGGAATCGGCTATACGCTCTTCTACGCGACTCCGCTGATCTTTACCGGGCTCGCGGTGGCCGTAGCGTTCAAGTGCGGGCTCCTGAACATCGGCGCCGAAGGACAATTGGTGAGTGCCGCGTTTGCCACCGCGTGGGTGGGGCTTCTTCTTCCGGGTTGGCCGGCCCTCGTGGTCACGATCCTGGCGATGATCGCCGCCGTTGTAATGGGCGGTCTCTGGGCGGGGATACCGGGCGTGTTGAAGGCTAAGTTCGGCGCGCACGAAGTCATCACCACCATAATGATGAACTTTATCGCGGCAGCGATTGTGAGTTATCTGACCCAGTACCACTATCGCCGGCCGGGTGATCCCATACTCGAGACGTTTCCCATTGCCGAACGAGTGGGTACGACTGTCGTCGGCCCACACCTCCCACGAATGAGCGCGCTCCTTGCGCCGCTCGGAATAAGCTTCCCCGAACATCTCCCTTTGAACGTCACTTTCCTGTTGGCTCTGGTGGTGTGCGCGCTGGTCTATGTGTTTTTGTGGAAGACGAAGTGGGGCTATGAGCTGCGCGCGGTCGGCACAAACCCTTCGGCCGCTGAGTATGGCGGTATATCGATACCGCGCAACATCGTAATTGCGATGGTGCTATCGGGAGCGCTCGCCGGAATGGTGGGCATCAACGATGTGCTCGGGTACAGGTATCGTTACTACGACGGGTTCTCCGCCGGCTATGGATTCGCCGGCATAGCTGTGGCGTTACTGGGCCGCAATCATCCAATCGGCGTTCTGTTCGCCGCGATACTGTTCGGCGCGCTCGACCGGTCGAAGCTTTTCATAGACATTTTCACCGACAAAGTTTCGAAGGACTGGACGGTGATCCTCCAGGCGATAGTCATCATATTTGTAGCGTGTGAAGCAGCATTTCGCTTTGGGATGAAGAAGCGCGCGGCGGCTAAAGTTTAGATGCGTTGGCGATGGGCCGCGGGACCAGCCCACGTAAGGTGAATGACATCTGATGGGTGGCATCGAGAACATTATTAATCTGTCTTTGCTGGCTTCGATGATCCGGCTATCGACTCCGCTTATTCTGGCGGCTCTGGGGGGCATGTATTCGGAGCGCGGCGGGGTGATCAATATAGCGCTTGAAGGGATAATGCTTGCGGGTGCGTTCTCGGCTGCGGCGGTGACGGTATTTACCGCGAGTCCCTGGTTGGGACTCGCCGCGGCGGCAGTTGCGGGGCTGGCTGTTGCGCTCATTCATGCGGTTGCCTCGATCAGGTTCAGAGCAGACCAGGTTGTTGTAGGCACAGCTATCAACATCCTGTTTCTTGGAGTGCCCGCGCTGGTATCCGGCGCGCTGTTTGAATCAACCGGATCGACTCCGCAGCTTCCGCGCGAGCAGACATTACCTGATTGGCACATCCCGGGCATTAGCAGTATCCCGATCCTGAGCCAATTGCTGTCGGATCACAAACCTGTTGTGTACATCGCCCTGGCTGCAGTACCGATCAGCTATTACGTATTGTTTCGAACGCGGTTTGGACTCCGCCTTCGCGCGGTGGGGGAGAATCCCGAAGCAGCGGATACAGCCGGGGTCAGCGTCGCACGAATGCGCTATGCAGGGGTACTGCTGAGCGGAGTGCTCGCGGGAATCGGCGGCGCATATCTTTCTATAGGACAGAACTCGCTCTTCACGCGTAACATGACTGCGGGTCGCGGGTTTATCGCGCTGGCGGCCCTGATCTTCGGGAAATGGCATCCGGTCGGTGCTTTCCTGGCTTGTTTGTTATTCGGGCTGGCCGACGCGATCTCGATTCGAATGCAGGGCGTCGTGGATATCCCGGTGCAGTTTATTCAGATCATTCCATACGTGCTTACGCTTGTGGTCCTCGCTGGTTTTATCGGCCGTGCGACACCGCCTCGTGCGATCGGGACGCCATACGTGAAAGAGAACTAATGCTTCCACTTTTCGAAAGAGCATCAGAAGCCTCTCGCCACATCCTGGCGAAATCGGAAGGCCGCGCGCCACGAGTGGCTGTTGTTTTGGGGTCAGGGCTGGGCGGCGTCGCGGATGCGGTAGAGGGAGGAGTCGAGATTCCTTATCCTGAGATTCCTCACTTCGCGACATCGACGGTCCAGGGACACGACGGAAAGTTGATTATCGGCTCCTTAGGCGGCGTCGATGTCGTTTTGATGAAGGGCCGCTTCCATTTCTATGAGGGATACTCGATGGAGGAAGTGACCCTGCCTGTGCGCGCGTTCAGTCTGATGGACATTCGCTCTCTGGTTCTGACCAATGCAGCCGGCGGCGTGGCGCCTCATCTTTCTACCGGTTCCTTAATGGCAATCACCGACCACATAAACCTGATGGGTGAGAACCCGTTGCGCGGGCCAAACGACGAGCGTTTCGGTCCGCGCTTTCCGGATATGAGCGGCGTGTACACCCCGGCTTATCTCGAAGCCGCGCACGAAGTCGCTCGTGAAATCGGTGTTGTGTTGCTCGAGGGCGTATACATGGGTCTTCGCGGGCCTACATACGAGACCCCGGCTGAAATCCGGATGATGCGAAAGTTGGGCGCCGACGCCGTGGGGATGTCCACCGTGCCTGAAGCGACCGTAGCGCGGCATTGCGGAATGAACGTGCTTGCGATCTCGTGCATCACCAACGTGGCCGCCGGATTGACGAACGCCGAGATCAATCACCAGGAAGTGATGACCGTGGGCGAGCGCGCCGGAAAACAGCTATCCGAATTGATCGTCCGAGTGATACCCCGGATCGTCGGTGTAGGTTCGTAGGTCTTATATGTCCTATAGGTCCTATATTTTGCTACAATAACCGGGCTATGATCATCGGGATCTGCGGAGGCACCGGATCGGGCAAGACGACTGTCGCGCAAAAAATTATTGCGCCGGTAGGCGTTGGCAACGTTGTATACCTTCAGCAGGATTCTTACTATCGCAATCTGGGCGACATGCCGCTCGAACTCCGCCACCGGGTCAACTATGATCACCCGGACGCCTTCGACACCGAGTTGCTGATAAACCACCTCGAAGCCTTGCGGGCCAGTGAAAGCATCGAACAGCCCATCTACGATTACCCGACACACTCGCGAAGGGCGCAGACGATCCATGTCGAGCCTCGGCCGGTTATCATAGTTGAAGGGATACTGGTCTTCGTTAACCCGCAGATGCGCGGCTTGATGGACCTGAAGATCTTTGTAGACACCGATGCCGACATCCGGTTCATTCGACGGCTTGACCGCGACGTGCACGAACGCGGGCGGACAGTCGAATCGGTGATCAGCCAATACACGACGACCGTGCGGCCCATGCACCTCCAGTTTGTCGAGCCGTCCAAGCGATACGCAGACATCATCATTCCCGAAGGCGGCTTCAACGAAGTCGGAATCGATCTGGTGACGGGGAAGATCAGGTCATTCCTTGGCGCTAGGTCCGAGCAGGATGTGATAACTATTCGATCAGGTCCAAGTGACCGTGGGCGGCCGGAGCTGCCCAGCTAGTCGAAATGTGGCGTAGACAGTCAAGTCTGCGCGGTGTCAAGAATTCAAGGTGTTCGACCCGCGCAGACTGGACAGTCTACGCTACATCGAAGCGAATTGAGAGGTAGGCAGCAGCGATGATAAGCAACGATGAATTGATCGCACAGGCAAGGGACGCGCGCCGCTGGGCGCACGCACCATACTCCAATTTCAGCGTGGGAGCCGCGCTGCTCAGCTCGGACGGACGGGTATTCACCGGCTGCAATGTCGAGAACTCGACCTACGGTTTGAGCATGTGTGCCGAGAGAGTCGCGATCTTCAAGGCGATCAGCGAGGGCGCAAACGAGATCGAGAGAGTCGCGGTAGTGACCGATCACGAACACATCGCGCCTCCGTGCGGTTGCTGCCGCCAGATGATTTGGGAGTTTGCATCGGATGAGACACAGGTGATTCTTGCGAATCTTTCAGGCGATGTCCGAACCTATAAGATAAGAGAATTGTTGCCCGAGGCGTTCGACGCTCGATACCTCGAGGGTGTAAGCTAGCGACCACTTCCTGGGTAATTTCCAGCAGGAGATTATCGAATGAATGAGAATTCCGAACGGCATATGAAGTTCATTCTGGAACAGCAGGCGAAGTTCGCGGAGAACCTGGCAAAGCAACAGGAACGCTTAGACGCTTTTGCGCAACAGCAAGCCGGGGCGTCGGTAAAGCATGAAGAGCGCTTAGACGCTTTTGCGCAACAGCAAGCCGAGGCGTCGGCAAAGCATGAAGAGCGCTTAAACGCTTTTGTGCAACAGCAAGCCGAGGCGTCGGCAAAGCACGAAGAGCGCTTAAACGCTTTTGCGCAACAGCAAGCCGAGGCGTGGGCAAAGCAAGAAGCGCGCGATGCCGCTTGGCGGAAGCAGATGGCCGAGGTGTCGGCTGAAGTCCGGGAATGGCACGCTCAGGCGATGGCGCGATCGAATGCCCTGGATCGCAAAATAGATGAGTTGGTGGAATTCACCGGTATCTTGCGGGACGCGCTCATCGGCCTTACGCACCACGCCGAGCGTCACGACCGTGAGATGGCTGATCTGGTGGCTCGGGGCAAGGAAACTGACGCCAGGCTTAACGCTCTTATCCTCATCGTAGAGCGTCACATCAGCGATCATCAGTAGAATCACCAAATCCCATCGATCGTGAACAACGCCGTGAAATAGCGAATCACCAGACTCACGCGCGTGAGGGAACAGGTTCGCCCGAATGCGTAAGTGGTTTCGGCGAGCGGCGCTACGGTTACCCGTCGCGCAAAGGAGCTTGCGTGAGAAAGATCCTAACTTTCACATACCTGATATTCACCCCATTCCTTTACATTCTTCCTTCTGTCGCTCGTCCGGCCGAGCGAGTCGATCTAATCATTCGCGGTGGCACCGTTGTCACAATGGATCGCGAATCGAGGGTGATCGAAAACGGCGCAGTCGCAATCAAAGCAGAGCGCATCGTCGCAGTCGGGACGGCTTCTGAGATCTCGGGCCGGTATGTTTCTGCTCGCGTAATGAACGCGGCCGGCAAGGTCGTGATGCCGGGGTTGATCAACACTCACACCCACGTGCCGATGGTGTTGTTCCGGGGCATCGCCGATGATCTGGTGCTGATGGAGTGGCTGCAGAAATATATCTTTCCATCCGAAGCGAAAAACGTCGATGAACAATTCGTCCGGTGGGGCACGCGGCTGGGCTGTCTCGAGATGATTCTGGGCGGGACCACCACATATGTGGATATGTACTATTACGAAGACGCGATTGCTGAGGAGACAACGCGAGCTGGCATGCGAGCAGTTCTAGGCGAGACGCTGATCGACTTTCCCGCGCCTGACAATAAAACCTGGGACGCCGGCAAGTCCTACATGGAGAAATTTGCGGCTAAGTGGAAAGGGCACCCGCTGATCACACCGGCAATCGCTCCTCACGCTCCGTACACTGTCTCAACCGATCACTTGAAGTGGACCCACGAATTCTCCGAGCGGCACGGAATCCCCCTCGTCATCCACGTTGCCGAAGATCAAGCCGAGGTGAAAACCATCCAGGAGCGCTACGGCGCGAGCTCGGTTGCTTATCTTGACCGCATCGGTTTGCTGAACGGACGAGTCATCGCCGCGCATATGGTCTGGCCAACAACAGAAGACATCGCTACGCTCGCAAGCCGTTCCGTCGGGGTGGCACATTGCCCGCAGTCAAACATGAAGATCGCTGCCGGGGCGGCTCCCGTGCCGCAGATGCTAAAGGCGGGAGTAGCCGTTGGTCTGGGGACCGACGGAGCGGCTTCCAACAACGACTTGAGCTTGTGGGAAGAGATGGATTCCGCGGCGAAGCTGCACAAGCTGACTACAAAGGATCCGACGGCAATCAACGCTCGCGAGGCTTTGGAGATGGCTACGATTCGCGGCGCGCGCGCGATTCATCAGGACAAAGAGATTGGATCATTTGAAGCCGGCAAACGCGCCGACGTGATAATCGTGGGAATGAGCGGAGTACACCAGACGCCGCTCTACAACGTCTATTCACACCTGGTGTACGCGACAAAGGCATCTGATGTTGAAACGGTGATCATCAACGGCAGGATCGTGATGCAGAATCGCCGCGTATTGACTATCGATGAACGCACGGTCCGCGCGAAAGTGAATCAATATCGCGATCGAATTCGCAAGAGCGTCAGCGCGCAGTGAATTCTGTTCGAATCACAATCCTAATTTAGGCCAGAGCTGATCGATTCGCGCCCTCACTTCGTCGCTCATTTTGATCTCTTTTGGCCAGGGGCGATCAAAGCCTTCCGATCTCCACTTACGCGTCCCGTCTATACCCATCTTCGAGCCAAAGTTGGGAAGCCGCGATGAATGGTCCAGTTGATCGACTGGTCCTGCCATGAATTGAATGTCGCGCTCCGGATCGATGTTGTTGAGCACCCGCCAGGCGACTTCGTTGAGATCGCGTACATTTGTGTCGTTGTCCACCACGACGATGCACTTGGTAAACATGGCCTGGGGAAGCGACCAGATTCCGTTCATGATCTTGCGGGCGTGCCCCGGATAATCCTTCCTGATCGAAACAATCATCAGGTTGTGAAAAACCCCTGCGAAGGGCATGTGATAGTCGACGACCTCTGAAAACTGGCGCTGGAGGAGCGGAAGGTAGATTCGCTCGATAGCCTCTCCCATCCAGCAGTCCTCCTGTGGCGGCTTGCCGACGATGATCGTCTGGTAGATCGGTTTCTTGCGATGGGTTATGCAGGTGACGTGAAAGACCGGGAATTCGTCTTCAAGCGAGTAGTAGCCGGTGTGATCCCCGAACGGCCCTTCCGTTCGCAGCTCTTCGGTATCGACGTAACCTTCCAGCACGATCTCGGCGTTGGCAGGAACTTCGACGTCCACGGTTTCGCATTTCACCAATTCGACGGGCTTCGCGCGCAGGAAGCCGGCGATCATCATCTCGTCCAGATCCTCCGGGAGCGGCAGGATTGCCGCGAAGACTGTCGCCGGGTCGGCTCCGATGGCCACTCCGACGTCGAGGCGGCCGCCCCCCTTGCGCTTCAGGTTTCGGAAGTGTTGCGCCCCGTGTTTGTGAATTTGCCAGTGCATACCGGTGGTTTTCTCGTCGTAGACCTGCATTCGGTACATCCCGCAGTTGCGCTTGCCGGTCTCCGGATTCCTGGTGAACACAAGCGGCATCGTGATAAAGCTGCCTCCGTCTTCAGGCCAGCATTTGATGATCGGCAGATCCAGCAACGAGAACTTTCCTTCCGGGAGCACACGCTCTTTGCACGACCCGTCTTTGACGATTTTTGGGAACATCTTTCCGAGATCGGCAAGCCGCGGAATCATTTTGATTTTTTCGATAAGGCCCTGGGGCGATTTGACATCGGTGAGTTCCGAGATGCGCTCGGTTATTTCTGAATAATCCTTGATTCCGAGCGCGAGCATCATTCGTTCACGGCTGCCGAGAGCGTTGATGAGCACCGGAATGGAATGACCCCGGACCTTTTCAAACAGCAGCGCGGGTCCGCCCTGCTTGGAGACTCGATCGGTGATCTCGGCTATTTCGAGATCTGCGCTAACCTCCTGGGTTATGCGTTTCAATTGGCGGTTTTGTTCCAGGGCGCGGACGAAATCTCGAAGGTCTCCAAATGGCATGTGTGGTCCTCGGTCGGTTCGGATTCGAGAGGGTATCACGCAGCAGGAAGGCAGA
>Ga0134127_10002508_pt1 | contig 13226 bp, 11 predicted proteins | sample KB31753_FD_96459 | JGI IMG/M metagenome (GOLD analysis project Ga0134127, IMG submission 96459) | Terrestrial soil microbial communities with excess Nitrogen fertilizer from Kellogg Biological Station, Michigan, USA - KB3-175-3 | ecosystem: Environmental > Terrestrial > Soil > Unclassified ...
GCTTGTCGGTGCCATCGACAGATTACGACCAGGCCACTCGCGTCGAGTGACTATGGTGACGCAGAGTCTGGGCGAGGCCCGTCCAATCGCTGACAACCGCACGCCCGAGGGTCGCGCGCGCAACCGTCGCGTCGAAGTCACACTCGTGGGTCGGTGAGGAGCCACGCGTCGTAATAGGTCCGGTTCGTCTGGCTTTGCACAAGTCGCGGATCTAGTTCTTTGAGCCTGCGAAGCCGGCGTAAGCATAAAGCGCCTGGGGTTTCCTCGGAAAGCCTCGCTCCACCCCAGCTTTGTGCCTACGCCTGCTTCAGGCTAAGCAACGTAAATAATTCGTACAATCCCGGCACCGACCGATGACACATGGGACCTATTTGTCGCCTATGTTTCAACATGATCTCTTCGTCCGAAACTACTCCCAGCGTTTCGTGAACGAACTGAAGGATTTTGTTCGCATTCCTTCCGTCAGCTCGCAGCCCAAACACGCGCCCGATGTAAAACGCTGCGCTGGTTGGCTTGCAAATCACCTGAGGCAGATCGGACTGGAGAATGTGCGTGTGATTGACACACCGCGTCATCCGATCGTCTACGCCGATTGGTTGCACGCTGCCGCTGGTCCAACACTGCTGGTGTACGGCCACTATGACGTTCAACCGGTGGAGCCGCTCGATGAATGGCGGACGTCACCTTTCGAGCCTACGGTTCGGGATCAAAACCTCTACGGTCGAGGTGCGTGCGACGATAAAGGTCAACTATTCGCACACGTCAAAGCGATCGAATTCTATTTGCGCAATTCGCGACGGCTGCCGGTGAATGTGAAATGCCTGTTCGAGGGCGAGGAGGAGGTCGGTAGTCCGAATCTGAAACCATTTATCGCACGCGAACGACGTGCGCTCGGGTGCGACACAGTCGTTATGTCTGACACGCGAATGCTGGGGTCAGATCGTCCCGCAATCACTTACGCCCTGCGAGGTGCGTTGAGTCTGGAGCTTGAAGTGAAAGGCGCGTCGGGCGATCTGCATTCCGGCAACTACGGCGGCGCGCTTCACAATCCGCTTCAGGCACTCTGCGGAATCATCGCGCGGCTTCACGATTCGCGCGGCCGCATCGCCGTTCCGGGTCTTTACGATCGCGTGCGATGTTGGAGCAGGCGAGAGCGTGGGTACATGGCACACTTTGGGCCATCAGACAAAGAGATCCTACGTCACGCTCAAGCGATTCGTGGTTGGGGTGAGCACGGCTTCACGCTCTACGAGCGAACGACTATCCGGCCGGCTCTAAATGTAACGGGCATCACGGGCGGACATCAGGGGGTGGGAGGCAAGTCAATTGTTCCGGCGCGTGCGGTCGCGAAGATCGACATTCGACTTGTTCCCGATCAGGAGCCGGCACAGATAGAACAACTCTTTCGTGAACAAGTATGCCGACTCACGCCCGTGACAGTGCGTAGTGAAGTGCGAACTTTCTTTCGCACAAAACCGGCGCTTGTAAATCGCGAACACCCCGCGATGCGCGCAGCATTAGCTGCGTATCGACACGGTTTTGGAGTCGCTCCGGTCTTTGTTCGTTCAGGTGGCAGCATCCCCGTCGTGAATGAGTTTCAGGAGCTACTTGGCGCGCCAACCATACTCATGGGCTTTGCTTTGCCCGACGATCGGATCCACGCCCCCAACGAGAAGTTTCACCTGCCGAATTTCTTCAAGGGCATTGAGACTTCCATCGCTTTTCTGCGCGAGATCGCGCAAGGTGTGCCCACGGAGCGCCAACCGTATACCATCGAACTAAGGTAAACGGGCAGCCCAGTTGAGCTGCCCGTCGTACTAATCTTCATCCTTTAGCGTTAAAGCTAAGGAATCACTTTCTTCACTGCCCTACCGGCTTTCTTTGCGCCTTCTGCTGTCTTACTGCCCACGGTCTTGGCGCCTTCCACCGTCTTCTCGCCTACGGTCTTGCTGGCGTCGACGGTCTTTTCTCCAACCTTCTTGGTGGTCGAGACGGTCTTATCCTTCACGTCTTCAGCCTTGTCTCCGACTTCCTTGGCTGCGTCCTCACCTTTGTCAGCGACGAAGCCTGCGGCGTCCGCGACTTTGTCGCCCGTGGCGTGAAGCACGTCTTCAGTTGTGTCCACTACTTTTTCTGCGCCACTTCGCGAGGTAACTGTCACGGTTCGCACGCCGTTGCGAGTTGTGACCGTCACTTTGGAAATGCGGCGATTGTCGCGGAAGGTCCTCGTTTCAGTGCGATTGCCCTGAGCATCCACGGTCGTGCTGATCTCTGAATTGTCCGGGCCGGGTGATGTGGTGGCCTGAGCCTGAGTTTGGTTGGCATTTGCGTTGGCGTACTGAGCTTCGTTAGCTGAACAACCAATGCCAAGGGCCGCGATTAAAAGTATCGTAAAAAGGCTGATCTTGTTCGTCACGCTTGTATCCTCCTATATGAGCAAAGCTTAATCGCAATTGAGCAAGCAACGTGCCAGATTGAAAAGCAAAGGTATCACATCATCGACGTTCAAATATCATACAGACGGAATCCCCCTACTTCTCTGTTTTCCATTGACTTTCGGTCGGAATTCCTTTAGAAGCACACTTACTTCAGTTCAGAGCTGCCACTGAATCTTCTTCAAGGCCGTTCACATATTGAGACCGACATCTTGACTGCCAATAATCATCCCCAAGGAGCCTTCTCTATGCGCAGACTGCTATTTATTGCAACAGGCGCGTTTTTTGTTGTCGCCACACTGCTCCCCACGCAGCGTTCCTTCGTCGTGCATGCTGTATCAGACGGAGAACGGCTGGCAATAATCAGCAAACCTTCGGTGGTTCGCATCATCGACGGTGCGGCAGGAAAAATCTGGTTTCAACCACCCGGTTACCAGGGACAATCGTTTGACCTTTCGGCAATAGCTCTTGGTTCCGGTTTCTTTATCAGCTCCAACGGCTACATCGCCACGAATGCACACGTTGTCTCGATCACCCACGATGGAGAAGAAAAAGCTAAACAGGCGCTCTTCTGGCAGTTGGTGAATCAAATCGCAAAACAGGTCGGCAAAGACCCCCGCAGCATTGCTAACTTTATCGACCAGCACAGTGAACTACAGAGCTTCCAACTCTTTCACCACGTGATCATTCCCGACGGCACCGCTCTTCCATTCGAGATCAAGCAGTACGGCGCGCCGACCGGCGAAGGCAACGACCAGGGCAAAGACGTCGCGATCATCAAGATTGAAGTAAAGAATGCTCCGATTCTCAAACTCGCTGATTCTGACAAAGTGCAACTACAGGATCACGTCACTGTAATTGGTTATCCCGGAGCTGCAGACACTTTCAACTCCGGACTCCTCAGCAGCAAGTCGACGCTCGAAGCAACGATTAACGACGGCAAGATCTCCGCGAGGAAACAGGCTTCGAGTGGCGCGCCGATTCTTCAAACAAGCACTCCAGCAACGCACGGAAACTCGGGCGGGCCAGTACTGAACGACAGCAACGAGGTTATCGGCCTGCTGACATTCCGCGGCGACACTGTTAACGGTCAGGAAGTGTCTGGCTTTTCCTTTATCGTGCCTTCCAACACGGTGATGGAGTACGTGAAGAGCGCCGGCGCTTCTAACGAGCTGGGTCCGACTGACAATTTGTTTCGTGAGGGCCTGTCCTATTACTGGGACCAGTATTACTCATCGGCAATTCCGAAGTTTGAAGAAGTAAAGCGACTCTTCCCGCAGCACTCGGAAGTCGATGGGTTGATTCAGAGCAGCCAGCAGGCGAAGGCTGAAGGCCGCGAAAAATCCAGCTTTCCGGTGTGGATCATCGTCGTGATTGTGGTGGTTCTTTTGCTATTGCTGTTGCTGCTGATCATCATCATCGCCGGGATCGTGATTGCGCGCCGGCGCAAGAAAGGCCAGAAGACAGGTCCGGCTCCTGCGGCCGGTCCGACTTCTGACGGTGGAAAACCGCGACATCCTCCCGCGCCTTCACCTACTCCGGCTCCCGTTCCGGTCGCGATGGCGCACTCGCCGTCACCTTCGCCGTCAGTTTCACCAGCGCCGCGCGTGATGGCGGGCGATCAGGGCATGACCATCGATCTTTCGCGAACGATGGCGCTAACCGCTGACGATAACGCCTTCCCGAACTACGGATCGATCCAGTTTGTTTCGGGACCGTTATCGGGACAACGATTCGAGATTAAGGCTGACGGTGATTACATCGGACGCGACGGCGGCTCATCGCAGATCGTGGTTGGCGATCCGAGGATCTCGAAACGTCATGTGTGGATCGGAGTTAAGAATGGACGGGTCGTGATCACGGATCAAAACTCGCGCAACGGGACGTTCGTCAATGATCCTCGCTCCGCACGCGTGACTGAAACGTCGTTGAGCCCCGGCGACACAGTGATTCTCGGCGAATCAGACGTCGCCCGGTTCGAATATCAATCCGCGTAATCGGCGTTCATCAACGGCTCAAACAAGGCGACCAGTTTGTCGGCGGGCAGGGGTTTACTGAAGAAGTACCCCTGTATCTCGTCGCAGCGGAGCAACTGTAGAAACCGTAGCTGGTCCTCCGTCTCCACGCCTTCCGCAACCACTCTCAGCCGCAGGTTGTGCGCGAGAGTGATGATCGCCATCACGAGGGCCGCATCGTCCGGGTCAGTGGTGGCTTCCCTCACAAACGACTGATCGATCTTCAACGCATCGATCGGCAACCGCTTCAGCGAGCCCAGCGAAGAAAAGCCTGTCCCAAAATCATCGATCGAGATATTGATGCCCATGTTCTTGAGTCGCGTCAGCATGCCTGCCGCAAACTCCGCGTTCTGCATGATGGAGCTTTCAGTCAGTTCGAGCTCGAGATATTTCGGGGACCAACCAGTCTCTTCGAGGATCCTGATCACAGTCTGCGTCAGATCCTGATCGTGAAACTGTCTCGCGGAGATGTTCACGCCGATCTGAATCGGCGCAAATCCCTGATCGCGCCAGCGACGACCCTGTAAACACGCCGTTCGCAAAACCCATTCACCGATCGGCACGATCAAGCCCGTGTCTTCCGCGAGGGGAATAAATTCAGAGGGGGAGATGAGCCCGAGCTGCGGATGTTGCCACCGCACGAGGGCTTCGACACCGGTGATCGCGAGTGAGTCGACTGACACGCGCGGCTGATAATGAATCAGGAACTCCTCGTTCTGAATGGCCCGTCGCAAACTACTCTCGAGCGCCAAACGCCTCGTGGCCAGATCGTGCATGTCAGCGGTGTAGAACTGGTAGTTTGCCCCGCCTGATTTCTTTGCTTTGTAGAGCGCAGCGCCTGCGTTCTTCAGCAGCGTCTGACAATCCTCGCCATCCAATGGAAACAAGCTGACACCAACGCTCGCGGTTGCAAATAATTCGTGACCGGGCAAGTCAAACGAAAACTTCAACACCTGCGACAACGCTCCGATCGTTTCGATAACGTCTTTCGTCCCGTCGATCCGGTTGCGTAATAACGCAAACTCGTCACTGCCAAACCGCGCCACTGTGTCTGACTTGCCGATGCAGCTCTTTAAGCGTTCCGCAAACTCGCGCAACAGCACGTCTCCCGGCGCGTGGCCCAGCGAGTCGTTCACTTTCTTAAACTGATCGAGCGAGATGAACAGTACGCCCAGCGACTGGTGCGAGGCTTTCGCAATCGCGCAGGCCTGTGTCAGGCGATCTTCAAAGAGGGCACGATTCGGGAGTTGTGTGATGGTGTCGTAGTACGCGAGCCAATCGACTTGTGCCGTGCGTTGCTGCAAAAGGCTTTCGAGCTGTTCTTTGTAACGTCGGTTCTCCTTCAGCACGTTGCAATGATTGAGCGCTCGTTCAACGGACGCCTCGACGTGTCGCAAATCGAGCGGCTTGCTGATGTAATCAAATGCGCCGACTCGCAGTGCCCGGATCGCAAACTCAATGTCCTGGTTGCCGCTGACCATCACGACGACCGTGTCCGGCGAGAGGGAGTGGACGCGCGGGACCAGCTCGAGTCCGCTCATTCCGCCCATGTCGATGTCGCTGATTACGAGGTCGAAGGTAGTGTTAGCAAGCGCGGCAAGCGCTTCTTCTGCAGAGCCTGCATCTGAACACTGGTAGGAGTCGCCCAGTACATCGATCAGCAGATTTCTGATCTGTTCTTCATCGTCGATGATGAGAACTGTTGGCTTCTTAATCTCAACCGCTTCCATGCCTAAAGTCCCTTGCACATTCCCGGCAGCCACGGCTCGCGCAGCACGCGATCGTAGCTACCCTTTACCTCCGCAAGATTCCAGGCTTTTCTTTGCCAGATTGAACCGTCCGAATATTCCACTCGATTGATTAAGACGTTCTCCTTGAAGCTGCCGCCCGAATCGAGTGTCTTCACGTTGACCACGTCGCTTGGTCCAGAGAGACTGAAGCCTTCGAGGTCTTTTCCCTTTCCTGCCGGAATGCTCACGCCGCACAGAAACTGTCTCCGCGCAACGAGGTCGGGGTTTGCAGGATCGTGAAACTGGTATTCCCAGAAAACGATCTCAACGAGTTTCGTCGTCGAGTTCTGGACTTTAATGCGGTAAATGTAGCCGTCCTGTGGTTGTGTTTTAGGCGCGCGTGATTCTGCGACGCTTTTCTCCATTGCTGCACTGCGACCATCAAGCGTGTCCGCGTTTGGATCTCTGACTCCCTGCGGATCGTTGATTCTTGAATTGCGTGCGAAGTTCCGGTTCTGCGGAATCATGGCACGGGCCGGCGCGTTACCTTCGACTGGCGGGGTTTCCACGTTGCGTCGCGCGCGCGTCCACTTGAAGTTTGCCACTGCCAGTGGCGAAGCGTCTGAAGACACAACTGGGTTTTGAAAAGGAACAAGTAGACTCAGGAGAAGCGAAAGAAGCAAAAAGGTCTTCATGGTGCCTCCGCCATTTACGTGGTCTAACTGTCAAGCTGGGAGTCGAATGTTTGAGAAGTGGGGCCGTTTCCATCCCCGACGCAGTATGCGCCGTTTGCGGCGGCGATTCAACTTTTATTAGCCAAGAGGCACAAAAATCATAAAACCTACGGCCCGGTTTTTACAGTCACGATGACTTCGCTTACGGCATTATCAGCAACCGTCACTTGCTGTTTGTATATTCTGTTCGTGTCTTGCCGGGTTGGCTCAAACACCGCGACGTTTATTTCGTACGTGCCAGCCGCCAGGCCCTGAATCACAAAACGCCGACGCGAGTCTAATTGCGGGGACGAACTACCGGAAGGTATGTGCTGGATGCCCGGGCGATTGTCGTCAATACGGCTGATCCAAACGGACATTCGCGAGTTTGGCAGCAACTCATCGCCTTCGACGTTGACCTGTCCGCGAATCGCACCTGTGAGGTATCTGACCACGAGTCGCAAGCCCGTAACTTGCTCTCCATCCTTGAGCATTAAGCCGCGTGGTTGGACCACACCGTCGTGTTCGATGCGTACAACTGCCGTCGGTGTGCTGTCATTCCGTGTTGGCGAATTTAACCCAAAAAGCGCGAGCCCCTGTCGCAAGCCGCCGATCCTGAAACTTCCATCCGGATTGACGGGTTTAGAGGAGCCACCGCTGAAATTATTTTCGACGCTTTCCATCCATGCGTTGATGTACAACTCATTGGGTTTGATGGTTGGTCGTTTTTCTTCCGCACCTTCGAACACTACAACGCCCGACACACTCGCAGCCTTCCCGGCGTTGATCACAAGGTCAGCGAGATCACGATCCACAACTTCAATAGAAACCGAGTCTCCGCGAATGCCGCTGTCCTCCGGGACGATGAAGACAACATATTTTCCCGGAGAAACATTTTCCAATCTGAACTCACCGCCGGCATTCGTAACATTCCGGCCCACCGTGCTCGAGCCACCGTGTTCTCCATGACGTTGGTACAAACCCAACTTGAGGTTGGACAACGGCTTTCCTGTTTCGGCATCGAGAATTCGACCGCTGACATGAAACGTGGGCAGCGGGCGACCTACGACGACGTCGACGTTCGTTACTTCACCGCCCTCCGTCACCTCGATCACTTTTGCCTTCGCTTCATCAGTAACGGAAGGGTAGAAAGTCTGTCGGTAAGATGGCCTTGGACCTCCCCCGGAACGTTCGCTCTGCCCCACAAATAATTTGTACTTCCCTTTTCGCAAACCAAATACCCTGTAGATGCCTCTGTCGTCAGTACGGATGGAGCCGAAGTATCGTGCGCTGATAACCGTGAGATCGAGTGGGAGCAGCGTGACGTATTCCTCGATCAATGGCTTGCCGTCTGCATCGGTGATCTTTCCAGTGATCACGCCACCGGGAACCATTGAGAAGTTGATACCTTCGACGGTTTCATCTTCAGAAACTACCACTGAGTTGTTCCTTAGTTCGTCTTCGATCGCTAAAGACGGGTCCATCGGCGTCACAACGTAAGTGCCGGGAGCGAGATCCGTGATTCGATAGCTTCCTGTTTGATCTGTAATGGCTCGGCGGTTAGTTCGGCTCACGCTTCGCGGAGCCTGCTCTTCGGCGAACACGACGATTCCCGCAACGGCTTTGTTTTTAAGGGTAACTTTTCCAGTGATACTGCCGTTCGCAGGTTTTTCAGGATTTGTTTGCGACGACGACGAAGCGACGGCGCTGAAAATTAAGAGGACACAGGCAATAGCCTGACGGGTGGAGGAAAGCATGGGAGTTCACCTGTCTAAGTCTAAGGTTTCAGGTAACGATCGACCAACTCTGCCAGCTCCGACATGTCGATCGGTTTCGGCATATACTCATTACATCCCTTCGCAAACGCCTTCACGTGAGTGTAAGACATCGGGTATGCAGTCACAGCGACGATCGGCACGTTCTCCATCTCCGCTTGCTGCCTGATGCGCTGTGTCGCGGCGATGCCGTCGAGAATGGGCAGATCGAGATCCATGAGGATCAAATCAGGGTGTTCACGACCCGCGATATCGACTGCTTCCTGACCGTTGCTTGCTTCAAGCACGCTGTAGCCCATTCCTTCGAGTCCATGTCTGAGCAGCGTGCGCGTATCGTCATAATCCTCGACGACCATGATTGTGCGTCCAGTTTTTCCCTCGGTCATAATCCCCGCTGTGTTCCCCGTTGAGCTATTTTCACGACAGCACCGTCGGACGCGACGATTTTACGATCTTTCGAACATGGAGGGGAATGTAATATCGCGATGGGTCAATGAACTATGGATGTTCGGGACTGTTACGCGCTTTGACAAAAGCCCCGACCATCTGTTTTAGCGCTTCGTCGCGAGATATTTTGCCATCAAGGTAGGCTGTCCAAAGAGGCAGTTCCACTTTCACAATCGGTTGGAGTCCTTGCCTGATGAAAACTCCTTCACTGTAGGGTTGGTAGGACGAATCAACGTAACGCCTTACCGCTTCCGAACTGTGAATGAATACCAGCATATGTGGCCCATGCCGCACAACGACGTCATCCGCGGCAAAGCCGGCTTTGAGAAGGCGATCGCGCAGTTCCACCAACACATTGCCCTTCCCTTTTGTTTCCAGGTCGAGAGCGTGAATTGCTTCATGCAAAATAGCGGCAATCAGCGGCGAGCCCTGGTACGCCGTCACGCTCAGAACGCATACGCCGCGGCTGGGGTCTTTTCCCCACATCGTAAATCCTCCAGGCCACGGAGTTTGAGCAACCAGGTAAACAGGCACGACCCGTTCTGCGTTTTCCATTCCGAGATGGCGTGTCAAATAGTTGAAGCAGTCCAGTTCCTTCGGGCCCAGGGCTAGTTCGATTCGAGCGGCGGCCTTTTCAATGAGGAGTTTGTGCTCTGGCCATATCTTCTCAATGAAGGGCTTCTCAACGACACCTAGACTCTTAGCTAAATGCACCGCCCTCCGGCGCAAATCGATGACTTCCCCCTTGCTCGTCTTGTAGGTTTCTGGGAATTGAGCGAAAAGCTTCTCGGCTACCGCAGCGTTTTCCGCTTGGAATAGGACCAAATCCTGTAGTGTTGTGGTAATGGGTGTTTGCCTCGCGGCTTCAACTGATTGTGCGAACCCGTCAATACCCGGCGAGTGTTCCGGAGCAGATGAGAGTTTGTAAACGAAGAAATAAAGATCAACGAAGGGACTAACGCGAAATTCCAAACGTCTTCTGTTTGTGTGAGTAGTCTGGGCCTCTGATTCGGTGACCCGAGCGCGTAAAAAAGTACCTGCAAGGAACAACACGAGAACTACAAATACTAGTACACGCCTCACGGGCTAACCTCCAATGAATCAGGAGCGCTCAGTGCAGAATCTCAATCTGCAATATCAAGCTGGTCCCGACACTTTAGCGTTCTACTAAGATCTTCGCCATTGTATACCTTGCATTCTTTGCTTTTTCTTTGACCCATTTGCACGCTTTTGTGGGACAGACAAGTCAGGTTAACGCTAGTTGAGACTCATAACTCCGGCGCTGGCAGCAAAGCCGACACCGAAGCCTACTACGATCGCCGGTCCCGGCCAGTCAGTCTTTTGGGCCAGCATAAATCCCGTAGAAGCACTTGAAAGATTTCCGTAGTTCTTTAGTATTTCGTAAGAACCGTGAACCTTCTCGGAGTCACTGTCCAGGTCTAACTGCGAGCAAACGCCATCCAGAATTTTCTTACTGCCGGTATGGATGAGGCAGTCGTCCACCTGGCCCAGATTGGAAACCGGCGAATCCGGATGATCAAGAACCGTCTTCAGTGTGCTAACAGCGTAATGAGCTCCGCGGGCAGGCACGTTTCGTCGCATGAAATATTGTGGTTTGCCCTTCAGGAATGAATGAGAACTGTTGCTTGTCATCGTGAGGAGATTTACATCGTCCGTCGCCTCATTGGTTAAGTGGGAGATTGGCCCAAAGGCCGGCTTGCCTTCTTCGCTTCCGACTAATAGGGCCACAGCGCCGTCACCGAAGAGCATTGATTGAATGACAAAGGTGGTATCTAGTCTTTGTTGTTCAAATTGATCAGCATTTAAATTGTCGTTCTTCCGTAGTCGAAGAAGCTCGCGAAAGCCGTGGTACTCATCCTGCAGAAGTGCTGCCACAAACGGAGTATGGGCCTCCGCCATGAGTACCATCGCGATGCGGCCCGGATTTGCCGCCAGATACCACTGAGCAACTTCTATAGATTTCAATAACACCGAACAGCCCTGGGCCTGCATGCTCACGGTCCTGAGCGAGCGCGATAAAAGGCCGTGGGTCTGTCCCATCACTTCAGAGGCAAGACACGGTAGCATCTGGTCAGGCGTATTTGTGCCGGCTATCAGCAAACCAATCCTGGAAGGATCTCCGTCCCACTGCTGAATGCACGAGCGCGCAGCTTCGACACCCAACTGCGTTGTCGAACTGGTGGCTTTCATCGGTTTACCGGCCAGGTAATCAGGATAGTTCTCGATCGTGGAGTAGCGCTGGTCTACCCCAAGGTTATTGATTGTGCAGATAAGTTCGGGAGAGAGTTTGTGCATTAGGCCCGCGACAATGTCTGTTGTCTTGAATGAGTGTGGCGGTGTTGCAGTGGCCGCGGATAGGAGGTTGATCATAGACCTTTCTCTTCTGCTGACTTGCCTAATACAACTCGTTTGTCCTTAGCTCTCGGGCCGGTGACGAGTCGGTAATATTGAGTGTTAGCTGGTAGCTGGCTCAAGGTCGGCGGAAGATTTCGCCGAGGATGTTGCCGGTGCCGGCGCCGCCATCGCTCCTGCGGTAGTCGCCGTTGTTGTTATAACCACCATACTGCCGAAATCCTGCCGCATAGCCCTGCACGAAGCCATTTCTAAACTGCTGCGACCGAGCGTCCTTGTAGTAGTGTGAACGCTGGGGGTTGTAGCTCTGTCCGCGGCGAGCATCATTAGATCCAGTGCTCAACCCAGCCTCGTATCCCTGGTTCAGAGCAACCTGAGCGCTGTTGTTGTAGCCACGGTTGTTCCCATAACGGTCATTACGATCGTAACGATCATCACGGCGTGAGCGATTCTGGTCTTGATTGCGATTCCGTCGCCAATCGCGCTCCTGGCGATCACTGCGATTGCGATCATTGCGATGCCACTGACCGTTATTGCGATCCTGCGCTTGAGCAGTAATGCCTGCCATTCCGATTCCAAGCACTAAAGATAGAGCTAAGATTGCTCCTCCAACTTTGTCCCTATAGTCAATTGTTCTCATCTGATGTTTCTCCTCGAGTTGAAGGTGGCAAGGAGCATGCCGTTAACTTAAGAAGATGAATGCGGTTGTTCTAAAGCAGTTATCAGGGTGTGGGACAAATCCAAACCCTCATTTGGTGTGGGTGCGGCTCAGATGAGATCAAGTAGAGGGTAACGCCGAGCGAATTTGTGGCCGATTGGCATTTGTTTTTGGGTCGATGATCTGTGTGCTAGCGCACGGAATGGCTATCCTCGTGTGTGTTAAGAATTAAGGTCTCGACATACATAGCTAGTTGTGACGCTTTATCTAAAGGAATCTGATGAGAGACATAAAACAACCCGTGGACACCAATTCCGCTGATTTCAAACAAGGAGTGGAAGCCGGACTACGCTCTGCAGAGGACACTAAGAACTGGCAAGCCGGTAATGAATTGGGCCAGGAGCTGAAAAATGAAGTTGAGAATAAAGAGCCAGTGTCCGGAAGTCTCTTTAAGGAACCCTCGCCTCCGCTCTTTATGAGTGATAGTTCAGAAAGCGAGGGAAACGATCAAGATGAGAAGGATGAAACGGAGGAATAGCTCCCTGCGGTTATCCCAGTAACCGATCAAACTCATCTCTGACCATGCCATCATTACCCGTCAACCCCATTTCGGCACTCGCTCCGTTCTCCATGGTGTAAAGCAAAGAGCCTGGTTCTCTTATGACCTTGAAATTCTAAGGCTGTGTTGTTCGGTAAGAAAAATCGCAGCGCTGATTAACTCGCCGGCAACGAATGGCTTCGGAATGTGCATTCCGTATCCAGTGGCCAGCGCGCGCTTTCGGTCGTCGATTCCAGCATAGGCTGTCAGTGCTACAGCAGGAGTTTTTCCGCCATGCTCTTCGCCGAGCTGACGGATTCTGCCGATCAGATCGTAACCGTTCATCTCCGGCATTCTGATGTCTGAGATCAGCAGATCGAATCGTTGTCGCTCCATTTGATCCAGCGCTTCAGTGGCAGAACCTACTGAGACCACTTCGGCTCCGCACGTCGTCAGCACCGCGGCGACCAGCTCCCGAGTGTCCCGTTCATCGTCGACAACGAGCACGCGCAGACCACTGAGCGAGTGTTGCGTTGTGGTCA
>Ga0134127_10002510_pt1 | contig 13220 bp, 12 predicted proteins | sample KB31753_FD_96459 | JGI IMG/M metagenome (GOLD analysis project Ga0134127, IMG submission 96459) | Terrestrial soil microbial communities with excess Nitrogen fertilizer from Kellogg Biological Station, Michigan, USA - KB3-175-3 | ecosystem: Environmental > Terrestrial > Soil > Unclassified ...
GAGCCGGTGGTGCCGCCGGCGCCGGGGCGGTTGTCGACCAGCACCTGCTGGCCAAGCGCCTCGCCGAGCGCCGCCTGCACGGTGCGCGCGGTGATGTCGACGTTGCCGCCCGGTGGATACGGGACGACGATGCGAATCGGACGCCTGGGAAAATCTTGCGCCGCAGCACCGGGGACGATGCCCACCAGCAACGCCGCAAGTAAGCTCGCCGTCAGGATTTTTTTTGTCATGTTTTGTGTTCCTCCATAGAGCATAATAAATGAACAACAACAACATCCATCGACGCTCAAGGAGGCATGCATGGCCACTCTCAATATCAACGGCAAGGCGCTGGACGCAAACGCCGATCCAAGCACACCGCTGCTCTGGGTCATCCGCGACACGCTCGGCATGACGGGCACCAAGTTCGGCTGCGGCGCGGCGCTGTGCGGCGCCTGCACCGTGCTCCTGGACGGCAAGCCGATCCGCTCCTGCAGCACGCCGATGTCGGCGGCCGCGGGCAAGAAGATCACGACCATCGAGGGCATCGGATCGTCGCCCACCGGCAAGAAAGTGCAGGCGGCCTGGGCGTCACTCGACGTGCCGCAATGCGGCTACTGCCAGTCCGGCCAGATCGTGGCCGCGACGGCGCTGCTCACCGAGAAGCCGAAGCCGACCGATGCAGACATCGACAGCGCCATGGCGGGCAACATCTGCCGCTGCGGCACCTATCCGCGCATCCGCGCGGCCATCCACAAAGCCGCCAAGGGAGCCTGATCATGAAGACGATCAAGAATCCGTCGCGCCGCAAGTTCCTGCAGACGAGCGCCGCCGCGGGCGGCGCGCTGGTGATCGGCATCGCGCTGCCGACGCGCTTCAATGATGCGTTCGCCGCCACCGATAGCAGGATGAACGCGTGGATCCGCATTGGCTCGGACAACAGCGTGACGATTCTCGTGGCGCGCTCCGAGATGGGCCAGGGCGTGGCCATGGCATTGCCGACGCTGGTCGCCGAAGAACTCGAAGTCGACCTGAACAAGGTGAAGGTGGAGTTTGCGCCGCCGGGCGAGGACTACATCAACGCCATGCTGGGCGGCCAGATCACGGGCGGCTCGACCTCGGTGCGCGACGGCTGGGAGAAGCTGCGCATCGCCGGCGCGCAGGCGCGCAACATGCTCGTCGCCACGGCGGCCGAGCAGTGGGGCGTGAGCGCCGCGGACTGCAAGGCGGCGAATGGCTGGGTGACCTGCAAGGGCAAGAAGGCCAGTTACGGCTCCCTCGCAGAAGCCGCCTCGAAGAAGACGCCGCCGAAGGAAGTCGCGCTGAAAGATCCTTCGAAGTGGCGCTACATCGGCAAACCGCTTCATCGCCTTGACACCGCCAACAAGATCAACGGCACGACCGAGTTCGGCATCGACGTGAAGCTTCCGGGCATGTTGTATGCCTCGCTCGCGCAATGCCCGGTGATCGGCGGCAAGGTGGTCAGCGTGGATGACGCCAGGGCGAAGGGGATGCCGGGCGTGAAGCACGTGGTGCGCATCAGCGACGGCGTGGCCGTGGTGGCCGACAGCTGGTGGCAGGCGAAGCAGGCGCGCGACGCGCTCAACATCACCTGGGACGAAGGTCCGGGCAAGGCGCTCAGCTCGGCGTCGGTCTCGGCCGGCCTCGCCGCGGCGATGTCGAAGCCGCCCGCCAGCATCAAGCAGACGGGCAACGCCGGCGAGGCGATGAAGACCGCCGCGAAGAAGGTCGAGGCGACCTACGAGATGCCGTTCCTGTCGCACTCGCCCCTGGAGCCGATGAACTTCACCGCCGACGTGCGCAAGGACTCGGCGCTGCTGATCGGCTCGATCCAGTTCCAGCAGCTGGCGATGGGCATGGCGTCGCAGATCACGGGCCTCAAGCCCGAGCAGATCACCATCAAGACCACCTACCTTGGCGGCGGCTTCGGCCGGCGCATCGACTGCGATTATTTCGCGCAGGCGGTGGAGATCTCGAAAGCGATCGGCGCGCCGGTCAAGCTGGTGTGGACACGCGAAGACGACATGACGCACGACTTCTACCGCCCGGCCAGCCTGACGCAGATGTCCGCGGGGCTGGACGCGAGCGGCAGGCCGGTCGCGCTGTCGTTCAAGATGAGCTCGCCCTCGGTGACGGCGCGGCTGTTCCCGCCGCTCGTCAAGGACGGCGTCGACCCGCTCATGACCGAAGCCATCCTCGTTCCCTACGACATCCCGAACCAGTCGGTGGGCACGGTGATCCACGACACGGGGCTCAGGGTCGGCTACCTGCGCTCGGTGTCGCACGCGCTCAACGTGTTCGCCAACGAATCGTTCATCGACGAGATGGCGGCCGCGGCGGGCAAGGATCCGTACGAGTACCGCCTGTCGCTGCTGGACAAGCAGCCGCGCTTCGCCAACGTGCTCAAGCTCGCGGCCAGCAAGGCGGGATGGGGCAAGCCGCTGCCGAAAGGCCGCGCCCGCGGCATCGCACTGATGGAAGGCTATGAGACCTACATGGCGCAGGTGGTTGAGGCCTCCGTGGTCGACGGCAAGATCAAAGTGCACCGCGTGGTGGTCGCTACCGACCTCGGACGCATGGTGAACCCGAACATCGTCAGGCAGCAGATCGAGTCGAACATCGTCTTCGGCCTGCAGGTGGCGCTGTACGGCAACATCACGCTGAAGGACGGCCGCGTCGAGCAGACGAATTTCCACCAGTTCCAGCTGCCGCGCATGCCCGAGACGCCCAAAATCGAGATGTACCTCGTCGACAGCAAGGAAAAACCCGGCGGCATCGGCGAGCCCGGCATGGCGCTGTTCTCGCCGGCGCTGGCGAACGCGCTTTTCGCGCTCAACGGCAAGCGCTTGCGCAAGATGCCGTTCACCGTTGCGTAGCGGGTTCCTGCAACGACAAAAGGCCCGCTTCGGCGGGCTTTTTGTTTTGCTGTTCCTGTCGTCCGGCGCATTGTCCCAGGACTACGAAAAGGAAAAACGCTGGGCGGACGACATTTTGCCGACCCTCATGATCGGCAGGGCGGAATGGCTGACCCAGAAAAGCGGGCACCGTTTCCTCGCCCTGTATACCGAAGCAAAATCTCCCAAAGGGGCCGTGATCATTGCTCACGGCCGCGGCTGGAGCCCGGACTTCGAGCTCTACGGCACGCTGCGCACGCGCCTGGCGGAGGAGGGCTACACCACGCTCTCCATCCAGCTTCCGGTGCTGCCGAGCACCGCCATCCTCGGCCTCTACGTGCCGCTCTATCCGGACGCGCGCGAGCGCTTCCAGCTCGCGGTCGATTTCCTGAAGGCGAAGGGGCACCAGAACATCGGCATCGTCTCGCACAGCCTGGGCGCGACCATGGCGAACCAGTACCTGATCCGCACCGAGGACACGAGCGTCAAGGCCTGGGTCTTCATCGGCATCCTTCAGGGGCTGGAGGAGATGTACCGCATCAAGATTCCGGTTCTGGACGTCATGGGCAGCGACGACTGGACCGTGACCATGTGGGGTGCGCCAGAGCGCGAGAAGCAGATCCGCCTCAACCCGGGCTCGGCCCAGGTGATCGTGCCGGGCGCCAAGCATTTTTTCGAAAGGCGCGAGGACGAGCTGGTGAAGATAGTCGCTTCGTTCCTGGATGCGACCTTGAAGGAAAAACGCTAGTCCGCCCTCGCGCCCGATACCTTCACCACCTCGGCCCACTTCGTCACTTCCTCGCGCAGGAGCGCGGTGAATTCTTCCGGCGAATTGCCCACCGGCTCGGCGCCCTGTTCCTCCAGCCGCCGGCGCATGTCGGGATCGCGCGCTGCGCGCACCACGCCGGCAGCGAGCAGGGCAACAATCTCGCGCGGCGTCGCCGCCGGGGCCAGCAAGCCGAACCACAGCGGCACCTCGACACGCTCGATGCCCGCTTCCTTCAGTGTGGGCACCTCAGGCATCAGCGCTGCGCGCTTGGGGCCGGCGACGGCGAGCGCACGCAGGCGTCCCGATTTCACGTGCGGGCCGATCGCCAGCGGATTGACGAAACTCAGCTGCACCTCCGCCGAAAGCAGCGCGGCAATGGACGGCGCGCTGCCGCGGTAGGGAACGTGGACGATGCTGGTGCCGGTGCGCAGCTTGAATAATTCGCCCGCCAGGTGCTGGGTAGTGCCCGAACCGGCCGAGGAAAAATTGAGCGCGCCGGGCTTTTCGCGCGCGAGCGCAACCAGTTCCTTCGCCGACTTGACGGGCAGCGACGCCGGCACCACCAGGATATTGGTGCTGTCGGAGAATACCGACACGGCGGCGAAATCGCGCAACAGATCGTAGGGCGGGTTTTTCGTTAGCGACATGTTGATCGCGACCGCCGGGCTGTTGAACAGCAGCGTGTAGCCGTCCGGTGTTGATTTCGCAACGAATTCGTTGGCGATGTTCGTGCCGGCGCCCGGCTTGTTCTCGACGATCACCGGTTGACCGAGGATCTCCGACAGCTTGGTGGCGAGCAGCCGCGCGTTGATATCCACGCCGCCGCCCGGCGTGAAGCCGACGACGAGCTTTACGGGACGTGAAGGAAACGTCTGCGCTGCCGCAGGCAACGCGAGCGCGGCGGCGAGAATCAGGAATGTGAACCCTCGAATCATCGGAACGAGCATAACATTCGCCGGGAATGACTTGGATGCCTGACAGGACATATCGAAAAATGACGTCCAACGCCGGCGTCGCCGTTCTCCTGTTCTTATTGCTGCAGCCGGAAATGACGCATGCGAAAGACTATCCCCTGTATGGCCGTGATATCGGCTGCGCGCAAATTGCTCCGGCCCGCCCGCGGCAGATATGCGAGGCCATAGCAGCCTCCCTGACGTGGCAATGGATGGGGCATGCCATCATTTCGCCCGGTTACAAGCCGAGCTTCGAGGGAACCCGCAAGGTGTATTGCGACCTGAAAATCGGGAAAGCCGATATCGAGGCGCTGCAAGGGCTGAAGCAATACGATGCGAAACTGAAACGGGTGCCTGACTGGCGCCTCGAATCCGGTGCCGACATGCTCCTGCGGATTGTCTCCAACCTGGACGGCAAGGGCGACGAGCCTGAAAATTCCATTTTCAATCCCAAAAACCCGGAATACGTTCTAAAAAAGGGATGCCCGTAGACTCGAACCGGTTATTTGCTCTGGCGGCAGGCTGGCTATTCCTGGCTGCGCCGATCCTGGCGCAATCGCGGGAGTGTCCCGTCGCGGGAATGAAGACGCACTGGATCGCGGACTACTGCATGTCGAAGCTGGAGACCGACGACGAGATCGCCGCGGGTTCCTGCATCAACGCAGAGCTCACCAAAGCATTCAAGAACGAGTGTACGGCAACCGTCCATTACAAAAAGGCGCTCTGCCGGCTGGCTATTTCCCGCAAGCAAGCGCGGAACGACGTCGATCGCTGTGTTGCCGACAGGACGTTCATGGGACCGACGGTGCGCAACGGAGGCGTTGACTGTTGCGGGACTGAGGGTCTAGCATCCGCGACTCGGGGATTTGGCAGCCTCCCCGCACAAGACGCCTCCAAGGGTCCAAGGCCTGCTCCAGAGATGGCCCGCGTGGCCGGAAGGAGAGATGTCTTGGACGACCAGAAAACAGGTTTTGATTCCGACAAAACGGGCGCGCTTCCCGCAGGCTGGATCGCGGGCGTCACCGGCCGCGGTACGCCGAAGTGGGCGGTCGAGGCCGATAGCACCGCGCCGACGCCACCGAATGTGCTGAAGCAGTCGGGCTCCGGCACTTTTCCTTGGTGCGTGATGAAGGGCGCCTCGCTCGCCGATGGCTTCGTCGAGGTGCGCTTCAAGCCGATTGCGGGCGGCCAGGACCAGGCCGGCGGCGTCGTGTGGCGCTGGAAGGACGGCGACAACTACTACGTCGCGCGCGCCAATGCCCTGGAAGACAACGTTTCGCTCTACTACACGGAAAAAGGCAGCCGCAAGACGATCAAGTATGTCGACGCGCCCGTGCCGCGAAACGTCTGGCACCGGTTGAGGGTGGAGTTCCAGGGCAGGCGCATCACGGTCTCGCTAGACGGAAAGCGCTACATCGAGGTGGATGACGGCCACATCGAGGGCGCCGGCGCGGTCGGCGTCTGGACCAAAGCCGACAGCGTGACGGCCTTCGACGACTTCAGCTACGGCGCGCTCAAGTAGGCGGAGTAGGCGTGGTCGAAGACCCTGCCGGCCGACTGGACCAGCTCGTCGTCGCTGCGCGCGTTGTCCCTTGCGCCCTTCAGGATCATCTCGAGCCCGGTAGCGTCGGCGATCGGAATGCCGCCTACGTCGAGGAAATGGATTGCCGCGGCGAGTTGCTGCAACGCCCGGTCGCCCTCGAGGCCGAAGCTCGCGAGCAATACCTCGAAGGTCACGCGGTTGCCGACGTGGGTGAAATCGGCGCCGTCGAAGTCGAACCCCAGGGCGCCCCGGGGCCGGTCCTTCGGTTTCTCGATCCACTTGAAGCGCGCCTTGCGATCGACGAAGCGCTTGATGAGCCAGGCGCTCGCGAGGCGGTCGATCCACGGGCTCTTGCGCGTGGCCCAGACGCGACCCTGGTATTTCGCCGGATCGACGCGCCGCACCCTGCCTTTCGCTCCATGCGGCTCTCCCGAGGAAAAGGACTCCCGCGCCGCCGTCTCCAGGTCCGCCAGGGCATCCTGCGCCTGCCGGGCCGCCTGCCCGGGATAAAAATCGCCGGCGACGATTTCCTGCAAGGAGCGGCGCATTCTCTTTACCAGCCTGTCGGCGCGCGGCTGCCCGAGGCGGGCAAGCGTCTTCTTTGCCGCGTTGATGCGGGCGACGAGGGACGCGTATTCGTCCGTCCTGTCGAAAAGGCCCCGGACCTGGTCGACCTGGTTTGCCTTGAGGCCGAGCTCGACCGTCATCGCAAAACCGCCGGCCGCCTTCACGTCCGATTCCAGATCGGCGAAGCTCGATGCCTGCGGGGCGCCGCTGGGAAGCAGGTACACGCCGTCGCGCAGCACGCCGCAACCGATGCCGCGCAGGGCCCGCCAGATGCGCATGCGCACCGTCTTGTCCTTGGAGGGGAGGCTAAGTACCAGAGCCGCAAAGGTTTCTGATGTCATGTAGCGTATACTACATCATTGTAGTAAATACTACTTGACAAGCGCGGGCCGCCTGCATTAGAGTGGCGGCCATGTGAGGGTGCGACAGTGTTTCGCCCCTCAGCCGGGTCGTAGGCAGCCTCCCGGTCCCCAGGACGATTCCGTCCCAAGTGCTGTTCCATCCCTTGCGGGATAGGAGCGTGCGTGGGAAACAGAATTGCACAAGATTCCAACCGCGGCACCCTGATGCTGACGCGCGTCGATGTCGAGCGCCTGCTCACGCCGGATGCCTGCATCGCCGCTGTCGAAGACGCGTTCCGGCAACTGGCGGACGGCACGGCGCCGTCGCCCGGCATCCTCGGAATGCATGGTGGCGAGGGCAGCTTCCATGTAAAGGCCGGCTTCCTGGCGCTCGACCGGCCGTACTTCGCCGCCAAGCTCAACGCGAATTTCCCGCAGAACGCAGCCCTGCACGGGCTGCCAACCATCCAGGGCGCCGTGATCCTGTCCGATGCCTCGAACGGGGCGCCGCTCGCGATCATGGATTCGATGTCGATCACGGCGCTGCGCACCGCGGCCGCCACGGCCGTCGCCGCGAAGTACCTGGCGCGGCGCGACTGCGACACCGCCTTGATCTGCGGTTGCGGCGGGCAGGCTGCGGCCCAGCTGCGCGCGCTGCTGCGCGTGCGCAAGCCCCGCCGCATCCTGGCCTACGACCAGGACGCGGGCAGGGCGGCCGCTTTTGCCGCGTCGCTCGCCAAGGAACTCTCGATTCCGACCGAGGCCGCGCAAGGCCTTGCCGCAGCCGTTGGCAGCAGCGACATCGTCATTACCTGCACCACGGCGAGCCGCTTCTTCGTGACGCAGGAAATGGTGCGGCCGGGCACGTTCATCGCCGCCGTCGGCGCGGACCACGAGCAAAAGCAGGAGATCGAGCCGCGCCTGCTCGCCGCCGCCAAGCTGGTCACGGATCTCACCGACCAGGCCTGCCAGATCGGCGACCTGCACCATGCGATCGCCGCGGGGGTGATGTCGCGCGATTCGGTCCATGCGCAGCTCGGCGAGGTCATCACCGGCCGCAAACCCGGCCGCGCGGGCGAGGACGAAATCATCGTCTTCGACTCGACCGGAACCGGAATTCAGGACGTCGCCGCGTCGATCGCCGCATATCGGCGCGCACTTGATGCAGGTGCAGGTACGCGATTTTCTTTTTCTTAAAAGAGGAGCAAGCAATGAAATATCAACTGAAGCAGATCTATTGCCGTCCCTGGACCCTGAGCGGGCTGTCGCTCAAGCTCATCGAGAGCCACTACGAGAACAACTACGGCGGGGCGTTGCGGCGCCTGAATGCCATCACCGAGCAGCTCGAAGCGCTCGACTTCGCCAAGGCGCCGGTCAACGTCGTCAACGGGCTGAAGCGCGAGGAGCTGGTCGCGCTCAATTCGACGCTGCTGCACGAGCTCTATTTCGCGAGCATGGGCGGCGAAGGGAAGGTCACCAAGGCTTTGTCCGAGGCTCTCGCGCGGGACTTCGGTTCGGTGCAGAAGTGGCGCACCGAGTTCTCCGCCATGGGGTACGCGCTGGGCGGCGGTTCGGGCTGGGTGCTGCTCACCTGGATGCCGCGCGACGGCCGGCTCATCAACCAGTACGCCTCCGATCACAGCCAGTCGGTGGCGGGCGGCGTTCCGATCCTTGCGCTCGACATGTACGAGCACGCCTATCACATCGATTTCGGCGCCAACGCGAAGGCCTACGTCGACACGTTTATGCGCAACGTGGATTGGGCCGCAGTCGAAGGGCGGTTCGAGGACGCGACGAAAGTCGCAGCGCCGCGGCCGCTGCTGCAGCCGGAATTCGGCGACATCCAGGGCGTCGGCGTGGAAGAAGTGCGGGCGCTGCTCGCCGAAGGCAAGGTGCAGCTGATCGACACGCGCCCCAGGCATTTCGTCTCGCGCCAGCAGGAAATCGCCGAGGGGATCACCTGGCGCGATCCGGAGCGCGTCGGCGAATGGATGGGCGAGCTCTCCAAGGAGAAACCGGTGGTGGTGTATTGCGCCTATGGTTTCCATGTTGGCTGCCGCACGGCGATCACCCTGCGCGAAGCCGGATTCGATGCGCGCTACATGAATGTCGGGCACTCCGGCTGGAAAGCTGTCGGCGCTCCGCTGGAGATGCAGAAGTAACCGGTTCGATGCGTAGGCGGCTTGGCCGCCTAGCCGGGTCTGTTGCAGACACCCGGTCCAAAAAGACGATTCCGTCTCAAGTGCTGACCCAATTCCCTTCGGGGAAGGAGCAGTTCATGAACGGAATTTTGAGCAGGAGCGGTATGGCAATTGCCGTCGGTGTACTGGCCATAGCGATTGCCGTTTCGGGTTGCGACGCCGGTGCGGATTCGATTCGCGAGGCCAGTATGGTGGAGACCAATCCCCCGGACTGGTATCGCGGCGGCCAGTCGGCCCTTCGATATCAGACGGACAGGGCTCGAGGCCGGCTATGGGCCCTGACTCCAGAGGGTATCGAGGTCTACGAAGCAACGACTCGCCAGAAAGTGGCGCAAATAGCGCTGCCGGGATGGACGTGGGTGGGCAGGCAATACGCTTGCCCGCCCGACCTCGCGATCGGGCCCCGCGGCGAAGCGGTGGTTTCGAGCAATATCGTACCGACGCTGTGGCGCGTGGATCCGGTCACTCTTTTCGCAAGCAAGCACGACCTCGCGGTCGACGAGGACAAGGGCAGGGACATCGGATTCACTGCGTTGGCGTATTCGGCGCAACAAGGCGCATATTTCGCCGTCAGCTCTTCGCACGGGTCGCTGTGGCGGATCGATCCGTTATTCACACGGGCTCAGAGCATCCCGCTTTCCGCCCCGTTGCCAAGGGCTTGTGGGCTGGCCATCCCGCCGCGCGAACCCGCCCAGAGGACAAGCGGGGTTATCGGTTTCTGCGTTCGCGGCGTGCAGCGAGACTGGACCATCAGCCTGGCGCCGGACCAGCGTTCCGGCTACGTCAGGCCCGGGCAGTGCATGGGCTAGCCGGCCAGCATCCGGTTCATGCGCTTGACGAAGGCGGCTGGATCTTCCAGCTGGCCGCCTTCGGCGAGCGTCGCCTGGTCGAGCAGCAGCATGGACCATTCCTTCAGGCTGTCGCCGGATTCCGCTTTCAGGCGCTCGACCAGCGGGTGGTGCGGATTGAGTTCCAGGATTGGCTTTGCTTCCGGCGCTTTCTGGCCCGCGCTCTTCAGCAGCCGCTGGAGGTGCTGGCTCATCGCGTCGCGCTCCACCACCACGCAGGCGGGTGAATCGGTAAGCCGCAGCGTGATGCGCACGTCCGTCACCGCCTCGCCGAGCGCGGCCTTGACGCGCTCGACCAGGTCCTTGAATTCCCCGGCCACCTTGTCGCGCGTTTCCTTTTCCGCGGCGTCGGCGAGCTCGCCCAGGTCGAGGTCGCCCTTGGCCACCGACACCAGCGGATGCTTCTCGAATTCGCTGAGGAAGCTCAGCATCCACTCGTCCACGCGGTCGGTCAGCAGCAGCACCTCGATGCCCTTCTTGCGGAAGATCTCGAGGTGCGGGCTGTTGCGCGCCGCCTCCAGGTTGTCGGCGGTGGCGTAGTAGATCGCCTTCTGTCCTTCCTTCATGCGCGCCGCGTAGTCGCCGAGCGACACGTTCTGCGCGTCGCTGGTGGTGGAGGCGAAGCGCAGCAGCTTCGCGATTCGCTCGCGGTTGGTCGCGTCCTCGCCGACGCCTTCCTTCAGCACCTGGCCGAAGGCATCCCAGAATTTCGCGTAGTCGTCCTTGCGGTTCTGCGCCAGGTCTTCCAGCAGGGCGAGCACCCGCCGCGCCGCGCCGTCGCGGATCGCGCCCACGTCGCGCGATTCCTGCAGGATCTCGCGCGACACGTTGAGCGGCAGGTCGCCCGAGTCGATGACGCCGCGCACAAAGCGCAGGTAGCGCGGCAGCAGCTCACCCGCGTCGTCCATGATGAACACCCGCCGCACGTAGAGCTTCAGCCCGTGGCGCGCGTTGCGGTCCCACAGGTCGAAGGGCGCCTGCGAGGGGAGGTAGAGCAGCTGGATGTATTCCTGCTTGCCTTCGACGCGGTTGTGCGTCCAGGCGAGCGGATCGGTGAAATCGTGCGCCACGTGCTTGTAGAACTCGCGGTACTGCTCGTCGCTGATTTCGGCCTTGGGCCGCGCCCAGAGCGCGGTGGCCTGGTTGACGGTCTCCTCCTCCGCGGTCGCGACGTAGGCCTGCTTGTCCTTGTCCCAGATCTCCTTCTTCATCCGGATCGGGGTCGCGATGTGGTCGGAATACTTCCGCAGGATCGCGCGCACCCGGTTGCCCGAGGCGAACTCTCCTTCGCCTTCCTTGAGGTGCAACGTCACGTCGGTGCCGTGCGACGCACGCGTCGCGGCTTCGATGGTGTATTCACCACTGCCGTCGCTTTCCCAGCGTACGGCCTCGCCCTCGGCAAGTCCCGCCCTGCGGGTGAGCACGCTGACGCGATCGGCGACGATGAAGGCGGAATAGAAGCCGACGCCGAACTGGCCGATGAGCTGCGCGTCTTTTTTCTGGTCGCCGGTGAGCGCGGCGAAAAATTCCCGCGTGCCGCTCTTGGCGATGGTGCCCAGGTGCGCCATCGCCTCTTCGCGGCTCATGCCGATGCCATTGTCGGAAATGGTGATGCTGCGCGCGGCCGTGTCCACCTCGGCGCGGATCGCGAATTCCGCGCTTCCCGCCAGCAGTTCCGGCCTGCCGATCGCCTCGAAGCGCAGGCGGTCGCAGGCGTCCGAGGCATTGCTCACCAGCTCGCGCAGGAATATCTCCTTGTTCGAATACAGCGAATGGATCATCAGCTGCAGCAGCTGCTTGACCTCGGCCTGGAATCCCCTGGTTTCCTTCATTGCTATTCCTTTGTTGAACTCGGTCTTGCGTCTTTTGCCATCACGGCGTACACGGCGACGCCCGCGGCGAGCAGCAGCGCGATCGCGCCGAAGGCGGCGCGGTAGGCGATCTCGGGCGAGATCGCGCCCGGCGCCGGGTACGCGCCCACGATCGGGCCGGTGACCAGCGGCAGCACCGTCAGGCCCACCACCTGCGCGATGTTAACCGTGGTCACGCCGCGCCCCAGCAGGTGATCCGGGAAGAGGCTGCGCCCGTGGGCCACGATCACCACCGCGTAGGCGGTCACGCCGGTGAACAGGATCAGCAGCGCCACGGCTGCCGCTGCCGGCAGGCCCGGTATCAGCGCCATGGCGCCCAGCAATCCGACGGACAGCATCCCTCCCGGCACGATGATCCATTTGCGCGTGTCGAATATGCGGTCGAGCGGGCCGAATGCAAGGATCCCAAGCAACTGCGCGGCGGCCATGGCGAACAGCACGTTGCCGCGCGTGGTGCCGTCCATGCCGTGCACGTGCGCGAGGTAGGGGCCTGCCCATAGCCCCAGGACCGTGGCCATGCTGGCATAGGCGAAAGTGTGCACGCCCAGCAGTGCAGGGAGGCCCGGCGTGCGCCAGACTTCCAGCAATCCCCGCAGCACCTGGCGCAGGGATTCCCGCGGCTGCGCCGTGCCGGGCTTGTCCCTGATGAGAAAGAAGAACGAGAGTCCCGTCGCCGCGGTGATCGCGGCCATCGCGCCGAACGACCAGCGCCAGCCGATGCTCGCCTCCGCCAGCGCGAGCGGCGTTGCGGCGAGAAAGGTGCCGACCTGGCTGAAGGCGAACACCCGGCTGAGCATGGTTGCGAGCCTGCCGCCCGGGTACCACAGCGCGCACAGCGTCACCGCACCCATGAAGCTTCCGGCGCAGCCGATGCCGAGCAGCAGCCGGACCGCAACCAGCTCGCCCGGCGTGCGCACCATGCCGTGCAGCGCGGCCGCGACCACCGCCAGGACCGTGAGCCACGACACCACGCGCCGCGGGCCGTAGCGGTCGAAGAGCAGGCCGACCGGAACCTGCATCACCGCAATGGCGAGAAAAAACGCGCCGTTGGCATGGCCGAGATCTTCGGGCGTGAGGCCGAGGTCGCGCGTCAGCTCCGGCGCGATCACGCCAAGGCAGGAGCGATAGAAAAGGCTGAGGCCGGTGATCGCAACCATCACCGCCACCGCTCCCGTTCCAGTCATGGCGCGATTTTACTTCCGCCATCCGGCTAAGATGGGCGCCGCACCGTGA